>Ga0315282_10007446_pt1 | contig 17963 bp, 9 predicted proteins | sample YL17G07_20_MG_FD_203693 | JGI IMG/M metagenome (GOLD analysis project Ga0315282, IMG submission 203693) | Sediment microbial communities from Yellowstone Lake, YNP, Wyoming, USA - YL17G07_20 | ecosystem: Environmental > Aquatic > Freshwater > Lake > Sediment | place: USA: Wyoming | collected... | reverse complement strand
TCTACAAGGTGCCCGTAGAGCCCCGCCCCTTGGGGCGGGGGTATAAGGGCCCTGCAAGCCCGTCGGAGGCAGGATGCCGACGGCGAGGCTTGACAGCCGACTGCGGTACGGCAGAATGCCGGTATGGCCAAGTCCGGCAGTAGTACGCGCTATGACATAAAGTACCACTTTGTATGGACACCCAAGTACCGCAGGAGGCTGCTGACGCGTGTTCGGCAGGCGTACCTTTCGTATTTGCTTAAGCGCATCGCAGCGGAGTGGGACTTGGTCATCGTGGAAATGGAAATCATGGAGGACCATGTCCACTGGTTTGTGGAAGCACCGCCGAGGTATTCTCCGGCGCATATAATGGAGATCGTCAAGAGCATTGCGGCGCGGGAGATGTTTGCGAAGTTTCCTGAATTGCGGCGGGTATTGTGGCGCGGCGAATTCTGGGCAGATGGCTACTACGTAGCGACCGTCGGCGACAAAGTGACCACCGAGGCGGTGCGTCGATACATCAGAGGGCAACGTAACCAAGAACTCCTCCACGATGACCCGGCGCAGGATGCGCCGTCATAAGGAAACCCCGCCCCTCGGGGCGGGGTAATTCATTTTTTTGGGGCAGAAAGGGGACAGGAACGGAAAAGGGGACATTCTACTTTTTCAAGCGGCGCTAACGGGGGCACGCGCACTACATTTCCGTCCGGGGGGCTCTTGAGGGCCCGCGACTGAATTGGTCGCAGGTTTCGTCGGCGACACCAGGCGGACCGCGATCCGCTACGCTCGACATCTGGTTTGTGAGCGCTCAGAACTCCAGCGGCCTGCTCTTCAAGTCTTCATACAAGCTCTCCGCCGCGATTGCCCCTTCCGCGGCGGCGGTGACGAGTTGGCGCATGCGATTGGAGCCGGTGGTGACGTCGCCGGCGGCGTAGACACCGGAGACGTTGGTGCGGCAGCCTTCGTCGACCTGGATGAAGCCGGATTCGTCGAGCGCGACGCCGAGCTGGAGGGGCAGCTTTGTGGCGGGGAGAAAGCCGATTTCCACGAATACCCCTTCCACTGGAAGCGTTTCGCCGCCCTCCAGAAGCACGCCGGTGACGGTGTCCTTGCCTTCGATCTTCTCGACGACCGCGCGCGTGCGGATTTCCACGTGGGGGTTTGCCTGGAGGCGCTCGACGCGAATGGGCTCGGCCCGGAGTTGCTCGCGGCGATATAAGACGTAGACCTTGTCGGCGAACTTGGCGAGAAGCTCCGCCGCAACGGCCGCGCCGTCGGAGCCGCCGACGACCGCAACGCGTTTGCCCCTGAAGAAAAACGCATCGCACGTCGCGCAGTAGCTCACGCCGCGGCCGGAGAACTCCATCTCGCCGGGGATGCCGAGCTTGCGGCGCTCGCTGCCGCTTGCGAGTATTATGGCGTGCGCGCGGACCAGCTTGCCGCCGGCAGTGTGGATGGTGAAGGAGGGGTACTCGCCCTCGATCTGGGTCACTTCATCGAACAGAAAATCGCCGCCGAGTTCGGCCGCCTGTTCGTGAACGCTCTCCATGAGGCTGACGCCGGGGATGCTCTTTATGCCGGGCCAGTTCTCAACGATAGACGATTCGGTGATCACGCCGCCGGGCTCACGCGCGATGATGACGGCCTTGAGGCGAAAGCGCAGGCTGAAGATGGCGGCGGTGAGGCCCGCCATTCCGGCGCCTATGATTGCGACTTCGTAAAGCTCGTTCGAGTCAACCTGCTTTGCCATTGCTGTACGTCGCTATAATCGTGTCGAGCTGACCGGGTTTAAGATAACCGAGCTCGACCATCACCTGGCCGATGAGTTTGTTCTTCCTGATCCACCCTGATTGTATCTTGCGGGCCATCTCAACGTGAAGGGGCTCGACGTATTTTCTCCCGAGCGCGAGGTCGACAAACGCTTCCTGCGCCTCGCCGTGAGGTTTTCTTTCTTCGGTTTCCGCGAGTTCGTGGACGACCTCTATGTACTGGGTCGGCTCCAGCCATCCCATTTCCACAAGAATCTCGCCGATGAGGCCGGCCTTCTGAGCGAGCATCTGCTGTGTCACAAGCGCGTCGCGCACCTGTTCGGATGTTACAAAGCCAAGTCTGACGGCCCGTTGACCGAAAGGCTCGCTATCAAACATTCTCGATTTCCCCCTAAAGCTTCGTCGTCGGCCGATTCCATAGCTGAAGACGTAGTGGCACCAAGAGCCTATTCCAGTAGGCATCGTGGCGGCGACGCTTTCCAGTTGCGCCGCAGTGCAAGGAGCGAGGAGGAAGGCGTATCAATAGATACGTCGACGACGAGCGACGAGAGCAATGCGACGCAAACGACCGCGTCCCTTCGGGTTGCGGCGGTCACGGGCCGCCTGCGGCGTCACTCCTCCTCGACTTATCTCCGGATAAGCCTTCGTCGAAAGTTCCTTGCATCCGGCCCATGGGCGCTCGCAACGCCGCTCACGAGACCTACTGAAATAGGCTCTAACTATTATCGCCGCAATGCTTCGCTTCCCGCCAATCAAATCCGGTAGTCGCAGCACGGGCGCCCGCCTATAATGATTTCCACGGCGGCGCCGCAAGTGCCGTATATTCTTTAACTTACCAACTGTTACGCGAAATGAATATTCGGGCGACTCGCCTGTACTTGAGTTGTATGCTGTAAAGAAGCGCGGCTGTGCAACGTTGCTGAATAGTCTTTGACTTGCCGCGTCGAATAAAGTAGTGTGTTGCGACTTCTGGGAATAGCCTAAGGAGGCTGGAGATGAACGCTCCGAGAGTTGTGCTTGCGACGGTTGCTGTATTCGCGGCCCTGGTGGTGATAAGCGCCGATAGCGCATCGGCGGCGACGACCCCGTGGACGGCCCACCGATCCGTAGAAGGTATGCGCGCAAGGGATTCCCGGGGCGACGACAGCGGGCAGTATTCCGCAACTCCTGATTCCGTAAGGGGTTCCGACAACGTCCGTCCCCAGGAAGCAAGGCCCGCTTCCCGAGCAGACGAGAGTGTTCGCACGCCTCGCGCGACCGATAGGCCAGCGACAACCGAGCGACCCACCGTGACGCGCCGCGAGACTCCTGAGCCCTCCGCCATCCGCCGCGAGAGCGAAGCTGGGCGCGAAACGCACGTTTCGAGGCCCGAAACGACTAATTCTGCAGCAAGCGAGCGTTCGTCGGTCGTAAAGTCCTACCCCAGTGGCGATACGCCGGCCCGCACCGAGACTGCGCCGAAAGGCGACCTCAGGATAGACTCCGGCAGGGTGGTACGCGAGGGTTCGACGAGCACGTCACGCGGATCGAGCATATTCTCCCACAGAGGCGCGTCGCAAGGTATTCAACGCGAGCAGGTTACGACAAGGACTGACGCGCGCGACAGGAGTACGGTCAGTGAGTCGCCGAGACGGCTGCCCGGCGAGCCGGCGTCGATTACTGAGAGAAGCAGCAAGACCTTCGAAGCAAGTCGCAGCGACAGGCTGGAAAGCATGCGCCACAGCGCGGTTGCGTCACGCCCGGCCCCTGTGCCCAGCCACAGGCCGATAGGAGAGCGGACGGTTGCCAGCAGGGCGGATTACCATCCTGAGAGGCACGTGGCGAAGACCTCTTTCTCCTTCCAGGGAACGATTGTGACCAATAACTTCGCGGTAGGCGTGGGTTACGGCCATGTAAGGCCGGCGTGCGTGCCGGTCTGGCATCCGCCGGTAGTCTACAGGCCATGCTACTGCCCGATAATCTACCATCCGGTTTACTATCATCCGATCATCTGCCAGCCGGTCATCGTGCGCCCCTGGTGGACCTGCTGCACGCCGACCTGGTACTGGCCGTATAATGGCTGGAGCGTCGGCTACCACGGCCATAAGTGGTCGATATTCATCTCAGATATATGGCCGACAAGGACTTACGTCGAGACGGTATATGTCGCACCGCCGGTTGAGACGGTGGTGGTCGAGCCGGCGCCAGTACGCGTGATCGAACCTTATGACAGCGTCGACAGGCTGATCGACAGGCTCAAGTATGGCGACGTGGACGCCCGCAAAGATGCCGCTCAGGAACTCGGCAGAATGAACACCTACAAGGCGATGTATCCGCTTATCTATGCTGCTGAGTACGACAGCGAGCCGCTTGTAAGGCATTACGCCGTCAAATCCCTTGGAAAGCTCGGGTACCGCGACGCGCTGCCGGCGCTGCGCAAAATTGCCGACCAGGACCAGGAAGAAGTCGTCCGGGCCGAGGCGCAAGATTCCATTGACAGGATTCTCGATCGGCAAACGTAGGGATGTCGTCTGACGCCTCGAAGGGGCAACGGGATTTGCCGATAGTTGCGAGGGTCTCGCGGCGAGGGGCGCATGATCATTTCGATCACAAATGATCAGAAATGATCATGGGGTAGACGGCGTCCATCGAGTGGAAGCGCGCGCGGAATGCGGCGACCGATGAGGGGTGCGCATCACTCACCCGGACGCCCGCAGAATTCTTCCGACCGCCGCCGTCGATGTGAGCCGTGATCCAACCGCGAATCAGTCGTCAGGTGAAAGTCACCCGCGTATCTGGCCAAGGAGCTTGGCGACTTCGGCGAGGTCGGACGTGCCGAGTTCGTCGGCGATGGTCTTGAGCGTCCCATCGTCAGCGGGCAGGTCGATCGGTTTCGGCATATGGGGCAACTGGGCATAGGGGTTGCCGTGATAGGAGAGAAGCGCCCAGGCGGCCCACGTCGGGAGGTTCTTCATTCGCGCGTGCATCTCGATATAGGCACGCACACGTGCGAACGTCCACGCCAAGCCCCTCGAATCCGCGAACGCTTTGTCGAAAAGCCAGTGGCCGAGCATAACGCCCGTGGACACGTGCATTGGAAGCGGGCTGCCGACCACGACCTCCGCCCCTTCTTCGAGAAGCGCCCACGCAAGGTCTTCGCGCTGTCCGCCGAAGTCGCGCGTGCGCGCGGTGAGACAGGAGCTCAGGACCACGAGCGACCCCTTACCCAAGAGTTTGTCGGTCCTGCCTGAGCTTACCTTGAGGTCGCCGATCTCGCGACGCGCGAAGTATGACGGTGAAGGGGCGCCGAGGTCGTCGTGGAGGACGAGGGCTTCCTCGTTGCCGAAGAGCGTTCCGTGACCGGTGAAGTAGAGAACTGACGGGGCCTGTCCGAGGGCGATCCTCATCGCGCCGGGTGTTGCGGCGCTGCCGACGAAGTCTCTCACGTTGTAGCCGAGAGAGCGAAGGCGATCGACGACCTCGTGCGCTTCGCGTTCGGCACCGGGAAGCTGCTTGTCGCGCACGGCATCCCAAGGGCAAATAACAAAGCCTGTGCGATTGCCATCGCCGATGCTCTGGGGTGCAAGTCGAGAGATGCCACGAGCGGTGATCGGGCCCCAGCGGGGGAGGGGCATGCGGAAGCCGAGCCAGCTTGTGTCGGAGTCGCCATAGCGGAGGGCTTCCCAAGGGAACGCGGCCCAATAAGGGTCGCCGCTGATGAGGACGTCGTAGTTGTTGCTGGGATGGAATGCTGCGCGGATGGCTTCGGGCAGGGCGTTCCACGCGGCGGCGCCGAGGCGCTTGACGGCTTGATACCTTTCGTCCGCGCCGCGCTTGTCTTTGTCGTTGAAGAGCGTCTGGACTTCATCGAAGAGCGCTGTCGCCTTCGCACTGAACGCGTCCGCGCGCGTCATCGTGAAGCATGGCTCTTCGGATTGCAGGACGCCCAAGAATAGCCCATCGCGCGTGAGGGTCTGCGCGAGGACGATTCGAATGTGCCTGCCCAAGCGTTTCTCCACGTCGAGAAGCGCCTGCGCGGTCGCATCGAAACCTTCCTCATGCGATGTGCCTGTGGCTCGCACGTCGCCTTCCATCATTGCCGCAAGGCAGCGGAAAGCTTGGGTCTTGTCGCCTATTGCCGCCATGTGCGAGAGCATCCTCCTATATGCGCCTGATGCGTGACCTTTCGCGAGCCAAAGATCTCTGACGGAGGTACCTTCTTCCGCGCACCTAACGGCTTCCAGAGACGCTTCAACTGCAGGCTCCGTGGAACGCGAGTACTCCTCCGTCACGGTGCCGAGGTTGTTGAGGGTCGTCGCGACGTACGGCAGGTAGATATGCGGACGTTCCTCGGCAAGCTCACGGTAGACGTCAAGCGCCTCCTCGAAAGCCTTGCGCGCCTCGCCGAACTTACGCTCGTTAGTCAGCACGTTACCGAGGTTGTTGAGAGCCATCGCAACGTCCGGTAGATAGATATGGGGCTCTTCTTCGGCAAGCCTGCGGTAGACGTCACGGGCCTCCTCGAAAGCCTTGCGCGCCTCGGCGAAGTTGCGTTCATTGCTCAGCGCGATGCCGAGGTTGTTGACGGTCGTGGCGACGTCCGGCAGGTAGATGTGGGACTCTTCTGCGGCAAGCTTGCGGCGTATCGCAAGGGCTTCCTCGAAAGCCTTGCGCGCCTCGTCGAAGTTGCGTTCGTCACTCAGCACGTTGCCAAGATTGTTGAGGGTCATCGCGACGCCCGGCAGATAGATATGAGGCTGTGCTTCGGCAAGCTTGCGGTGTTTCGAAAAAGCTTCCCCAAAAGCCTTGCGCGCCTCGCCGAACTTGCGTTCATTCCTTAACACGTTGCCGAGATTGTTGAGGGTCATCGCGACGTCCGGTAGGTAGATATTGGGCTCGTCTTCGGCAAGGTCGCGGCGTATCGCAAGGGCTTCCTCGAAAACCTTGCGCGCCTCGCCGAACTTGTGCTCGTCCCTCAGCATGGTGCCAAGATTGTTGAGGGTCGTCGCGACGTCCGGAAGATAGATATGGGGCTCGCCTTCGGCAAGGTCGCGGCGTACCGCAAGGGCCTCCTCGAAAGCCTTGCGCGCCTCGCCGAAGTTACGCTCGTCCCTCAGTACGATTCCGAGGTTGTTGAGGGCCGTCGCGATGTCCGGCATGTAGATATGGGGATCTTCTTCGGTGAGGTCGCGGTAGACGCCACAGGCCTCCTCGAAAGCCTTGCGCGCCTCGGCGAAGTTACGTTCGTCCCTCAGCACGGCGCCGAGGTTGTTGAGGGTCATTGCGACGTACCGCAGGTAGATATGGGGCTCTTCTTCGGCGAGCTTGCGGTAGACGTCGCGCGCCTCCTCGAAAGCCTTGCGCGCCTCGCTGAAGTTACGCTCGTCACTCAGCACGGCCCCGAGGTTGTTAAGGGTCGTCGCGACGTACCGCAGGTAGATACGGGGCTCTTCCCCGGCAAGTGTGCGGTAGACGTCGCGGGCCTCCTCGAAAACCTTGCGCGCCTCGCCGAAGTTACGCTCGTCCCTCAGTACGATGCCGAGGTTGTTGAGGGCCGTCGCGATGTCCGGCAGGTAGATATGGGGCTCTTCTTCGGCAAGGTCGCGGCGTGCCGTAAGGGCTTCCTCGAGAGCCTTGCGCGCCTCGCCGAAGTTACGCTCGTCTCTCAGCACGTTGCCGAGGTTGTTGAGGGCCGTCGCGACGTACGGCAGGTAGATATGGGGCTCTTCCTCAGCGAGCTTGCGGTAGACGTCGCGGGCCTCCTCGAAAGCCTTGCGCGCCTCGCCGAAGTTACGCTCGTTCCTCAGCACGTTGCCGAGGTTGTTGAGGGTCCATGCCACTTCTTTCCCGTAGAGATCAGGCTCGGTCTGCGCGAGGTTCCGGTAAATCCCCGTTGCGCCAGTGAGTAACTCCTCGGCGCTATACCACTTGTGAATTCCGGCAGCGCCAGTGCCGAGAGTTCTCGCGAACACCGCTTCACATTCGGAAAAGGCGTGCTTACGGCTCGTCACGACGCAGCGTGTGCATATCGCGAGCGCAATCTCGCCTGCCTTGCGGTCGAGTCTTTCCGGCGACTCGGCCGCCTTTGCCAAATGAAAAAGACCGAGGATCTGCACGAGGTCCGACTCCGAGTCACAGCCTTCGGACGCAAGCCTCTCGGCCAACGGCTCGCGTTCGTGCGCGGGCACTTGGCCGAGGTCGGGGCGGGAGAGAAACTTGCGGACGGCGGCGTCGGGACAGGATTCAATGGCCTTGGTGAGGAATCCCTTGTCTTCGAGGGCGACAAACTTGCGGGCATAGAGAACCCACTCCGGACAGTCGGGAGCGGACATGGAGGTCTCCTTAGGGTGTACCGGTCTTGGACCCGCGCATGGGTCAAAGGATGAGGGTCGGGGGGGCGCGGGTAAGCGAACAGTTGTGCAGTAGCATATGGGGCGGGGGGAGGGGCGCAAGGGAAAAGCGGCGCGCCTGCGGCGCGAGAGAGTTGATCGTAGAAAGTAGAGAGTAGACAGGGATCAGCCACCGATGCACACCGATGGACACCGATAGAGAACCAGTCTGAAGTCCGAAGTCTGAAGTCCGAAGGGACCCAAAACCGCAGGTCAAAACCAATGATACCGGCGCAAGAGGCGGCGCCGCAAGGTGGACAGGCAGGAATGCCTGTCCTACTAATGGGCGCACGACCGTGCGCCCCTACGATGGGAGAGATGCTCGCATGGAAGAGAGAATTGGGTGGCGGTCGCAAGCCGGGTAGAACGCGTGCGCTGAAGCACGGCGGCCGGGCCGCAGAGCAGGAGAACAGGTGAGCAGGAGAACAGGTGACGGATGCCGTGCGCGATAGATGCCCGGTCCGGATATTGCTGGGAACTGTGAAGCCGATAGAACGCGCGCGCTCCAAGCGCACCCTGTGTGACTTGCCGAATGCCGTCGAGAGGGATCGTGGATGGCAAGAGGATATCGGGATTGGGCGAAGCGCTTCAGTGGGGATGTCAGTGGGCCGTTGGGCGTCGGGGCGCGTGAGGGCGCGTGGGCTGAAGCCCAGCCTACATGATTAATGTCGATGGTTCGCTGGGCGTTCGAGTCTCTCAGGACGCGTGCGCTAAAGCGCACCCTATGCGACTCTTCTTGGACACGCGGCCGATCTGCGGGCGACGCGTGCGTCGCCCCTACAGAGAAGGAACAGACTTTGCGTTCGCCTTGGACCTGCGCGTGGTGCTTTGCAACTCGACATTAGCTGGGCTGCAACTAAGGCTCCAGTACCTCCTGGAGCTTTCGCGCTGCTTCGGCATCGAGGGGCCGGAGTATCTCGCAGGCCTTCGCGGCACTTGTGTTGTCACCGATGCCGGCGTATGCGAGACCAATAGCCAGTTGCGCTTTGGCATCATCCGGCTTCGCGGTGGCGGCGAGATCGGCAACGGTCTTGCGACACTCGGCAATACCTGATTGTGCGGTTTCCACGCGCTGCGCGATATCCTTGTCGTCGGGCCTGAGCTCCGCGGCCTTCTCGTAGGAATCCAGGGCCTCCTGCCAGCGGCCCAGATCCGCGTAGACGTCTCCCAGACCCTGCAGAGCGTCGGGACAACTACTTTCGAGGCTCAGCGCTTCCTTGAACTCGGCAACCGCCTGTTTGGGCTGTTTCTGCTTGGCGGAAACCTGGCCGAGTCCCACGCGCGGCCTCCAGGACTTGGGCTTGAGTTTCTGCGCGCTTGTGTAGCACTCGACGGCCTCCTGCCACTGAGAACGCTTCTCGTAGATATCGCCCGCGCCGAGGAACGCGTCGAAGTGCGTAGGGTCCATACGGAAGGCTTGCCTGTATGCCGCGAGCGCTTCATCGTCGCGGCCCAAGCGGCCGTACGCGATGCCCATCTTCCAGAAAGAGTCATAATCGCCGGGGTCGAGCCTTATAGCCTCTTTGGATGCGGCCAGTGCTTCGTCACTTTTTGCGAGGTCGGTATATATCCACTCCATCCCGACATATGCATTGGCGAGAGAAGGGTCAAGCCGGGCGGCTTCAACGAATTCCTCGAGCGCCTCATCGTGCCGCTCGAGATTTGAATATGCCCATCCAAGATTGGCATGCACCTGCGCGGAGTTCGGGCAGTGCTCGACGCCTTGCTTGAGGACCCTGAGCGCGTCGTCGAAGCGCTGGGCGTGCATGTATGCCCAGCCAAGGCCGATGTATCCTCTATCAGCGTCGGGGGCAAGCCGCACAGCCTGAGCGTAAGCTTCTATCGCCTCGTCCCACTGCTCGAGTTTTCCACACGCGTTTCCGAGAGAGCAATAGCTGTTCGGGTAGCCGGGATCCATCTTTATGGCTTTCGCGGCGGCGGCCTTTGAATCGGCGAAACGTTCCAAGCCGGAGTACGCGCTTGCGAGATTCGTATATCCATAACGCTCTTTCGGGCGAAGCTGTATCAGCTGCTGGGAAGCCCATGCAGCCTCCTCATAACGGTGAAGGTCTACGCACGCTACTGCGAGCCTGTGCCAGGCCTCGTTGTCAGCCGGGCAAGAGGCTACAGCTTCCCTGCAAGCTGTGACGATCTCTTCGGGCCTTCGAGCCTTTTCGCAGGTGATTGCGATGTTGCCCCATCTATAGCCTTTGCGCGGACCGAGCCGGATCGCCTCTCTTACCGCTGCAAGCGCATCGTCATACATGCGCATCTTGTCGAGCACTTTGCCGAGTCCATCCCATGCCCTGTCATCAGCGGGGTTGAGTTGTACGGCTTGCTTGTAGGCGGCCAGAGCCTGCGGCAGCAGGTGCAGCTTGTCATCAACAGCGCCTAACACGTGGTATGCGTCGGCAGACGGCTTCAGCGAGACGGCCCTTTCAGCCTCGCCCTTTGCAAGGACAAGCGCATTGGGGGAGTTCCCCAGCTCATACATCCTCAGATACGTCAGGCTTAGGAGGAGATGCGCCCGCGCGTTCCCGCCGTCGAGGTTTAGCGCCTTGCGCGCGACGCCCACCGCATCGTCGTAGAGACCGAACGCTTCATAGGCGTCCGCGAGGTCACATGCCGCGTTGGCGTCCTGGGGATCGGCTTGCGATGCCTGAGTGAGGGCGTCGACTACGTTGCCGAAGAGTCCGAGCCCTTTGCGCTGGTGCATGCCAGCGTAACCGTTACGCAGGATCAGGGCTTCTCTGCACTCTTCTATCGCCTTGCCGTATTCCTTCACTCCGACGTAACTCACGGCGAGATGGTAGTGAGCCAGGTTCATGCCCGGGTCGTCGGCTATGGCGGCGGCGAAATGGGGGATTGCCTCGCTATAGCGCTCCAAGCTCTCATACTTCATGCCGATGTCACATTGTGTTTCGGCGTCGCCGTTCGCGATTGCCGAAGCTCTGTTAAGCTCTTTGAGAGCGTCTTCTTTTCTGCCGAGAATCGTGCAGGCGAGGGCAGTGTTGGCGTGGACTCCGGAGTCATCAAGACCACGAAGCGCCGCCTCCTGAAACGCGAGCAACGCCTCGGCTGGGTTGCCAAGGTTGTTGTACGAAGCTCCGAGCCCGTCAAGCGCGTACACGTGGGAAGGACTAAGTCTGATGGCTTCCTTGTACGAGAGAATTGCCGCCTTGTCGTCTCCCAGGGAAGACTGACACTTGCCCTTCAGGAACCAGGCATCAGCGTTTCCGGGGCATTGGGAGATTGATGTCTCAAGCAGAGGAATGGCGGCCTGGCAGTCCTCCATCCGCATGAGCGCTGCCGCGTCGGCGAAGGCCGCCCGCCCCGGCGCGGCAAGGCGCTCGCTGAATGTCCCAAGGGGCACCGGCTTGCCCGCTTTGAGCGCTGAGATGCGGCATGCAGGGATGACGGCCTGCAGGTCCCTTCCGCCGATGGTCGCCGCCGTTGCTATGCCGGCAACCTCCCCCTGGGCGTTGAAAAGCGTGCTTCCCGTAGCTCCCGGCATAACCGGTCCGTTGATCGAGAACACGCCGCCGAGAGCCCGAAAGTGATTCCTGCCGCACATTTTCACTGAGGTTTCTGAGGGGCTTGCGGCCTCTGACGCGGTAAGCATCGTCAGGCTCTCCAGCCTCTTGACCGGCTCCGGTGCGAGCCGCATCGTCGTGGGGCCGGACTGGTCCGGATTGGTCGCAAGGATGACGAGATCGTCCATGGCGCTCTCGGCGACAACTCCGGCAACGGGAAGGAAGCCGCCATCGACTCTCACGTCGGCGCGGGCCGCGTCAGCGAGGACGTGGCGGCTCGTCACGAGTTGGCCCTGCGCTATGAAGAAGCCGGTGCATCGGCATTTCAGAGCGTCGTTGTGTCCATAGACCGCGACGAGCGCCACTGCGGGCTTCACTGCCGCGCGCACTGTCACGGGCTGAGGCTTGGGAACACGTGCAGGCGCGGCCTGACGCACACCCGTCGCGCAGCCCTGTACCATTACAGCAGCGGCCAGCATGGAAACAACAATGACTTGCCTCACAGCATGTCCCCTTTTGAATGTCCAGTTCTCCGGCTGCGGATCAGCCGCGTGGCAGGTATTATAGACGAACGCGGTCGGCACAGTGGATGAAAAGCGGGTTGCGCGGGGCCGGTGTGATCGCGGGGGAATCGAGAGTCGAATGGAACCGTCGGATCTCTCAGAACGCGTGCGCTGAAGCGCGGCGGTCGGAGACCGCAGAGCAGGAGATCAGGTGAGCAGGAGAACAGGTGACGGATGCCGTGCGCGATAGATGCCCGGCCCGGATATTGCAGGAAACTGTGAATCCGATAGAACGCGTGCGCTCCAAGCGCATCCTGTGTGACTTACCGAATGCCGTCGAGAGGGATCGTGGATGACAAGAGAGTATCGGGATTGGGCGAAGCGCTTCAGTGGGGATGTCGGTGGTTCGTTGGGCGTCGGGGCGCGTGAGGGCGCGTGGGCTGAAGCCCAGCCTACATGATTAATGTCGATGGTTCGCTGGGCGTTCGAGTCTCTCAGGACGCGTGCGCTGAAGCGCACCCTATGTGACTCTTCTTGGACACGCGGCCGATCTGCGGGCGACGCATGCGTCGCCCCTACAGAAAAGAAACGGACTTTGCGTTCGCCCTGCATGCTCACGCAGGCACACCATCAACCGGTCGGAGGACTTCAGTTCCCCTCTCTCGCCTCGCCTTCGCCGACGAGGAGGTCATAGGTGCGGGTGCCTTCGTAGACGTTGAGGATGATCTTGGGGCCGTCGGTGATGTAGGGGACGCTGCGGCCGCCGGTGGCGGTGAGGTCCTTGATGGAGGTACGGGCGTCGACGGCGATCTGGGTCGGTTCGGAGGCCGTGACCGTGAGCGTGCCGCCCGCGGCATCGCAGTAGCAGGAAACGGTTACGGGGACGGGCGAAGAGAGGAGGGTATCGCCGTCCACGACGAGCTCGGTCGCATCGACGGCGAGGAAACCCTTTGTTGTACCCTCGAGAGTGGCAATTGCCGCCGCGCCGTCGCCGGAGAGGCGGCCGGGGGCTTCGAACTTGCCGTGTTTGGCGGGAAGCACAGCCGCGAGGCTTGCCCCGAGGGCATCGATGAAGAAGACGCCGTCGGCGGGTTTGTCAACGACGACTGCGTCGGCAGCAGGGGCGCAAGGCACGATGACGGCGGTAACGCGCGCGGTCTGCTTCTTTGACGTCAGGGCCGCGAGGATCGATTGGTTGAGCCTGTCCTCGCCGGTGGCCAGGACCACAGACTCATCGCGTCCGAAGCGCAGAACCGTCGTTGCTCCGGCGAGAGTGCTCTGGAAGCCGTCGTCCAGCGTCGACACCGCGGCGGCCTTGTCCACGTGATAGAGCCATTTGAGTGAAACCGGCTTTTCGGCGACGACGTTGTCCACGATGAAGACTATACCGGGGTCCACAAGATACAGCGTGCGCTCAAAACTCTTCAGGCCCTTGGGATAGCATTCCGCCGCCTGGCCCGTGACAAAGCTCGCGAAGCGCGACGGGAAGAAGCGCGTGATCTGCCCATTCGGCCGGCCGGGGTGCGCCTTGCGGTCAAACGACCTGTACTGCCCCTGGTCATCCACGAGGAGCGTGTTCTGGAACTCTGTGTCCCCCTGCCCGTAGCCTGCGGGTGTTATGGCAAGCGACCCGCGAGACCAGAGCGCAAAAGAGTTTGCGTCAGCGTGCGGATGGTCGGCGCCGGTGTTAATGTTTTCGTCGCCTTTCTCGTAGTATTCCGCGCCCCTGCGTCCAACGACGCTATCCGCGTGGAATGCAGCCACCGTCGAGAGCCTGTCCCAGCCGGTGCGGAGAACGGCGAGCCCATCGTTTTCGAAAAGCGCGGACGGCGGCAGCGTCACAGGCGAGGCTTCGAAAATCCTGTCGTCGGCCCAGAGGATTTCCCAGACTGCCGTGTATGCGTTGGGGCGCTTTGCCCATTCGCGCGCGGCGAACCACTGCGCGTAGGGGTTGTTGAATTTGGCTGCGAGGAAGCGCAGCATTGGCCCCGCCTCCCACCCCGTCCATTGGTAGTGGCCATCCGCGCGGCCGTCGCCGAAAGCGATGAACGACCCATCGGGCATTCTCATGTACGACCGGAACGCCCACGTCTTCATGAGCCACGGCCGCTGATCGAGCCTAGAATCTATCTCAGAACCCCATCCTGGCTCCGGCCGGCTGCGAAGCCGCCGGGCGTCGTTGCTCCTGGTCGACAATGCTCTCCGTTGCATTGCCTCGTCGAGAGCGCCTTGCCCGTCGGCTTCTCGCTCGGCCTCAGGCCGACGGAGCGGGTTCTGAGATAGATTCGTAGTGCCGAATCGCTTGTCGTACGCGTCGAGGAAGGGCAGGAAAGTCGCCATTCCGAAGGTCCATCCGCACACGCCCTCATGCCACGCGCCGTCGTCGCCGAGACGATTGAACGCCTCGCCGAACTCCGAGTTGGCCTTGTCGGCCCACTTTTGCGCATCGGGGACTTCGTCAACAAGCGCCATCGCGGCCAGACCCATGCCTCCCACCGGGATCCAGTGGTCGTGATGCAGGTATCCAAACGACCACCACTCGCCGCCCGAGGTCGCCCTGTAGATGCCCTCTGCCAGATGCGTCATTCTGTCGCGGATGATTGCGCGCTCATCCGCCGTAAAGTCGCTGTATAGCCAGTCATATGCCGCGGCAAGCCCCGTCAGGCCGAACCCCTCATACAGACCGCGGTCCACTTCCTTGTCATGCTCGCTGGGTTTGCCTGACCACCCCTTCATAGACGCGAGCGCGACCGCCCAGCGTCTGGCAGCGTCGCCGTACTTTGCCTCGCCGTTTACAACATAGAGAAATGAGAAATCGAGGATGTTGGTAAGGTAGGGGTCTTCGATTTGGAGCCCCTTGGTTTCGTAATCGCCTTCGAGTGCAGGCGGCGCGTCAGAAAGATGCGCATCAGCGTATGCGACGAGGACGTCATATTGTGGGCGCATAGATCCCGCACACCGGGCGCGGATGACCTCCATGTCCTGGGGACTGAAGAACAGCCTCGGATGGTTCATGTCCGTCGGCGCCTCCTTAGCACTTGCCGTGACCGGCGAACGCCCGACGGCAATCGGACCGCCTGTGGAATCAACGGTAGGGGCCTTCGCGGCCGGGGTTGTCCTCGTGGGCGCCTTGGCGGTTGGAAATGTCCTTGGAACAGTCGACGTGGCGGGGGCGGCCGGGGCGACCGTCGCGGAAGTCTTGGCCTGCGCTGCGCTTACGACGACAGGCATAGCGAGAAAAGCCGCTACGACCACAGCGGCTGCGACTATCTTCATATGGCAACACCCTTCGCAAGCGGTTGAGTCACAGAAACGCAATCGGCAAGGTCTTGTCGGCTCAAATCGAGGCCGACCTTGAGCCTCCGCACGAGGCGTCATCGGCGTCCCTGACTGGACGGGGCGCGTAACCGGCTGAAACGGCACAGTAGGGCCCGCAACGAACATTTTCATCAATAGAAAGGCTTCCGCAAGGCGCCTTTTTGAGGATACCCCTGTATTGGCGGCGTGTCAGAATCTCTGAAGGCAGCAGGCATTTCCGGGCAATCCACTCAAACAAGGCATTTCGAGGGCGCGCCTTCGGTGCGCGACATCAGAAGGGCCCTTTGGAGGATATGTATCGCCAGAAAAACCTGCGAACGCGGCCTGCCGGGTACTTCCGCAGCGAGATGCTGAGTGATCGAGGGTCCGTCTCAAGATCCACCTCTTGGTGTCGCCTCTGAGACCGCCGAGGTTGGGTTTTGAAACAGGCTCTAAGCTTGGCATTACGTTGTGCACTTGGAGAGACACCATGACGACGCAACATACTTTCTCTCCCCGGCGTGACGGGCCCGCACGAGAAGGCAGGGATAGCTTCTGGCGCACAGAATTGACGAAGCGGCGCAGGAAGCTGGTCAGCAAGGGTTTGGCCATAGGAGCCTTCGCCGTACTGTTATGGGCGGCGGGGCTATCGTCTCACTGGCGCATAAGCATGGACTCTGCGCTGTACCTGGCGGCCGCGCGCTCGTACGCTACCGGCGAGCAATTCGCGGTCGGCAGTTCGGCTCGCCCCAACGTTCCTCCAGTCACGCCTTACTATCTTGCGGTTGCATACAAGATCGCGGAAATAGCCGCGCCCAACAGCGGTCTGCCGGGCAAGTTCCTGTACTTCAACCTGTTCGGGGGGCTTGCCGGCCTGGCAGGGCTTCTTGCGGCATTTCTTCTCGCCGTCGAGCTGGGCGGGGGGCGACGAGCGCTGGTCGTCTTGCTCCTCTTATCCACCTCCTCCTCGTACTATTCGCTATCCACACAGCCGATGACGGAAGTGCCTTACTGCGCGATCTCATGGGGGGCGCTATTGTTCCTTGTAAGGCTTGAGCGACGGGGCGGATGGGGCAACGCCCTGGCGGCAGGAATCCTCGTCATCCTCGCGCCGATGACCCGGGCAATCGGGGCGGCGCTTGCGCTTTCAGCGCTTGCTCTCTATGCGCGACGGGCGCTGGGGCAGGGGGTTACGCTCAAGAGCAACAGCACGAGCCTCCTTGCGGCTCTCCCGGGCGCACTTATTTTGCCCGGATTCTTCCTCTATATACTGCGAACCGCGGACGCTGGAACGTTCAGTTACGTGCATGACCTTACGTACAGGTCGCTCCTGCAGGCTCCCGCCATTGTGACCGCCAATGCATCCGAGCTTCTGGCCAAGCTTCCCGCAGTGGTGATGGGAAGAGGAAGCTTGCTTGCGGCAGGGGTGCTGATCGCGGCGATACTCGTGGTCGGCGCAAGCGTGTGGCGGCAGGGGAGGGGCAGGCGACTTCTGAGCCTCTACCTGCTCCTGTACGTCGCGTTTTTGATCATCTCAGTGCCGGAAGTCAACGCCAGGTACCTGGTGCCGCTACTGCCGTTTATCTACCTTTTGGCGATGGACGGGCTGTCGGTAACCGGCGAATGGGCTTCGGGAGCGCTGTCGAGAGCGCGCCGCTGGGGAGGCAACAAGCGGGCACGGATCCAGGCCGCTTGGGGCAAGACCGCAGTGGTCGCCGCATGTCTTGTGGTAGCTGCCAACCTCGCCGGCATTGGCTCGTGGCTCTCGCCGCAGTTCTCAAAGGACTTCTATAAGGCATACGAGGACGGCTATTACGCGGACTACATGCCTCTTGCGCACGCTCTTGCAGCGGGGTCGCCGACCGGGCCTGTCATGGCGCGCCAGGCGAGGCTTCTGGCGGCGCTCACCGGAGCGAGAGCGTACAGCCCTCCATACCTGCAGTTTTCGAAGGAAAGGCCGAGCGCCGAAGAAACGAGCCGGTTCGTGCGCGAGCGCGGCATCATGAGTGTGGTTGTCGATCCGCGTAACGGCGACAGCGCGCGGGTGTTGCGCGAGCTTGTGGAGCGCGGGTCGCTCAAGTGGCGCGAGGCAGCGTCGTATGGAACGCTGACGGTGTACGTGCGCGAGGGATGAACGGCGGCCTTCGGCCGTGTGTGAAGAGTGTGAAGGGTGTGAAGAGTGTGAAGAGGCCCTCACCCTGCCCTCTCCCAAAGGGAGAGGGGATACATGCTGCGCAGAAGGCGCGCCGTAAGGTCGATCCGCCGGAGGCGGATTGTGCTGGGCGTACGGCCGTGCGCCCCTACGATGGCGGCAGACAAGCTGCGTCGACACATGTCCGGCCATGAGGCAACAAGGTGGCATGGCCCTCACCCGGCGGCCAAGGGCCGCAGATAGCGTAGCAGTAGACCAGTAGAGCGCGTGAAAGGGAACCAGTCCGGTGGCGAGGCCGGGACTTGTGTAGAGGGTGCATCGTGGATCGTTCCCTCACCCCTGCCCCTCTCCCAGAGGGCGAG
>Ga0315282_10007445_pt1 | contig 17966 bp, 16 predicted proteins | sample YL17G07_20_MG_FD_203693 | JGI IMG/M metagenome (GOLD analysis project Ga0315282, IMG submission 203693) | Sediment microbial communities from Yellowstone Lake, YNP, Wyoming, USA - YL17G07_20 | ecosystem: Environmental > Aquatic > Freshwater > Lake > Sediment | place: USA: Wyoming | collected... | reverse complement strand
CAGCGCTTTCGGCAGCAGCCCGTAGTGGATGTGGAAATCGCGGGTGCCGTAGACCTCGCCCAACCGGGGCGTATTGCGGTACAGCCAGGTGCCATCCACAAACAACATTAATTTCGGCATACCAATATCCTTCGGCCGGCCAACTAATCCGGACCAGGAGCCCGCCGGCCGCGGCCGAACAGATAAGGAACGGCCCGCCGGGCGGGAATGCTGAACCACACCAATTCCTCCCCGGCCGCCCGCTCCTCCGCACTAATCAATTCGCAAGACGCTGCAACCGGAGAGAACAACAAAAAACCAGAAAATGAGGGCCCAACCGCTCATGAGGATACATCCGCAAGCTCCTGGGGTGAAAGAGAAAAGCGCGAGCCCGGGACCGGCCTGGACGCGGACGGGGTAAAGCAGATCACAACGAGTGGTGCGAACGGAGGGAGTCGAACCCTTCGGGGCTTTAGAAAACACGTAAGTTGCTGATTCTACATTAGGCATGAAGTGCCAGAAGTGCAGGAAATGCAGGGCCGTGGCACGTTTTTGGCACAGTGTTGCGGGAAATCGGTCGCGGAGGCGAGCGCGTGGCGGCCGGCCAGTGAGAAAAGGAGACGACGCTTGAATCACTACTGCCGGCGATGCGGAGGCAAACTCGACAACCCGCGCCGCAAGTTTCACCCTGACTGCCTCGACGCGGACAAGCGGGAACGGCTTGCTGCTCAGCGCCAGCGGGAACGCTCTCGCGTCCAGGCCTTCCACCGGCGCCAGCCCTGCCCCTGCTGCGGCAAGCGGATCGGCTCACATCCGGTTCCCCAGCAGGCCCCGGCTCCCGCTGTGGATATGGCGTGTGAAGCTTCACACAGCCCCGCCGTTGCATCGGAGGCCGCAGTAACGATGGTGACCCCATAGCCAATCCAAGCTGCCCCGCCAGCGCGTCAGTAGTTTGCGCCGATCTTCCACCCATTCCGTGTTCATACACCGCGGAATCATAGATTCGTCTGTCTATTACCCTGGAGGTAGCGCCGGCGGTGTGCGTGACCCCTCAGGGACTCTCAGGGGAACATGGAACTGTCGAACCAGTGAATCGAGGGTCGTGAGCACGTTTAGGGCCAATCCCTATAGGGAGGCTCCCGGGGCGCGCGGAGGGGAAGCTGCACCTCGACAAAATCTCCGCACTTCAGCAAACAGCCCCACTCGGGCGGGTGGCGGGGGTTGACGCTGCGGGCGTGACGTGTAGACTTTCAGCAAGAAATCGGCTATAAGCAACGAGACAGCCAAGGAAGGGCATCCGCGCCTTGTTGGAGGCTTCGATGACGATCCCATACCTTCGCGCGCGACTTAAGACAGCCCTTTACATCGTTGCCTGGTTCTTGTTTACAACGGCGCTTTCCATGTTTGTTCTGACAATCATTTTCCCGAATACGCCTGGCGCGGCCGGAGAAGCCGCTGTTTATATCGGGGCGTGCGGGGCCATGCTTGCCGGCATCCATTATCAGCGCAAGCTTCGCAAGGCAACCGGACAACACCAGAAAGCGCAGCCAGAGGGTGAGGGACCGGCGCGCCCGGAAGCTCGGGTCGCGCTTGGCCATTCGGCTTTCAGCAAGGTTGCGACGGAGCCATTTATGTACTGTAACTATTGTGGTCGACCGAACCCCAGCGACGCGCGTTTTTGCTCGGCTTGTGGTCGGTCGATCACGCGAGCCCCCGCCGGTGGAAACGACGATTGCACCCCTGTTGGTTGATGCCCGCTGGCAGGTGCTACCAGTCGGCGTTATTGGTTTGCGGGAGAACGCCTCCCGCGCCTGTCCCCTGTTGAACGGGGCTGGTGTTCCAAAAACAGTTGGTTTCGGAACACCGAAACCCCGATGATTCGGGCCTGAGAAATCAGTCGGCTGCGATGCCGATTCCGGCGGGGTTTTTGGAACACTCGCCCGCGCGGTACACGGTCGCAAGCCCGACGTTCAACTCGTCCGCGACGTTGCGCCAGGAGCGCCCCTGCGCGCGAAGAACGGCCACCCTGGAAGCGTCCACGGTCGCCTTCGGCCGGCCAAGCCGCTTACCCTTCGCCTTGGCCGCGGCGATGCCGGAGCGGACGCGATCACGGATCAACTCCCGTTCGAATTCCGCGATGCTCCCGAAGATCCCGAACACGAGGCGGCCGTTCGGCGTACTCGTGTCCACGCCTTCATGCAGGCTGATGAAGTCGATCCCGAGTGCCTGGAATTCGGCAAGGGCGTTGACAAGGTGGCGGAGGCTGCGGGCGAAGCGGTCGTATCGGTAGACCAGCACGGCATCAACCTTCCGGCGCCGGCAATCGGCCAAGAGGCGGTCGAGCGCCGGGCGCCGTTCCTTGGAACCGCTGACGCCTTGGTCTACGTACTCGCCCGCGATCTGCCAGCCGCGGCGGTCGCAAAAGGCGCGCAGTTCGGCAAGTTGCATCTCGGGGTTCTGTCCGTTGTTGGTGGAAACGCGCGCATACAAGGCCGCGCGGGGTTTGCCTGGGTTGGTGGATGGGATAGAATGAAGTTGAGCCTGCATCGGACTTTACCTCCTTTGCGGGACATGCCTCGGTCGTAGTTTGCGCTACGGCCGGGGCTTTTCTGTGTCAGGCGCCCTTGCGGACCTTCCTTCCCCTGGGTGCCTTCGAAGCAGTTTCGAGAACCTGGATAACCCACTTCTTCAGGGTCAGGCCGTTTTCGATTGCGGCGATTTTTGCACGCCTCAGAACGTCGTCCGGGAAGTCTCGAATATTCAGTTGGGTCATGCCCACGAAGTCTACCGACTCTACATTTGTCTGTCAAGTAAAATTTGCGGGTTGGAGTGAAATAGTTGGCACTCGGATTGCATGGCCGCCCTTTTGCGCGCTACGCAGCCTTGTGGAAATGTTTTCGCTCGGGCGTCTCACAGAAATGTTCTTGCACGGGTGATCGGCGGTCGAGATGGTGCGCTGTGCGTTGCCGGCCGGCTCCCCACACCGGTAAGAGGGACGGAGGGGGGCGGCCGGGGCGGCTTTCCATCTCGTTGCATTCCAGATGTGCGTAGGGGAAGCCGACCGGCACCGCCGGGTAGGGGCCCGCTGCGCCGGCCCCCGGAGGACGGCGCCTGAGAAAAAAAACAAAAAAATCGCTGTACCTGGGCGGGCGTGCGCTGCTACCTGGTCGCAGCGACGTCGCCGAGAGTCGGAGCAGTCGGACGCAGAGCAACAAGAGCCGCCGATACTGTGAACGCAATGAGGAACCATTCAATGACCAAGCGGGCGAGATCCACCCGGACGCTGAACTGAACCACCAAAACCTTTTCGTCTGGGCCGAACTGTTCGAGCGTCCGCATTGGTCCGCGGCCGGCCAACGTGAAGGCCAGGAATAGCTGGAGGTCCGGTAGTGGCGGTTTGAAGAGGAATGCTAAACCGGCGGGCTTCTCGATGTAGCCGCCTCCGCCGTGCCAGGTGTGCGTCCACGGAGGAAAGAGGCCGGCGACGATGGCGGCCAAGAGGCCCGTCAGCAAGACGGCTTTGACTTTCATGGCGTGCAACCTCTCCGGGGATGCTGAACCCGCAAGCGGCGCAAGTCAAGCGTGAAGCTGCGGGGCTTTGAGCAAAAACAGACTGGGTGTAGAATGAGTCGGATAGCGGCCGGCCGTACACCGGGCGCGACACGGGCGGGTGCCTCCCGCCCCGCCCTTCCGTCAATCTTCGAAGCGGGATGGCCAGGGAGGTGGCCAGTGGCTACCGAAGAGAATGCCTGGGGGAATCTCGATCATGAATTAGCGGACCGAAGGCTACGCGAGTTGTTCCGCTTCCGCGGGCAACGGGCGAAGTCTGCGCTGGCGCGAGTTCTTCCGCAGGACGCCGATCAAGCTGCGGGTGGCGTGCTGCATCAGTTCGAGGAGTGCCTGCGGGACGTGCATGCGATTTACTTCGGGACGTGGAACTTGCAAGGCGGAATTGTTACCCCGGAGGTCATTCGGGCCGTGTTCATCCGGGGTCTGCTTCCCCTGATGGACACCGACAAAGACCCACTTCGCCAATTGGTCCGCTACGTCGGGAATTACTACAACGAGCAACCGGGAGCGCGCGATTTGATCCGCGCGGCCGTGAAACGGCGTCTGCCGGACCTTCGCCAGCGATGGGAAGACTGGACCGAGATACAGGCGCGGGAGCTGCTGTACAGAGGACCGGACAAAGGTGCCGGGCTTGGGAAGAGTCGAGTAGCGCAGCCAAACACCCCTGCTGTTAAAGCAGCAACTCCGGCGGACAAGCGGAATCAGACGTCTCTCGGCCCAAAGAAAGTAAACCTTTCGAACTACTTGGACAACGCGAAGTTGACCGAAAAGCAACACACGATTGCATCGCTCAATTATGAGTACGGCTTAAGTCAGGCGGCGATCGGTCGTCGCCTCGGTGTTCACCGCAGCGTTGTTCAGGAGCAACTAATAGCGGTGAAGAAAGCGTTGGGGCGGGATGAAGGGCTGCAGAGGTATCTGAAGCAACAGGCTGCCAAAGGACGATCCGAAGACTGAAACTGCCTGTGTCCGAGACCCCGCAGTACCCCGCGAAAGACGGCTCCCTACTGCATTGCCGCTGATTCTTTTCAGGAAAAATCTCCTTTCCAATAAGGCATGTACCACCCCGCAGCACCCCGCAGTACCCCGCATGCGGGGACTAAGGAGGAAAGACGCGTCCTAAAGCGCCTGAGGAGGTCCGAAATGCTGTCGATTGGGGAGATTCAACCAGGGCGTCGGCTGGCATTCTCCTACGAGGAAACAGCCCAAGCGGCGGGAATCTCGAAACGCATGGTTCGGCGGCTGGTGAAGGACGGACGCCTGAAAGCGGTTCGCATCGGTCGGGCCGTTCGGATCCCGCGCCACGCAATCCTGCAGCTTTGCGGGGCGAGCGGCGAAGCGGACGGCCGACGGGTGTTTTTGGACGAGGCCGAATTGGATCGGCGCATTCTCGCCGGCGACTTGCTCAAGAACGCCGCCAACGACCCGGCGGTGTAGCGGATTTCCCCGCGGCCTGTTGCCCGACAGACCGCGGGGTGACTTTTGCGGGGAATTATGGACGGAGCTTACGATACCACCGATCGACCCGGCCGGTCAAATCTGCGCGGCCTGTATCGCGAAACTGAGCGGGCTTGGGCTGATCATCCGGTCATGACTGTTGCGCTGGCGCGCCGCGAAATCGCGTGGCGGCGCGGGGAGATTCCTTCTCGAACCCGCGAAATTCGGCTGCTTCGTACCATCCTGGCGGCGGCGCCGGCAGCGCGTCAGGCGGTGGCCCGTGCTCAGTAAAGGATTCTACGCGCGGCGGCGGGGCTTGCTCGATCACCTGCGAAGCGGCCGGATCGGCCTGTTTGACGCCGGGGTCCACGACTACCTGTGCATGCGCGCCAACCCCTTTGTGAACGGCGACGGGTCTTGCCCGCCTGGCGTCTGGATTGGATCGGCGGCGGCAATCGAAGCGGAATGCCCCCGGCAAAGCAGTGAGCGGCAAATCCGGCGTTCGCTAGAGCACCTGGAGCAAACCGGGTGGATAAAGCGCTGGATGACCAACGGAAAGCGAGGCAATTATCCGATTTTGGTTGCGCGTCTCTCGGTGTTCGACCCCGCCGGGAAGGAGTTTCGCGTAAATGCCGAAGAAACAACGGATTGGAGGTCGCCCGTACTGGTGCCTTGCCGGGAGGTGTCCGGGAGGTGTCCGGGAGGTGTCCGGGACATGTCCGGTAATAAGAGAATAGACACAGGAAACACAGACACACACCCCGTCGGCGCTGAGGCGCCGGGTGTGTGTGCGTCCACTTCTCAGTCAACCCCAAAGCCCGCCAAGAAACCCGACTGGACAAGCGACACCGCCAAACAGGCGCATGACCACTACCGGGCGGCTCTGGACAAGGAGGGATTCGCGGAGATGGGATGCAGGCTCACGGGGGCGGTGGAAAAGATGCTGCGCCGGCGGGCCGTCCAACTCGCGGAGACCGTTCAGTCGCAGGACCCGGAGATGGTCGAGTCGGAGGTTCACGCAAAAGTGCTGAGGCTCATGTCGTACGGGATTGATCGCTTCGTTGAAGACGACTGGAACGCGGGGCGCGCTCCAGCCAAGGCCTACAACGACGGTCGACCGAAAGCCCGTTTGGGCCTGGGCCGGCTATTCAAGGACTACGAACGGATGGCGGACTGGATTAACAGGGAGCCGAAGCAATGAACTGTGAGCAGTGTGACGACACCGGGCTTCAGCCGATCTTCGAGCATGTCAGCTTTCCCGCTCATTGTCCTGGGCAGGCAAACGTCACTGTTGAGCCGTACGACTTCAGCCGTGCTTCGCGGTACTGGGAGAACGACGGGACGGTTCATCAGTTGTACGAAAGCTACCGTGTTTGCGGGTGCGCAGTCGGCCAGCTTCGCGTGACCGCGCAAAAGGAGAAACAGAAAGCCAGTTCCAAAAAGAGGCGGGGAGGTTGGGGCGTATGACCACCAAGGCGAACATGGTGATGCTGCCGAGTAGCCCTGACGCGGAAGTCGCAGTTTTGGGAAGCATCTTGTTCGACAACGCGGCGTTTGCGTGCGTGGCCGAGAACTTGGAGCCCGGGGACTTTTACAACGAAGCGAACCGGGTTCTATTCGAAGCCATGCAGGCGGTTTCCGACAGCGGCCGGCCGATTGACGCGACCACGCTCACAGACGAGTTAGTGCGTACAAACAAACTGGAGGTCGTCGGCGGCGTCGAGTATCTGGCGTCGCTAACCGCGGGGCTCCCGCGTTCGGTCAATACCCAATTCTATGCGGCCATTGTGAAGAAGAAGGCGGTGTTGCGGGAACTCGCCCACTATGCAGAGGCGATTCACCACCAGGCAGAAGAAGGCGCGGAAGACCCTGGGGCGATTCTCGAACGGGCCTTCGAGCTACTGCGGTTCATTGACGAGCGGCGTGAGACGGCCGGACCCGTGCATCTCGGTGAGTTTTTCAAGAGGGAGTACCGATCCCTTGACGACTTCATGAGCAAGGGTCAGCGAAAGCCGGGAATCACCACGGGGTTCCGTGCGTTCGACGGGTTGACGTGCGGGCTTCATCCGGGGGATTTGATCTACCTGGCCGCCCGGCCGAGCATGGGCAAGACGGCCTGGGCGTTATCTGCCACGACGCACGTGGCCTGCGACTTGGGCAGGCCCGTCCTGTTCTTCTCGCTCGAAATGGGCAAGGAGTCCATCCTCGAACGGCTGGCCTGCGCCTTGGGGCACATCGACTCGCACCGCTTTCGCGGGGGCGTGCTGAACAAAGACGAAAGCACGCGGTTCTCTGGTGCGATGGCGCGGATACTGAAGGCGCCGATCCATGTGGACGATGCTGCCGGCCTTCGCTTGGTGCAGGTTCAATCGCGCGCCCGGCGGCTGCACAAAGAACGGCGTCTCGGCCTGATCGTGATTGACTATCTCCAACTGATGACGCCGCCGCGGGCCGAGAACCGAAACCAGGAACTTTCTGTTTTGTCCCGGCAATTGAAGGCGCTGGCCAGGGAGCTGCAGGTCCCCATGCTTGTGGTGTCTCAGCTCTCGCGGGCGACTGAAACCCGGCAGGAGAACAGGCCGCGTTTGTCCGATCTTCGGGATTCGGGGTCGCTGGAACAGGACGCGGACATTGTGGGCCTTCTTTACAGGGCGGAGTACTACCTTCGCATGGAGGGGAAGGAAGTGCCGGCTGACGTGCGCGACGGCGCGGAAATGATCATAGCGAAGCATCGGAACGGAGCGACAGGAGATGTCCCCCTGGTGTTCATGGCGCGTTTCGCCAACTTCGGCAACTGGAATGGGAACGGGCGAGGTCCAGATGGGCACTGACTACGAGGTCACGGAACTGGAGCGGCGCGCGGAAGTAGCCTGCGCCGGGGACCCTGCCCGGGTCGCGGCCGTTCGGCGGCTCATCGGTCAATTCCACCGACGGGACGGCCACTGCACGATGTTGAAGCTGATCGCGTCGGTGGAGGGAGGCGCACCACAACTACCCTTTCCCCCGGCCAACAAGACCAGCGGCGGAGGCCAGGCGGCGGGCGGTGAAGTCGGACAGCGATGAACGCGCTTCCCAATGCGGCGGCAGGTAGTTGTGACGTGCGGAGGCGACCGACTTGCGGGGCGGCGGGGAACATCGCGGAAACCACCATCGCCTTGACACGCCACTACACGCCCAAGGAACTGGCCGAACTGTGGGCGCTGGATGAAAGCACGATTCGGCGGCTGTTTCAGGATGCGCCCGGCGTTCTGCGCATCGGCAAGTGCGGCCGGCGGGACGGGACGCGGGATTACGTGAGTCTGCGGATACCGGAGTCTGTCGCGATCCAGGTTCACGCTGAAAGGTCTCGGGTGTAGAATGCCCCGCACTATGCCTCTCAAACTTTGGCGCCGTCATGTGCCCGGCTGCCCGGGCCTGGACAAGAAGCGGTCTCGAGATTACGTCAAGTGCTCCTGCCCGATTTGGGTCGATGGCGAATTGAACGGCAGACGCCACCGGCGATCGATGAAGACGTGCGATTGGTACCGCGCGAGCAAGAGGCGGGATGCGCTTGAGTCTCCCGAGAGCCGCGGAGCTCGGCCGATGGTGGACGCGATAGCGGCATGGGAAGCTCAGCTCAGCCTCGCGGAGGGAACGGAGCAAAAGTACAAGCGCCTGATGCGGTACCTGGGTGACTTCTGCACAGAGCGGAAACTCGAGATGGTGCCCGAGTTGACGCTTGAAGAACTGGACGCGTTTCGGGCAAGCCGCATCGTGAGGCCGCGGCGGCCGGCGGGCGCCGAAGGGCAGGAACCGACAGAGGACGGGCGCCCGATTTCCCGCGTCACTTCCGGCAAGGAACTGAGCACCCTTCGGCAATTCTTCCGCTTCTGCCAGGAGCGGGGCTGGGTACAAGTGAATTGGGCTGCGCGAATCAAAATGCCGAAAGCCCGGCCGGCCGAAGTGGAACCGTACAGTGCGAAGGAAATCGCCGCCATGCTGGTCGCGTGCGATGCGATTGGGCAGGGCGCATACGAACGCCTGCGGGCGTGGGCGCTTGTCCTGTTGCTTCGGCACACCGCGCTTCGGATCACAGACGCCTACACGCTCCAGCGGAGCCGGATCCTGCCTGACGGTGAGGCCGGCTTTCAGATTCGGCTCTACACGCGCAAGACGGGCGGGCATGTGATGCTTCCGATTCCGAGAGAATTGAAGGCGGCGCTTGATGTCTTGCCCTTTCCGATGCGCGAAGATGGCAGCCAGGTTGACGCTGGCTTCTACTTTTGGACGGGCCGCGGCACACGGCAGAGCGCGAGAGAGATCGCGTGGCGCCTGCTGAAGTCAGTGTTCGAGAAGGCCGGCATCAAGGGCGGCAAGCCGCACCGCTTCCGGCACACTCTCGCTACCGACATTCTCGCGCGCGGCGGAACGATGGCGGACGTTGCGGACGTCCTGGCCATCACGGAAGCGATCGCCCGCAAGCACTACGCGAAGTGGAGCCCGGCCCGCCAGGAACGAATCGCCACCATCATGAAGGCCGTTCAATTTGGCACGTTCTTGGCACAGAGCCAGGAGACAGCATCTAACCGCGTGAATTGAAAGGCCGTAGGATGGTGCGAACGGAGGGAGTCGAACCCTCACCCCATTTCCAGGACCAGATCCTAAGTCTGGCGCGTCTGCCATTTCCGCCACGTTCGCACTTGGCTGGGGGTATTGTAGCGCAGTTGCCGGCTCATTGCGCGGAAAGCACGCTTGACATGGAGCGGGCGCCCACATAACGTGGACGGTCTGCGGGTGTCGGCGGCCCAGGAGATTGATTCGTGCGAGCCGAACAGTGGGAGCTATTCAAGCGAGCCGCCAAGCGGCAGCCCGTCGAGCGCATTCCCGTTGCGCTGATTGTCGACAGTCCGTGGATCCCCGGCTATCTCGGAATCAGCCCCCTGGACTACTTCCTCGATCCGGAACTGTGGTTTCAATCCAACCTGCGGATCATGCGGGAATTTCCGGACATCATTTTCTTTCCGTCGTGGTGGGTGGAGTACGGGATGGCGGCAGAGACGTCGGCGTTCGGCAACCGCATCCACTTCTGGCCGGATCAGCCGCCGGGACAAACGCAGACGCTGTTCCGGATTGAAGATGCCGAGCGGCTGGCGGCGGTGAATCCGCACACCGACGGCTTCATGGCGCTGGCGCTGCAGCGCTACCGGAAGTGCCAACAGCGCATCTTCGACGCCGGCTACACGATCCCGGTGGCGACGGCCCGCGGACCGCTGTGCACCGCCGCCTTCCTGCGGGGAGTGAGCGAGTTCATGCTCGACATCGTTGAGAACCCGGACGGCGCACACAAGCTGCTAGATCGCACCACAACTGCGGTGATCGACTGGCTGAAAGCCCAGGCGGAAGTGATCGGCCCCACCGTCGAAGGCATCTTCGTGCTCGACGACATCGTGGGCTTCCTCTCGCGGCGCTCGTACCTGGAGTTCGCGCATCCGTACCTGAAGCGGCTGTGCGAGGCCTTCCCCGCCGACTGGGTCAAGATCTATCACAACGATGCGAATATCCGGCCGTTCCTCGCCGACCTGGCCGAGACGGGGTTCGATGTGCTGAATTGGAGCCACAACGTCGATATCCGGGAGGCGCGCGAGAAAACCGGCGGGCGGTTCTGCATGATGGGCAACGTCGCGCCGCTGGACCTCGGGGTGCGCGGCACGCCGGAGCAGGTTCGGGCAGCCGCGCTGGAAGTGCTCAGCAAGGCAGAAGGCAAGGACATCATCCTGTCGGTGGGCGGCGGCGTCAGCCCCGGCATGCCGAAAGCGAACATCCTGGCGTTGCTGGACGCAGTGCGCGAATTCGGGACCGCCGGCGGAGCCACCGCGCAGTAGAACCATCCGCAGATTGCGCAGATTTCGCAGAGTATTCGGTTGAATCTGCGCAATCTGCGAAATCTGCGGATTGGATCCCTTAATGGAAGTCGTGCGAGGGTGGGGCGGCGCCGTGAGCGGGTAATGCCTGGATGCGGCGCGCCTTCACCGAAATCACCTTTTCCTGGTTCTGTAACACCCCCTCGATCAGCAAGAACGGTTCCTCGACGAGTACGATCCGGTGTTTTTCGAACGAGTCCGGTGTGACGATGGTGTTGGCGATGCCCGTTTCGTCTTCCAGGCTCAGAAAGACGAACCCGTTGGCAGTGCCTGGGCGCTGGCGCGCGATCACGCAGCCGGCCACCCGCACCCGGCGGCCATCGGCAATCGATGCCAGCCGGGCGGCGGGCGTCACTCCCAGGCGGTTCATTTCGTCGCGGCGCAGGGCCATGGGGTGCTTGCCGATGGTCAGGCCGGTGCCGCGGAAGTCGGCGCTCAGCCGCTCGTCGGGCGTCATGCGCAGCAGCGGGCAGGCCGCATCGCTTTCCGGCAGCGTCTCCAGCAGCGGCCCGGCCCGCCGCGCCGCCCGCTCCGTCTGCCAGAGGGCCCCTCGCCGATGAACAAATTGCGGATTTCGGATTGCCGAGTGCGGAATGGGGAGTGCGGAATGCGGAGTGTCGTGGAGTGCGGAGTAAGGGGAAACGAAGTTCAAAGCGCCAATGTCCGCCAGCGTGGTGATCTCATCTTTGTGCAGTTCGGGGACGCGGCGCGCCAGGTCGTCGATATCGGCAAACGGACGGCAGGCGCGCTCGGCAAGAATCGCGCGCGCCGCCTCCTCGCGCAGCCCGCGGACGTAACACAAACCGAGACGGAGACATTTTTCATTGGCAATTTCGGATTTCGGATTTCGGATTGCGGATTTCGATCCGGCTCCGTTTGAAATCCGCAATCCGCAATCCGCAATCCGAAATCGCTCGATCGTGCACAGCCAGTCGGAGCGCGTAATATCGACCGGCTTGATGCGCAGGCCGTGCCGTTGCGCATCCTTGATCACGGTGGCCGGCTGGTAGAAGCCCATCGGCTGGTTGTTGAGCAGGGCCGCGGTAAAGGCCGCCAGGTAGTGGCACTTCAAGTAAGCGCTGGCATAGGCCAGCAGCGCGAAACTGGCGGCATGCGACTCGGGGAAGCCGTACAGCGCGAACGAGGCGATGGAGCTGACGATGCGGTCCTGCACTTGGCCGGTGATGCCCCCGGCCGTCATGCCGCGACGCAGCTTCACCTCCACCTCCCGCATGCGCGCCTCGGAGCGCTTGAAGCCGAGGGCACGCCGCAACTCCTCGGCTTCGCCGCCCGTAAACCCGGCCGCGATCATGGCCATGCGCAGCAACTGCTCCTGGAACAGCGGCACGCCCAGCGTGCGCCGCAGCACGGGCTCGAGTGAAGGATGCAGGCAATCGGCCGGCTCGCGCCCCTGCCGCCGCTTGATATAGGGCTGCACCATCTTGCCCACGATGGGGCCCGGGCGGATGATGCCCACCTGAACCACGAGGTCATAGAACTTCGCCGGATGCAGGCGCGGCAGCGCCGCCATTTGCGCCCGGCTCTCCACCTGGAACATGCCGACGGTGTCGGCCCTCTGCAGCGCCGCATAGACATCGGGATCGTCCGGCGGCAGGTGCGCTAGGTCCACTTCCTCGCCGTAATGGTCGCGGATCAGCTTCAGGGAATCTTCCAGCACCGCCATCATGCCCAGGCCGAGCAGATCGACTTTGATGATGCCCATGCCGGCGCAGTCTTCCTTGTCCCACTGCACGACGACGCGGCCGGGCATGGCGGCCGGCTCCAACGGCACGACTGAATCGAGTTGTCCCTGGCAGATCACCATGCCGCCGGAGTGCTGGCCCAAATGGCGCGGCAGGTCCCGCACCGAGCGATACAGCTCGAGGAACTTGCGGATGCGGGCATCGGCCGGATCGAGGCCCGCTTCCCGGAACAGGCGCTCGTGCGTATCCTTGGGGTCTTTCCATTCCCAGGCGCCGACCAGCGCGGATAGGCGCCCGAGCGCGGCTTCGTCGAATCCCATCACCTTGCCGACTTCCCGCACGGCCGAGCGCCCGCGGTAGGTGATGACGTTGGCCGTCATGGCCGCGCCCAGTTTCCCATAGCGTTCGTACACGTACTGGATGACGCGCTCGCGCTGCTCGCCGCTGGGCAGGTCCAGGTCGATATCGGGCCATTCGCCGCGCTCCTCCGACAGGAAGCGCTCGAACAGCAGTTCCATCCCCACGGGGTCCACCGCCGTGATGCCCAGCGAGTAGCAGACGGCGCTGTTGGCCGCCGAGCCGCGCCCCTGCGCCAGGATGCCGTGGTCGCGGCAGAAATTGACGATGTCCCAGACAATCAGGAAGTAGCCGGCCAAGTCCAATTTCTCGATCAGCGCCAGTTCTCGCTCGATCTGCCGGCGGGCGCGCTCGTGATAGGGATGGTACCGCCGGCGCGCGCCTTCTTCGGTCCGCCGGCGCAGAAACGACATCATCGTCTCGCCCGGCGGCGCCGGATAGCGCGGAAATTCGTACCCCAGCTCGGCCAGGGTAAAGTTCAGCCGCGAGGAAAGTTCCTGAGTGTTGGCGATGGCCTCGGGCAGGTCGGCAAACAGCCGCTCCATCTCCGCCGCCGGCTTCAAGTAGCGCTCGGAATTGCGGGCCAGCAGGCCCCCGGCGCTTTCCAGCCGCGCTTTTTCGCGCACGCAGGTGAGCACGTCGAGCATCTCGCGCTGCCGTGCCTGGGCATAGCAGACGCCGTTGGTGGCCAGCAAAGGCAGATGGAAGCGCCTGGCCAGCTCTACCACCGCCTGGTTGCGCGCTTCTTCTTGGCGGTCGAGATGCCGCTGCAATTCGGCATAGACATTTTGCCTGCCGAAAATGGCGACCAGGCGCTCGAGCAATTGCGCGGTGTGTTCGGCCGGCGCGGCGGCCAGCGGCCCTTCCGCGCCGCCGGTCAGGCAGACCAGTCCCGCGGCGTGCTCGGCCACCTCTTCCAGCGTGGTCGCGCCTTCGCCTTTTTTCGCCCGCAGCTTCATCCGCGTGATCAGCCGGCAGAGATTGCGGTAGCCCTCACGGTTCCGGACGAGAAGCGGCAAAACAAACGAAGTGCGGAGTGCGGAATGCGGAGTGCGGAGTTCATTCAATCCGCAATCCGCAATCCGCACTCCGCACTCGACGGTGACTTCGGCGCCGATATGCGCGGTGATGCCGGCCTTTTTCGCCGCCAGGTGAAAGCGGGGCGCGCCGTAAACGCCGTTGCGGTCCAGCAGCGCCATCGCCGGACTGTCCAGCCCGGCGCAGCAGGCGGCCAACTCCTCCGGCAGTGACGCGCCGCGCAGGAAGCTGAATGCCGACCGTGCGTGTAATTCCACGTACATGGGAGTTGAACCACAAAGACACAAAGCTCACAAAGTTCACGAAGAACGGCTTCCCACCTAATCGTAAAGGCCTTCGATGAACCAGGCGCGGGCTGCGCGGTCGCAATAAATCCGGTAGAGCGCGCCATCGCTGAGAGCGACGTCCCATTCGTCGCGGTCCCAGCCATCGCTTTTCCACCAGTCGCCCGAGGTGCGCCACGGCCCGGCGAGCGAGACCACGTTGCCCTTTACGCCGCGCGCTGTGATGCGTTCGGGCTGGCCCTGCCGCGCCTGCACCTGCGCAGGTAACGGCGGACGAAACACGCGGAAGGCCAGCAGAGTTGAATCCGCGGATTTCGCAAATGGACGCGGATTCCGAAGCTGCGGAATCTGCGGATTGCTTCCCGGCGGCCTGATCGTGAATCTTTTCATGCGCAAGGCGCCGGGCCGGTGGGTGTCGAGCAATTCGGCGGCGCCCACGTTCTCCTGGCCAATTAGGTTGGCGATACGCGCCAGCAACACTTCCAGCTTGTCCGGCGCCGGCGCCAGCGGGAGGAAAAGCCCGTCCTGCAGTGCCCGCGGCTCGACGGGGTGGGCTGCCAGCCACACGGCGGTGACGGCGGCTTGGGGCGGGCGCTGCTCCAGTTCCAGTTGCATCAGCTTCAAGCAGGCCCGGTGGTCACGCAGCGGAAAGGGCAGGCGGAAGGTGCGCTCGTCGGCGCTCCGGTCTTCCAGGTGCAACCGCAGGCGCAGCTCATCGGTGGCCAGCGCGCGGGCCTCCAGCCCGGCCCACAACTCATGAAGCAGGCGCGACAAAACAAAGAACAGCGGCTCCAGCAGCGCGACCGGATATTCCAGTTCGAGCGAGTGTTCAAAGCCAGGCACGGGAGAGAAAGCCAGCAATGGCCGGCAGCCGGCGCCGCGCGCCAGCTTTTGCAGCCGCGGCCCTTCCTGCCCGATTCGCGCCGATAATGCCGCCTCCGGCAGCGCCGCCAGCTCGCCGAACGTGCGGATGCCCCACAACCGCAGCGTCTCTTCGATTTCGGCTGTCGGCCGAGGGCTGTCGGCTGACGAAGCGAAAAGCAAAGAGACCGGCAGGGCGGCCAGTAAGCGCGCCTCTTGCCCGGCCGGTATCACCGCGATGCCGCCCAGGCCGCGCGCCGCGCAAACGGCCGCATCCGGGTTGGAAGCGACGCCGATCGCGGCACGCAAGCCCGCCTCCGACGCCAGCCGCACGATGCGCTCGGCAAGCGCCGGGGGCGAGCCGAACAGGCGCTCCAGGCCGCCGATATCGAGCACCACCGCATCGGTCGCCGTGTCCTCGACACGCGGGGAGAAGGTGAACGCCAGGTTCAACAGCGCCTGCCGCGATCCCTCCCGGCAATGAATACATGCATACATCAGGCGGTTCTTGTTGAACCACCAAGACAGGAAGACACCAAAAAGCTTTCTTGGTGTCTCTGTGCCTTGGTGGTGAGATCTCTTCCGGCCGGCTTGCGGCGCGCCGCCTGCACGACGGCGCCGTCCAGCAACTGTGAGCAGCCGGCCGCTCCCGACCAGCACTCTCGCTGCCGGCGCATTTCCAACACCAGCGAAGCGCACGATTGCGCGCACGGTTCCTGTTCAATTGCCACCAGGCAGGTCGGCTTGTGTTCCACGCCCCGCCGGAACCGGAACCAGGAGGTGAGCGGGATGCGGCGGGTCTGCCGGGGCGGTATATCGCCCAGATCGAGCACCACCATGCCGAATCCGCCTCCCTGGAGCAGCAGGTCGGTTGCTTTCAATGCGTCGGCCGGCCTGGCGCCGCACCGCACCCAAAGCAGTTGGTCCAGGTTGACGCCGGCTGCCGCCGCCGTTTCCGGATCGAAGCTGTCGCCGGCGTCCACCAGCGCGCAGATTTCGCCCGCCGCTGTAGCCGCAGCCAGGATCGAATCGAGCAGGCTGGTGCGCCCCGACGACGGCGGGCCAACGATTTCCGTGAGGCAGCCCCGCGGCAATCCTCCCGCGACCGCGTCAACTTCGGGAATACCGGTAAAAAGCAGTTCGGGGGCGGGTTTCTCCTGGAAGTTCAGATAAGAGCCGAAACGGGCGCTGAGCGCCGACTGTAGTTCCGTTTTGAGAGAGGCCGGTCCCATATTGTTTTCGCTTTTTGTTCGCCTTCTACCGATTGTGCAACAAGGCGCTATGGAGTGTCAAGCATGATGTTTCGTTGTACCGCAAGTGTCTCGCCGGCAACCCCCATACAGCACCGCGCCCCTCAGGTTTGCCCCGGCGCGCCGGCGGTACATTGCTTTGAGCTTTTGCGTCTTTGTGGTGAAATGAGTGCTGCGAACGCATCTGAAGCGCGGAAACTCGGGCCTCGATCTCGGGTTGTAAGCAACAGAAGGGGGCAGATGAAAAACGGCCGAATGTCGCGCATCGCCGTTTGCCTATGTGTATTGTTGGGGATCGGTCCGCTGCCGGCCGGCGCGCCACAGGCCAGGCCAACGGTCGGCCAGGCGACGCAACCCACCGCAACGCCACCGCCGCCGGTTTTGCGTGTGACCACGCGGCTGGTCCAGGTGAACGTCATCGTCCAGGACAAGAACGGCGATCCGGTATCCAACCTCACCCGGGACGATTTCACGCTGCTGGAAGACGGCCAGCCGCAACCGATCAGCGTGTTTTCCATGGAGAATAATCGGCCTGCGGCCGTGCGCGCGGCCGCGCTGCCCGCGCTGCCCCCCAACACCTTCACAAACCGGCTGGAATACCGGGCCCAGGGCATCTCCAGCCTCACGGCCATTCTGTTCGACGGCCTGAACACGAAGTTTGAGGACCAGGCCTACGCCAGGCAGCAGATCATCCGATTCATCCAGCAACTGCAGCCCGAAGACCGGGTAGCCATCTACACGCTGGGGCGCGACCTGCGCCTGCTCCACGATTTCACCAGCGACACGGCGTCACTGCTTCGGACGCTGGCGCGCCACAGGGGCAATATCGCTACGGAGCTGGCGGCATCCGAGGAGGTGGCATTCGACACCGACGATCTCGGCGACAGCGAGGCCGACCAGGCGTTGAAGCAGTTCCTCGACGAAGCGAACGAGACGATGCAGGCCTTCTACGTGCGCAACCGCGTGAAGCAGACGCTGGAGGGCATCGAAGCCGTCGCCAACCACCTGTCGCGGCTGTCCGGCCGCAAGAACGTGGTGTGGGTGTCGGGGAGCTTCCCGTTGACCTTTGGATTCGGCGAGGACCGGATTTCGCGGGAGCTGACCGTTTTCTCCGACGACATCCTGCGGACGGTGCGGGCGGTTACCACCGCTAATGTCGCTATTTATCCGGTGGACGCGCGCGGCCTGATCGGGGCCTTCGACATGTTCCCCGATCTGAGTCCGGCGAACCGGGGGAACGCGCGGGCCCTGCAGACCGGCCAGATGCGCTCGAACGCTTCCAAGGTCTGGGATTCGTTCGCCACCATGAACGAGCTGGCCGAACGGACCGGCGGGAAGGCCTTTTACAACAGCAATGATATCCGCGGCGCGATCCGCCGGGCCATCGACGATTCCCGCGTGACCTACCTACTGGGCTACTACCCGCGCAATACGGCGCTGGACAGCAAGTTCCACGAGATCAAGGTGCTGGTGCGCAAGAAGGGCTTGCAGGTGCGCCACCGCCGCGGCTACTTCGCCTTCCCCGACCCGCCGCGCGACGAGAAGCACCGCCAGGACGAGTTGCGAATCGCCGCCTGGAGTCCGCTC
>Ga0315282_10007444_pt1 | contig 17966 bp, 16 predicted proteins | sample YL17G07_20_MG_FD_203693 | JGI IMG/M metagenome (GOLD analysis project Ga0315282, IMG submission 203693) | Sediment microbial communities from Yellowstone Lake, YNP, Wyoming, USA - YL17G07_20 | ecosystem: Environmental > Aquatic > Freshwater > Lake > Sediment | place: USA: Wyoming | collected... | reverse complement strand
CCCCTGCCTACTGGCAGGAAGGCGGGGCATCCAGCCGACTTGCCCGTAACAGAGAAAGGAGCCCTGATGAAAGTTCATCTTTCCAAACCTTATGTTGATTCTGAGATGAAACAGAAAGTGCTGGAGGTCATTGATTCTGGGCAATATATTTTAGGGAAACACTGTAGAGCCTTCGAGGAAGCCTTTGCCAGATTCATCGGTGCGAAACACGCCGTCCTTACCTCTTCTGGAACATCGGCTATTTTTCTAAGCCTGAAGGCTTTGGGGATAGGCCCCGGGGATGAGATTCTGGTTCCATCCCTCACGGCATTTCCCACGGTGGAACCTATCTTCCATACGGGGGCCCGGCCCATCTTCATTGACATCGATGAGACGTTTACAATGGACCCTGGAGAGGTCGAGAAGGTGCTCTCTGAAAGAGTCCACAAACCGGACGGTGGAAGGGTGAAAGGCATCATTCCCGTTCATCTTTATGGACATCCCGTGAACTTGGACCCCATCTTCGAGCTGGCCAAACGTTACGGAGTGTTCGTTCTGGAGGATTGCTGTCAGGCGCATGGAGCTAAATATAAGGGAAGAAGGGTTGGGTCCATGGGAGTCGCCGGCTGTTTCTCCTTTTACCCTTCGAAGAACCTCACGGTGTTTGGAGATGGTGGAATCCTAGTCACGTCGGACGATAAACTCGCTGAGACCTGTCGAATGCTAAGAGATCATGGAAGGAAGGAAAAATATGATCACGAATTGGTGGGGTATAATTTGAGGTTCAACGAGATTCAGGCTGCGGTGGGTCGGTTGCAGCTGCAACGGCTAGAGGGTTTCAATGAATCCAGGAGGCAGATTGCTCGTTGGTATAACGATGGGTTAAAAGGAACCTCCGTGATCACACCGAAGGCGCGGGATTGGGCAGAACCTGTTTATCATCTTTATGTCATCCAGACGCCCGTTCGTGACCGTCTGGCAGATTATTTGAAAGAGAGGGAGATTCAAACGGGAATCCACTATCCTGTGCCCTGCCATGTGCAGCCGGCGGTCAAGACTACCCTTGGGCCACAACCGAAACTAGGAAGGACGGAAGAGGTGGTCGCTCAAATCCTTTCCCTTCCCATTTACCCTGAGCTTGAGAAGGAGAAGGTGGACTTTGTTTGTGCTGCGATTAAAGAATTCTTTTCGAGGGTGTGAATGCTTGATCTGTGATGGTGTTGGTTGAGAAAGGAGGTTGAGACCGGTTTGGATGAGAAGAGACCCATTGATATTTCTTTGGTGGTTCCAGTCTATAATGAAGAAGAGAACTTGCCCATTTTGATTCCCGAGATGACTGAAGTACTTCAAGGGCTGGGCAAATCGTATGAGATGATTTTTGTCGATGATGGGAGTACGGATGGAAGTCGGGCACTCTTGAAGAGGATGATTGCTCAAGATCCCCAAATTCATCTCCTTGGATTCAAGAGAAACTGTGGGGAGACAGCGGCAGGGGCGGCAGGCTTGAAGGAAGCAAGAGGGGAGATCGTCATCACCATGGATGCCGATCTTCAAAATGACCCGAAGGATATTCCCAAGATGCTTGACTACCTAAAAAACTACGACATGGTGAGTGGATGGCGCGAAAAAAGAGAAGATTCCCGGATAAAGCGCATCACCTCAAAGATTGCGAATGGGATTCGGAATGGGTTGAGCAAAGAGAGTGTCCGCGATAGTGGATGTACCTTCCGGACCTATAAACGGGAATGTCTCCAGAATCTTAAACTTTACAAAGGAATGCACCGCTTCATGCCGACCTTAGTAAGAATGGAGGGGTTTCGGGTAATTGAAATACCGATAAGCCACCGCCCCCGAAAGTTTGGAGTTTCAAAATATAACACATGGAATCGGATGTGGAGGGCCTTCGTCGATCTGTTAGCAGTGAGATGGATGAAAAATCGACACATCCGTTACGAAATAGAGGAGAGACTCTAAGTCGAACGAACCACTTCCTGCCGCCTCATGGGATGGTTTTCCTCAGTCTTTCTTCTCTGACCGGCATGTGCCCCGCAAGCCCCGCCCTTGAGGGCGGGGTCAAGGGGGCACAATATAAAAGGAAACGACCTTACCGGGAAGCCCCGCCCTTTAGGGCGGGGAGCTTCACTCATTCTCCTTTGCTCCGTTCTCTCTCTAAACCCCTGTCAGGTTTGCACGGACCTTCATATAGGTGAAGGCTGAGAGAGCTCATGGTCCACCAAGACATGCCTTGCAAAAAATAGCGATGTCATTTAAAGTTCTACTATTTTTAGGCGAGAAGAAGTAGGTCCTAATTATTGAATTAGAAATGGGTTTTTTAGTATGAAGACTCACAAATGGGTGCTCCCGCTCCTTCTATTAGGGTTATGTTTTCTCATCTATTTTGTTAACTTGGGTCGATGGGATCTTTGGGATCCAGATGAGCCTCGGTATGCCCAGGTCTCCCGGGAAATGGTCTCAAGAGGAGACTGGATTCTCATGCACCTCAACGGACGAACCTATGGTGACAAACCTCCTCTTTTTTTCTGGTTGATCGCTCTTTCATCCACCCTCTGGGGAGGATTCACCTCCTTTTCGGCAAGGGTTCCCTCCGCTTTTTTGGGAACCCTCACGGTACTGCTAACCTTCTATCTAGGGAAGAGACTCGATGGGTTGCGAACCGGATTCTTCTCGGCGTTAATTCTGGCAACGAGCTCTCAATACGCTTATCTTTCGACACGAGCCAATATCGATACGACGTTGACTTTCTTTACGACAGCCTCTCTTTTCTTTTTTCTTGATTGGTATCAGTGGAGGATGCCAGAAGGAGAAAGACAGGAAGATGGCCGAAGACTATCTATTTATGGATTCTATGTTTGCACGGCTCTTGCCACCTTGGCCAAAGGACCGGTTGGAGTGCTTCTCCCTCTTTTGGTCTGTTTGGTCTATCTTCTGGTTCGCAGAGATTGGAGAGCCATCAGACGGATGAAATGGCTACCAGGAGTGGTCTTGTTTTTGGTGATTGTCCTCTCTTGGTATGTTCCGGCTGTCCTGCGAGGCGGTAGGCCGTATCTGATGGAGACACTCTTTAAGCATACGGTGGAGGCTTATGCCAAGGGGTGGACCCACGTGAAGCCTGTCTATTATTATCTCTATAATTTTCCAGTAAGCTTTTTGCCTTGGATGATCTTCCTGCCAGCAGCGTTTGCCTATTGTTCTTTCAAAGACACCCTCGGAAAAAGAAGGGAGGTTTCCTTCCCCATCCTATGGTTCGCTGTGATCTTTCTCTTCTTTTCCCTGTCTAAAGGAAAGAGAAGCCTTTACCTTCTGCCGCTCTACCCAGCCGCCTCTCTCATGGTGGGCAAATTATGGAATGATTTTGTTTCCGCCCCTATGCAATCTTCTAAAGATAAACTGATTTTTGTTCCACTCTATGGGTTGATGGGATCGATGCTCATCATCGGTCTTGCCATTCCCTGGGTTGTTTTGAAAAAGTTTCCCTCGTACTTGGCCTATAGTCTTCCTGTCGCCCTCCTCATGGTGGGGGGTAGTTTAACCTTGTTTCTTTTGTGTCGCTTCAAGAATCGGGGAGCCCTATTGTACGTGATCATTGGAATGTTGGCGGGCGGATATTTCTATGCGTCAGGGGTTTTATTTCCGCTGATTAACCCAGTGAGGACGGAGCGCTTCCTGGCCCAAAAGGTTGGCGCGCATATTTTACCTGGGGAGAAATTGAGTGCCTATGGGAAGATTGATCCCGTTCCGTACAACTTTTATTTAGACATTGTGCCTATCATGGAACTGAACACAAAGGAGGCTCTCTTTGATTACCTGAACTCCTCCGAGAGAGTATTCTGTGTTCTCTCCTATGCCGATTATTCTCGACTTCTAATCCCAGAGGGAAGTCCAAAGGTGCAATTGCTCTTACGGGAAAAGGTCGGAAAGAATGATGCAGTTTTGATTTCGAGTCGGTAGCATTGATGGTATCTGTGAAGTCCTGAGGGAATCATAAATCGGCCATGGGTGAGTTGGAAGACGTGGAGATTTCTGTTATCGTTCCTGTTTACAATGAAGAGGCGAACCTTTCAATTCTCATTCGCAAATTGGTTGAGGTCTTCAATCGCCTGGGATCTCTTTACGAAATGATCTTTGTCGACGACGGGAGTTCGGATGGAAGTCGAAAGGTTCTAAAAGAGATGGCTACCAGGGTTCCGTCGCTTCGCATCGTGGCCTTGAAAGAAAATCGAGGGCTCAGCACGGCTCTTCTGGCAGGAATGAGAGAAGCTCGCGGAACGATCATTGTGACCTTGGATTCGGATCTTCAGAATGATCCGGAAGATATTCCTAGGTTGTTAGAATATCTCGACCGCTACGACATGGCCACAGGTTGGCGTCAAAAAAGGGAAGACCCGTGGCTCAAGAGGATTACCTCTCGGATTGCGAATTCCATCCGGAATCGGCTGAGTGGGGAAAGAATTAACGACAGTTCGTGTACGCTGCGAGTCTTCAAGCGGGAGTGCCTCCGGGACATTCCGATCTTTAATGGAATGCACCGGTTCATGTCGACGCTGGTTAAGATGAGGGGCTACCGGATCGTCGAAGTCCCAGTGACCCATCATCCAAGGAAATATGGAGAATCAAAGTATAACATTCGAAACCGCATATGGCGTTCTTTCGTCGATTTGCTCGCAGTGCGGTGGATGAAGAAACGGCACATCCAGTATGACATTGAAGAGAGGGGTTGAGCATGGATTGGATTAAAGAGGTTTTTTCAAATGTTGTTCAGCATTATCCGAAGTTCAGAATCGACCTCTGGGTCATCTTTGGCTTCTTCGGTCAGGCCATGTTTACCATGCGTTTTCTGATCCAGTGGATTGCATCGGAGAAGAAGAAGGAGAGCGTGATTCCCGTCTCCTTTTGGTATTTCAGTTTAGGGGGCGGATTGGTCCTGCTCGCTTATGCCATCCACCAGATGGATCCGGTCTTCATTCTGGCCTACCTTCCCGGGAATTTCATCTACTTCAGAAATCTCTATTTTATTCATAAGAAGAAAGAGGAGACATCCCGCGAAGCAACGGGATAAAAAAGGAGTTTTAGACTATGAGGAAACTTCGAAGGGTTCCGCTGTATCTTGGCGCGGTTTTACTTGTGATCTTTGCGAGGCCCCAATGGCCAGGAATGATGATCGGGATCGTTCTGGTCGGCCTGGGAGAAGCCATCCGGATCTGGGCGGCAGGTCACCTCCAGAAGAATGAGAACCTGACCGTCACGGGCCCCTACGCCTACGTTAAGAATCCTCTCTACATTGGGAGCATCCTGATCACGACAGGTTTCTGTATTCTCGCAGACAATATCTATATTCTCGCAGCCGCGACCCTTGCGTTCTGCTTCCACTATATTCCGTACAAAATGCGGGTGGAAGGAGAACGACTGAAGAGGATTTTTGGGAGCCGGTACGAGGATTATGATGAGAAGGTGCTGGATTACATACCGAAGTTGACACCTTATTCGAACGAGAAGGCTCCCTGGCGGTTCAGAAATTTCATTGAGAACAGTGAAGAGGGAATTCTTCTGTTGATTCTGGCGGGTGTTTTAGTGATCTTGAGCCGACCCTCGTGGGGAACAGTTTTTTGACCGGCAAGTGCCCCGTAAGCCCCGCCCTTGAGGGCGGGGTCCCTGCCTGCCGGCAGGCAGGAAGAGGCACAATAAAATAATAAATCATTGCCGGGAACCCCCGCGCTGTGTGCGGGGAACTTCACAGTTGAGCTCTGAAATTTGGAATCTAGTTGCTATGGCCGTTATCAAACGGACGGACTTTAAGGATCCGGTATTCCTTGTCAAGGGGAACAAGTTTGGGAAACCCGATCTCTATCAGGTGAAGGTTGGGGAACACACCCTGATGGTCAAGGATGTGAGAGGAAAATCCTTCTTCTTCCGTTGGACCCTGGGTCTCTGGCTGATCAGAAATGAATGGAAGATCTATTCCCGTCTCGTAGGAATTCGTGGGATCCCGCGGGCCGTTGAACGGGTTGACCGCTTTGCTTTTGTTACGGAATTTGTTCACGGACGGCCGCTACAACGGGGCGAATCCCTGACGGTCTCTTTTTTTTCTGACTTGGAACGAATCCTTCACGAGATTCACCTCAGAGGGGTCGTCCACTTGGATATGCGACACAAGGGGAACATCCTTATCTCTGACCAGGGTGACCCTTACCTGATTGATTTCAACAGTAGTGTTGCTTTTGGAAAGAGAGGGTGGATCCGCCACTGGATCTTTCCTCTTTTCCAACGGGTGGACTATGGAGGCATGCTCAAGCTGAAAGCGCGCGTGTCTCCCACGCTGATGACTCCTGAAGAAACCGCTTCCCTGAGACGCTTCAACCGAATTCGAAAGCTCTGGATCTTCAACTAAGGATGTTAGAAAAGTGGTGCCGTTCTGCAGTGCTGCGGTTAAAGGAAACGGCAAAACAGCAGCACGGAATGACGGCAGCTCCCGTGGGGTCCTATTTCTGGAGGACTTTTTGGAGGAGTTGCTTCTGTTTGAGGGCCATTTGTCGGGCTTCCTTCTTCGATCTTTCGTGATCGTATCCGATGAGGTGAAGGATGCCGTGGATCATCAGAAGTGTGACCATGCTCATCTCGTTGAGGCCGAACTGATTCGATTGGCGCTTGGCCGTTTCGACGGAGATGACGAGGTCACCCAGGAGATTGTGCTGAACACCGGATGGCTCACCCTCGCGCATGGGGAAGGCGAGGACGTTCGTCGGCTTGTCCCGTTGAAGATATTGCCGATTCAATACTCGGATCCGTGCATCGCCCACAAAGAGGATGCTCAGTTCTGCGTCAGGAAGTCCCAGTTCGGTCAATATCTTTCGGAGGACCGTCCTTAATCTTCTTGAGTTTAAGCGGGTATGTCTTTGCAGGTTTTGAATCCAGATCTTCATCGCTCTTCTTCTTGAGGGAATCGACTTCGGGAGTCGCAGGATAGTCAATGCGCTGATGGAAGAACCCGTTAAGAACCCGGGTAAAACTTTCCTCAATATTGTGAAGGTCCTTGAGAGTCAGTTCACACTCTTCGAGCTGTCCATCCAGGAAAACGCTGCTAATAATCCTCTCCACCAAGCTCTTGATTCGGGAAGGGGTGGGATCGGACAAAGCCCGAGAAGCGGCCTCCACTTCATCGGCCAGCATGACGAGGCCTGCTTCCTTGGTTTGTGGCTTGGGGCCCGGATAACGAAAGTCTTCTTCTTTCGAGGGGTTGATCTCCGGATCTTCGTGATCCTTTGCCTTCTTGTAAAAATAGGAAATTAGGCTTGTGCCATGGTGCTGCTGAATGATGTGGGCAAGTCGCTGTCCTAATCGGTGCTCTCGTGCCAACTCTATTCCATCCTTCACATGAGAGAGAAGGACGAGACTCGACATCTTTGGAGTAAGGTTGTCGTGCTTATTCTCTGCGCCGCCAGAATTCTCAATAAAGTAGAGGGGCTTCTTCAGCTTTCCAATATCGTGGTAATAGGCGCTGACCCTTGAGAGGAGAGGATTGGCAGAGACCGATTTTGCAGCCGCTTCGACCAGGCTTCCAACAATCACGCTGTGATGATAGGTCCCAGGTGCCTGAAGGATCAGATCCTTGATGAGCGGGTTGTCCATGTTGGCCAATTCGAGTAGCTTGATGTCTGTCGTGTAGCGGAACAGGCTTTCGACGATGGGCGTGATGCCGAGAACCAGAACAGAAGCGAGAATACCCCCAAGGAAACCCATCACCAGATCGGAGAGCAGAATCATCGGAGAATAAGTGCCGGACATCAGATGGTAAGCTATAATCGTCAAAAGGTTGACTCCTCCCACGATTAAGCCCGCCTTCAGGATGACATTCCTCTGTTCACATTGAGCGACCTTGTGAGCACCCACAATACTTCCCGTGAGCGCGAAAACGAAGAGGAAGAGTTGGTTTCCCATGAGAACAGACGAGAAGTAACTGGCTAAGAGAGAATAGACGATCGCAACTTCAGAGTTGAGGACGATTCGTATGAGCATGGCACCCGTGGCGATGGGGAAGAGAAACTGATAAGAGGAGGACGGAATCGAGAGGAATTGGCCTCCCAGGATATCCGTCAAGAGTTGAAAGAGTCTGAAAAGACCAATCGTCCCGAGAAGAGTCGTTGAGACAAGAAGGAGATCCTTCTGGGAGAGGACAAATTTTCGAATGTTCTTTGTAGAGAACTGATAGAGACTGACCAAGACGACAAAGGTCAGGAGGAGTAACCCAATAATCACAGATAGGACTTGACCCTTTTTCTGTGCCTCTCTCAGGGTATTGATCTTAAGGAGGTGATCTTCCCGGACACGATCGCCTGCCCTCAAGATCATTTCCCCTCTCTTCACCTGAAAATAGACCGGGGTGACACTCTCTCTCGCTCTTGCCTTTCGATCTTCCGTTTCATCCTTGTTGAACGTCAGGTTGGGTCTGGTCAGGCGGTCGGCGATTTTCAATACCACTTGGGTAGCTTCCTTACCCATCTGGGGAATCAAGGCGTCTGTCTGAGCTCGAAACCTCGTCTTCGCTTCCCTTAGATCCAGGACAGTGATAGGAGGGAGGATCCGTTTCTCTTCACGGCTCTCAATGTTCCGAAGAGTAATTCCCCGAGTGGCGTCAGGGTCAAGAAGGTCCTTGTCATTTACAACCCCTTTCCGGAGAGGGGGAGAAAGTAACTTCAAAACGGCGTCTCCTAGGGACGGACTGAACTGCTCCTTCTCTAGAATCTGCCACTCTCTTGTGGAGAGAAAGGTTCGAAGCGACGATTCAAACTCGTTTTTTGCCTTATCCTCCAAAAGGTCTTTGTCTCCCTTTCCCGTGGGAGAAGTCTCGGGCTTAAAAACCGATCGGATCTGATTCTCTAGGCCCGTAAGGACCCCTGGATCGTAGTCGTAAACCGACAAGACTGTCTTTTCAGCCTCGAGCCTTTTTTCTTGAGTAGATTTTTGGTCCTCCACCAAGTGGTCATAAGCGGACTTAAGGTCCTTCGTCGCAATATCACCGACCCGATACTCCTTGATTCGAAGCTCAAAAGACGGCGAAAGCAGGAGAGAGAGGAAGAGAGCAGTTCCGATACCTATCAGCCACGTCTGATAGGAGGGTGTTTTGATCCTTTCGAGCCAAGAAACATCCCTTTTCCCATTGCTCGTCTGACGCGAGGAAAAAGGGCGGAGCCACTTGCGCATGATTTGTTTCATCGCTGGATTCCTGAAGAAGCGTCAGGTCCCTGGTGTGAGGCCTTCCGCCCATTTTTCTCGTAGGCCTCATAAGCTTTAACAATCTCCTGAACCAAAGGGTGCCTCACAACATCTTTGTCTGAAAAGTAGACGAATGCAATCCCCTCGATCCCCTTGAGAATCCCTTGGACTTCGATGAGACCGGAGATCTTATTCTCCGGGAGATCGACCTGGGTGATGTCACCGGTGATGACTGCCTTGGAATGGAAACCCAGTCGGGTCAAGAACATCTTCATCTGATCGGAGCCTGTGTTCTGGGCTTCATCGAGAATCACAAAAGAGTCGTTGAGGGTCCTTCCTCGCATAAAGGCAAGAGGAGCGACTTCGATCACCCCTCGCTCCACCAACCTGGAGGCCCGTTCAAAATCCATCATATCATGGAGGGCATCGTAAAGAGGCCGCAAATAGGGATTGACCTTCTCAGCAATGTCCCCTGGAAGAAACCCCAGTTTTTCGCCCGCCTCAACGGCAGGACGGGTTAGAACGATCCGATCGACTTCTTGTTTCATCAAGGAGGCCACCGCCATGGCCATGGCGAGATACGTCTTGCCTGTCCCTGCGGGACCAATACCGATCACAAGATCATGTTTTCGCATGGCATCAATGTAGCGCTTCTGTGCAAGACTCTTCGGGGTAATGACCTTCTTCTTCCCCGAAACGTAGACGGCGTCTAGAAAAACATCCTCAAGATTAACACTTCGATCGTCCGAGATCATGCGGATGGCATAATCGATATCGCTGGGGTAGAGGGGGTAACCCTTCTTGAGGAGACCGTAAAGATCGTTTAGAACACGCTTGGAGAGGTGAACGTCGATATCATCGCCTTGAATGGCGACTGTATTCCCTTTGCTATTGATCTTAACGCCTATGGTTCTCCCGATACGCCGGAGATTTTCCCCGTGAGCCCCAAAGAGGGTATTGGCGATCTGAGGGTCATCGAAGATGACCTTCTCCATAACCCCTGATTGTGATTCTGGAGGGAACGTCTCTTCAGCCGTAGTCTGCGAACTCCTTTGCTTCTTCATATTATCATTTCAGACAATCCATTTCAATATGCCCTTGCTGCTCTCGCCATATGGGAAAATCCGCCATGTTTGCTTATTGAAACAATTTGAAATTATTAACGATTTTTGGGTCACCCCGGCAGCCGGCCATTCTACCACCCTTGACCGGAGCGTGCCCCGCAAGCCCCGCCCTCTGGGCGGGGTCAAGGGGCACAATATAATAATAAATCATTGCCGGGAAGCCCCGCGCTGTGCGTGGGGAGCTTCACTGAGAGGGTGTGAAAAAATCAAAGTCCCGACAAAAATAAGTCCAGGCCCGCAAGAAGGGTTCCGGAGAGAGAACCATCCTGAAAGGGCCAAGGACAAGGGAGACCAATTTTTTCGCGGGCAAGTCGGCTGGATGCCCCGCCTTCCTGCCGGTAGGCAGGGGCGGGGAGGGAAGCCGACTCTGTAATCATATCTACATTTCCCGCAAGCCCCACCCTGTGGGCGGGGAGCTTCACACGTTCTGAATGGGTAATAGCACGAGAGCGTCAGAAGATTGACTTCCTGCGAGTCCCAACCTATAATGATATCAGATTGCACACCACAGATCGGGGAGCTGGGGACATGCCTGGCTGAGAGGGTGACTAACTCGTCGCCGACCCGTTAAACCTGATCTGGATAATGCCAGCGGAGGGAACGACAATAAGAAAAGTGGCCGGCCCTTCAGGGTCGGTTTTTTTTTGGAGGAGTCCTTTATGTCTGACAGAAGACAGGAGACAGAGAGGAAAATAGCGTCAACACTGCCGTCCGTCGATGATCTCATCAAGGTCCTTGCGAAGGTGCGGCACCAGAGACCTTTAGTTCATGCAATCACGAACTGGGTCAATGCGGGTGATGTGGCCAACGCGCTCTATGCGATCAAGGCCCGGCCTGTGATGACCGTCGCTGAAGAGGAAGTAACGGATGTCGTTTCTAAGGCCGATGCCCTCGTGCTGAACATGGGAACTCCTAGTCCCGAGCGTGTGGCATCCATGATCATGGCGGGTCGACGAGCTCATGATCGCGGGATTCCAATCGTCCTCGACCCAGTGGGAGCAGGCTTATCTCACTTCCGGATGGCGGCGTTGAATCGCCTCCTGGCCGAGTTGACCCTCTCAGTGATTAAGGGAAATCAGGCTGAAATTGGGATCCTTGCCGGCGCTGGGGGAGAACTCCGGGGGGTGGATGCAGTGGCGGGTCCAGAGGATCCGGGGACGGCTGCCAAGGAATTGGCAAAGAGGACAAAGGCGATTGTGGTTGTTACGGGTGAACGCGATCTCGTTCTGGACGAGGGGCGTAAGGTGGTGTTGGACAATGGCCATCCGCTCATGAGCCACATGACCGGAACAGGCTGCATGCTGGATGCAATGATTGCCGCCTTCGCTGCATGTGAGAAGGACATTTTTCTGGCGACGGTGGCTGCAGTAGCTGGATTCGGTATTGCGGGTGAACAGGCTGCAAAAAAATCAATCGGACCAGGGACGTTCAAAGTAGCCCTCATGGACTCCTTGTATTCTCTGACACCCGAGCAAATTGCTTCTGGGATCAGGATGATGTGAACGTAAGCATTTACGGGGGAGCGACCCGGTCCGTGTGGTCTTCTCCGTACCCCTGCACGGCGGGTCTTCAGACGAATGGGTAACCGGGCTTTAGGAGGTGCGAGATCGCTTCCAAGGTGTTTCGTTTCTTCAGTGGGACGGGCTAAGGTGTCGCCCTGCCTTCGCCGAAGCGGCTACGCGCAGGCAGGCACAGGGTTTCTCCAAAGACCGCACTGGCCCGTCCGCCTGTCATCTTTCCACCCTTCACTGAAGGGTACCATGTGAACGACGGGAAGGAGGTGGAGTGTGGAGACACGAAAGGTTGCAAGGGCAGTCATTCTGGTGGCCATTGGAGTCGCTCTCTCTCCCTTCACCAGTATCCCGATCGCTGTCGCAAAGATTAACCCGACCCAGCATTTCATCAACGTGGTGAGTGCCATTCTGCTTGGGCCTTGGTGGGCCACGGGCATCGCTATGATCATTGGCATCCTGCGCAATGCTATGGGAACCGGGACATTACTCGCTTTTCCGGGCGGAATGATCGGCGCCTTTCTGGCTGGTTTCGTCTATCGTTTCAGTCACAACATGTACCTCGGAGCTTTGGGAGAGGTGATCGGTACCGGAGTGATTGGATCTGTCGTCAGTGCTCTCATCGTTGCTCCCATGCTGATGGGAAAGTCCATGGCAATGGGTGCGCTCATGGTCGCTTTTTCAGGAAGCACCCTTCTCGGTTCGGTCATTGGGATTCTCGGCCTTAAGCTGCTTGAGCGGGCGGGGTTTGCTGACCTGAAGTGAAGCTCTCCGCCCTGCCTACCGCAGGCAGCGCGGGGCTTCCCGGCCATGATTTATTACTTTTTGTATTGTACCCCTTGACCCCGCCTACAAGGCGGGGCTTTCGGGGCACTCTCCGGATCAAATCCTAAGGGAGTACTGAAAAAGTTATTCTTCGCAGATTGCTCAAAAAGGACCCTGCCTTCGCCGGAGCGGCTTCGCGCAGGCAGGCAGATGCAAGTTGAGCCTTGCGAAATCCTGTTTGCGGGAGCTCCTGAAATCCTGAGAGTGGCGTCGCGACGAATAAGGAGCGACTGCTTGCCACGCCGGCGAGTTGGTGAGCCGACCAGAGGCGTACTTCAGGGGAAACGCCGCAGATGCCTGCCTGCGGTAGGCAGGGTCGTTTTTCACCAACTACTAAGGCGGTGACATGGTTCTCCGATTCGAACATGTGTCTTTCCGATATTCGGGCATTTCTGACTGGGGTCTGCAAGAAGTTGATTTCACCGTGCACCCAGGAGAGATGGTTTTGGTGACAGGGGCAAGCGGGAGCGGAAAATCGACCCTGTGCCGCGCAGCGATTGGCCTCATCCCCCACTTTTATCCGGGTTCGTGGGAAGGCCGGGTCTGTGTGGACGGGCTGGACACGCGAGATCACCCGGTCCATGAGCTTTTCGGCCATGTCGGATTAGCCTTCCAAAATCCTGATGCTCAAATCTTCAATCAAACCGTGGAAGCTGAGCTTGCCTATGGACTGGAGAGCCTTGGGTTGGCATCCGACGAGATCGAGCGCAGGCTCTCCTGGGTGAGCGATGTTGTCGAGCTGGGTCCTCTCATGCATCGAGCTCCTTATTCTCTTTCCGGCGGAGAAAAACAGCGCGTCATCCTGGGGGCAATTCTCGCCTTAAAACCTCGGGTGGTTTTACTCGATGAACCATTTACTCATCTCGATCCTGGAGGAGCGGAGAGACTCAGGATGCTTTTGCGTTCGATCCGGTCAGAGGGAATCGCTCTCATCATTGCAGAGCATCGACTTCATGAGGCTGTGGCCGATGTGGATCGGCTGATCGTCCTGAATGAAGGAAAAGTTGTGGCTGACGGACCCCCACGCCGTGTTTGGGCTGAGGATCTCTCCCCCTTTGGCTTGAACCTTCCCCCGCTGGTTCGATTTTTCCGTGAGCAAGGCTGGAAAGAGAGACCGTTAACCCTGGGTGAAGCCACGGCCGTGCTCAAGGACAAGTTTTACAAAGGGGAACTGAGTCGGTTTGCCTTGTCGGAGGGGCTTGCCCCCAAGAGCGTGGGCAGTTCCCGGGGCTTAACGAACTCTCCACAGAATGATTCCTCCCCGATGATCGAAGTGGAAGGTCTTGACTTCGGCTATGACGGTAAGACAGTGCTCCAGGGAGTCAATGTTACTCTCAATCGAGGAGAGTGCGTGGCCCTGGTGGGAAGAAACGGGAGCGGCAAGACAACGCTCGTCAAGCACTTCAACCGTTTGCTCAAGCCGACGCGTGGCTTGATCAAGATCCTGGGGCAAGAGGTAAGGACGAAACCATTGGCTGAGTTATCCCGTCATGTTGGGTTTGCCTGGCAAAACCCTAATGATCAGCTCTTCCAGGCAAACGTACGGGACGAGGTTCTCACGGGTCCCCGAGCCCTGCACGCCTATGACCGGGATTGGTGCGACCGTTTGATCGAACGGTTTGGACTCGAGCCACTCCTGGATCGGTCACCCTTTCAACTCAGCGAAGGGCAGAAGAAGCGGGTGGCTTTTGCGACGGCTCTTGCCGTTAGGCCGGAGCTCGTTGTCCTTGATGAGCCCACGGCAGGTCAGGATGAACCGTTTCGGCAGGAACTGGCTGTTCTGATGAAGGAGCTACGTGCCGAGGGTCGGACCGTGGTCGTCGTAACGCACGACCTCGAGTTTGCTGCTCAACACGCTGATCGGTGGGTCGTTCTGGCTGAAGGTCGAGTCGCGGCGGACGGTTCACCGAACACTGTTATGGCTGATGCTCGAGTGTTGGCAGCTTCCGGGCTCCGTCCCACGCAGTCCTTCCAGCTCAGTGAAGCCCTAGAAAGACTGGGAAAGGAATTCAGGCTTGAAACCACAGCCCCTTGACCCTCGTTCCAAACTGATCAGTGCAATCTTCGTCGCCGGAGTATTGATTGCTCTCGATGATTGGCCGAGCCAGCTGGCTGGTCTCGCCATCCTGATTGGGGCGGTGCTCTTACTTCGTCTGGGTCGCGCATGGTTATCGCTGATGAATGGTCTTGGGTATGCCGCGGGTAGTTTCTTCCTTATCGTCTGGGTGACCTTTGATCTATCCGCTGCCGTCGTTGTGAGCCTCCGGCTTCTGGCACTGGGGACGGTCTTTTTCCTCTTTTTCAAAACGACTGCACCCGAAGATCTGTCGAATGCCTTGGTGAAGCTGGGAACGCCCTATCCATTCGCTTTTGTCTTGAGCGCCTCCATGCAGTTTGTCCACGTCCTGGCGCGGCGAGCAGCAAACATTCGTGATGCTCAACGGGCCAGGGGAATCCCTCTGGAAGGTCCTCTCTCGACCTTCCGACATCTTCCTGCCTTACTTGGACCACTTCTCGTCCAGGCTTTCAAACTCGCCGATGAACTGGCAGAGGCCATGGAGGCCCGTGGATTTGGGGCACCCGGCCGGCGATTCCGGCGAGAACCTCATCTCAAAATCTCTGATTGGATTCTGATGGCCGCGGCTGCAGGTCTCTTCATTACAGTCGTCCTGTAGAAGGAACAGTCCACCCCGGAAGGTAGGGCAGATGTTCCTCGAGAAAGCGAGCAGGGTGATGCAAGAAAGAATAAAGATAGCTGTGGTGGGTATTGGAGGAGTGGGAGGATATTTCGGCGGAAAACTGGCCCATGCTTTTCAGGATCAAGCTGGGCCACTGGCGGAGATCCATTTTGTTGCTCGTGGCGAGCACCTCGAAGCCATCAAGCGAAAGGGCCTCGTCTTGAAAACGTCGGATCAGAAAGAATGGATCTGCAGGCCTCGATCAGTAACCGACCAATTCGAGCAACTGCCGGAAATCGATGTTTTTGTGATCGCTGTCAAAGGATATGACCTGGACGACGTATCGAGATCCTTAAGCGGCAAAACGAAAAAGCAACCGGTTTTCTTACCCCTTCTCAACGGCATGGATATCATTGAGCGGATGCGGAGATACATCCGGGATGGAATTATCTTGCCTGCCTGTGTCTATCTCAGTGCCTTTATTGAAAGGCCTGGGGTGGTGGCTCACATCGGGAATCCTGGACGGATCATTTTAGGCCCTGATTCTGAGACCGGATATCGGCCAGATCCTCTGTTGCCGGTCTTTGAAGCTGCTTCTGTTCTGTATGAATATAGGCAAGATGTATTATCTGCCATCTGGGAGAAGTACATTTTTATCGCGGGTTACGGACTTGTGTCAGCTCGATTTAACAAAACCTTGGACGAGATCCATGGGGATGAGGTCCTGAGGAATCTTCTGAAGGCCATTATGGAAGAGATTCGCCAAATTGCCGTGAAAAAGAGCATCGCCTTACCAGAGAACATTGTCGATGTCTCCATTCAAAAAGCGCAACTGTTTCCAAAGGGGACACAGACCTCTCTCCAGAGAGACGTCTATCAGAATAAGAAGAAGACCGAATTGGATTTGTTTGGCAAGGCAATCCTTGATCAGGCAGAGAGGTTCAATGTTTCTACACCCATCACTCGGAAGATTTACGGCGAACTGTTAAACAGGATTTCAGGGTAGGGGGCAAGAACAGCTTGGCTGCGAGATGGTACGATTCCCATATTCATTTTTTCTATTCCTGTTCAAACAATGAAATGCTCTCTGTTTTCAGAGGTCTGGAGAGAAAAGGACTTGCCGGATTTGAGGCTCTCGTCTTTGGAGAAATTCCAAGCGAGAGGGAGACGATTTTTGCCATGGTGCCTGGGGCCTACCATAAGTACATCACGCCCCAGGTCCTTGAAAATCAGAAAGACCCTTTTACAGTTATTAAACAGGCGGCTCCTTTCAAGATCATTCCCTTTGCTGACGCCCGATTTGTGCGGAGTGATGCCCATCAAAAGGTTCAAAGGTTCAAAGAGAGGGGATTTCAGGGGATCAAGCTTCTCTATATTCCTGAGGAAGAGGTGGAACTTCAAATTGGCGGGATGGAGAAGGCCTTTGGTCGATCGGTGAGGGAGTCAGAGGCGATTACGGCTCTCCTCATCGACGGCGCTTCATCCCATGGGATGCTCGTCCTGTTTCATGCCGATCTAAGGAAGTATGGAGGATTTGTCGAAGAGATGGTCCGAAGCCATCCAAAGACGAACTTCAATATCCCCCATTTTGGGTCGTCTCGGAAGCTCATGTCGGTCTTGATGGATCGTTATTCCAACTGCTACACGGATGTCTCCTCGCTCCCTCCATTTATGCAGAGGGATCCAGCAAGTTACCGGGACTTCGTGACGGACTACCAAGATCGGATTCTTTTTGGAAGTGATGGGGTCCTCATCCGACCAGAGGAGATCGAGTCTGCATTGGAGTTCTTGAGGAACTTCTTGGACGAAGATGAAGTATTCGACAAGTTGGTCCGGCGTAATTTCCTTAGATTCCATCACCTGCCTGAAGAAGGGACCTCGACATAGGTACGGGTCACGGGCAAGTCGGCTGGTTGCCCCGCCTTCCTGCCGGTAGGCAGGGGCGGGGAGGGCGGAAACGGACTCCCGAAGTGGAGTCAAAGCCGACCCTTTAATGATATTCTTCATTTCCCGGAAGCCCCGCGCTGTGCGCGGGGAGCTTCACCTTTAGGACACATTTAACAAAATTTAGTATTTAACAGAGGTCGCCTCCTGGAATGAACCCAGAAGCCAACAAAGTTATCTATTCGATGATTGGGGTAAGTAAGTATTACGATAAGAAACCCGTCCTCAAGGATATCTCTCTTTCTTACTTTTACGGCGCCAAGATCGGAGTGCTGGGGCTGAACGGCTCAGGCAAGAGTTCTCTGCTGCGCATCCTGGCAGGAGCGGACAAGGAGTTCGTTGGCAAGACGATTCTGAGCCCAGGCCACACCATCGGATTCCTTGAGCAGGAACCGCAATTGGACGAGACGAAGACGGTACGGGCGATCGTGGAAGAAGGAGTCCAGGAGACCGCGGATCTTCTCCAGGAATTCAATCGGATCACCGAACGGTTCTCCCAACCGATGTCTGACGCTGAAATGAATAAATTGATAGAGCGTCAGGGAGAGGTTCAGGAAAAACTGGATGCTCTCGGTGCCTGGGACCTGGATTCAAGGTTGGAGATGGCCATGGATGCTCTGCGTTGCCCATCGGGAGAGACGTCGGTGAAAGTGCTTTCGGGAGGGGAAAGGCGACGG
>Ga0315282_10007443_pt1 | contig 17966 bp, 14 predicted proteins | sample YL17G07_20_MG_FD_203693 | JGI IMG/M metagenome (GOLD analysis project Ga0315282, IMG submission 203693) | Sediment microbial communities from Yellowstone Lake, YNP, Wyoming, USA - YL17G07_20 | ecosystem: Environmental > Aquatic > Freshwater > Lake > Sediment | place: USA: Wyoming | collected... | reverse complement strand
GGCAGCGACCCTCCCAAGCGGAGTATACTTCTATCGGTTGTCCGCAAGGACCCTCGACGAGTCGAGTCGTCGACCTTCGGGGCAGGCTAGTGCGTTTGTTGAAACCAAGAAACTGGTTTTGCTGAGAGAAGGACAACTGCAGCCATCACGGAAATAGCACGACATCTGTGTATCAGTGCTCGTTCCACTCTGCTGCCGCTGCACAATAAGAACAGATCGTTTGTAGCTCGTGGCGGTTCTTTGCGCTACATGGCGCGTAATGCGTACTTCCCGCGGCCCTGTTATGAGAAAATCGTGCAGACTCTGCGAACTCAGAACTGTGAGGGCATATGTATGATCGAGTCCTGAAACGGATGCGTGACAAGGTTCGGTCGCCAGAGTTTGTGATGACCCTTCATGCAGACGAAGAGATGGATGCTGATGGGGTAACGATCTTTGATGTCGAGAACTGCATCCTGAGTGGAAGAATCACTGAGCGCCAGAAGGATGTCCGGACAGGCGAATCGAAATATCGCATTCGCGGCCGAACCCTGGCTGGTCGCAGCATCGAGGTAATTGGGAAGATTGGGCCGACTGGCAAGTTGGTCATTATTACCGTATACTTGATCCAAAGCAAACAAGGCAAATCATCATGACATGTGACATGTGCGGTCAAGAGGGTGCCCGGATTCGGAGGGTTGCGCGGACGTACGGTCGTGGGAAGGACCTTCTCCTCATCGAGAACATTCCTGTGGTGTCTTGCCCCAACTGCGGAGAGAGTTATCTTACCGCCGAGACACTCCACGAAATCGAGCGATTAAAGCTCCACAGGCGCAATCTCGCTGTCCGTCGGCCGGTGAGGGCGCTCGCCTTTGGCTAGTAAAGGTGCCCCCTCCACTTCATATAGCACCTAAAGCACCAGGCTTGTATAATGTCAGTTGGGGAGGGGCGGGCTTTGCGTGCTTTTGGCGGACGTTGTTCGGACATTCGTGTAGCGCGGCCCGCATGCGCTCATCCCGACACAAGACATTAGGACAAGTCATCGTCTGCGCGACGAGGCGCGGGCTTCGGTCGACTGAGCCGCAGGCGTCGGCGAACGTCGCCAATGTTTCCGATGAAGGTATTGGGAGCGGCCGGGAAGTATTCCATGCTCGCTGTACGTGCCTCGAAAACTGAAATAGCTGTTCGCTCGTCCCAACAAATCGGGACATTTCTCGACGAGTCGAGGCGTCGGCCCGCGCCCAGTTATATGAAAGTGGCGGTTCTTTGCGCTACATTGCGCGCGATGAGCGACGGGAAGAAGCAGCTATTCGATTTAGGTCAAATCACAATGCAAGAAAGCGAGGTGAACGATGAAAAGCGATGAGAGAGTCTCGCGGAGGAAGTTCGTCCGGACAATTGTGGGAGGAGCCGCGATTGCGGGCATCGCCGACAAACTCAAACCACTCGAGGCACTCGCTGCTGTCGCCGAGCAAAAGTCAGCGATGCCGACACGCCCCCTCGGGAAAACTGGATACTCGGTTTGTCTCTTCAGTCTTGGAGGGCAAGCGACCCTAGAGCAAGGCGGACGCACTGAGGAGGCACTTGCAATCATTAACCGAGCTATTGATCTTGGAGTGAATTATATCGATACCGCTGCGGCGTACGGTCGCGGCATTAGCGAGACCTACATCGGTGTCGTGATGAGGTCGCGCCGCAAGGAGGTCTACCTTGCATCAAAAACGCATGACAGGAACTATGATGGCTCAATGCGTCTCCTTGAGCTCTCACTGAAGCATCTACAGACCGACCATCTCGACTTGTGGCAGCTCCACAACGTTCGGACAGATGAGGACCTCGAAAAAATCTTCGCCAAGGATGGGGCTATCAAGGCAATGGAGAAGGCTCGCGAAGAAAAGATGGTGCGGTTCCTCGGCATCACTGGTCATTACGATCCATTTGTCCTGCAGAAAGGAATCGAACAATATCCTTTTGACTCCATATTGATGGCTCTGAACGCTGCGGACAAGCACAACAGGTCGTTCATCGATAACCTCCTACCCGTCGCTGTCGAGAAGAAGATGTCGATCGTTGGCATGAAGGTTCCGGCGAGAGGGAGAATCTTTCGTGAGGGAGGTATCTCCACGATGTCTCAAGCAATGCGGTACGTCTTAACACTGCCGGTCAGTACAATCATCGCTGGGATCTCAACTGTCAAAGAGCTCGAAGAGAACGTGCAGATCACGAAGGACTTCAAGCCCTGTACCTCTGCCGAGATGGCGAAGCTTGAAGAGCTGACGAAACCGTACTACTCCGAGGCGAGCTGGTTCAAGGAGACGTGATGATTAAGAGGAACCACAGAACTGAGGCTTCTCGTGGGGCCTTCGGCGCCACTCGGAATGACTAACAGCGTCACTTTACAAACTTGTACCCTGCGGTGTGAACCGTGAGGAGGTGTTTTGGTTTGGAAGGATTGTCCTCGATCTTCTTCCGAACTGACAGAATGTAGTTGTCAACCGTGCGGGTTGTGGGATACACGTCGTACCCCCAGACTTCGTCGAGAAGCGTGTTGCGGGTAACAACCTGGCCCTCGCGCTTGATGAAGAATTTCACAATCTCAAACTCCTTCGCGCTCATCTTTAGGTGTTTCTTTCCTTTTGTCCCTTCCATTTTCTTGAAATCGAGGTAGATGTCGCCGAAGGAGTATTCGTTGATGTCGTGCTCAGCCTCGAACCTCCTCCTCAGAACTGCCCGCACACGGGCAAGGAGCTCTCGCACACTGAACGGTTTCGTCACGTAGTCGTCTGCGCCTAGCTCCAAGCCGAGAACCTTGTCCGCCTCCTCACCTTTTCCCGTGAGCATGATAATCGGGGTTGCAACACTTTCCTTTCGCAATTCCCGGCATATCTCATAGCCGTTCTTTGAGGGAAGCATGATGTCGAGAATGATGAGGTCCGGGTTCTCCCGCTTCGCCATCTTGTATCCTTTTTCACCATCGTCCGCTGAAACCACCTTGTAGTGTTCCTGTTCAAGATTTTCGATGAGTCCTTTTGAGATGGCTGCATCGTCTTCAACGATGAGGATCTTTTTCATCGCAGACCTCTCTTGATTGGAAATAGAAGTGTGAACAAGCTCCCCTTCCCCACCTTGCTCTGGACTTTCACCTCACCCCCATGTGCATCCATGATGTGCTTCACGAGTGCCAGCCCAAGACCGGCACCGGCTGTGTACTTTGCTGATCCTTGACGTGCACGATAGAATTTCTCAAAGATGCTGGGCAGCTCAGCATCAGATATTCCAATGCCCTGGTCCTTCACAACTAACGCAAGGTCAGCTTGATTCCGACTCAACCGGATTTCGATCCGCCGATTCTTGTCTGAGTATTTCATCGCATTCGAGAGGAGATTGATCACTGCTTCTTCGACGGCATCCCGGTCGGCGTCGATTAGCGGAACCTTCTTTGGCAGGCGTACGCTGACATGGAACTTCATTTTGTCAAACTGGTATCGCATGGACTTCAACACGTGCTCCAGAACCGCCTTGAGGTCTGTTGGCTCGAGGGTATATTGCTTGATGCCTTTGTCAATTTTCGCGAAGTCGAGGATGTTGTTGATGAGGCGCGTCAGGCGTTCGCTCTCTCCCTGAATGATCCTCAAATACTCGTCGCGCTTCTTCTGGCTTTTCACCTTTCGCGTCAAGATTGTTTCCGCAAACATTTGTATTGATGTGAGCGGAGTCCGTAGTTCGTGGGAAACGCTTGAGACAAACTCGGATTTCAGTGTGCTGAGCTCCTCCAGCCTCTTCTTCTCCATTTCTTCGAGGAGGAGCTGCTGCTGGAGTTGAAGCCGTTCCACTGCGAGCGCAGTCTGCGAAGCAATCGTGAGCAACAAATCGAGGTCGAAAGACGAATACTTCAGTCGGGACCGTTTGTCGCCAACGACAATGACACCGACGACCTTCTTCGGCTGGAGAGTCAGTGGAAGCGCTAGGCTGATGCCCCATCGCTCGAAGACATCCACCATTCCAGTATCGACGCCAACTCCCGTCTCCACCTTCTCGGGGCGAGCCACAGGAAGCTTCATATCTGAAGTGATCTGATCTACCTGAAGAGCAGGGATATGTTTTGCTGCCACTTCGAAGCCACGATGCGCAACCACTTTCATCCGATGGCCTGGTTCGGTCACGACGATCAACGCCATTCTCTCAACTAGAATGAGAGTGTCAAGTCGATGAATGATCAGCTGGCCAAGTTGGTCGAGAGACACGACCTCCTTAATCTCACTATTCAGCGTCCGAACGGTTTCTCGGAAGTCATAGTGCACCCGGTAGAACGTGCGATCAACGAAGTTCTGAATGCGATGTCGGGCCGGATTAAAGAGAACGGCAATGCCCAATGCTGCGAGGAGCGAGACCAGCTGTTCCGACTCTCCGCTAACCGCACGAAGTAACCATGTTCCTGTTACCACCATTGCAAAGTAGAGGCCGACAACAATACCTGTCAGGAGGGCATACACAAAACTCCGCCTGATGATGACCTCTATGTCAAAGATGTGATGCTTGATGACTGCAATAGCAAACGTAACAGGGATAATGAGGAGGAATGCCATGGGAACCTCTTCCCTCACGAGGCCGGGTGCTCCAAAGAGGTTTGGCACGACTCTGAGGAAGAGAAATGGGCTCGTCCCCGCAGCGGCGCCGGAGAGAATCCACTGGATTTTCTTTCTCTCGGCTTCACCCTGGAGAGTGACATACGAATGCAGGAGAAGCAGGAGCCCTGATACAATCCCGAGAACTAGTCCAACATGGTGGACCCACCACCATGTCTGATAGACATTCAACGTCGAGAGGGATTGGTTGGCGATCGCGAGAAGCTGCGTTATCGTGAGGCCAGCGGCGATGATGATTGCGGGGAAATACAGCAAGGACACCAAGAGTCGTGGCCTGCTCCACTTTTGCCGGGGGAAGAGACTCGCAAAATGAATGAGGGTCGCAATCCCGAAGGTATAGCTCATTGTCTCCGCGATACGCACAAGATAACTAATCAGGTGGGGTTCTTCTGAGTAGTTTCCGATGGATGCCATGATCGCCAGTGCGAAGAGCATGAAGGTCCAGAAGACGAGCATTGGGCCTTTTTCGTTAGACTTCTTGACCATGGCATAGACTGCAATCCCCCAAAAGATGATCCCAATGAGCAGGCTAGTAAAAACAAAGAGATGATCGGGATAAGCAGGGACTAATCGAACGACAGCGAGTTCGACCTGTTTACCGGAGAAGAGACTAACGGTGACTGAAGTCCCGAGCGCCTTTCCATCAAGAAGAAATTCCACCTGGTAGTCTCTCGAAACGGAGACGCCATCGATGGCGGTGATCTGGTCTCCCGCATGAAGCTCTCCCCCAAAATCCTCAGCAACGATGACGGCATTGCCAATCTGCTGGAACTCAAATGGAAGAGTTGCCTTAAGAGTGAGACGGTGGATGCCGAGGAGTCCAATGACCAGGACGAGGAATGCTGCCGTCCACCGCAATTTTCCCCTGAGAGTATTTGAGGACGACGAAGCCACTGATTCAGGATCTAGATGTGGGATGAGATTGAAGTGTTTGAACTCTCGCTATCTGAAGGAATTGAACGGCAGTGAATCGCTCAAAGCGAGGTCAGACAGTGAGGCGGAGTAAGGAGCAGATCCAAGCCGTCCCTGCAAATGTAGACAGCGAAAAATCGAAAGTCAAGGAAAGCCCCTGACCTCGGCGGGGCCGAAGTGTTGCGAAGGCTAGATTTGCGGAATTGAAAGACAAAACAGCCGGACAGGCCGAGAGAGCTTACTTCGCGAAACTTGCTACAGCCTCACGCTGATCGTGGTAAACATCAAAGACGAGAGAGAGTTTGGAGATGACAAAAATGTTCTGGATGTTCTTCTCAAGGCCCACGAGCACAATTCTTCCACCCCGCTTCGCGTAATTCGTGTGTGCCCATGCGAGCATACCCAGCGCTGAACTGTTCAGGTAGTGAACCTTCGCGAGATCAATGACCAGCTTCTTGTTCTCCTCCTTGATAAGCCCTTCGATCGTTTGGCGGACCTCCTCGGTCTCGTCTCCGCCAACAAGCTCTCCCTTGGGCTCCAAAATTACAATCTCAGCTTCACTTAATCGCGTGATTTTCGTTTTCATCGCACGGCTCCGTTCTTCACTGTTGAGGTAAGCGCTCAGGCGGCAGGTTTGAGAGGAACCTCTTTCACTTTGAGAACAACGACAGTCTGATCATCTGACTGTTTTGCTCCTGTGGAGAACAAGCTTACCGCTGTCAAGATCGAGTTCAGTATCTCGCTCGCTTGTTGCCCATGTATTGCTTCCACAACGCTTTTCAGTCTCTCATCACCAAACAATTCGCCCTTCGCGTTGGCAGCTTCTGTAATTCCATCGCTGAAGAATACGTACACGTCGCCAGTTTCCAGGGTCAACTGTACTTCCTCACATTGCAGATTCTCCATGAAATTTAGCGCGGCCCCGCGGACTTGCAACCACTCCGCAACGTGTCGACTTTCTTTATAAACGATAGGCGGACAATGCCCTGCACAGGAGACGCTGAGTCTTCGCCGCGGTGTGTCAATGAGCGCAAGGAGAAGAGTGATGAAGGATTTCCGCTGCAGGTACTGGCGAATGATTTTGTTCGTCTCGGCAACGACGGTCTTCGGATAGTGTGTGCGTGTCACCTCAGAGTACAGGACTCCTTTGCCCATTGCAGCGAGAAGTGCCGCACCCAATCCCTTGCCCGAGACGTCTGCCAGCACCATCTCGGCGCAGCCGTCACCGAGTGGTATGAAATCGTAGTAGTCGCCACCGACTTCGAGAGCGGGCATGGAGCGTGCAGCCACGTCGATACCTGGCATCATGGGAAGATCCTTCGGAAGAAGGGAATTCTGGATTTCGCGAGCTGCACTAACCTCGTGCTCCAGTGCAAGTTTCGCCTGCTCTTGCTCGTAGAGGCGAGCAGTCTCCAACACCTGTCCCGATTGCGACGCGATGATGGCCAGCAGACGCTGATCATCCTCGGTAAAATCTTGATCGTTCTTCTTATTAAAGAGCGTCAGGATTCCGATAAGCTTGCTCTTGACGAGAAGGGGAACGCACAGTAGTGACTTTACAGAAGCTGCAGAAGCCATCCTGAACATCTTGAAATTCTGATCGTTCTCGACGTCATTTGAGAGAAGCGGCTTCTTGTGGATGATCATCCAACCGACAATATTCTGGTCGATGCGGAGCTTAGCACGCTCATGGCTTGAGTCAGCTGCTCGGATGAGGGTTTTGAAGGGTGAGCTCGAGGACTCCTCAACGAGCGTGATGGCCCCCTGCTCTGCACCGATGGCTCTCACTGAGCGTTTCACAATCATCTCCATCACCGCTTGAGAGTCCATGGTCGAGCTGATGACGCGAGCGAGCTCATTGAGAATAGAAAGCTCCTCAATCGCCTTGCGAAGGCGGAGGTTTTCCTCTTCTAAACGTTGGAGTGACTGCTCAACTTCTTGAGGAGCGACACGAAGAGCCATTCTTAGGAGACTCCAATTGTTGTTCTCTACTGACTACGTAGCCGTGCAAGGGGGGTTGCGGCTGGAACGAGAGTCAAGTGGAAATATATCCAAACCCATTATTAAAGTCAAGAAAACTGGCCTCATTGATCGGATTTCCTTGAATCCTGTAGCAATCAAGGAAGGCGTGAGAGTCCGGCAACATCATCCTTATAGAGAAGGGCGGTATGGAATTAGAACTTCGTCTTACGATAGGGGATCACGTCAGGAAAGTCTTGGCGGTCTTTGCGTCTACAGTGGTTGATTGCTTTCCATAGATGCGGTATTCAATGCCCAGGATCTCGCAAACGGTTTTCAATTCCTCAACCCAATTCCCATAACAACCGTGGGTGTGATTTGAGTCGTACGTGGCGAGAAACTCGTCTGCTGGAACCTTAAGCTGTGCAAAGGCGTGAGGCCACTCCTTGCTTGTCGCTTCAGCTTTCTTCCAGTTTTTCTTTTCATCGAAGAGAATGAATTCGGCTGGCACGATTGCCATCCAGTATTTGCCGTTCCGTCGCGTGAGCCTTCCGAGCGTCACCTCACCCGGTTGTGCAAAATGCATTACCGAAGCACCTCCACAGGGAAAGTAAAAGACTTCTGGCCAGAAATGGACATTCTTGAGGTTCTTCTTCGGATCATCCGACTTCCCCGCAAAGAATGTCGCATGCGCCCCGGAGTTGCAGAGGTCAAAGAAATCATCTTGTTCATCATAGTGCCGCACATCAGCGAACAGCACTGGTTGACCTGTGATATGCTTGAAGATCTCCATTGTCAACGCTCCATCCATATCAGCCTCAGTCGCACAGACAATGGGCTCATGGGGACCATCCCAATCATACGGATCGTTGAAGAACGCATCGATGATGTCTTCCGTGCAAAAATGGTCGGTCAGCTCGGGCTGTGCTTTAATCCCAAAGAAGTCGACCCCCTTCTCTTTGATAATCTCCTTTACAGCGTAATATGCGCGGAGTTGGATCTTCAGTTTCTCCGGCGTTAGAATCTTTCCGTCGTAATGGATGTTCTTCCCCATCATGGATTCCAACCACTTGAGAGCCTTCTCTACCTTCTTCTTGTCAACTAGTTCCGAGCGACGCACGATCTCGTATTGATCGATGTGCTCAACATCTATCCCAAACATCTTCTTCCATTGATCGAGATTGGCAACTGCAGTGTACATCCCCATCGGTCGACCACCGAAGAGGCCGAAGGTTTCTCCTTTCAACCGGTTCACAGCAACAGTCGCTCGGAGAAAGCCGACCACTTTCCCAAGCGTCTTCTTATCCTCGATGTCGCCCGACACCCGCTTGTGATATCTGCCTATTTGATCGAGTGCACCTGCACTCGCAAGCATCCCAACCATCCCAGGATAGCGTGGGTTGATATTTGAGAACATGAGATATGGCCCCGGTGCAAACTCACTCGCTATTGCCACCAGGTGGGGAAAACTCCAGACTGCAAAGTTGAATATAGTTGCCAGCACGCCCTGCTCTTTCAGTCGGATCGACTCCTCTTTGGCAACAGAAGGATGCCAGATGATCTCACGCCCCGCCACGACTTGAAATAACCCAGTCTCCTCGAGCGCCTGTTTCATTTTCCGTTGGTACCGGAGGTTCATTTGCCTGAGCGTCTTGTGGACGGGCTCCCGTCCATCGGTGAACGTGAGAAGACCAACTTTCGCCTTTTTCATTGATGCCTCCTTATGATTCCAGAGACTCCTGCCTAGGTTTAATTTCCTCCCGCTGGTGCAACCGTTGGTACAGGTTTTCGCGGCAACATCTGGGGCAAGTTCGCTATCTTCAGAGCGAGCGATGTCATTACTGTTGCCGCTTGTTTCAGATCCTCTTCGGACGCGTGGTCGAATGTGTCAGACTGAGAGTGGTGGGTTTTTCCATACTCCAGAGGATCCTGAATGAACGAGAAAGCCGGCACACCAACGCGATCAAACGACAGATGATCAGTGCCGCCCTGGTTCCTCAAATTGATGTCGATGACGCCCATGCTTCGGAAGGGAGCGAGCAGACTGTCCATGATCGGCTTCACGGCTTCGTTGCGCTGGAGAGCAATGCCGCGGAGCTTTCCACTGCCGATATCCATGACCAGAACAGCCGCAACCCTCGGCATCGCATCCTTGTGAGAATCGACGTATGCACGTGAGCCAAGGAGACCTTGTTCTTCTCCGCTAAAGAGGACGAACCGGATGGTTCTCTTTGGTTTCGCATCTATCACTTTCAGAATGCGAGCAGCTTCGAGAACAGTTATTGAACCAGTCCCGTTATCCGTGGCTCCTTGTCCCAAGTCCCAGGAATCAAGGTGGGCGCCGAGGATGACAACCTCGTCTGGCTTTTCCGAGCCTGGAATTTCCGCGACAGTATTCTCCGCCTCAACAGGCTTGTCACCCGTGTGGGACTGCAAATTCATCTCGACCGTGACCTTCTCACCACGCTTAAGGAGTCTATACAGCATCGAATAATGCTCATGGATCGTGAACACTTGAGTTATCCGGTCGGGCTGTGCAGCACCTCCGAACATTCCGGCATAGTTCCCCGGGGAACCTGTCATGTTCAACAACGCATGCTCTTTTCCCGCATCACGGATAATACCGGAGATCTCCTCGCTCTGGAAAAACTTGTTGAGTGTGTCTCGTAATCCCGCCAGTCGACGGTACCGACGCATCGCTGCAGTGTCGAAGGGAGCCTGCTGGACAGCTTGCAGGGTGTCGGGAAGTCTCAATCGACGTTGCTCTGGTGGCACAGCTGGAATCTTCGCTGGCTCACCGGGCAATACCCATGCCCCGTGGAGCTTGCCCTTGTACTTCTCAATGTCCTTTGCCTCTTTGATATCGACGAAAACGACGTCACCTTCCCTTGGTCCATTCGTCCCCGGTGTCCATGCCTGCTGGGCAAGGATGAGAGGCAACCCATTTGGCTTCACCACGCGAGCCGACACCGCCCCGCGAAACCACGGCACACCAAATTGCCAACTTTCAAGATGGACATTCTTTAGGCCATAATCCTTGAATCGATCTTCAGTCCATTCATTGGCACGCCTCATCCTGTCACTTCCAGTCACGCGCGGGCCGATCATGTCACAGAGGTATTCAAGATTCTGCATCAACTCAGAATGTGAGTTTTCCTCAGCGATGATCTTCTTGTCCCAATCATCCGTGGAAATTGTCTGAGCTTTTCCAACAAACATGACCACAAATAGAAGGAGAAACGCCACTGTGACCCGCTTCATCGAGTGCCTCCGAGATTTGTGATTTGCATTCTTCTTGGTCTCAAATTCTGCTGTTTATCTCTAGCAAGGAGCAAAGGGCAAAGCTTCATCCAACCTGATGCTTAAGTTTCCTCACAACGGTATTTTCGCCCCGACTGAAGTATTCCTGTAATGCGATATATTCTTCACAAAGATCCTGGCAGACCGAATGATTCTCCTTGTTTGGAGCGTATTACTCTTTCTTGACTCGAGCCATCATCTTCACAGCTTCTAAGATCGAATACTTCCTATGTCTCATTCGCGTTGCCTCTCCGCCCGATCCTCTTGCTAATGAATCGCGCCGGCGCGAGGAGATATCGAAGGGTCTGGAGGAGTCCTTCAACTGGATTCATGCTCCACGCATTCCAGATCACTCGAACGACATGACCGACAGGCTTCGCTTCGGGCTCATGAACTCGTTTCAACATCGGAAGCGTGGCGAAACGTATGATTCCAGAGATAAGGAAGAGTATTTTAAAATGAGAAATTGAAACCGCACCGAGGTGAATCTCGACTCCCTGCAACGCCTGCAGAAGGAAACCACCGAGAACTGGCGCGATGGCCGAAGCGGCTCCGACAGCGGTGAAAAACACTCCGAAGTAAATTGCCGTGTATGCCTTCGGCGCTAGTTCAAAGACGATGTTCCCTGCCGTCAGGTTTAAGCCCGCGTCGAACACACCAAACATGTGTGCGATGATGTAGAGAGCGAACGTCTGTGGAGAAGTCCATAGCCAGATAAGAGGAAAGATTCCCTTCCCGACGATGCTGATGGCAAGGAGCGGCTTGTTCCCATATCGATCAGAGAGTCTTCCCCAGGCGTTCATCGACACAAAGCTTGTTGCACCAGCGATCGTTGTCATCACAGTAGCGAAAGAGAAACCAAGCCCCATTTCTCGTATCATGTATACGACGAAGAATGGGCCAGCCATGTTCAAAGAAGTGTCCAGAATGATGCGCAGCAGAATGAGCTGGCGGAAATTCTTATCCCTGAGAGGGCGCTGGACGATCTTCCAGAACGGACCTCCAAGCTCTTGTTGGTGAATTGGAGGATGAGCGATCTTCCTCAAATAATAATTAGAGAGAAATCCAGCGATTGTCGCAATCGCAAAGGCAATCGCGAAGGCCTCCATCTCTCGATTCGGGATGTGCTTGGTCCACAGATCGAGAAAAAGGCCTCCAAGCATTGCCGTGGCCATCCCCGTAATGCCGAGAGCGAAGTTACGACGGGCGAAGAATCTCCCGCGCCTATCTTCAGGGACGAGGTCAACCAGCCAGTCTGTGTACGCGAGGCCAGCGATTGCATTGAAGATATTATAGATCGCATAGAGGAAGAGAAAAATGCCAACGCGGCGCTCATCAATACCGAGGAAATGAACGAAAGGGAGAAGAATGACAATTGGCCACATGGACCGCGCAATCCAGAGCGCAGTCAACGTGATCCGCTTCCGATCACCGCTCCGCTCCACAAGGTAGGAGCCGTGCAACATCCACAAGTATGCAAAGAACGGGAGGGCGCCCATGATCCCAATCTGCACATCGGACGCCTGGAGGGCAAGGAGAAATCCCGTGAGGATAACTCCTCCACCGAGATTCCCTAATATCCCCGCGTAACCAACTTCGACGACAGAATAGTGGAGACTTCTCTCAAGCTCTTCTTTTGATATTAGAGAGTCCGCTTGAGATTCCTTTCCTCCTTCACCTTCAACTGAGTTTATGTTCATCTCCCCTACTTCGGTTCTAAAGAAAATCGCAGGTCACCCTCAGGATTCGGAATGCGACAATAGAACCCCCATTCTCCCCAACCCTGTTCGACCTTCAGCATAATCTTGTTCCAGCCTCTCGCCAGCTGGGCCACAACAGTATCCTGGTCCGGATTCGCACCTCGTTTGATCCAGTGTGTGTGCACTGGACGATCATTGATCCAGATTTTCACGCCATCATCGCTCCCCACAAAAAGGGGTACTTTCCGCTCATCAGGTGAAAAAACATGACTGACACCGTATGCGACGGTGAACTGATTTGGTGAATAGAGTTTCATCAAGCCCACGTATCCACCGGAATCCGCGCGAAACGCCTTCCATCCAATAGACTTCCCATCCTTGCCCGCATACGTCCTTGTGATATCGAATTCCTGTTCAGGACCGTATACTGTTCCCAATCCGATGGTTGTGTCCTTTGCGCCTTTCGGGTTGTCAAATGGACCGATAACATACCAATCTCGCATGAAGACTCGATCGGCAATGAGAAGGAATGCATCGATGCCAACATCATACCCGCTGGAGTTCTCTGACTTGCCAGTAACTTTGAATGTAATGCTCTTCGCCGGTCCCGTTGCACTGATCCTTCCAAGGAGCAATTTTCCAGCGGGCTCAAGCTCTCTGCCGTAGCCGTCAAGATTCCCGATTTTTTTGCTGTCTGCCAATACTTCAACATTGCCATAGCTTGGACCTTTTGAGGTGTAAGCTGACAGGAAGTAGTTGTCAGAATATTTGATCGGCACTGATATGGTGAACTCACTACCCGGCTCTTCCGTTTTGAACAACAACTGCCCGTCATGTCCCCAATCGACGCCATAACTGCTCATATCCTGAACCGACAACTGACCGCCAGCTGACGATGAGCTCCCGAGAAGATCTTCGGCTTCAATTGCATTTTCAGGTACAACCACCCGTAAAGGGATTCTTCTGTTTGCGGGCAGAATCGCCGTGAAAGGTTTGTGAGGCTCAGCCTGGTACCAATACGCAACGCTGCCATAGTCCGCGAGCTCTTCGTTGACGTTACCATGTTCGATAGTCACACGAATAGATTTTTGAAATGGAATCTGATCGCCAACGTGAAAACGATATGCAGCAATGCGAGAGTTGAGCGTATCATCTTTGATGATCAATCCATGATATTGGCCTGCGTAGGTCCCCTTGTTGAAGTACCAACCACTCGTGAAGTAGTCTTCTGTGCCCGTTCCACGAATGGAAGCGACCTTCTCGCCGTCTACATAAATGAACTCGTCGCCCTCGAGAAACCAGAGTTGCTTCTCCCGGTAGCCCTGCATGTTGAGATTGAGGCCGACAAACTGTCCGTGTCCTTCAGCTTCCAGGATAGTGTAGGGTTTCCCTCTTACCGTTCTCGGTTCTCGTCGCCATTGTGCGTGGAAGCGTCCGATGTTCGGCTCGACCGACTGAAGTTGCTGGTAGTCAATATGATAGTAGAAAGAGCCCACATCCTGGCCGGTCTCATTCACGGCTTCGATGCGTGCACCATTCGAGAACGGCATTGGAAAGTACGAATAATAGCCACCACTGGACATCCCGACAAGGGCAGACAGATAATGTGTGTACTCGAACCCCGTGCCGAAGAAATCACCGACGGGAACCTCGACTGATGGAGTTTTCTCTCCATCCCAGTACATCCGGAGGAGAATTCTTCTCAGGAAGTACTTATCGGATGAAGAGATGGTCACCCAGATTCTGGAGATGACACCGGCTCCCTTGAGGTCCGCGAGGATCGCTGTCTGGTCCTTCTTGATGGTGATATAGTCAGCATTACCACCTGTCGTGTCATTGCTCGAGATCTGAATGAGCTTGCTGTCTTTGAGGTACGGTAGCCTGCTGATGTCGAAGAGGTCGCTCACTTTCGTCTGCGCCAGTGAAAAACCTGTCATAAAGAAGACGAAGAGCGACCACAAGATGATCCTTCTTGAGTTCATGACCCCCTCATTTATGTTTTCTTTACCGGTCGCGGGATGACCATCGGACGAGGTTTGCGCTGGTCGACGGGGAGCATTTTCGGAAACGACTTGTGCGGCTCCGTTTGGTACCAGTAAGCCGTACTGGAGTAATCGTTCGAGAGGTCGTTCGCATGCCCGTGCTCCATTGTCACTTTTATAGATTTCTCAAAGTAGACGGGATCTTCAATGTGGAATCGATAAACAGAATTCTTCCCAAGATAATTTGGATGCTGACAGAGCGTGATGCCGTGGTACGGCGCGCAGAACTCCTTGTTGGGACCCCATGCTGTGTTGAAGTAGTCTTCTGTTCCTGTGCCGTTAATCGTTGGCATCGGGTCGCCGTCGATGAAGATCATGTCATCGCCCTCACCGTACCAGTCATTGCGCTGCAACTCGAACTGATCGATGTTGAGGTTGCAGCCGACGTAGTGTCCCTTCCCTTCGGCTTCCAAAATAACATAGTTCTCTCTGCCATCGAGGTTTGGGACTTTCCAAGTCTCTTCAAAGGGGATGTTCCGGCGGGTAGGATCGTTATCCCAACCTCGCGTTGGATTTTCCCTCCTCCACTGTGCGTGGAAGCGACCTAGATCATCTTCGAGTGAGGTGTATTCTTCATAGTCTATGTAGAAGTAGAGGACGAGCTTGCTCTCGCATTCATTGAGGAATTCGATGCGTGCACCGTTTGAGAAGGGCATCGGAAAGAAACAATTCATCGCTCGACCGTCTCTCGGACTCATCGTCAGCGGGATAGACCAGAATTCCTTGTGGATTCCGTGTCCCATTCCAAAAAAATCACCCACAGGAACGTCGATGCTTGGCTCCTTCTCCCCATCCCAAAACATTCGCAGCAAGCATTTCCGCGGATGGAATTCTTCACTTGACCCGATGGTCATCCAGATATGGCGTATGCACCCGGATCCTTTGATGTCGGCGAGAACCTTCAGTTCGTTTTTTTTGAACGGCCATGAATCAGCGTTCCCACCCGTTCTGTCCCAACTCGACGCTCGCCTCCGTTTGCAGTCACGCAACCGAGCGAGCTCGCCGAGCGATCGAAACCCCATTTGCACTGCCATGAGTTTGTTTTCTCCTTCCATCGAACTACTGGCCAGAAATGACCGTCATTTGCAAAACTGCTTTGACTTCCCCTATATCCCTCCTTGTTTAAGGACGGGACTATGGGGAGGTTCTGTTTTTCAAAATCACAACCATTCAACGAAAAGGATGCAAGAGTTTTTGTACCTCAGGTGAATCGACGTTCTCCCTGGTGACAACATAGACACCTGTATCGACTCGCTTCGGCACTTGCTTCCCATGAATTGCATCGGCGGCAAACTTCACTCCGAGATAACCCATCTTAAACGGATCTTGAACGATGAGAGCCTGGACGAGTCCGTCGCGAAGCGCTTGTATCTCATTATCCGACGCGTCGAAACCCACAACCTTCACCTTCCCCGCAAGCCCTCGACTCTTGATTGCTTGCATTACACCGAGCGCACTCGCTTCATTTGCTCCAAAGATTCCCACAAGGTCGTGGTGAGCGGTAAGGATATCCTCCGTCACCGCCATCGCTGTCGCAACATCGCTCTGGGAATATTGCACCGCCACTAATCTGATCCTGGAATGATTCTTGATCTCATCGCGGAAGCCCTGCTCGCGCATGACAGATGTGGCTGCTCCCGGCACGAATGGGATGCATGCAACCTCGCCCTGATCACCAATGAGTTCAGCAAGGGCTTGTGCAGCTCGTCGCGCCGCCGCAACATTGTCTGTGGCAACGAAACTCAGCGGCAAGTCTGATTCTATACCGGAGTCAATTGTAATGACTGGAATTCTCCCACTAAGCGCTTTCTGAACGTAGGGGATAATTCCCTTCGCATCTGTCGCCGCGAGGACAATCGCATCGACCTTTTTGTTAATGTAGTCTTCGAGGATGGAGATTTGAGTTGGAACGTCGGTCTCTCGCGCTGGACCACGCCAAATAACATCAACATTGAGCTCTTTGCTTGCAGAATCGGCGCCTGCTTTGACCGTCAGCCAGAAGGCGTGCTCGAGACCTTTGGGAGAAACGAGAATACTGATTTTCTTACCTTCTTCTTTTTTCGTACAAGTCTGTAATATAGAAAGGGACAGAAGGAGGAGAAAACTTCTACGCAGCACTGAATGAGTCAATGTGAGTTCGCGGAGTTGAGATGGTAACTGGAGTCGAGCTCAGTTCGGAGAGAAATATGGGGAAATTTTGAAAGAAAAGCAAGATTTTGGAAATCCAATCAGCTCAGCCAGCCGTTGGCGAGATACGACTCGAACGTCTCTTTTATTCCATCTTCAAGAGAGATCCGTTGCCGGTAGCCAAAATGATATCTAGACTTTGAGACGTCACAGACCCACGCCCCTTGAGTCATGTCGCGAACTTTTTCGAGGTTACACACTGCTACCTTGTTGCTGCACTTCCCAATCAATTGGCACAGCCACCCAGTCACGTATGCCGCAAAGTGAGGGAGCCTGACGGTCAATGGTCTCCGATGAGAAGCTTTCGCGATCGCTTTGCCGACTTGGAGCGATGAATAAACCTCCTCGCTTCCAAGGAAGTAAACTTGACCCTTCGTCACCGGACTTTCAGCGGCCGCAATGATCCCTCTCACAAGATCCTTGACATGGATCAAGCTCAAGAACTTGTCTCTGAATCCGACAACTGGCAATAGACCTCTCTTGACGATCCGAAACATTTGAAGTATATCTCTCTCGCGGGGACCATAGACCGAAGACGGCCGAATAACAGTCACAGGAAGCTCGTTTGCATTTCGCAGCACCTCTTGCTCTCCCATCATCTTCGTGTGACCGTATGTCGTCAGGGGATGGTACGGGGCTTCTTCTGTCAGAGGTCTACCGTCGGGAGATAGCCCGACGACGGCAAGGGAGCTGACATGGAGGAACCTCTGGAGTCTTGTGGCAAACCTTTTGCAGGAATCAAGCAAGCTTGAGATGGCCAAGTAATTCCCCAAGAAAAAATCCTCTTTCGTTCTCGCCTTCGTGACCCCAGCAACATGAAACACCACATCAACACGCTTCAGAATTGACTGCCAGCTGATTCCGTTCACGAGATCCCCGAGTACGATTTCAACTGAGAGCCGACGAAGATCCTCCAGGTTCAGCGTGTCTTTTGCGACACAACGGACGTGATACCCACGGGCAAGGAGTTGCTCAATCAGGCTGATGCCGATAAAGCCTGTTCCACCTGTGACAAGTGCTGTCATGGCTTCACCTCATAGTCCTGGGAGTCTGTCCGAGTAATAGTTTTCCACACATGTACAAACGGGGTGATCGTGCAGTATATTAGTGCTCGTCAATCAAGGAGCGAGACAATGGGCAAGACCTATCGTCCGTACGCGCCTGATCAGATTTTTCTGCTGCCACCATCGTTGCAGGAGTGGTTGCCCACTGACCACATGGTGTATGTGGTGCGGGACGTG
>Ga0315282_10007442_pt1 | contig 17967 bp, 16 predicted proteins | sample YL17G07_20_MG_FD_203693 | JGI IMG/M metagenome (GOLD analysis project Ga0315282, IMG submission 203693) | Sediment microbial communities from Yellowstone Lake, YNP, Wyoming, USA - YL17G07_20 | ecosystem: Environmental > Aquatic > Freshwater > Lake > Sediment | place: USA: Wyoming | collected... | reverse complement strand
CCGGCGGGGACAAGCGACGGCGAGATCGTCCCAACCTAGGGTTTAAAGCCCGTACGTAGCCGGATCCGCCGCCGCTACCTGGATTCAATCCGAACAGTCTTGTAGGTTGGGTAGAGCGCAGCGAAACCCAACGCTTTTATTCATGTCCCGCCTCATCCTCAAATATCAATTCTCGCCCGGCTCCCCAATTTTGGTCATATACCCCTTTCTTTACATAATGATGAAAACTTGAAAATTTACAATCTTTAGGTGAATCGACCAAATGATGCTTAACCGGATTATAGAAAATCGTTGGGTTTCGCTTCGCTCTACCCAACCTACTTTCCTTTTGAACTGGCGAGTGTTGCCAGCAGTAATGCGCAGCCGCTTTTCATAACTTCATGTGCCTGGGCGAATCACCTCTTGGTATGAAAATTCCCAAAGCTCCGCATTGGCTTTTGCATGTTCTATAGTCATGCTCACAATATTACCTTTTTTATCAAGGTCGATGTAAATATTTTCACTTATCTCTTTGGTTTCATGAACAGCTCTGTCCGTAAATTCTACGTGAGCGGTATCCGTATCGGAAAAATATTTCACTTTCATTTTTTTATTCCTCATCTTCGTGACTCAAGGATACTTGCATTAAGCTTAAATTTCACCATACTCAACACCACTGAAAATATTCACCAATGCCAGGTGCATCTAAAAAGTGCACCATGCTTGCCATCGTCTTTGGTTTTTAATTTCCTGGCGATTCTACCATAAATATTTATCTGAAACAAGGACATTATTAAAAGTCGCTGCCCTTGCGTATGCAGGTTTCGCGGGCAATCACGCCTGTGGCGTGCCCCTGGATTCTGGCTTTTACCAGAATGACGGATGCCGCGATCACCGGGTAGGGGCGATCACGCCGGAGGCGTGACGTCGCCCGTTATACACCAGCGGAGAAATGAAAAGGGCGAGGCCGTTCGGCAAGCTCACGGTCCCGAGCGAAGTCGAGGGACATGCCTCGCCCCTACGGCCCGCTTGCTTATGCCGGCTTGTATTATCTGATCGGGCGGGTTTGAAACCCGCCCCTACGGCCTGCTTGAAAACCTTGCTGGGATTTTACACTCGGGCGGGCTTTATCAACCCCGCCTCTACGGCCCACATTCGCACCACGCACTCTCGCACTCGCGCACCTGGGCACGTGGCAACGTGCCCCTACGCGTTAGAAATGTTCCGCGCGGGCCCTGGTTGACCGGCCCTGAGACCTCCGATATACTCGCGCTATGATCCCCATCCGGGATGAGAATCCCACGCTCACCTATCCCCTGGTCACCGTCTTCTTGATCGCGGTCAACGTGGTCGTCTTTCTATACGAGGCGATCCTGCCGCCTCAACAGGCCTGGCTGTTCGTACACCGGTTCGGCGCCATCCCCCTGGCCGTCACGCATTTCACCGGTCGCTTTCCCTATCGCGGCGTGCCGGTGGCGTTGACGCTGGTCACGTCCATGTTTCTGCACGGCGGGCTGCTGCACGTGGCCGGGAACATGCTTTTTTTATGGGTGTTCGGGAACAATATTGAAGACGCGCTGGGGCATATGCGCTTCGTCTTTTTTTACCTGGCGTGCGGTCTGGCAGCCGCGCTTTTCCACATCGCGATCAATCCCGGCTCGCAGATTCCCATGGTCGGGGCCAGCGGGGCCATTGCCGGGATCATGGGCGGCTACCTGGTCTTGTATCCGCGGGCCCAGGTGCTGACCATGATCTTAATCATTTTTTACCCGCTGTTCGTCTGGGTGCCGGCCGTATTCTTTCTGATCTTCTGGTTTCTGCTTCAGTTTCTCAACGCCTCCTCGGGCGCGAGCGGAAACGTGGCCTGGGCCGCGCACGTGGGCGGTTTTCTGGTCGGCATTTTTCTGGTGCGGATTCTCCTGCGCCGCCGCGTGAAGCGCACGGGATGGGTCCCGCCAGGCCGGGGCCGGTCTGCTTACCGGCCGTTTATTCACAGGCCAAGCCGGGACGGCGGGGTTTTCAGGCCTCGGTAGGAAGAACGGGAGGGAAGGGGACGGACCAGGCGGGTCTTGACGGTCACTCCTTGGTTTCGATCTGAGCCAGAAAGCGAATCTGGGAAACGTCGCCGGCCTTGATTCGGTACGTACCGAACGAGGTCCTGCCGGAGCAGATCAGACGCGGGTCCATGCGGAGTTGGACCTTGTGCCCCCCTTTAAGCTGGACGGCGGCTTCGAGCTGGTTTCCCACGGCCCGGAATTCGACGCTCTCAAGCTGGTCAAAAGAGACGGTAAAGTCGGCCCGGCCTTGCTTGCCGGTCAGATAGCTGGCTCCGTTGATGGAAAACAGGGTCAGCTGGGTGCGCACATTGGCCAGGTCCAACACCTCGACCTCGAAATTCTTGTCCGGCACCGGAATCCGCTCCAGGGACTGCGTGTCCAGGCCGCTCATGCCGGAAATAAACACGAACGCCACGAGCAGCAGGAGAAGACCCCCGACCATCTGCCACGCCCTCATCGTCGTCAACCTTTCTGAGGCATTAACCAGGACTGCCGTCCAAGGCCTCGGTCTCTCGATTCGTTTTTTTCCGCTATCGAAGATGAATGTACCATCATTCGCGGGAAGAGCTCAACCAGAAAAATCCGCGGCCGGTAAAACACCGGGTTAGTCCAACCAGGACGCCCGGCCGACCGATTCGGATTTCCCTTGTCCGAGCCCTGGGGTTTCGCTTACAGTGCGGGAAACTCGCCCATGGGCCGCGGGAGAAGCCGCTGACCGGCCATGAGACGGCCGGAAGGGGTGGTCGTAAGGAGGCCATTTACGGGCTATTTAGGGGCCACTTATGGGCCATTTATGGGCCAATAAAGGGCCATCAGACTTTCAGATGATTCGCATCCGAAACATACTTTGGTTGGTCTGCGGGGCGCTGGCGGCAGCCGTGGCGCCGGCCATGGTTGTGCCAGTAAAAGGCCAAGAACCGGCAGCGGCCATCCGCATCGACCAGGTGACTTTTTCCAGAGAGAAGCGGGCCGTTCACGTGTACGTAACTATTGAAAATCATAATGTATCTGGGCTGCGGCCGGAGAAAAACGGCGTTCGAGTGGCAGAAGACGGCCATTTGTACACCGGCGAGGTTCGGGTGGACCTTTTTCAAGGATCCGGAAGGCGCATGGGGTATGTGGTGGCCCTGGACAGCCGCGAGGACCTGCCGTCCTCTCTGACGACGATTATCGAAGGATCACAGTCATTTATCCGAGGAATGGGTTTCCGCCACATGGGCGCGGTCATGAGCTATACCGGGCGACCGACTCTCCTAGCCGGTCCAACCATGAACGCCGAGTATCTGACCGAAAAACTGGGTTCAGTAACGCCGACGAAAGGGTCGCCCCGGCTGGTAGATGGACTCTGCCAGGCCGTTCAAGTTCTTGGATCTATTCAAAAAGAGGAGAAGGCGAACGTTGTGCGCCTGGCCTTGATCCTGTTCACGGACGGCCTGGATAGCGGCAGTTTGCTTCGCCTGGAAACCTGCGAGCGCCTGCTCATGGAAAGCGGCATTTCCGTCCATGTAATCGGGTACGGCATGCCTGAGGACGCGGCCCTGCAGCGGATGGCTCGGCTGGCCGAGCAGACCGGCGGGAGTTTCCAGTTCGCCTCCTCGTTCGAGAAATTTCAAATTATAACAACAGCCTTGGATGAACGTCTTCGAGACCAGCTCATCCTCACCTTCCGACCTCAGGTTCTGCTCCCGGATGGTCGGACCCACCATGTGAGGGTCGGCATTCTGCACGGCGGAACCTGGCTTTCGGGCTCGTACGACTTCACCGCCCCAAGACTGAAGTGGGTGCGGACATGGCCGCGGGCCGCAGTCGTTATCGCCCTGCTGCTGGCCGCCATCTTGTTCCTGATTATTCTTGTGCCCAGGCGAAGGTCCGGCAAAAAACCGTAGTGGGGTGAAGCGGGTAAGGGTCCGATTACTTTGAGCAATACACCCGCGGTGGGCTGATCCAGGTCTCCGTGATATATCGATCGATCCCGAGCAGCAAAGTCGTATTAGGCAGAAACCAGAGCGCTTTTAGCCTTGACAGGGATCATTTGGAGATAGTAAAAAAGATCACATGCTGATTCCCATACGACACCGGGAATTCCAGCGCGAAAAACAGGCTGAAAGGAGTTTTTCATATGGCCCAAATGCCATTTTATGAAGTCAACCAGATGATTACCTACGCTGGCGGCGCAGACCTGAATCTATGCATGCAGTGCGGCCTGTGCGCCGGTCTGTGTCCTTGGAGGGAGGTGGGAGGCGAATTCGATGTCCGCAGGATGATCCGGCAGGGCCAACTCGGACTGGAAGGTTATGAATCCGCCGATGTCCTATACGGTTGTACTACCTGCAAAAAATGCGTCATCAACTGTCCCCGTGGCGTCAAAATCATCGATATCATGCGCGCCATGCGTTCCATTATCGCCGAGACCGGCTCCATCCCGGAGACGCTCAAGACCGTGCTGGGCAGCTGCCACAGCCAAGGGAATCCGTGGAGCGAGCCTCGGGAAAAACGGATGGACTGGGCGCAGGGGTTGGATGTACCCGAGTTTAAAGAAGGCACGGAATACTTCCTCTTTGTCTGCTGCACCTCCTGCTATGATATGCGCAGCCGCAAGATCGCGCGGGCGGTCGTCGAGTTGCTCAAGAAAGCCGGCGTATCCTTCGGCGTCATCGGCGTGGAGGAAAGCTGCTGCGGAGAGGCCGTGCGCAAGATCGGCAGCGAGGAGGAGTTCAATAAGCTGGCTCAGAGCAACATCAAACTGTTCAAAAATAAGGGCGTCAAAAAGATCATCACCGTCGGGCCTCATTGCTACTATTCCTTCACCAAGGAATATCCGGAGCTGGGCGGGGAATTTGAGGTGTATCACACCAGCCAGATTTTTGCCCGCCTGATCGAAGAGGGCAAACTGACACCGAGCGGCGCTAGCGGGAAAAAGGTCGCCTACCATGACCCTTGCTATCTGGGACGCCATTCAGAGATCTACGATAAACCCAGGGAGCTCCTGGCCAAAGCGGGTCTGAAAAAAGTGGACATGCGGCGGGAGAAGGCTTGGTCCCTATGTTGTGGTGGCGGCGGCGGCCGGCTGTGGCTGGAAACCAAGCCCGAGCAACGGTTTTCCGACATACGGGTGCGAGAGGCCAAGGAAGCCGGGGCCGAAATACTGGCCACGGCCTGTCCTTATTGCATCTCCATGCTGGAAGACAGCCTGAAAACCACGAACCTGGAAGACGAGCTTCAGGTCAAGGAGCTTTCAGAGCTGCTTTTAGAGGTGTGTTGAACCTTTTCAAACAGAACCGAACCCTGGACCGGGGCCTTTATCGGCCCCGGTTTTTTTTCGCGTAGGCGCTTGGAAAAATCTGTTGCTGCACCCTGAAAAATGTTACAATAATCGCACTCTATTTTTCGTGAAGGGAATCGACGCCTTGCCTGTGGAGACGACGAAAAAGAAACAGAATAGGCCCGGCCGTTGGGGGCTGAAGGATTTGATTTTCGGGCTCTTCGGCTTGGTTGCCATTGGTGCGATCACCTTGGCCGCCTTTCTAACGGTCAAGTGGGCCATAGCCCGGTACGCGCACCTTCTGCCTTGGGGGCACTAGAGGCCGGCTCCATAGCTGGATTCCACGGTTCGAACCAGCATGGTCAAGGTTTCGTTCACTGGGGTGGCCAGCCCGAGGCGCTGACCGTGCTCCACGATCGCGCCGTTGATGCTGTCGATTTCAGTCCGGCGACGGGCCAGGACGTCCTGGAGCATGGAGGACACATTGCCGGCAGTGGCCCGGGCCACGGCCTTCACTTGGGCGACCGGATCCTCGTGAATGAGAGGGATGCGCAGGGCTTCGGCCACGCAAAGCGCCTCTAAAACCGCTTTTTCCATAAGGGAAACAATCCCTGCATAATCGAGAAGCTGGCCGTTTCTGAGCCGGGTCAGAGCGGTCAGGGCGTTGATTCCCACGTTCACCATGAGCTTGGACCAGATCAGGGACTCCACCCGGTTATCAATCCGGGTCTCGATCCCAGCCTGATGTAGGGCGGCGGCAGCGCGGCCAAGCATTTCCTCCTGGCCTGCGCTCGCGGCCGCGCCGATGACCGTCTGCCCGAGCCCGGCGTGGCGCACCCGTCCGGGGGCAAGCACCGTCGCTCCTTGAGAGGTGACCCCGCCAAAGACACGCTCCAGGCCGACCGCCTCGGCCAGCGTTTCTATATTGCCAACGCCGTTTTGCAGCGTCAGGACACGGGCCTGGGGATTCAGGGCCGGGGCCACGGCGGTGATGGCTTCCCGAGTATGATAGCTCTTCACGCAAACCAGAATCAGCTCCGCGTCTGTAACGTCTTCAGCCAGCACCGACACCCGCACCCGCTGGTGATGTTCGCCACGTATGCCCTCCACGAAAAGGCCCTGGCTTGAGAGCAGCTTCGCTCGTTCTGGCCGGTGATCCAGCACCCGCACCTCATGGCCGGCTTCGGCCAAATACACGGCGAAAAGACAGCCCATGGCCCCAGGTCCCACCAAGGCGATCTTCATCGGTCCCTCCTAGGACGAGGACTTAAAGGTGTGCTCCGGACCAGGAAAAACCCCGGCCCTGACGTCGCTCACGTACGTGGACAGGGCGTCCTTGATCATGGGCGCCAGCTTTAGGTACTGCTTCACAAACCGAGGTACAAATCTCTCGTACAACCCCAATAGGTCATTGGTGACCAGCACTTGCCCGTCACAGCCGGGCCCGGCGCCAATACCGATGGTGGGCATGGCCACGGCTCGGCTGATCTCGGCCGCGATGGCTTCGGGAACCATTTCCAGTACGAGCATGAAAGCCCCGGCCTCATCCAGGTCCCGGGCCGACTGGACGAGCGCCCTGGCCGTCTTGTCGTCCTTGCCCTGGACGCGGAATCCGGAGAGCTTGGTCGCCGTCTGTGGGGTCAGACCGATGTGGCCGCAGACCGGGATGCCGGCTTCCACCACGGCCTTGACCACGGCCGCCATCTCCGTGCCGCCTTCCAGCTTGACCGCGTCGCAGCCCGCTTCCTTGATGAAGCGCCCGGCGTTGCGGATGGCCTCCTCCCGGCTGACGTTGTAGGACATAAAGGGCATATCGCCGATAATAAAGGCAAATTTAACGCCACGGCGGACCGCCTTCGCGTGGTGCAGCATCTCCTCCATGGTCACCGGCACGGTGGAGTCGTACCCTAAAACGACCATGCCCAAAGAATCCCCAACCAGGATCGTGTCCACTCCCACCTCGTCGATCATGGACGCGGTCGAGTAATCGTAAGCGGTGAGCATGGTGATCTTTTCGCCGCGGGCCTTCTTGTTTTGAAGGCCTAGTATCGTCGTCTTGGTGCGTTCCATGGCCTTTCCTCCCTTCCAGCGATTCCGTGATGGTTTAGCGATGATTTAGCGGTAACCACGTGGTCAACAACTGATGACTGATGGATGATTTTCAAGCAGTTGGCGAGCAGTTTTTGATCGGTTTGTTTTTGGTCGGCGCCAAGCCCGCTCGAGATGGGTGGGATAACGTCAAACAAAAGGCCCTCGACGGGGTGCATCCATCGAGGGCCAACAGAAGGCGGATTCATGATTTCCTCCGTCCCGGTCCGCATCGTGCCGGATCCAGGCGGCTCAATCGGGTCCCTGCGAGGAACCATTCATAAGCTACCAATACCGGCCGCGCTTGTCAAGGCGTTTATAAAATGATTGACAAACCCAGGGAGTTTGTGCTTTTTTAAACAAATCCGAAGACCACAAACGATCATCGGCCGCAGTGTGAAAATAACTATGAAAACATGTAGTTAGAAAGGAGACCCTTTTATGTCCGCAACGGAAATCAAGGGCATGCCCATTGCCAATAAAATCCGGGAGGAAATCGCCGCCGAGGTGGAGAAGCTCAAAGCCAAAGGCGTGCAGCCCAAGCTGGCCGTGCTGCTCGTCGGGGACGACGAGGCCTCGGTCGTTTACGCCCGCTCGAAAAAGACGGTGGCGGACAAGCTGGGCATCGTGGTGGACCTGACCGTCAAGCCGGCCGACACGAGCGAGGAAGCGGTGCTGGGGATCATCGACCAGCTCAACGCGGACCCGACCGTCCACGGCATCCTGGTCGAGCTGCCTCTGCCCAAGGGCATCGGCAAGGAAAAGGTCATGGCCCGCCTGGACCCCAAGAAAGACGTGGACGGCGTGCATCCGGTCAACCGCGGCTACCTGTTGGGCGGCCAGGAAGACATGGCCCTCATCCCGGCCACGCCCCTGGCCTGCGTCGAACTCATGGCCCGGGCCGGCGTCGAGATCCGCGGCAAGCGCGTGACCCTGGTCGGGAGAGGCGACACGGTCGGCCGGCCTCTGGCCTCGCTTTTAATAAAACGCGACGCCACCATCACCATCTGCCACACCAAGACCGTGGACATCCCCTCTATCACCAGGGCCGCTGAAATCGTGGTCGCGGCCGCGGGCGCGGGTCCGAGCCACCTGGTCAAAGGCAACATGCTCTCGCCCGGCCAAGTGGTCATCGACGCCGGCATCAACGCCAAGGAAGACGGCGGCATCACCGGCGACGTGGAATTCGACGCGGCCAAGGAGATCGTCGCGGCCATCACCCCGGTCCCGGGCGGCGTCGGCTCCCTGACCACCACCATCATCATGAGCAACCTGCTCAAGGCCATCAAGCTGCAAGGCAAAGCCTGACAGGAGAAAATCATGCCCGAGAACGTCTATGACATGACATTGACGAAATTTTTGGAGGCGGCCTGCTCCTCCAGCCACGTGCCCGGCGGCGGAAACGTCTCGGCCGTGGTCGGCGCCATGGGCGGGTCCATGATCGCCATGGTGGCCAACCTGACCCTGGGCAAGAAGGGCTATGAAGCGTATCAGGACCAGACCCAGGAAATCCTGAATGCGGTGCAGAGGTCCATCGAGACCCTCAAGACCCTGACCCTCAAAGACATGGAGGCCTTTGACGACTACATGAAGGCCTTCCGCCTGCCCAAGAACACGGACGAGGAAAAGAAGCGCCGCACCGATGCCATCCAGGCCGCGGCCAAAATCGCCACCACGGTGCCGCTGACCATCTGCCGCACCTGCCTGGCCCTGATCAAGGAAGCCAACAAGCTCTCCCGCTTCGGCAACAAAATGGCCATCTCGGACGCGGGCGTGGGCGCGTACGTCTGCGAGGCCGCGCTCCGGGCCTGTATGCTCTCCGTGGACATCAACCTTCCCTCGATCAAGGACCCGGTTTTTGTCAGCGACGTCAAGAACGAACGCGCGCGGCTCTTCACCGAGGCGGCCGAGCTGTCCCAAAAGGCCCGCACCTTCGTGGCCGAGGCCATGGGAGTGTAATTTTTAGGGGCGGGGGACTGGTTGGGGGAACCTTTTTTAGACAAAAAAGGTTCCCCCAAGCCCCTTCCCAAAAACTGCATCCATGCGGGCTGGGTTTCGCTTTGCGATCCCCAGCCCGCATTGTTTTTTCAACTCTCCGGCTTTCAAAACGTCATTCTGGCGAAAGTCAGAATCCAAGCATACAAGCACCCAATTCCATTGTTTACCGGATGGCCCGAACAACGTCCGGGTCTGTCCGTAGGGGCACGTCGCACGTGCCCCTTCTGGCCGACGGAGACGGAACGAAGGCGGACAAGAGGAATTGTGGCATGGGCGTCTCGCCCATGATTCACGGCCGGCGCGGCCGTATCACCATTTCGTCCTGTTTCAGAATTATCTTTAGAAGGAGAAAACGCTTTGTTCTGAAAAAACGACGTTGTTTGAATTATTTCGTTGTTGTCACTTTTTTTTCAGATAGTAATGGGAGAATTGGTATGCGATCTTTTTATCTAGTGGATCAATATCGTTATAGAATTTGTCCTTTGCTAATTCAAGGTCATCACCAAAAATTCTTTTCAATCTAGAATAAATGATATCAGGATCAACAATAGCTACAATAGCATTATAGTTAGATGCTTCTAAATCTTCATTATAAAGCAACTTATACTCAGACTCGCGTTCCACTGATAAATAGGTCTTTAAAAACTCTAGGACATTGATTTTATCTTTATCAAATGTTTGCTCAAGGTATTCAGAAGGTTCTCGAGAGTTAGTGTATCTTGACCAAATTCCCAATAGAAATCTAGTATCCTTGCCGTACTTCTTATATATCGTTTCCGTCTGGGCTTCTAGTCTAATTGCGTTGGCAACAATTTGACCAAGGTAACTTTCATCTTGTTGTGAAAATTCATTATCCTCTGGCGTTCTCTCTGGAGACGACCTCATCCATCGAAAACATGCAATCTTAAAAGTTAAAGTTTGAGCAAGTCGAATGATTTGTTCGGCTAACTCTAACCGTTCTTTTCCTTTAGGAACATTGCGCAACAAATGAGATATGAGAATAGCAGCTTCAAGCCACGTAGTAGTAAATAGAAACGTCCGTTCAGTAGCGAAAAATATAGAATCGGACTGTGCAATAGCCTGTGCAAGTACTGCTGAAGAAGATATTGATAGATTGTCTTTCCTTTGCCTAAGTTTATAGAAAACTCTGTCGGCGTTCTTGTCGTTGACAAGGGATTGCAATAATTCCTTAACTTCGTTTATTGTTTTATCTGTAACTGAACTTATGAAAAGATCGATTTCTTGATCAGAAATATCATCAGCAGGTACAGAATAAATGAAGTACCGTGAAAAATATTCTCTCGCAGCAATTCGCCGCTCATTAGCCCACCTAGTTTCCCAACTGCGATCATAGTGGACTTTGCCAGAAAAACTCTTCAGTTTTGGGAAAATTTCTTGAAGCAATTCTCTAGCGCATTTCTTCTCTTCATCCGCGTAAGTCTTTAATGAATTCTCAATGATCTTTTGAGTTGTGAATTTGATATCACTGCCCTGACGATCAATTAAAATCCCTGTAAAAATACCAGGATTTTGTCTGATTGCCTCATACAACTCAGGATAGAATATGCGGAATCCCTCAATCGCCATAAGGTCTACTACATTTACCTCCTCACGTAAAATAGGGAGAGAAAAAATAAGGGCATTCGCAAATCTTCTACACGCTCTCGGATTCTTAAGCCTTATTTCAAGACCGTCAATAAAATATCTCATAAATTCCTGTGCTTGATTCTCTTCGAGAGACACTTGTATGTCATTAAGCGCTTGCTCCACGCCTTTGAAAAATAATCGACGCAAAGAATTGCGATCTACCGCAGGAAGATGTAATGGAACTTGAATTATTTTCTCGAGAAAATTTCTCCCAGCCTGACCAGTAGCAGATGCATATTTATCTTCAAGCGCAGAAGAAACCATCTTTTCATCGAACGCCATGACGTATGTAATATAATTGAAATCAGCCGTTAATTTCACCAACTTGAATACCGCATAAATTTCAGACTTATCTAACCTGTCGATGTCATCTATGAGAACCACAATACGCTTTGACTCTTGTCTAAGTATTTCTTGAATTTTTTCCTTTCTATCTTCGATAGATACTGAAGATAGCTGTTGCCCTAACTCTTTAGCAAAGCCGCTTAATGAAACGCCTCCTATTGGTAGACTCACTGTTAGCGGAGCAACTAGAAATGCGTACGTCTTAATAAGTTCACCTATTCGTTCTTTAGTTGAAGATAAGTTCTTATCTAAAGCTTCAGCTATCGTCTGAAAAAAGTTCATAACCAGTACAATTTCATTGCTAAAATTCCATGGATTAAATCTTATGCAAATAGTACTCTCATGCTTTCGAAGCTCATGCTCTATAAAATTCAGAACGGTAGTTTTTCCTTCACCCCATCCCCCATAAATTCCTACAACTATGCTACTAGGGTCACTTCTAGATTTCACTATCTCGGCTAACCTTTGTGAAAATGACCATCTCCTGAACAGATCAAGAGATGGGTCACTTATTGGAGCGTCAGATATAAAGTCGTGTATCATTTTTCCAGGTATACTCATTGCTGTAGTCGACTCTTAGATAAGTAACTGTTTAGATAGTATTACATCTGTTCGAATCATTGTCAAGCCAAGAATTACAGTCTAATGATTTAGCCATTTAATGCCAGGTACCTACTCATTCCAGATCTCTGCCCTGAAACGCATGAATCGATTCGAGGCTCTGCCTCGACACCTTCACCTACACGCTTATCGCCATCTCAACCCGGGTCATTTGCGAGCAACTTTCCCTCAATACCTTCCCCTTCTTGATTTGGCCAGCATTCTGCGCGCGCCTCTTTCGATCTGCCTTTCATCCGGGAAGAATGCACTCCTGAAATGAAACGCCAGCCCAATTCCCCACCCCAGCAGGGGCCATTGAAACCACCAGCCGCCGCCTGCAAAAATATTGATGAGCAACAAGGCGATGATGACAATGAAGAAACTCCACAGATGGCCCTTGAAAGAGGAGCGCCTGTGCCTCAACCATTTTTCACGAGCCTCTTCCAGGTCCCTGCCTGCCAGCTCCTGCTCAATGGCTTCATCCAGCCTGTCAGGCTCAACTCCCAGCTCCCGGGCTATCTCCAATAGATCCTGGTGGCTTATCGCATCCTCTTGCCCCGGTCTGAACGCACGCTTGATGATCCGGCTGACCTCGTCCGGGCTGTAACGCCTTGGTGTTCGCTCGTTCGCGTCATTCATGGATTGGCGTCTCCTTGTTTAGTCGAATACCGTGGTATCGTGATCGCTCATAACGAACTTAAAATGAGTACAAGAACCTTGTCCAGCAGATATTTCGCTCCAATTTCCATGTCGGCAGGAAGCGTGCCATGGGCTGCATTTCAAGAAATATCATATTTTCAACAACCTAAGCATTTCTTCCCTCCTGCGGAGCCTATCCCTTGCGCCAAGAGCGTGGTAAAAAAGGCTACTATTTGGTTAATTTTATCCCGCCGAGGTCCGCAGGACGGAGCCGGACAAGAGGATTGGTGACATGGGCGTCCCGTCCGTGATTTACGGCCGAGACAGCCGTGCTACGATCTCGCCTCGTCCCAGGGCTCTGCCTTGGAACGTGGAACGGTCAAGGTGCATGGCCGACAAAAGGCCTTGCCAGCCGGCCTTAAGCCGGGCCGTGGCTATTTGACCAGCCCGCTCGCTTGACCCACGAGGACTTTCTCAGCCTGCTGGTTTTCACACCAAACATCCAATGTCAATCTCGTGTCCCGACCATCGGTTATCTTCTCTCGAACGATGCCTTTCGTCACAATCTCATCCTCCGGCCAGACCGACCGAAGAATGGAAACGGAAAGGCTGCCTCCGAGATAGCCTTCACCAAAAAACTTGATCAACAGCTCCCCCAGGTACTCCATGATTTGGCTGGCAAAGGCCATAGGCTGATCGACTCCCCAATTATGGGCGACTTCGTAGTCGTTGTGCCAGTTTCTAATGCGCGGCCACTGACTCCGGTAAAGGCGCATTTTATCCAGGGTCACCTTCTTGGTAATCGACTCCAATTCGAATCCGATCTCGATATCCTTGCCGGCAGTGACCTTCATGGGTCGAAAGGCGGTAGGATCAACCAGCCTTGGGCTCATCTTGCACTCCTTCATGGGATGTTTTTTCGCTTCGCGCGACGAGAGGAAAGGCTTGCCCCATTTTCATGCGAACGATCTCCAGGCCGTCCTCATCAACAACCAGGAATTCGAATGAGAGGTGATCTCGGCCTCTTTTACTGACCTTGTCTATTAACCGGCCGGTTATTCTAATTTTTTTACCTACCCTGAGAGGATGGATAAATTGAAATTCCTGCTTGGCCCAAACCCCGTAACCTTCAGGTAGTACAAAATGGTTCCAGAGCATGATATCGGTATCATAAGAAAGGAAAGTGGGCGAGACAATGCGCCGCCCAAAGGGCGAATCTTCCAGGTACCAGGGGTTGTAATCGTCGTTGGCCCAGGCGTGCCTTTCGGCCATCTCTGCGGTAATGACCATCTCGACAGGAGCAATTTCATGGCCGATTTCAGCATTGAGCAACTCATGTGTGCCGGTTTGTCTTCGTTGCTCCTCCATGGTTCACCTCTGACCTTTCTTCGAGCTGCACGCTGAAGACGTGTTCGTAGAACGCCTTGGCGCGCGAAAAATCATGCACAGGAATCTCAAACCAGCCCATAGGGTTAAATACTTGCTCCGTCGCTCTTCCTCCTTGGGCGCATGGGGTTTGCTTCAATCATAGAGCTTGACATCCGCGTCCGTCAACCAGCCTCGGTGAAAATTGTGCGGATCGGAGTGGGCAGGGGCGACCGGCCGGTCGCTCCGCCATTTCCGCCAGGCCTTGCCTCCTGGCGCTTTTGGGCCACGCGCCACGCACCATATATTTTCGGCTGGCCCCCCGCGCCATTCCGTCGGCACACCCTCTCGTCGTTGGCCGCGAAATCCACGCAGGCGCGAGGCCGCGTCCTAGCCGGATGGCTCTTGACTATTACACCATGAAATTGTAACACAAGTTCGCCACAACAAACATTTTCGGGGGTCGCCATGAAGAAGCTGGCCGCGGCAACGCTCATTGCGTTCCTTATTTCGGCGTGCGCCAACACCATCGATCCAGCCTTGTTCGGGCTGTTCAGCAGTCCGGAAACAGCGTGGAGGTCAAAAAAGATCAAAAGAGAGGGAGAAGTCTGGCAGCTTAAGCAGGAACAACAGCTAGACCCCAGGACGATCGCTTACACCTTCAAGGGTCGTCGCTATATTCTCACGGACTATCTTGCTCATACGAGCACCACGGCCCTTCTTATCGTCAAGGATGGAGAGGTCCTCTTCGAGACCTACCAACATGGTTGCAAACCCTCAAATAGGTTTCTCTCCGCCTCGATGGCAAAAACGATCACCGCCATGCTGATCGGGATCGCTCTTGAAGAAGGAAAAATTAAGTCTCTCGATGACACGGTCGAAACCTACGTTCCGGAGCTTCGAGGCACAGGTTACGGAAAGGCGACGATTCGGCACCTGCTGACCATGACCTCGGGAGTGAAGTGGGAGGAAGACTATGTTAATCCGGACTCTGACTTCGGCCGATTTACAGAATGCCTGCTTAGTGGCAAAGGATGCGCAAGCAGCCTCGGCTTTCTGCGTCAGTTCAACGAACAGGCGAATCCTCCAGGATCGAAGTTCCACTACTCGAGTGCGGGAACGATGGTGTTGGGCTATGTACTCCGCGCCGCAACGAAGCAGGGTGTGACTTCTTACACGCAGGAGAAGCTGTGGAGCAAGCTCGGCGCTGAAGATGATGCAGCCTGGATGACGGACCGAGATGGAATTGAATGCGTCTTTGGACGGTTTGCCGCAACCCTCAGAGACTACGGGCGGCTGGGAATGTTGATGGCCAATCAAGGGGCTCGAGAAACACAGCAGATCGTCCCTCTGAGCTATTGGAAAGAAATGATCTCCGCCCCACCGGTTGAATCCAGAGCGGCTGGTTCCTTCATTTGGTACGGCTATCAGTTGTGGCTGACACCGAACGCCGGAGTTTTTTCCTTCGTAGGACTTCGTGGACAGAGGATCCAGGTTGACGTAAAACAGAAGTTGGTCATGGTTCGTCTGGCAGTAGCCGGGGTGGGCGACACGGATGATTCGCTCGAGCTGGTAGCTCTCTGGGAAGCGGTTAGAAGGCTTCGGTAGCTGATCGGAAATGATAAAGCCAGGAGCCTTCCGGCCAGGTCGTTCTCTCAAGATCGTTGTTTCGAGGCGGCCTTTTTCGTCAAGGTTTTTCTTTTTTAAAGTTGTGAAGAGGTGAAGAGCACACGATCCCGCCGGCGCCTGCTTTCTTAAAAGTCACAAAGCAGTGTTTGACAAAGGAGAATCAAATGACGAGTCATGAAGCTTTTTTCGCTGATCTTAAAAATGCCGTGCTGAGGTACGAGGCGGATGAATGTGAAAAACTCGCGATCAAGGCCCTTGAGGAAAAAATAGACCCGCTTAAGGTTGTGGAAGCTCTGACCGAAGCGATCACTGAAGTGGGTGACGCTTTTGGCAGAGGAGACATCTTCCTGCCAGAACTCATTATCGCGGGCGAAGCCGTGAAGAGGTCCCAGGCCGTCCTGGACAAGGAACTCAAAAAAATGGGTCACAAAAGAAAGTCGGTTGGGCGTTTCCTCGTGGGCACGGTTGCGGGCGATATCCACGATATCGGCAAAAACATTGTCGCCGCCCTGTTTGAAGCCTCCGGGTTTGAGGTCATCGACCTGGGAATCGATGTTTCCGCGGAAACATTCATAGCGAGCATCAAAGAGCACCAGCCTGACCTGGTGGGCTTGTCGGCTTTGTTGACCACGACCGCTCCGCAGCAGAAGGAAATCATCGAAAGCATTAAAAAGGCTGGGATGAGAGAAAAGACCAAAGTCATTGTCGGCGGGGGAGCCATTACCCAGGACTTTGCCGATCTGATCGGGGCGGACGGTTACGCCGCAACCGCGCCCGCCGGGGTTGAAATAGCCAAAAAACTCATGGGAATCGGCTGAGAATGAAGGAGGTGCTCCGATGTCTCAACAGGGATATACAGTAAAAAACCCGATCAATGTCCTGAGCGAACATGAGGTGGCCGCCATACATCAAGGCGCTTTGGATGTCATGAAAAACTGCGGCCTGGTTTTCCAGCATGACAAGGCCCTGGATATTCTCGAGCGCGCGGGATGTTCGGTGAATCGCGAAAAACAACTGGTAAAATTTCCCGGCCATCTGGTGGAAGCATCCCTCAAAAAATGTCCCTCCAGCTTTACCATTAAAGCCAGAAATCCCGAATTCGACATGAGGGTGGGAGATCCATACGTCTTTTTCAGCGCTTATCCAGCCAAGGACCGCCTCGATTTGGAAACGATGGAAAAACGGTCTCCGACGCTTGAGGAATACTTTGAAGATGTGATGGTACACGACTCCCTCGATCAGGTCCACTGGGCCGGGTATTTCAGTGGAATTCCCAGAACCGGCGGCGATATTATCGTTCCCGGGGAGTTCATTTTGGGGAATGTCAAACATAGCCAAAAAGCCGGATACCTCGGCGCCAGTTCGAGGCTTGTGGAAGTGATCCTACAGATCAACAACATAATTGGCGCCACCGGCCTGACGAGCGTGGCCGCGTCGCCTCCCCTGACCTGGTACACGGACCAGATAGAAATTCTTTTTAAAGCCGCGGAAGCGAACTTCCCTTTGAAGCCCGTGAGCGGACTTACCGCCGGGGCAAACGCACCGGCAACCATTGCCGGCGCCCTGGTGCAAAGCTGCGCCGAAGTTATGTCGGCCATAGTGCTGGCACAGGCCTTTAAACCCGGCATAGCGATCATTGCCCAGGACTATTCCCAGATGCTGGATATGCGGACAGGCTCGGTCATACAAGGCGGCGTGGAACGAGGCCTGCTCGGCGCCGCCTGGTGCCAGATATGGCGGAACTATGGGGTCCCGCGCATGACCATGATCTCGTCGGACGCGAAAATCCCGGACTATCAGTGCGCCATGGAAAAGGTCATGTCCGTCACCCTGCACGCCCAGGCTGGCGCGAACATCATCACTTTCATGGGGGGAATCTATGACGAGCTGACCGGTTCGCCCGTGGTGACCATTATCGACAACGATGTGGCCCGCATGATCGGCCGGTTCTTAAACGGTATTGAAATCAGTCATTATACCCTGGCCGTGGACCTGATAAAAAAAGTGGGACCGATCCCCGGCCATTTTCTCAATACCAGACACACCATGGAATCATGGAAAAAGGAACAGTTGATACCGGATATGGCCGACAGAAAGCCGTATCCCGAATGGGAGATGCAGGGGAAAAAGGATATCATTGCCAGGGCCACGGAAAAGTATCGGCAGCTTGTCGCTTCTTATAAACCGATGCCGTTACCAGAAGAGGAAGAAAAGGAAATCGTGCAAATTTTGAAGTCGGCGGGTATGTTATAAACACCGACCGGCACTTGACGCCCAGAGGAGTAGTCGGGGCGACCGACCGGTCGCCCCGACTTACGGTTTTTGGGAGGGAGTTTGAGGGAACCTTTTTTAGCCAAA
>Ga0315282_10007441_pt1 | contig 17970 bp, 12 predicted proteins | sample YL17G07_20_MG_FD_203693 | JGI IMG/M metagenome (GOLD analysis project Ga0315282, IMG submission 203693) | Sediment microbial communities from Yellowstone Lake, YNP, Wyoming, USA - YL17G07_20 | ecosystem: Environmental > Aquatic > Freshwater > Lake > Sediment | place: USA: Wyoming | collected... | reverse complement strand
CACCAAGGTGTAGATATCACCATGCCGGCGAACCTCTCAGCCCCATATCTCGACGCCGAAGAACGGTACAAGGCGGCGAAGGACCCCGATGAGAAGCTCCTCGCGCTGCGCGAGATGCTGGCCCTCATCCCCAAGCACAAGGGGACCGAGAAGCTCCAGGCCGACATCAAGACCAAGATCGCGAAACTCACGGACGCCGTCGAGAAGCAGGCCAAGAAAGGAGGCCGCAAGGACATCTACACCGTGCCCAGGGAGGGGGCGAGCCAGGTCGTGCTCCTGGGCCCCACGAACAGCGGCAAGTCCGAGCTGCTCGCGGCCTGCACCAACGCGCAGCCCGAGATCGGCGACTGGCCGTACACCACGCAGCTTCCGCTGCCCGGCATGATGCCGGTCTTGGACATCCTGATCCAGATCGTGGACCTTCCGGCGATCGACCCGGAGCGGACCGACAACTGGGTCCCCAACCTCGCCCGGTACGCGGATGCGGCCCTGGTGGTGCTCGATGCGAGCCGTGACGACATCCTCGATCAGCTCCGCATGGTGGAGGAGCGGCTCTCGCAATCGCGGATCGGCCTCGCGAGCGAGGCGCCGAGGACCGGGCCAGAGGACGTCTTCGTGAAGAAACGGGCCGGCATCGCCCTGAACAAGATCGACGAGCCCGGCGCCGAGGAGCGCGCGGATCGGGCCGTCGAGACGCTCGCGTCCCGGTTCCAGGTGATCAAGGTGTCGGCGTTCACGGGCGCCGGTATTCCGGAGTGCGGGCCGTTCCTGTTCGGGCTTTGCCGGATCATCCGGGTCTATTCCAAGCAGCCGGGCAAGGAGCCGGACATGGCGCAGCCCTTCATCCTGCCCAAGGGCGCCACGGTCCTGGACATGGCCAAGGAGGTGCACAAGGACTTCGTGGCCGGGCTCAAGTTCGCGCGCGTCTGGGGCTCGTCGCGCATCCCGGGCCTTCGCATGCCGAGGGACGGCGTGCTCGAGGACGGCGACGTGGTGGAGCTGCACCTGTGAGGCGGCTCACCCCTGCGACGGCGCCGCGTCTCGGCTTCGCCCTGGTGCTTACCCTCTATCTCTTGACGACACGATGGGAGGCCATGTCCGGGCACCAGACCTCGCGGCTCGCCGCGGTCGAGTCGCTCGTGGAGCGGGGGACGTTGACCATCGATGCGTCCACCTACCGGAACACCGAGGACCAGGTCCGTCATCAGGGGAAACACTATTCATCGAAGCCGATCGGCGCGATCCTGCTCGGCGTCGCGATCTACGCGCCGCTTCACGCGGCAGGGCTCTCCCTCTCCTCGAATTCCGGCATGGTGATCTATCTCCTCACGCTTTTCTCCTCCGGGCTCCTCCAGGCCCTGCTCGCGTTTTTCCTCACGAAGGCCCTCATCCGTCGAGGCTTGCAGGAGAGAAGCGCGCTCCTCTGGTCCCTCTGCATCGCGACCGGCACGCTCCTCGGCGCGTACGCCACGACCCTCAACAGCCACACGCCGGCTGCAGCGATCATCACGATCGCGGCCCTGTTCGCCCTGGACGCGGACGATCCGGGGCAACGCCGCCCCTTCGTCGTCTCCGGAATCCTTGCAGGCCTCTCCACATCGTTCGACGTGCCGGCCGGGCTCACCCTGGTCGGCGTGCTGCCGCTCGCGCTCTTTTACAAGCATCGGCTGCTCCGCCCCGCGTTGTGGTTCGGCCTCGGGGCTGCGGCGTTGATCGCTCTGCATCTCCTTGCGAACCTTGCGGCCTACGGCACGCCGCTCATCGCGAGCATGGCGGGAGAATACTATTTCCCGGGATCGTACTGGACCTCCGGGCACGTGAGCATCTCGGACGCCATTGCCGAGACCCGCATGGAGAAGCTCTGGAACATGGTGCTCGGCACGCGCGGACTGTTCTGGCACATCCCCATCGTGGGCCTGGGCCTCTGGGCCGTTGCAAGGCTTCGAACTCGCGCCGTGCGGTCCGAGGCCTTGATGGCCTTGTCGCTCCTGCTCCTGCCGCTCCTGTTCTACGTTTTCAAGACCGACCCCAAGGTGCACGGCGGGTCGTGCATAGGACCGAGGTGGCTCCTCCCCTCGGTGCCCCTTCTCGGCCTGCTGGCAGCCCAATATCCCTTGAGGAAAACGGCAGGGAAAGCCGTCCGGGCCGGTCTTCTGGCCATGACCCTCCTCGTCACGCTGATCGCAGCCTACAACCCCTGGCCGCCGGCCTTCTCGACCCTGCCCATCCTGGACAATGTGACCGCGATCACCGCGTCCTGCGCTCCGGCAAGGCTCGACCTTGTCGTGCCGCTCGAAGAGATGTTCATCGGCAAGAGGCCGCCGTACATCACCCGCTTCGCAGAGCTCCTCGAGGCGGGAGGACGGTACGACCTCGCGGAGATGGAAGCGAAGAGGGCGATTGCCGTCGATTCGAACGCCCTTGGGGCGAGGCTCATCCTCGTGAGGTCGCTCCTCCACGCCGGGGACAAGCAGAGCGCGACGGAAGAGGCTGAGAGGCTCGAGTCCCTGGCGCCGGACTCCGAGGAGAGCCGGACGGCCTCTGCATTGGTTCCATTGAGATGAATCACCCCCGTCAATGGAAGATGGATCGGCTTCCCCATGGACTCATCGCCACGCTTGCCGTCTTTATGATGTTTTTCATCTACCTGGCCGTCGAGAAGAAGTGGTGGGTGTTGTCGGCGGATGAGTTTCTCCGCACGCTGGATGCCTGGAAATGGACCCATTCTCCGGATGTGAGCTTCCACGGCTTCTGGCTTCCTTTTCATCGCTACCTGCTTGGAATGGGTCTCCTGGTCTGGCCGGATCTCTTTCTTGCCCCTCGTGTCATGGCCTTCATCGTGGGCATGACGGCCCTCGTCTTCGTCTATAAGGCCATCCGGCTTGTGGACGGCAAGAACAGGTTCGCACCCGTTCTGGGCGTCTTGCTCTTGGGCACGCACCAGCTTTTCTTCTGGCTCGTCTTCGTTTCTCTGACCGAGATATGGATGGTCTGTATCGTCGCCGCAGCCCTCTATTACACGCTCCGATACGCCCTCTCCGGTCGGGTGACCCATCTTATCGGCGCAGTCATCCCGCTCGCCGTCGGATGCGGAATCCGCTACGAGTGCTGGTTCCTTTCCTTTCTCTGGGGGACATGGATCATCTCATTGCGGCATGATCCGTGGGTCTCGGTCCCGCGCCGCCTCTCCCTGCCCGTTCTCGCCGGGCTCTTTGCAATTCCCTTGCTTTTCCCGGCATGCTGGCTCCTGGGCAATACCATGGCCTATGGGAACCCGGCGTATTTCAAGGAAATCATCCAGAGCGATTTCAAGAGCAATCCGGTATTCTCGCAGTATTTCGTCGGCTGGAGCGGCGTTGAAATCATCATCGTCGAATTGTTCAAGTCGTCGATATTCGTCATCACGGCCATGGTCTGGGCGAGGAAGACGATCGACGATCCCATGGCGAAGCGGCTGGTCAGGGTGTCCTTCCTCGGCGGATCGCTGATGTTCCTTGCAACCCTGCTTTCGGTTTATCGGGGCTATCTTCCCTCCTCCTTCATCGCCCGAGTCCATGCCAACTACATCGTGCTCATCATCATCCCGGCCGCGCTGGTCCTGGGACGGAACATCGCCGTCAAGGGAATGCCGTTCATCCTTGCGATGGTTCTGACGGTATCCACAGGTGCGCTGGCCGCCTATTGGATCAGGAGCATTCCACGGTCGGATGATTCCGACATGCAGGCCGGATTCAAGGTCAGAGAATACCTGTCCACGCATCCGGGCAAGGTTCTTCTGGAAAAGCATTACTGGTCATGGCCCATGATCATGGCGGCCTCGAACCGGCCCGATCGGATCATCCTCGATCGGGAGGACACCCACCACCAGGAGAAGCCGTCGGCCATGGCGGAACGTTTCGCCGAGTCCCGGGACTATTTGCGCGACAATCACATCGGCTTGGTGATGGTTCGTTCCGAGGAGCTGGCCGAGCTTGTTTCACGGCAGAAGGACATTCATCGATACGGGCAATGGGGATCGTTTCTCGCTTTTTCGGTTAAATGAGATCGGGAAGCGGGGTCCCCGATCCCTTCAGTGCTTCATCATTTGTCGGATGATGATCTCTTCCTTCGCGGCTCGAGTCTGAGGGAGAGCTGCCTGGCCTCGAGGAAGTGGAAGACGTCGATGCCGCGGCGGGCCAGGGTCTGGGCGAACGAGGCCGGGTAGATGGGGGAGAGGGCGACCCGCTTGGCTCCCGTGGCCGTCACATAACGGGCCAGGCCGCTTCGATCCAGGTGCGTGCCCATCACGAAGAGATCGTCATAGGCGGAGACCTCGCCCCGCTCCGGCGGAGAACCGGTCACGAGTGCGGTCCGGGTCCTTCCGAGACGCTTCCAGTGGGGGGATCCACCGAGATCCGGGGGGAGCAGCACCGCATCCCAGCCGTACGGCTTGGCGTCGAGGCGCCTCACATCCTCGATGTGAACGCCGTGCCGCTCGTAGAGGACCGTGACGTCATAGATGCTACGGTGGACGCGGGGCCGGATCTTGTGGTCTGCGAGGACGCCGAGGAGGTCCTCGGCCGGCCCGAGCGGGTTCACCAGGAACACGGGGCTGAAGCCGGCCGACGAGGTCTCGATCGCCCACTGCGCCGCGGCCTGCGCCACATGGAGCGGCGATGTCAAGGAGGCCGGCGGAAGGCAATGATCGGCCAGGATCACGAGGTCCGCCTGCGGGACCCGGCACCGCTCGGCCGTGAGCGGTATCGCGGTCTGGACGCCGGCGGCATAGAGCACCCGAAGGCCGTCCACCTCCACCAGCAGCTGGGCCGAGCCGAGCAGGTGCCCGGCCGGGAAGAGCGTCATTTCCAGAGGACCGATCTTGAAGGGGCGATCGAAGGGCACGGCGAGCCGGTCCTCCTCGGGTACGCGTCGGCTCATGAGATCGAACGTGGCCGCCGTGGCCAGGATGCGTCCGGGCGGCGGGGCGATGTGGGCGTGAGAGATGAAGGAGAACCCGGTCGGCGAAAGGGTGTCGAGCCCCAGCCCGTTCGGCCAGAGCACGAAACCGTCGGCCCAGACCAGGGGAAGGCCGATCCCTGCGGAGCCTACCCCCTCGCCAGCTCTTCCGTCGTGTATTTCTACAACCGGCATGGGCGTTTATCCCTTGTTGCGTCCCAGCATGTCACAGATTCGATCGGTTGGGAACCATTCCGGATGTCGCCATCATAGCGGTTTCGGCTCCGGAAGGAAATCAGGGCCCGGGACCTTGGGAGACCCCTCGGTGACGGCCCTGCAATGCTCCTCGAACCGTTCCATGTCCGGACCCGGATGCCTTTTCATGAGCTCGGCCATGCCGCAGACCGCCGCAGGATCGAACGGGTCCAGGGCCAGCGATTGCCGGTAGGCGGCGAGCGCCGTGTCGGCGTGGCCCAGCGCCTGCTCGGCCTCGGCCAGGGCGGTGAAGGTGGCCGGCAGATAGGGGTAGAGCGGCGCGAGCTCCTTCAATCGCGCCGCCGCCTTGTCCGGCTGGCCCAGGGCCATCTCGCATCGGGCCAGCTTGTTCGCGATCAGCGGATCCGGGTCCCCGGCCATCTGGCCCGCATACCGGTACTCCGCCGCTGCGGCCGCCATGTGTCCTCTCCGGACCAGGAGATCGGCCAGACGCACCTTCTTGTCGACCTGGGGATCGGCGAACCCGTCCGGGACGTTGTCGGTCCCGATCTCCCCCTTGCGGAACTTCCGCTGGAGAAGCCGGACCGCGGCCGGCGGTGCCAGGCGCTTGCCCTGCAGGCTTTCGAGCCACCAGGAGTACACGCGGCCGAACGGGGCCTTCATGGACAGGTTGACGGCGTCGGACATGCTCAGGCCCTGCGGGAGCTGGCCGAGGATCTCCTTCCACACCACTTCCCCCCGTCGCTTGGAGAGATAGCGGGTGAAGCTCGCGGCCTGCGCCATGGCCAGCACCGCCTCTTCCTGGCTCGACAGCTGGAGCAGCGAGCGATTCATCCGGGTCAGGGGGAGCAGCCTTCCCTCGCGGGCCGCCCGGTCCAGGAGATATTCCTCGACCGGCGTGAGATGTCCGTATCCGGCCGAGTCCTGGCTCCAGCCGGATTGGAGCAGGCGCGCCAACCCCTCCTGCATCCAACCCGGGGCCCGATCCCCGGAGAGCCTGGTCACATAGAGATGGACCAGCTCGTGCGCGAGGGTCTCCATCCAGGGATACCCCCGCTCCAACGCCCGGGGGGAGAGAAGGCTGATCCGGCCGAAGTGCGTCACCGCGACCGTGCCGGTCCTCTCCACGTCGGTCTCCTCGGCCTCGGCCATCCGCGCCAGGGAGGCTGCGTCCGGAAGGATCTCCACCACGATGGGGAAGGCATAGCTTTCGCCGAACACGCCGGAGAGGAAACGTGACTCGGCCGAGAGCACGTCGAGCGTGTAGGAGGCGAGAACCCGGTCGATCCCCTTGGGATACCGGACCCGAAAGCGCCGGTCCGGGTCCGAGACCTCCTCGAAATCCCGGGTCAGCTCCAGGGCGGTGGAGACCAGGTCCCTCAAGGATTTCCACTCCTCGCTGCTCTTCTCGGCCTCGATCGCCGCCTTGATCAGGCGCAGCGCCTCGTTGTAATCCCCCTCGACGAACGTGAGCCACCCTCGAAGATAGCTTGACCGCGCCGAATCCACGGCATCCGGGGGCAAGGCATTCAGGGTACGCGCCGCCTCGTCGTAGGCCCCTTCCTTCAGAGCCTCGAGAGCCCGGTCGAGGGGCGGTTCCTCCCCGGAGCCGGCTGCGACGGCCGGGATCGAAGCACAGAGGCCTGCGAGCAGGCACTCAGTGAACCAGCTCGAGATAATATTCCGCAATCTCATCTCGGTATTCCGCCGGCGCCGGCGATCGCATGGCCTCCAGAATGTCACCCCGGAATTCCCGCGGCACCTCGAACTCGTCCGGGGCCGGGATATCGATGTCCGAATCGTTGGCAATGACCGTTTGGGGAAGCGGCGCGGCCTGGTCGATGTTGAGCACGTCTTCCCGGAGCCGGCTCAGGCTGCCGAGGGCTGCGTTCTCGGCCGAGAGCCCTTCCCGGGGAAGCCCTCCCTCCAGAAGCTCGGCGGCATGCTCCATGGAAGAGGCTGCCGAGTCGATCCATCGCGACGCCTTGGCCGAAAGGAACGGCACCTCGTCGGCCTGCCCGACCGCCGTCTGCCTGAGCTTGCGGGCATGGAACAGGATCTCCCGCTGGCGCTTTGCGAGGGGCTTGAGCTGAGCCCGGTCCTCGCGGGACAGAAGCTCCCGGGGGAGCGGAAGCACGGACCCCAGGCCCGCGGCCACCTGGGTGAACCGCTTCGCCGCCTCGAGAAGACCCTGGGGATTCTCGGAGCGGTCCGCCAGGCTCTTCAAGAGCTCGCTGGCCTCCTTGGCCAGGACGAACGCCTCGTCGAGGTCTCCCTGTTTCAGGGCGTCGATCAGGAATCCCCGGATCTGCTCCACCCGGGCGATATCGGACGGATAGCTGGCGACGAATCCCTCGGGCTCTTTCTCTTTCCAGAGGGAATCGACCCCTTCGAGGCTCTTGAGGTGCTTGGACACGATCCGGTCCATCCGGCCCTTCAGGATCTGGGTGAGGCGATCCTGATAGCGCCGGACCATGGCCGTGGTCTGACGGGCGAGCTGCCTCTGGTAGGACTCCAGATCCGCTGCGCGGTCCAGGAGCTGGCTGATGCCCTTGTCTTCGGAGGAGAGGAGCGTCCCGTCGATCCGCCGGAGGTAGTTTTCCATGCCGGAGAGGATGCTGCCGATCGACTCCCCGAAGCGGGTGATGAGCCTTGCCGCTTCCTCGGCGTCGCCCGAGGCCAGAAGCTCGCGGATCCGGGCGATGGATCGGAGGGGATCCTGCTCGAGAAGGTCATCGATGTTGAGATGCTCGAAGGAGGCTTCCCGGTCGATGCCGGCCATGGCGGCGAGGAGCTCCTTGATCTTCCTTTCCGTATCCTCGAGAAGGCCCAGAATCCGCTGGCGGGTGTTCTCGCTCCGGCTCCGGAGGTAGTCGCCGAGAAGACGCTCCAGCCGCGATCGGTTCTCCTCGATCCGCTTTCCCTTCCAGGTGAGGAGCGCCCGCTCCTCTCCCCCCAGGATGTCGTCCACGCGCAGGATGGCGCTCTCCAGGAATGCCAGGAACCGCCTCCCGGTCGAGAGGTCCCCGGCGTTCTTCCCGAGCTCGAACGACAGCTCGCCGAGCCGCTGCCGCAGCGCGGAGACATCCTCCCGGATGCGCCGGCTCGCCAGGGGGTCGTTGGACAGGCTCCAGATCGCATCCCCGAGCCGGGTGAGGGCCTCCTCGGTCTTGGCTTCCGGCAGATCGGGCGTGGAGGATTCCCGCTGGGCCGCCGGCTTGCGGCTCTCGAGCGACTCGAGCTTCATGGCCAGGAGGTCCACCATCGTGTCCCTGGCGACCCGGAGCGAATCGAGGGCGTTCTTGTGCTGGACGCTCGGGGTGAGCACCGTGAGCCACCGCGTTGCGGACGATCCGCGCGACGGTCCGTTCAGGAGGTTGTTGTCGACCGCCTCGACGCCGAAGAGGACGCGGCCCACCTCCTCGTCGCCCCATCCGAACTCGGCGAGCGACCAGACCCATTTCCCCTTTGCGGTCTTGGCCCCGGCGAGCTTCCGGATCACCTTGCGCTTGGGCTCCATCCCCTCGGGCTTGTATACGAACTCCAGCTGGTCCAGGCCGAAGTCGTCGGAAGCCTCGTACTCGATGGCCACCTCGCCCCCTTTGTCCATCTCCACGTTTTTCGACGGGGAGAGCATCCGAACCGACGGAGCCCGATCCTCCTCCACCTCCAGCGGCCTCCAGGCTTCGGACGCCACCACGTTCCCCTTGGGTCCCCGGACCTCGAAACGGCCGCGGCCCGGTTTCTCGAAGACAAAGGATCCTCTCACCCGATCCTGGGATGCGGTCATGGCCACCTCGCCCTGGGGCAGGGACAGGACCAGCCGGCCCATATCCGATTTCTCGGCGTCCACCTCCACCAGGGTGCCCCGAGGCAGGCTGAGGCCGCCCGACCATCCCTCGATGTACCGGCTTTCCCGCTTCATGTAGTCCGGGAAATGCAGGTAGACCCGGATATCGGAGGCCACCGGGAACAGGAGGGCCTTGCCCAGCGTCGCCTCCCCGGTGATGAGCCCCCCCTGGAAGAAGAACCGCACCGAGTTGGCCACGAGCGGATATCGCATCGTCAGAGCCAGGATCGCGGCAAGGACGCCGATGAAAAGGGCCCCGGCATGGAGCACGGGCCGCGAGGGGAAGAGGCTCGGCGGGTTGACCCGGCCGGTCCTCCTCGCGATGGATTCGATGTGCGCCTCCCGGAGGGACCGGGACCCCCTGGTCGATCGGCCCAGGAACTCGAGAGCGCTCCGGATGTCGCTTCGCGAGACCCCGCTCGCCTCCGAAAGCCTGACCACCGCCTTCTGGAGAGTGTAGACCGTGGAGAGCGGCCGGAGCACGAGGCGATAGAAGAGCGCGATGGAGAGGAAGAGGAAGAGGAACCGGAAGACGAACCCCACGGCCAGCCCCGCGATCATGGAGAGGGCGATTCCGGCGAACACCAGGAGGAACATCTCCACCGAAAGGAACCGCATCGTGCTTTCCAGGGTCACGAGAAGGAGGCCCCTCCGATGGACCCTTCTCAGGAAGGCCCCGAATGTCCGGCGATTGTCGCTTTCCGCTTCGTTCATGTCCGTCCGGGAGGGGTTCAAGGCCGCTCCGAGAATGATAGCGTCGGCGGGAATGTGTGAGAATCGAACTCACCCGGAACGCTCTTCACGCTCCGCAACGGGTTTGAAGCCCGCGGGGCCCACCAGGTACCCATGCATTCCCATGCCCCTGCAAAGGGATATTGATGGCCATCCCCTTTTTCGTCAAGGGACGGAAGAAGCGGCCCCTACCGGATGGAGAGGGTGCCCAGGATGACCCGCTTCTCCCAGTCCACGGGCCCGGAGACGACGCGGGAGCGGCCGCTCCTGTTGTATAACCCCATGGCGAGGTCGAGCTTGGGTGGCAGGTCGTCCGGCAGCTCCAGCCGCGCCTGGTCCCAGATGTAGGTCCCCACTCGCCAGTCGCTGGTGGGGTAGGCGCCGCTCATGGGGATGCGATCGCCGATGGCCTGCCTCACGCGGTGGTCCAGATCCGCATGGATGAAGATCTCCCAGTCGTCCTTCACCGGCTTCAGGACGTGGAAGTACATGGTGATGAGGACTTCGTCGCCCGGCACGGGCCGCTCCGGCTCCACATCCACGCCGAGAAGCTCGATGCCGTTCTCGAAGACCGCATTCACCTTGCGTCTCGGGGTCGGCTTCTGGGACAGGGTGGCGAGCGAGATGATCTGTTCGAGGTTGCGGGTGCGGTTGCTCAGGACCACCCGCTCGTTCCGTATGATGATCGGTTCCCCGATGGGGTTCGGGTTGTTGCGGTTGTAGATCTCGGTCACCATGCGCGCCGGCTCGGGCTCCGTGATGAGATAGCGGTGGCCGGGTTTGGCGAGGAACTCGGCGGCCTCGTTCTGGTTGGTCATCTGGCCCCGGTGGCCGCCGTAGTAGTAGGCGAGCGACTCCCAGGCCCAGGAGTTGTAGATGGCGAACTCCGCATGGGGATCCTTGAGCTTGATCTCCTCGATGATCGGAGTGGCGTTGAAGATTTCGGACAGCTTGGGCATGGCCCAGCAGGCATAGCCTCCGACCTGGATGGTCGCGGCCAGGACCAGGGTGCCTGCGCCGATGAGCCGGATCCGGCGGGAGCGGAACGCGAGGAGAAGGACCGCGCCGATCCCGAACACCACCAGGCTCCAGTAGAAGATGTCGACAATCCCTTCGATCTGGTTGTTGAACCCGACCACGATCTTCTCGGGCGAGAAGGTGCGGAAGGGCCAGGAGTGGTTCTTGGCCACGTCCCTGACCAAGATGTACCCTGCGCCCGTGATGACCAGGGCGAGGATGAAGCCCCACGGCTTCCAGGACCGGTCCTTCTCCTGCGTCGGGTCGGGCTCGGCCGTGAACGCGGAGAGCGCGTGGCCCACGAGAAGCGCGAAGAACGGATACGCCGGGAGGAAGTAATGGGCGAACTTGGTTCTCTGCGAGGCGAAAATGATCACCGCTATCGAGAACGCGATCCAGACCATCCGGTGGAAATTCCGGGCGATCGGGTCCTCCGGGCTCGCCTTCCTGGACCCGAGGAGCGGCGCCAGGGCGATCCACGGCGCGAGCCCGAGACCGATGTGGTGGACCGAGAAGCTCCAGTCGAAGTCGCGATGGAAGAGCCCTTCGGCGGCCCGCTTGAAATGGTGCTCGAAGAAGAGCTCCTTCATGTAGGCCGGGTTGTGGAGAACCTCGTAGGCGAACCACGGCAGCCCCACCGCGACGAAGATGAGAAGCCCCCGCCAGTCGAGGAACGTGAGGATGAGCCGCCATCGCCGCGTGAGGAGGATGAGGAGAAAGACCTCGATCACGGCCAGTCCCGGCCCCACCAGCCCCTTGATGAGGAGCGAGAGGGCCAGCATGAGGTAGATGGCCGCCACCCGCCAGCGGATCCCCCTCCGGGTGAGATTCTCGAGAAGCGCGATCTCGGATGCGAAGAGGACCACCCCCGCGTTCATGGCGGCCATGGGCATGTCCATCTGGAACTGGCGGGCGATGAGCACGTAGCCGGTCATGGTGGCGCCGGCGAGCACGCTGAACACGGCGGTCCGCTGGCCTCCCAAGCGCATGCCGAACCGGTAGAGGAACGCGAGCCCCAGGAGGCCGAAGAGCGCCACGGGCAGCCGGAACCAGAGCGGGTTGGGCCCGAACAGGGAGACAGTGGGCATGGCGAGCCAGAACAGGCCGATGGGCTTGGACTGGAAGATTCCGCCGTTCCACCGCGGGTTCAGGAGGTCGCCCGCCTGCAGCATCTCGTTCACGACGCCGCAGTAGTTCGGCTCCCAGGGGTTGAAGAGGTACCCGTGGCCCAGCCGGAAGATGAGCATGAAGGCCGCGAAGCTCAGGACCAGGGCGGCCGAGTGGCTGGAGCACCATCCGCCGAGCCGCTCGAGACGTCCCCGGTGCTCGGCCGCGGGCGTTGCGACGACGGGCGTTTCGGTAACCGGTGTTTCGATGTCGGCCATGCGTAGCCCCCTTGGACGGCGCGATCAGGTCCCTGCCGAGTAGTCGAGAGCGTACGCCTTCTGCTCGTCGGTCAGACGGTCGATCCGGACCCCGACGGTCTCGAGCTTGAGCATGGCGAGCTCCTGGTCCTGCTCGGCCGGAAGCTCGTAGACCTTCTTCTCGAGCCCTTTCCCCTCGCGGTGGAGCTTGAGGAGCGCGAGGAACTGGTTCGCGAAGCTCATGTCCATGACCTCGGACGGATGCCCCTCGGCGGCCGCGAGGTTCACGAGCCTTCCCTGGGCGAGGAGGTAGATGCGCCTGCCGTTCTTGAGCAGGTATTCCTCGTTGTTGGGCCGGATCTCGCGCTTTTCCTTGGCGAGCGCGTCGAGATCCTTGATGTTGATCTCGCAATCGTAGTGTCCGGTGTTGCAGACGACCGCGCCGTCCTTCATCCGCTCGAAATGGCTCTTGAAGATGACGTCCTTCATGCCGGTCGCGGTGATGAAGATGTCGCCGATCGCGGCCGCCTCCTCCATGGGCATGACCCGGAAGCCGTCGAGGATCGCCTTCAGGGCCGCGGTGGGCTTCACCTCGGTCACGACGACGTTGGCGCCCATGCCCTTGGCTCGCGAGGCGCAACCCTTGCCGCAGTGGCCGTAGCCAGCGACCACGAAAGTCTTGCCCGCGATGAGGATGCTCGTGGCTCGGAGGATGCCGTCCAGCGACGACTGGCCCGTGCCGTACACGTTGTCGAAATCCCATTTGGTCTCGGCGTCATTCACGGCGATGACCGGGTAGAGCAGCTTCCCGTCCGCGGCCATGGCCCGGAGACGGTGAACGCCGGTCGTGGTCTCCTCGGTGCCGCCCAGCACGTTCTTCGCGAGCTCGGGGTGCCGGTGGTGGATGGTGAAGATGAGATCCGCGCCGTCGTCGAGCGTCAGCGTGGGCTTGAAGTCGAGCGTCCGCTCGATGCACCAGTAGAACTCCTCCTTGTTCATGCCGTGCCAAGCGTAGATGCTCGTGTCCTCGGACGCGAGCGTGGCCGAGACGTCGTCCTGGGTGCTCAGGGGGTTGCAGCCCGACCAGCTCACCTCGGCGCCCGCGGCGCGCAGGGTGCGCACCAGGACCGCGGTCTCCTTGGTCACATGCAGGCAGCCCGCGATCCGGGCCCCCTTGAATGGCTTCTCTTTGCTGTATTTTTCGCGGAGGGCCATGAGCACGGGCATCCTGGACTCGGCCCAATCGATGCGGCTTCTTCCGGCCTCGGCGAGAGAGGGATCGGCGATCTTGTGGTTTGTCATTGAGCGGCTCTCCTTTTTCTCGGTTACAGGTCCATGAAATGTGTATGGGGAACCATCCCGTGTGTCAAGCAAAGGCGTCGGTTCCCACCAGGGCAAGTTGGTTCTTGGTCCCTATTTATTCCCGAACAACTCCAGTAAGGTAAGGATCCTCACGAGTTGCTTCGTGTTCTGGACGTTGAGCTCCTTCCGGATGCGGTGCATCATCATTTCGAACGCGCCGATGGACATGCCGAGGCGCTCCAAGAGATCCTTGTCCTGCGGGTAGCCCTCCTGGACCATGAGGGACAGGGCTTCGACTTGGCTGTCGGTGAGACCCATGGTCCGTAGATACCCCGAGTTGAGGATGCGATTGAAGTTCTCGCCCGAAAGGACGCGTTGGATGTTGATCAAAAGGAGCCGCTTGACCTCTCCGGCCAGGTCTACGAAATCCCCTTTGACCAGGTAGTCGTCCGCCCCGGCCTTTTGCGCCCGTTTGAGAAAATCCAGGTCCGTGTGGCCCGAGAAGATGAACACCGGCCCCTTGTAGCCTTGGGCGCGCATCTTCTCGAGGCAGTTGATGCCGTCCTCTGCCTCCTCACCTTCCTCGAATTTGACGTCGAGGAGGATGAGGTCGGGCTGATTTGAGATCGCCTTGGCGAGCGCTTCTTCGCAAGTGGCGGCGGTCATGATGTCGAAGCCGCCGTCCTGGCGAAGCTTTATGGAAAATGCCCGGCGAAGGCTGACGTCGTCGTCAGCGACGAGGATCGAAAGCCTCTCGCCCGGCTTCACTGCGTTGTCTTGCCGCTCCTTCAAAGCGACCTCGTGAGATTAGATGGTTCTTTCAACATAGTGTTAATTTGTAGAAATTGTTTGTCAAACTATTCCGCTAAACGTGTGGTCTTTATCGTAATCGTTATACATCGTTATCCGTCGAACAAGGTCAGCGGGTTGAAAACCCCATGGTTCAATATTTCACTTTTGCCATTTGTTAGATTTCTAACATCTTTTTTCCTTGCAATGTCCGTACTGGATAGATCTAATAGAGAAGGGGAATGTGGTTAATGAATGAAGAGGTGCAAAGATGAAAAAGACATTTAAGCTAATTTTAAAAACAATATCTGTTATCCTATGGTTACTTTTAATATCAGGAAAGACGTATGCTGGCTATGAATCTGTATCTCACATCGTTGGGAAATATAATCATTATACTGATATTTGCTGCTACCTATTTAATGGGGTATGTCAAGCATGTGTCAAGGAAGAACCTGATCCAAACAATTGTACTACATCCTTACCGAGTCTAATCGAACCATACACAATGCAAGAGATTTGGAGTTATTATTTGGGTCAAATGAATTACAATGACATCCATGATTGGGCTGACGATGATGTTCAGGGGAAATACTGGAGTGACATAGATTGGTTTTCATGGGGGCTCGACACGTCCCATCCAAGAGGAACAGATTGGGCTGACGTTATATTATATGATGGTCATGGAGGGGCATGTTGCAATGGAGTAGCAGGAGCTGAGGGGGCGCCGTTTGGTTGTTCTGCAGGAAACTATTTTACAGCTTTCTCAATGGGTGACCAGGGGGGATACCCAAGTAGCTGTTGGATAAGATCTGATAATGTTGCATCAAATCATGGTCATATGCGTTTTGGTTATGCAAGTTGGAATGAATCCAAAGATGCCAACTTCCTTGTTACTTTTGCTTGTAATTCTGCTGAGTATTGTGCATGGCAACATAGTGGCTGGGATGATGTTACGCCTGGAATTATGAGGTTGGTATTAGGTTGGCACGGAGAATACGCAGGACTGCAGATCAACTCAAGTCTTTTTGTAAGTTATATGATTGATTCAGATGATGAATACGCTGCGTTGCATTGGATATCATATATGTACGTTCCTGAATATGATGGTACATATGATAATTGCCCCGTTGCGATGACGTGGGGACCAACCCATAACGGAATATTTTACACCATTTATCAATATGAAGCTTTCAAAAATTTAAAAGATAATAATTGGACCAATAGTTTATCTGAATATTATTTTGTTCAGGGGTGCACACCGTGGGGGGAAATAACATCACTTCCACCAACAAGCCCTGCATCAAGGTAATTGAGTAAACAGTAAGGGAAAGCGAGGAGGAGAAAATGAATAAAAAAATAATTGGATTGTCGATATTCGGAATATTAATATTAATAACGTCTTGTCAAAGCTCCGATAACTCTCAAAAATGGCCCAATGGTTCTATTGCTAATAATATAACGCAGGCTGAAGATGCAATGAGAAATGAGTCGATATGTGATAAAATAAGAGATAAAATAGATTCCAATATGTCGAATGTTATTTTGAATCCGACAACAAATGTAGACGAGCTAAAAAGAAACATGGCCAGCAATATAGTCCCCGACCTGTTTATGGAGAAAGTGCGCCACGAGAGTGGCGCCGCTCAGCAACATGTTGTGTTATCCAATAATGAAAAGTGGATTGGAGAGACTGAGTATCATAACGTAAGAATTCGTTTCAAGGAATTCATATATAGTGTATCGGAAAAGGAGGGGTCTTTTGAACACGAGGATAATACAGATAAAAATATATCAGATGATATATTATTAACAAAATCGATGAATATTGCTAGCGGGCTAAATGTGTTGACGGAGGAAATGGGAAACCATCAAGTGAAAAATATGATGGTAGCGAGTAGACCTGTAAAAATAGACGGTGTTCAAATAGATCCGAGCTTGCCGGATAATATCAATGTCCGTCCAATTCAAAAAATGGTTTTTATATTTCGAAATGTTGGTGGCATACCTGTTCCAGAGGACAGGATGGTGTTTATTTATAATCTTCAAGGGGAATTTCGTTCAATGACAAGCAGATGGGTTAATGTCAACTATTCAGAAAGTAAATTTGACTCGTCCATGTCATTGGAAGAGTTTAGGGATTTCATGGTTAAAAAAATAGCGCAATCGGGACCTCCTCCTGACGAAGTAATAAAAATTGGATTGCGAACATATTTGAAGACTGAAAAAATGAATGATGAAGAATATAAATTGAAGCTTGTAGGCAGTGCGGTAATTAAAACAAAAGGGATGGGACAAGGAATTGAATTAATATACGATATTTAAGACCCCCTAAAATAAATATGAAGGGAGATGAAAAATGAAAGAAATAGCTATAGCCGTTATTGCTTTTCAAATAATTATTAGCATCGGATGTATAAAAGATGAGGAGAACAGCAATGATGGCAGCGTAGAAAAAGATGCAAATGGAACGGATGGTGGAGCGGATGCAGCAGACATGGATGGTAATATCCTTGACGCTTCTTCGGACGCTGAAAAAGATGGAGGAGATGATTCAGGGGGATGCAAATGGCGAAGGGAGTTTGAAACCATTGGATACGGCTTTGTTGGAATATGGGGTCTTGGCCTGACGGATATCTATGCGGCCGGAAACTCCCAGCAAGGAACGGGAGTGGTATCTCATTACAACGGTGAGGAATGGCTAGAAATGCAGATCGTGGATTCGCCGCCGTTGACCGGAATTTGGGGGGCGAATGGATCGAGCCTGTATGCAGTCGGCTTCGAGGGCACAATTTTGCATTATGACGGATCCCAATGGGTGATGAGCTATCAGACCGATTCGGAAGCCGACTTGAGTGATATCTGGGGGAGCGGCGAATCGGACATCTACGCCGTTGACAGGTCTATGCGTGACTCAATGACATGGACTAAAGGAGGGGATATACTCCATTACAACGGAAATGAATGGCAGGTAGTGTTGGCCCACGAGCATACATCTACAAATCTTTGGGGAGTATGGGGCAGCTCCGAGAACGACGTATATGTCGTAGGTGAAAACGGGACGGTGTCTCCAGCAAACAACAAGCACTACAACGGAACCGATTGGAAGGACGGCCCCTCCTCATCCCCTTGTTTCGATGTATGGGGATCATCTTCCGATGATATGTACTTTATTTGCACAACAGAGGCGAGCAAGTTTGACATTTTTCATTACGATGGAAGCGTAATGTCTGCAATGAATACCGGGTTTGACGGGACGCTCCAGAAATTAGGGGGCACATCCAGCGACGATTTATATGCCATCGCCTTCGTTTTTGATGAATCCGGCGGTTCGTCCACTTTAATCGGAACAAATGTCTATCATTATGACGGTAATGTTTGGTCGAGTACTGAAAAAAATGATTCTTGGTTCATCGTGAATCTGTGGGCGGGCATGAAGAATGAAGCCTACGCGGTGGGATATGATAACGACACCTCAGCTGGATTGATATTGAAATATTCCTGCAAGTAGGAAGGGAAGTCCTAAGCTCTCCTATACTCCTTAAGAGTGCCACCGTTTGTGTGATGGGCCACTCATGAAGACAAAACGAATAGCAACCATCGCATGGCTGTCTCTCCTGTTCGCGTTCGGCTGCGTCACGGAGCAGAAGTCCGGCGATGAAGACTCGGGCGGGCCGGCCGGAAGCGAGATAACGTACGATTTCTTGCGCACATTTCTGGACGAAAAAGAGCGGTGGTCCTCAAGCTGTTTGAAACCGGAAAGTC
>Ga0315282_10007440_pt1 | contig 17970 bp, 8 predicted proteins | sample YL17G07_20_MG_FD_203693 | JGI IMG/M metagenome (GOLD analysis project Ga0315282, IMG submission 203693) | Sediment microbial communities from Yellowstone Lake, YNP, Wyoming, USA - YL17G07_20 | ecosystem: Environmental > Aquatic > Freshwater > Lake > Sediment | place: USA: Wyoming | collected... | reverse complement strand
AAGCATAGGCGCGTAGCGGGTCGGTAGTGCCGTTCAGCCAATACTTCTGATCGCTGCCGAGATTCACCTCATTGCCAATCTCGATGTACCTCAGACGATATGGCCTGGGATGGCCGTTGGCGGCGCGCACCTCGGCCCAGGCGACGCCGCCGCGCGGGTTTGTCCCGAGGGGAGCATTCATGTACTCGACCAGGTCGGCAGCATCATCGCAGCTGCCGTATCCGATCCCGTACATGTAGACCAACTCGGCATAGTGCCGCTCACACCAGCGTGCCCACTCATCAACGCCGAACACCGCCCTGTCCGGCTCGAGGTACCGTGTTGCTCCATGCACCGATTGAATTCCACGCTTATCGACAGGACCAATCGCCTGCTTCCAACGAAAAAGATTGGCGAGGGTCCCCCCCGGGTAGCGAAGAGACGTGAAACCGATATCATCGTAAACAGCGTCGAACTTGGGAAACGAGCGCTGTCCAGCGGGATCCCACATGCCGAAGCCGCTGTGGAGAAACCGATGGTTCGCTCCATAGATCAAAGATGAAATCGGCAGTCCTGCTTTCTGGGCATCAATGACGACCCTGGTCTGGCCAACAAGGGCGGACGGGGCCACGGAATGCAGCGACAACAGAAGCGCGCAACAAGCGAGCGTGACTGACCAGCGGTGCATCATTCCCCCTGCCTGTTCGTTAGAAGCTATAGTGCAAGCCGAACTGGATGATGCGTTGGGCGAAGGCGACACCTGAAATTCTGCCAAAAGCGGCCTGGCCGCGAGCTAACTGCGGCACATCGAAGTTTGCATGATTGAGGAAGTTCATCATTTCGGTGCGGAATTGAAGTCGATGTTTCTCAACCAACCGGAACTCCTTCAATACGGAGAGGTCCATAATGATAGCGCCGGGTCCGTATCCGAAGGTGCGGCCGGCATTGCCGAAGGTGAATGGCGCAGGCTGCGCGAACGCCGCGGTATTGAACCAGCGCTCCAGTTTCTCTGCCTTCGTCCGGTTTGCCGGGAGCTTTGGGTTGCCCACAATGTTGGGGCGCTGAGCGGCAGCAAACGAATTCGTCCCGTCGACCACCTCGGTGGCACCCAAGGGAGGGCCAGTGAGCAATTCTGCGATGAGCCCGGCGGACCAGCCAGCGAGAATCTGATCCAACGGGCCGCTGCCCACATGGAGGGCTTTGCCTTTCCCGAACGGCAGTTCGTAGACGGAACTCCAGACAAGCCGGTGAGAGATATGGTTGCCGGACAGTCCTCGGTCCGCCCCCCGGTCATAGTAATTGGCGAATGCGCTCCTGCCGCCGCCGTAGCCCCGTTCCTGGCGGGACGCGAGGTCATCAATGGAGCGTGACCAAGTATAATTGGCTTGAAACGTTAATCCACGCGTGTAACGCTGCTCCACATGCAGATTGAACCCGTGGTAATTGGAATTTCCGATATCGGCCGCTATCACGCGCACATCGCTAAACTGGGGGAATGGCCGCCGCAGTTGTGCATTTCCCGGCCCCATCAGCTCGGAAGGCACCTGATTGATGGTGCGCGCAAAAGTACCAGACAGGTGGTGGCCGAGCGTTCCCAAATACCCGGCCGCTACCAGAAAATTCGTTCCCAGTTGCCGTTGGATGTTCAAGTTGAACTGCTCTAGGTAGCCGTTCTGGCGCCCGTTTGGTTCGAAGAATTCCACCGCGGTGGTGGGGCTTTGGCCGACGCGCACTGCGCCGAACCCGGCCGAAAGATTTTCTTCGCTAGGCACGGGGATGGACGGCAGACCATTTCGTAAAAGAAGAGCCGGGGTCAGCCCGTTGTCGGGCGATACGAAATCACCCCGAGAGCTGAATCCGAGGGATGCAACCATGGGCGTCGCTGCGTCGTATTGGGGGTTGTACACGACCGCGCCGCCCCCCCGGATTACCCACTTCCCCCGGAAGTGCCAGGCAAACCCGAAGCGCGGGCCCAAATTGTTCCAATCGTAATTGTGAGCGTACTTGCTCAAACCGTTCCGACCGCTGAAGGTGACGATCCCAGGGGTACCAGAAACTGGATTCAGTGCGGAGCGATCAAACGAGTTCTGGCGGTTGCCTGCCTCTTCCCATCTCGGCTGATCGACATCCCACCGCAGGCCAATGTTAAGAGAGAGGGTCCGCGTCAGCCTCCAGTCGTCCTGCACAAACAACCCGGCTGCATTGGCGCGGCTGCGGATGAGCATATCTTCCACCCGTTGCGCGCGCTGCACCCATCCCAACAGCAGCGAGGCGACTGAATTGCCGGTGGCAACGTTGTTGAAGTCGAATTGCCCCCCCGCTAAGGTCCTGTTCAGATCGTCATTTCGAGCGTAGCGCCATTCAAGCCCGAACTTCAGCTGGTGGTGGGCATGGATGAGCGTCGCGTGGTTCATCAGTTGCCTATTGATGATCGGAACCTGCCGGCGCTCCTGGGTCGTCGAGCCAAACGCTTCATAGCCGGCCAGAGTGACGCGGGCAAAAAAGTCCGGGTCAACGCCCTTGAGTCCGAGCTGCCCGTTCCAGCCCGACCCGGTACCCCCGGCACGGCTGAGCATCTTCCGACGGTCGTAGCCGACCCGCAACTCGTTGATGAAGGCGGGCGTGAAGGTGTGCAGCCAGGTGCCCGACAAGTTGTAGTAAGATCCCTCACCGCGCGAATTGCCAGTATCCACTCCCGGTGTTGGATATACCGGCAAGGTGGCCGAATTGCTGATCCAGCTCAACAGTCTGCCGTTGACACGGTCGCTGTTACGAATTGTGTGATCGACCCGGGTCACATAGTTATTAGGATTACTGACGTTGCGACGGTTGGTGCGGAAGTTACTGCTGCCCGAAGCCCGCCCCGCAACATTGGGCTCCGGATAGAAGGAAGCGATTCTGGCACCGATTGGGTCAAACCGGACAGATGGAATGATGTTGTTTGGAAAGGGACTGCGGTTGGCCGTTTCCGGATCGCGCACAACCACACTGCTGCGGGAGAAATCGCCGTGGGTCTCTGCAACCGTGGGGATATTCAGGATCGCTGTGTTTTCGTTCGCACTGCGCGATCCCTCGAAATTAAAGAAAAAGAACGTCTTGTTCTTCTGGACCGGGCCGCCGATGCTGGCCCCAAATAGGTTGTACCGCAGTCTTGGCTTCTCGGCCGAAAAAAAGCTGCGCGCATCCAGCGCATCGTTCCGAAGATATTCGTAGGCTGAGGCGTGCAGTTGGTTGGTGCCCGACTTTGTGATCATCTGGATGACGGCGCCACCGGTCCTTCCCAGTTCAGCCGCGTAGTTGCTGACGGCAACGTTGAATTCTTGCAGCGACTCGACCGGGGGGTCAAACTCAAGTTCCGGGACGCCGAGCGTGACGTTCTGCGCGTTGCTACCGTCGATGAGCCACATGGAATTGTCGCCCCGTCCTCCGGCAATGGCGAATCGACTGCCGCGCGCTTGGACTACAAACCCGCTGAGCCTGACCAGTTGCGCGGCGCGACGGTTGACCAGCGGCATGTTCACGATTGTCCGGCTCTCCACAACTGATTCGACGGCTGAGGTCTCGGACTGCAGGAGGGGCGCGGCAGCCTGAACCGTAACTCGCTCGGTGACGCTCCCCACTTCCATGACGAAGTCAATTCGTGCTACCTGGCCCACAACCAGAGTCACCTCCTCCCGGCTGATCGGCTTGAAGCCGTCGGCTTGGACCATCATGGTATACGATCCGGGCGGCAGTAACGGAAGCGAGTAGTACCCGTCGGAATTCGACTCTGTTCTTCGCACGATCCCGGTCTTCGCGTTCGTGACACTGACCTTGACGCCGGCCATGACCGCTTTGCTGGAATCCGTGATCAGTCCTGTGATCTGGGCGGTCTGGGCGAAAGACAGGGAGTCGAAAATAACCAAGAAGACAGCCAATAAGCCCAGTTTCCTCATAGTTTACCCTCCTTCTTGCTCCCGGTTGCCGCACGGCCCTTCGGTCGGCTGCCCGACCGCAGTTGCCCCGGCGAGTCGCTGAACTCCACCAATATGGCCGACTCCAAGTTGCGGACCTGACCGTCCAGGTTGGACAAGATGCTCGACAGCTCCCTGCTTGCTGTCCGGGGATCTTCTTCAGGCAGCGCGGCGCCAGCGAAAAGCGCGCGCGTTAATCGATCCACGCGCACGGCGGCGTCTAGGAGTTGGAGTGCCGCCGAGGGCCAATCCGGCGCCGCGCCTGATTTGGCGTCTCCCTCGAGCGGCCCTGACAAGACGCTCTGAAGCGTTTCGCGAAGGTGCCGGCCTTTGTCCCGCAGTGCAGTGGTGTGGTCCTGGAGCATCTTCTCCAGCAGCCACCGCGGTGCGCCAGACAAGCGATCCGCCCTCTCTGTGGGGAATTCCGCGGCCAACCGCCGTATAGCCCAGGCCTCGGCCAGAAGATTTTGCGAAAGGGAGGTAGCATCATTCGCCAGTTCAGCGATCCGTCTTGGCACCTCGGCCGGTTCATATCGCCGCTTAAAGTAATCCTCCAAGAGTTCCTGAATCGGCAGTCGTGAACCAGTGACGGTCATCTCCGTTCCCGGCTCAATCGCGGTCGAACGTTCAGGGGCCGTTTTCGGAGCTTCAGTCAAGCTTTTAATTTCCACCTGGACGAAGGGCACCGCGCGAAGCGCAGCGCCCAGCAGCGCCTTGCGCTGCTCGTTCTCGACAAGCGCCCGCACAAGGATGCGGCCCGCCGGCTGCTTCACAATCTCGACTTGCTCTCCCAAACAGGCCCCCAGACGGTGAAGCGCGTATTGCACCTCGACCTCCCGGCGGGTCTGTTCCGATATGCCGAGAATCGGGCCAATCGGCTCGTCCGGCATTGGCGCACGCCGGCCGGAGGGCGGTTCCGGATTCCCTTTCATCGCCGGCCCGGCGATGCGCAGATCCGGTTCGAAAAGAGTAAGTTGAGCCGGCGGGATGGCTTCGATTCGATCCACAAACAAGGCTAATTCGACAGCCCGCCCGGGCGTTTCGAAGCGGATTCTCTGGAGACGCGGCAGGTAACTGAGCGGATCAATCTGAACCGTCAATTGCATCGCGCGGCGGGCCGTTTGCCGCCGGGCCATGAGCTGAAGCACCAGCTTGCCGTCTTGCCCGCGCGTGCGCTCCGCCGTCACCGTCACTCCCTCTTGGTTCATAAACACAGAGAGGTCTGCGGTGAGAGAAATCGGCCACCATTGGTGGCTCTCCAGCCATCCGAGGAAAGCGGTTTCCATCTGCTGGAGATCCAGGCCCTGATCGGCAAGGTCGGCGACAGAGACCGTCTTCGCGACGCCGCTCCACCTCACCAGTCTCGAATCGACAGCGGGGTTGTACGTGTAACTCCGGCCGTCGGCCGGGCGCCACGCCCCATGCTTCAGCACGCCGTCTTCTTCCCATCGGGAGGCAAACCGCCCGCCGCCCTTTTCCGACCAAACCGTCAGCCGGCTCGTGTGGCGAAGCACTTCGGGCTTGACTTGGACGATCTCAACGCGGAACACCTGGCACAGGGGCTGCCGGTGCAAGCTGTGCTCGGCCGTCCGGCTTCGCGCGACGATGTCGGCCGGCGCCGGCGCCGCGCGCCTCCCGATAGACCAGCCAGCCAGCAACCCAAAGCCAATTAGGGTGATTGAGGCCATCGCGGCTATTCGGCGGCCCGAGTACCAGGAGAGCAGCGCCAAACCGTGAAACTGCGGGGAATTTCGCTCGAATTGCTGCCGCCATCGCAAAAACCGGCTCCTGGATTGTTCGACCCACGCGGGACCTGGGAAGTCCTGTTCCTGAAAGGTCTCGGCGACAGCTTCGATCTCCTGTTCGAGTTCCGCCTGCCGACTGTGGCAGACCCAGCAGGACTCCAGGTGCTTTTCAACGGCGCTCCTGGCGCGGCCGGAAAGCTCGCCGTCGCGGCAAGCGAGCAGTACGTCATCACTGCAGTGTTTCTGGAACATGTCTTTCTTTCCGGCTCGGGATTGGCCGGCCCATGGCTTTGGCCTTTGCCGTCAGATGCAGTTTTCGAAGTGCGCGTGCAAGTAAACTCCCGACCGACTTGATGCTGATGCCGAGTTGGTCCGCTATCTCCCTGTACCTCAGCGACTCCATTCTCAGTAGAACAACTTCCTCTTCCCGGTCACTCAAGACGGAGAACAGAGCGGTCAAGTCGTCTTCGGGAGAGGTGGGTAGAATAGGAGCGGCTTGGAATGCCTCCATATTCTCGGAGGGTTCGAGTTGTTCGCCGTGGCGTCTGAGGCTGCGCTCGTACTTGCTGATGTGGTGCCGGACAACGCTCAGCGTCCATCCCCTTGGGTTTTCAATCTTCTTGTCCAAGCGTAATTCTCGGTACAACGCCATGAAGGCTTCTTGGACCAAGTCGTCAGCCAGTTCCCGTGAGCCAGTGGCACGGTAGGCGTAACGGGCCAGGGATGGGCCCCACGATTCAAACAGCGATTCAATGAGCCGCGACGCTTCCTGCTCTACCATGTGGCTCGCCCACGCCAAACAGTTTGCCTAGCTACCTATATGTACCCGAAACCTGCCTTTTCCCTACAAGCGATTCGCGCTCGAGGAGCGGCACGCTGATGGATGTGAAGTCTATGCCTTGGGGTCACTGGAAGCCAGTCTCCGCATCGGAGAACTAAGGAGACACAGGTCTTCTTGCAACTGGTCAGCGAGGTGGACAAAACTGACCAAGCAAGGCCAACCGGCCCACGGAGAGCGAGAGCCGCGCACCGGAGATGGCCCTCCGGCCGCAGGGAGAGACTCAAGATTCTCCACTGCATCGGCGGCGCACCCTAATGAACAAACGCCATGCATCAACGGCGTCATAGCCGAATCCGGCCGCTCTCTGCACGACCTCCCCCTGCGGGAGCGATGACTGCCCCTATCGCAGATCCCGTCAGCGGCCACATGAGATGGGCGGTTGCCGATTGAGTGCCCGGGTAGGTGTTGGTATCTGGCGGACGGGGGTAGTGATCCGTGGTTCGCACGCCGCCTTCGCGATGTTGGCCGTCAGGAAGCGATTCCCGAGACACACTCCTAACGGATCGAGCCGATCACGCGTTCCACGTACGCCCGCGGCCAGGATGACCGTGGTGACGACAGCACTTCCTTGACGCCCATGTCCTGGACCTGCTTCGTAAAGTCGTCGCCAAAGATTCGGTCGCGATCTCGCGGAAGGTAGCGCGGCACACGCCGCCACCCTCAGGCTTTGAGCAGGATGTCGCCCTTGCGATCCACCGCCTTGGTGCTGCCGGGAGCGAGCGGCACCCAGAAATCCCCGGCCTGCAACTTGCACGCCTCGATCATCTGGAGACCATATTCGCAGCGGCCCAGATCGCCGGCGCGTGTGTTGTTGGTCCCGAACGTGAACTTGCAGCCTGCTTCCTTGGCCATCTTGATGAAGGACGGGCTAGGCAGCTTGTAGCGGTTGTTGATCTCAATGGCCACGCTGTTTTTCGCGGCGGCGGCGATCACTTTCTTCCTCCGCTCTTCGGTCCACAGCGTCTCGTAGTCGCCGGCGATCTGGTCCGGCAGGTAGGTGGGGTTCACATAGATGTCGACCGGCTCCCGCTCCAGAATGCCAACGGCCCGGTCCACCAGCGTCTCCATGAACTCCTGCGGGTCCGGGATGGCGCCGACCTCGGCGGCGATCCAGGTCCGCATGCGCTTGCCGCGGTTGTCGGTCCAGGTCATGGAGTCGGTGAAGACATAGTCGAACAACGAGACGGCGCTCTTCGAGAACAAGTGAATCCACTCGCGCCCCTCGGCTTGCATGGCCACGAAGACGGGCCGGCCTTTCACACGCTCGATGAACCTGCGCGCTCCATCGTCATCGGTGACCATATTGCCCTGCCCGCCATTCACCGCCAGTCCGTACTGAATGCCGTCCCGCAGGGACTTGGCCACCGCCTGCTCCAGTGTCATGCCGCCCGACAGATGAACGTGAAGATCCAGCATGGGGTAGCCGCGCACGCCCAGGTCGATGATGCGCTTGAAGGTGTCGTCCGCCGCCGGGGCCGCACCGCCGGGCGTGGCCAGATCATCCGGCAGCGGCCGCACCCGGAGGCGGCGGAAAAAGGCCTTGGATCCAGGGTCGTGGCATTGCAGCGCGAACGTGCCGTGCGCCAGCCGGCGCTCTTTCTCCATGCCCGGCGGAATGACAGGCGGAGTGGGCTCGACGTAATCCACTACCAGCATGCCGTTCAGCCGAACCTGGATGCTCTTGCCGCGCACGGCGACGTTGAGCTTAAACCATTCGTTGTCGGCGACGAACTGCTTGTAGATGTTCCGGACGTTATACAGCGATCCTGTCTTCTTTCTTTCCCGGACTTGCGTATTGTTGATCTGGATCTCGAAGCCCTTCCCCGGCCAGCCCGTATCCTGGTAGGCGGTATGAAAGTAAACACCCGAGTTGGAGTTCGGACCGGCCATGGCTTCCACTTCCAGCTCGAAGTTCTTGAAGTCGGCGTTCCGGACGGCCCCGTTGTAAAACAGGTGGCACATCGGCCCGTCGGCGCAAAGCCGCCCGTCAACCACCTTCCAGGAGTCGGGCTTGGCTTGAGGCCGCCAGCCATCCAGGTTCCGCCCGTTGAACAACTCGACCCAGGCGTCGTCCTGCGTCAGGAGCGGCGCCGCTGCGAGCGCTCCCACGAACGCTCGCCGTGTCATTTCGATTTTTCGCATAGAGGTGTTCCTCATCCGGCGCCGGTCGCCCGCCCGGATGCGCGGCCCGGGACGGCGAAGCGCGATTCCGGCAGGCAGAGTCGCCTGTGTAGCATAGGACTGAAGCATTATATGCCGTTCGAGTCCTCGTCAGCCCTGCCCCGCCGTGTGAAGAGCCAGGTGTCAGGTGGCACGCGGCACGTGCCAGCAAGAGCGGGCTGCCTACCGAGGCCATGGCGGGCAGAAAGGACCGCCCAAGTTTGAAGGTTTCTGCCGGGCAATGGTATAACAAGCACCAGCGAGGCACGCTATGAGCCATGAACTGGGACGCAGGGGTTTCCTCCGGCGCACGGGGGCAGGTGTGGCTGCTATCGGCTCCAGTCCAATCTGGGACTGGGCGGGCGAACGGCAGGGGGCGCCCACGACAGCGCGCCGCGAGGACTCCCGCTGGACAAGCGTCCCCACCCGCGAACATTACGGCGACACCGAGGAGAAGCTCGAGGTCCCGCCATCTTGGGACCTGAGGGTCCACCACATGGAGGGTGCAAAAGCGCCCGTGTTGACTTCCGAGCAGATCCGCCAGCGCATCGAAACGCCCATCGGTACCAAGCGGCTCGCCGAAATTGCCAGTGGGAAACGCACCGCTATCGTCACCTTCGATGACCTGACGCGGGCGACCCCGACCGCCGAGATTGTGCCGCATATCCTCTCGGAGCTGAAGCTGGGCGGTATCCGCGACGACGGCATCCTGTTCCTGGCTTCCTACGGATCGCACCGCCCCATGGTGCACGAAGAGGCGGCGCACAAGCTGGGACTGGAATGCGTCGGGCGGTATCCATGGATCAACCACAACATCTTCGAAAACCTCGTGGAACTGGGGCGAACCTCGCGCGGCAACCTCATCAAGGTGAACCGGCATTTCGTGCAGGCTGACGTGCGCGTCACCATCAGCGGCGTCAAGTCGCACGTCACGGCGGGCTACGGGGGCGGAGCCAAGGCCATACTGCCCGGCGTCGCCTGGATCGAATCAATCAACTACTTCCACAAGACGATTGGCGGCCTTTCCGGCAACGAAAACAAGACCGTGGGTCCGTGCAAGATTTTCAAAAACGAGTGCCGTTTGGACATGGAGGAGGCGGCGCGAATGGCCCGCGCCGATTTCAGCGTGCAGGTTGTTTACAACGGCTACCGCAAGGTGGTCGGCGTGCATGCCGGCGACGTTGTGGAGGCCCATCACTCCGCCTGTCGCCAAGCCAATCGTCTTCACCGCACCGAGGAGACGCGGAACGCCGACGTGGTCATCGTGAACGCCTACCCCCAGAACTTGCAGGCCAACATCCACCTGGGGTGGGCCCGCTCGGGCCTGCGCGACGGGGGCACCGCCGTGCTGATTATGCAGCACCCCATGGGCCTGCAGAGCTGGCACTACTTGGACGAGCGCTGGGATTACGATCCGCGTCCCTACTACGAAACTGCGCACACCTCGCGCTGGACGCCGAAGCAGGCCGGACAGCTCATCGTCTACTCTGCGTACGTGCAGGCGCGCGATAAAGTGCACTTCCCCCCTGATGCCATCTACACGCGCACCTGGGCCGACACGCTGGCGGTGATTCGCCGAGCCCACCGCGATTCAGCGCGCGTTGCGCTGTATCCATACGCCGGAATACAACACCCGCCCGCCGACTTGGACGGATGAGCGATGGAAATCGGCCGCGTTATGCCGGGAAGGGCCCTGGCTGCAGAGTCTGCGCGTCCGCTTTGTCACCGGGCCCATTCCGGAAAGGCAGCGATGGCATCCAACAGGTTGTGCAGCTTGTCCGTGTGGGCGTCCTCCTGCCAGCCGCCCCGGCCCGGGCGAAAGGCGCCGTCCCTCGGGCAGCCGTCCTGATTCGTCGCGTACAGGCAGTAGTTCAGCGCCTGATAGGCCAGGCCCTTGTATTCCTGCGAGCCGGCGGCCGAGCAGTACATGGCCAGCACCGCGCCGTAGGTAGAGAGGATGCCGCCCCATGGGTTCTTGTCGTAGTCCTGTTCGCCGCACACCGGAACCCCGTCGCGGATGCTGGTGAAGCGCTTGATAGTGAACTCGATCAGCGCCTTTGCGTCCTGCTTCCATTCCGGGTCCAGCGCTTCCTTCCTCTCGATCAGGTAGCGCGCCAGGTTGAGCGGCGCCCAGGCAGTGCGATTGTCCGCTTCCTGATGGTCCTCGAAGAAGTGCACCCAGAGCAGGCCGTCCTTGGCCAGATTCGGAATCTGGTAGGTCTTGATCCAGGACCAGAGCTTTTCGCGCGGCACGGCGAATTCGCGGTACCCGTGTTCGGTCAACCGGTCGAAGAGCCGGAGGATGAACGACATGTTCCCCGATGCTTCGCCGCGCCCCTCGCCGGTCCGGTAATCGACGCGGAACGGCCAGGGCGATTGTGAATCGCTGCCGCTCCGCATGTTGGCGGCGAGCACTCGGGCGTTCTGCAGCGCCTGCTGCAGGTAGCGCTCCTCCTTGGTCTCTTCGTAAAGAAGAACCAGGCCGTAGCCGGTGATGCCCCCTTTGTCGGGCTCGACCTCGTACGGCCGGTCGGCCTGGCAACCACTGTCGGGCGGTTGCGGAAAACGGGCGCGCCACCCGGTGGAGCGCGTAAAACGCGGGTACTTCCCGGTGTCCGGCGTCAGGCTTTCCTTGACCAGGTAATCTCCCATGGCTCTGGCGAATTCGAGCACCCTGGAGTTCTTCTTTCCTTTCCAGGCGTAGTACTTCAGATAGGAAATGATGCCCATGCCGTTTTGCATGGCCGGGATGAAATCGTCGCGCTTCACAATCGGATTGTAGTCGCCGTCCATAAACGTCATCACCACCAGGCGCGGATACCCGTTTTCGAGCGGGCAGTTCAAATACCATTTCATCTCCCGCTCGATCGCGTCGCTCCACGGCGTCCAGGGCAACAGCGTGCCGCGTGAATCGTAGACCGCTTCATGGTTGCCGATAATCTGGCTGCACGCCGCCGTTGCCAGAACAACGGCGATCAGAAAGGCATACAACAATAGGTTGCGCATACTCATGGGCTTCACCCGCTCCATTCGACCCCGACGCTACTTTACCTTCCACTCCTGGAGGCCGGCGGACCAGTTGGGCTGCATGGTCACTTCCAGGCGCAGGCCGCCGGCGGTGACCAGCTTGAACGCGACCTTGTTGTAGCGGTCTTTCTCCACGCCGTACGGCCCCAGGTTCTCCACCGGCTTCCACTGGTCGCCATCCTTATATAGAAGCCGCCAGGAGGCCGGGACCTTGCATTCGCCGCGGCCGGTGTCATCGAACCAGTAGACTTCCGTCTCGGAGACCGTCGCCGGCTTGTCAAAGGCGTATTCCACCCATTCGGTGGTTCCCTTCCTGGGCCACCAGTCGAATTGCGAAGACATGTCCGCCGAAGAGGCCGGCTCCTCGCCATCATTGATGGTGCGCGGGCTCTTGCGCCCGGAGGTGGTCACCTTCGCGGTGGTGGCCGGCGTGGGGTACGGTGCGGGCTTGGCGCTGGCCTCGTTGTTCGGGATCCACACCAGCATCTGGCCCGGTCCCCGGTTGGCCCAGGCGTAGTACGGAATCGCGGCGAGCGCCTGCTCGTTCCTGGTCACCTTCCCTTGCGCGTCGTAGGCCAGCGCGTATGCCGTGCCCTTGATCACCTCGACGCCGTGGAGTAAATCGGGGCGGAACTCGGCCGTGAGCCGGGCGCCGTCGGGGAGCATCAGGTTGCGCACGCGGCCGTTGGGATTGTCGGGCCATTCTGCGCAATACACAACCGGGCCGCGCTGCAGGGCCACGCGGCCGCGGTCGGCGGCCACCTGCTCATTGGCAACCACGCGGCGCACCGGCATCGGCAGCAGCAGCTCGATCGTGTCGCCGCTCTTCCATACGCGGGTCAGCGGCGCATAGCCCTTTTCAAGCCTGACCGGCGCCGGCCTGCCGTTCACCTTCAGCACTGCCGGCTGATTCAGCTTGTCCGCAAAGCGGTAGAGATCGCCGGGCACGGCCTCATTGCGCGCCCAGCCCGGAATCCGCACGTTGATCGTGAACTTGCCGGCGGGCTCGGGCTTTACGCTGATCTTGACCGCGCCGTCCCAGGGATACCGCGTCTGCTGCGTTACGCGGATGCTGCGCCCGGTGTCCATGCGGATGTCGGCGGTGCCGCCGGCGAACAGGTTCACAAACAGCTTGTCGCCTTCATGCGCGTACACGTAGCCGGGCACCGAGGCCATGAACCGCGTGATGTTGCCCGGGCAGCAGGCCACGCCGAACCAGGGGCTGCGCTGGTGCTGGCTGTCCGATTCCAGCGGGTTGGGATAAAAGAACGACTTGCCGTCCAGGGAAACCCCGGAAATCAGCCCGTTGTACAAGGTCCGCTCCATCACGTCGATGTACTTGGCGTCTCCGTGAAGAAGGAACAGCCGGTAGTTCCAGAAATCGTTGCCGATGGCCGCGCAGGTCTCGTTGTAGGCGGTCATGTTGGGCAGCTCGTAGTTGCGCCCGAAGGCTTCGCCGGAGCCGGTGGCGCCGATGCCGCCGGTGATGTACAGCTTCTTGCCCGCCACGTTTTCCCAGATTCTGTCGATGGCGTTGAGGTAGGAAACATCGCCGGTGAGGGCGGCGACGTCGGCCATGCCGGAATACATGTACGTGGCACGGACGGCGTGCCCCACCGCCTCGGTCTGATCGATCACCCGCAGGTGCGACTGGTTATAGGTCCGGCCGTTCGGCCCGCGGACATCGAGCATGAATTTCGCCAGCCCCAGGTAGCGTTCGTCGCCGGTCACCCGGTACAGCTTGGCCAGCCCCATCTCGGTGATCTGGTGGCCGGGCCAGATCGACTGCTTGCCGGGCCCGAACGTTTTGTCGAGCAATGCGGCGGTCTTCAGCGCCACATCGAGCAGCGAGCGCTTGCCGGTAGCCTGGTAGTGCGCCACGGCCGCCTCGTAGAGATGCCCGAGGTTGTATAGTTCGTGGCTGTCAACCTCTTCCAATTCCCAGCGCTTCTTGCTGGCCCAGCGGTGCGGGCTGAGGGGATCGATGGTGCGCGTCGTGTACAGGTAACCATCGGGCTCTTGCGCCGCGGCAATTTTCTCAATGAGGCTGTCGACGTAAGCCTCCAGTTTCGCATCGGGCGCAACGGCAAGCGTGTAAGCCGCGCCCTCGATGACCTTGTACAGGTCGGTGTCGTCGAACGGGTATCCGGGCGGCTTCTTGTCGGCCAACGGTTCACCGCGCAAGGCCTGCGCGGCGCGAATGAAATTGTTGACCCGCCCGGTCTCCTCGCACTTCTGGAAGGCAAACGGGATGGTGACCGTGCGGTTGGTCTCGATACGCGGCGCCCAGAACTGATCGGTGAGATGGACGGCGGTGAACGGCACCGGCTTAACGGGATAATCGCGCGGAAGCTTCAGCTCCGCTGCTTTCGGCGTCTGCGCCGCGCATACCAAGCCCACGGAGACACCAACGAAAACGTACTTTGCGAAAATTTTCATACCCAGCCCCCTTACCGCAAATTTCGCCAGCGGCACAGATCTTACCGCGCTCCAATCCGCGTAATCCGCGCAATCTGCGGTTACCTGCCGGCTTGATTCCAGTCGGGCGGTTCGACGCCGAGCAGATGGTGCACGAAGAAGTCGTAGCGTTTCCTTTCGCCATAGGCCCCGCCCGGCCCGTGCCCTTGCCCGGGCAGAACGATGAGGTCGAACACCTTCTCGGCCTTGATCAGGGCGTTCACCACCTGCATGGTGGAGGCCGGATCGACATTGGTATCCATCTCCCCCACCGACAGCAGAAGCTTGCCCTTCAGCCGCCAGGCATTATCGACGTTGGACGAAACAGCGTACTCGGGGCCGAGCGGCCAGCCCATCCACTGCTCGTTCCACCAGATCTTGTCCATCCGGTTGTCGTGGCAGCCGGCCGATGAGACGGCAACCTTGTAGAACTCCGGATGGAAAAGGAGCGCCCCCAGCGCACTCTGCCCGCCGGCAGAGTTGCCGTAGACGCCGACGCGGCTGATGTCGTAGTAACTGTATTTCGCGGCCACCGCCTTGTGCCACAAAATCCGGTCGGGGAAGCCGGCGTCGCCCAGGTTCTTCCAGCAAACATCGTGAAAAACCTTCGAGCGGTTCGATGTCCCCATGCCGTCGATCTGCACCACAATGAAGCCCAGCTCCGCCAATGACTGCATCGGGTTGTACGGGCTGAAAGACTTGGGAACAAACGAATCTTGCGGCCCGGCGTAGACCGACTCAACGACCGGGTATTTCTTCTTGGGGTCAAAGTTCGACGGGCGGATGATGATTCCCCAGATGTCGGTCTTGCCGTCGCGGCCGGGCGCCGTGAACACCTCTGGAGCGCGCCAGCCCGCCTTCCCCAATTCCTGGATGTCAGCGTGCTCCAGTTCGGCAATCGTCTTGCGGTCTTCGACGCGCCGCAGCTCGGAAACGGGCGGCAGATCAATGCGCGACCAGGTGTCGGTGTAATACTTCATGTCCGGCGAGAAGCTTACGGTGTGGTTGGCGTCGGCGTCGGTCAGCGCGGTCAAGCCCGTCCCGTCGAAGTTGATCCGGTAGTAATGCACGAAATAGGGGTCCTTGCCCGGGTACATGCCACTGGCGCGGAACCAGATCTGGCGCTTCTCTTCATCTACCTTCTCGACTCCACGGACCACCCAGTTGCCCTTCGTGATCTGGTTCTTCACCGCGCCGGTTGCGCCGTCGTAGAGGTACAGGTGGTTCCAGCCGTCGCGCTCCGACATCCAGACCATCTCCTTGCCGTCGGCGACGTCGTGCCGGTACTTCTTGCCCGAATAGCAGAAGAAGGTCTTGGGCTCCTCGCTGATGATGGCGCGGGCCTGCCCGTCGCGGGCGTTCACCTCGATGACGCGATACACCTGGTGGCCGCGCTGGTTGTATTCGAAGGTGAAGGCGCGGCCGTCTTTCCGCCACTCCAGGCGCGACAACTGGTAGGGGTTGGGGAACAACCGGTTGTCGATGACCGTCGCCCTCTTGTCTGCAACGTCGAACAGGACCGGCTGTTGCAGGTCGAGCGCGTCGCCCGGCTTCTCGTATTCCATGCTCGAATACTTGGGCTGCAGTTGATCAGCCGGGGAGGATTCGACGTAGTAAATCTTGCGGTGATAGCCGGGGCGCACGCGATAAACGGCGAGCTTCTTGGAATCCGGCGACCAGGCCGTCGAGCTCAGCCGGTAGTAATTGCCTTCCGAACCGTCGAAACTCAGCGGGACGGCTTCGCCTGGGGGCGCGGGCGTCCCGCCCGCCCCGGAACGGCTTCTCGTAATAGCACTCGGGGCGGGCGGGACGCCCGCGCTCCCAGGGCGGCCCCCTTTCGGCGTGGCACGGACAAAGACGTTGTAATTCTGAATGAAGGCTTCCCACTTGCCGTCGGGCGACGGGCGGGGCTGCTCCGGCGGTTGGGCGGCGGGCGCGCTGCCGATGGGCACCGGCGTTCCCATCCCCGTGCCGCGCCGCCGGAACCCGGGTGGGCCGCTGGGTTCGGAGGCCTTCTTGCAGGTGTAGTCGGCGAGGTCTACCTGCCACCGGGAATCGCCCACGGAAAATTCCACCGCCTTCCGGCTGTTCACGAAGGAGATGAACTGGAACGGCAGCTTCAACGCTTCATACTTTTCGCCCGCCGCCTTGGAAAGCGCCGCGGCCAGCTTTTCGTGGTCGAAAGCCGGCCCCTTGGCCAGCGTGGTCGCATCCACGAGCACGAACTCGTTTCCGCCCTTGACCGACCTTCGGTACCAGAAGCGGCTTGTGCCCTCGATCCAGTTGGCTCTTTCGGGAACGTTGACGGCCAGGGCCTGGTACTTCTCGCGAATTCCGTTGGCGCGCTCGTAATCAGCCTTCGTGACTTGCGCCTGCATCATCAGCGGCAGGAACAGGAAACAGCAAACGAGCGCCGTTCGGCAGAAGACCTCTCTGAGTCTCATGTGTTTCTCCTTGGTGACCGGCCGGGGGATTCGCCACGGGTGTAAGCGCTGGCGCCTGCTCACGGTAACGTGTCACCGGCAGCCTGTCAATGCTGGGCCGCCAGCCGCCCGCCAGGTGTCTTGCCTCAGATGAAATTGGAGTGTTCGCCGCTACAATAACGGAGAACACTCCAATTTCAGCCGAGGCAGGAGATGGCGATGAACCAGAAGCATGGAATTACGCGGCGTGCGGTTCTCGGCGCGGCTGGGGCGGCGCTGCCGCTCGAGGTGATGGCACAGCGCGCGCCCCAGGGGACCGGGGCCCAGCCAAAACCGGCCACAGCGAGCCCTGCTCCGGCGCGGCCTTTTCCGCTCAAGAGCGTGCGATTGCTGGGCGGACCCCTCAAGCATGCCCAGGACCTCGACGCCCGCTATCTGCTGGAACTGGAGCCCGACCGGATGCTGGCTTACTATCGCCAGCGCGCCGGCCTGCAGCAAAAGGCTGAGCCGTACGGAGGCTGGGACGGAGGCGGCCGCAACCTCACCGGCCACATTGCCGGCCACTATCTCTCGGCCGTGAGCCTGATGTGGTCGGCCACCGGCGACCCGCGCTTCAAGCAGCGCGCCGACTACATCGTCGCCGAATTCAAGGAAGTCCAGGACAAGCACGGCGACGGATACCTGAGCGCGCTGGAGAAGGGCCGCGAATGCTGGGAAGCGCTGGCGCGCGGCGATATCCGCTCCAGCGGCTTCGACCTGAACGGCCAATGGTCGCCGTGGTACGTGCTGCATAAAACTTACGCCGGCCTGCGCGACGCCTGGCGCCATGCCGGCAACCGCACGGCTCTCGAGGTGGACATCAAATACGCGGAATGGGCTGAGCGGGTACTTTCCAAGCTGGATGACGGACAAATCCAGCGCATGCTGAACACCGAGTTCGGCGGCATGAATGAGGTGTTGGCCGATCTCTACGCCGATACGGGCGACAAGCGCTGGCTGGACCTTTCCTACAAGTTCGAGCACCGCGCCTTCGTCGATCCGCTCAAGCGCCACCAGGACAACCTCGCCGGCAAGCACGGCAACACCGCCGTGCCCAAAATGATTGGCTCCGCCGCCCGCTTCTCTTACGCCGCCGCCCCCGATGACCTGATGGCCGCGAGCTTCTTCTGGGACCGTGTGGCGCAACACCATACCTTCGCCACCGGCGGTCACGGCAAGGACGAATACTTCGGCGAACCCGACCGGTTCACCGACTTTGTCGATGGGCGCACGGCCGAGTCGTGCAACATCTACAACATGCTGAAGCTGACGCGGCGGCTCTTCGCGCTCTGGCCCGATGCCCACTACGCCGATTTCCACGAGCGCGCCCTGTTCAACCACGTGCT
>Ga0315282_10007439_pt1 | contig 17975 bp, 19 predicted proteins | sample YL17G07_20_MG_FD_203693 | JGI IMG/M metagenome (GOLD analysis project Ga0315282, IMG submission 203693) | Sediment microbial communities from Yellowstone Lake, YNP, Wyoming, USA - YL17G07_20 | ecosystem: Environmental > Aquatic > Freshwater > Lake > Sediment | place: USA: Wyoming | collected... | reverse complement strand
GGGCCGCACGATCATCGCCATCATGGAGAACTTCCAGCAGGCCGACGGAACCGTGAAGGTGCCCGCCGCCCTGGTCCCCCTCATGGGCAAGGACCGCATCGGGGGCTGACGCGGGGGCGCGACGATCTCGGGTTTTCGCCTCGTCACCCGCGGCAACGGCGACCGGGCGGCTCGGTGGCGCGCGAGTATGATTGTGACGACCGGAGTCGGGGGCCGGCTCCAAGCCTCATGGGCGTCTGAAGGAGGAGCCATGACCGAACCCACCGATCGAGGACTCCGGGCTCGCCGCACCGCGCTCGTCGTGATGCTGGCGCTCTTCGCCATCGTCGCACTGCCGGCGACGGGCTGGGCGATCCCCCCGCCGCACATCGTCTCGATCTCGGCCACCCACGGCATCGCCGGCACGCCCCTGACGATCAGGGGCTACGGCTTCGGCGCCACCGGGCAGGTCATCTTCGACCCCGGCGGAAGCGCATCGTTCTCCAGCTGGAGCGACACCGAGATCGTCTGCACCGTGCCGACCCCGGCCACCTTCGGTCCGGCGACGATCATGGTCGGGACCCTGGTACCGGGCACACCGCCCTCCAACGAGTTCCCGTTCGTCATCGAAGGGCCGATCTGGATCACCGGCCTTAGCCCGAGCCACGCCGCACCCGGCGCGACGATCACGGTGAACGGTCGCGGGTTCGGCGCCACCCAGGGGACGAGCTACCTGACCTTCAAGTACACCGCCCTCGGTGCCCCGGGGACGATCGTGAGCTGGAGTGACACGCAGATCAGGTTCACCGTCGCGAACCTCGACACCGGCCACCACAGCCTCGGAGCGGGCATCTGGATGGGGGCGAGCTGGCTCTACACTAACTACGTGCCGCTCAACGTCGACCCCAAGATCACCGGCATCAGCCCGACCAGGGCGCACGCTAAGACGACAATCACCATCTCCGGCAGCGGCTTCGGCGCCGTCCGCGGCACCTCGCAGGTGCTGTTCAACAAGAAAGCCGCGACCAGCTACGTGTCGTGGTCGGACACGCAGGTCAAAGTGAAGGTCCCGGGCGTCACGGCGAGCTTCCCGGCCGGCCAGAAGACCGTCAAGGTCAGGACGCCGCAGGGAACCAGCGCCGGCAAGGGCTTCAGAGTCCTGTAGGCGAATCGACGGCCCCGCGAGCGGGGCCGGACGGAAGAGGGCGGGGGCGCGGCCACATGGCCGCACCCCCGCCCGTCCCACGAGCTCCCCGCAGCAGCCGCTACCCGGCGCTCGCCTCGCTGAGCTTCTGCTTGACGACCTCGATGAACGCCTTCTGCTGATCGTCGTCCGACTTGATGTGCTCGACCTCGAGCTCAGCCTTGGTACCCGTGCCCATGAAACCCTGGGCCCGCGGCTTGAACTCGATCTCGTCGCCGTCCGACTCGGACTCCCACTTCACGTCGGCGTAGTGACTGTACTCGTAAGTCTTGAAGGTCTTCATGCCGAAGAGCATGCGGTCGTACCAGACGAGACGCTTGCTGGTGGCGATGAGGACACCGCTGCCGGCGTCTTCGAGCGTGCCCTCGATGTACGCCAGCGGCTGCTCGTCGGCGTCGAGCTTCTCAAGCGCCTCTTCGTACTCGGACTTCTTGTCACCCATGACCCGCCCTCCCCGCGGTCGTGGCCCCTGTCCTCTTCGGCGGTAGTGTACGTCGCGGCGAAGGGGGGCGAAAGGTACCGCAGGGTGGACCGGCGGACGGTGCTCACGCCACGGGAGGCCGCGCCACGAGACGCGAGCCACGCCTACTCGACGGGCTCGGGTACCCCGAACTCGGGACCCTCGGCCCCCTCTCGCCACGGCACGACGAAGCACTCGACGGCGACGCCCAGGAAGTCGTCTTCGAGCATGGCCCTGACGCGGCGCAGGTCGCGTGCGAGGAGACTGCGCTGGTCGAAGCCCAGACCGCCGAGAGCGACCTCGTAGGCGAAGCAGTCCTGGTGGGACACGAGGACGATGCGTCGCACTCCGTAGCGCGCGACGATGCTGCTCACGCAGTCGCGCGCGACACGCCGCTCGGCGCCGGTCTTGGTGAGCGCCAGCGGACCTCCGGGCACCAGCATGCGGTGGCAGCCGCCGATGTCGAGACTGCGCTGGAGGTCGTCGAGAACGGGAGAGAGGCGGCCCTCGGAACAGGCGACGAGCAGGGCGTTCATGGCTCAGTAGTATCCCAGATGCCCCGCGGCTACACTACCGCCGGAGGGGTGGCCGAGCGGATGAAGGCACCGGTCCTGAAAACACACAAAGGCCTGCTAACAGGCATGTTTTAGACCTGTCGCGTGTTAGGGAGTCGTGCCTAATGATGCGGCGTAAGTCGCCAGATGGTTCCCTAATGGTTCCCTCGGCCACCCGCGATCCATGACAGCCACCAAGGAGACCACCATGGATGAGGAACCCGAGCTCACCCGAAACGATGAGCGGTCCCGGCCGGCGCGCCGGCACCGCATCCAACCCGTCAACCTCGCAGAGCTGCCGACCGTCCTGGACGTCGACGACCTCGCCGACGTGCTGCGCATCTCCAAGGAGCGCGTGGCCCGTCTCTGCGACGACGGCACTCTGCAGCGCCTGAGCTACTCGCCCCGCCGCCTACTGGTGTGGAACGAGGAGGTCCTGCGCTTCCTGGCCGAGTCGTCGACGCGGCCGCGGCCCGAGCCGCCGGCGATCGAGGACCGGCCATGAGCGCCGACGGCATCCAGGAGGTCGTCTTCCACCGCGGCGGCGATCGCATCCGCGCCTACCTGCAGCCGGTCGAGCACGTGCGCTGCGGCCACAACTACGGCGGCACGTGGTTTCGCGTCTGGACTGCCGAACGGCGGAGTGGCCTAGACACCGAGCGGAAGGCTCACGGGCTGGCGCGCTACCGCAACAACGTCTTCACGATGCCCTACGACGGGCCGATCCGACCCTTCGACAGCGACCCCGCCTCGCGTCGGGTGGAGGGCTGTCCCGAGCCCGGCGATCCGCGCCGCTGGGCGCTCATGGAGGTCGGCGGCGAGTGGCTCACCGCCCCAGAGGCGGCGGTCTACCTGTCGTGCGCGGTCGGCCGGCAGGTGCGGGTCGCCGAGGTGCGAGGACTCCGCGGCCAAGACAACGTCGACTTCGTGCGCTACGGCCACTACCGCCACCCGCTCATCTGGGAGGGCTCGCTGGGCAAGGCGGCGAGTCTCCTCGTCTGAGAGGGCGGCTCACCGTTGCACGACGACACTGTTGCACGACGAGAGAGAAAGGACACGCCATGATGCGTGAGATCCGCACACTCGAAGCGCCGACGACGCGCCGGCTTATCGTGTTCTTCCACTGCGAGCCGGGCGCCGGTTCTGGGCGTCTGCGGCTGGCCGAGTGGAGGGGCTTCTTCGACAACCAGCGCGAGCCGGTGAACGTGCTCGAGCTGGCGGCGCCCTGGCGCTCACTCCCGAGCGGCGAGGCGCGCCTGGGCAGCTGGGCGCGCTACCGTCTCACGGTCGCCCAGGTCCGTGAGACGATCGCCGAGCTCGGCTGGAGCTTGACGGCGCCAGAGAGCCGGCTCCTGGAGGCCCTCGAGTCATGCGACCGGGCTGGCGGGAGTCGGCTGGCGGCATAAGCGCGACGACAGGTCGGCGAGTGACGCCAGGGGGCCCGGCAGAACTGCCGGGCCCCCTGGCGTCTGGGGACCGAGGGCGGCGCCGGCCTACTCGCGCTTGAGCGATCGCCGGGCCCGACTGATCTGCTGGCGCGCCGTCCAGAGCTCGCGCTGCGCCGCCGTCTCTGCCAGTAGCTCCCCTAGGGCGCGGCTGGCGCGGAGGAAGGCGACCATGCCGGCGGAGGTACACAGAGAGCCGCAACGCCCCTCGTCGCAGCAGGGGACCGCTGAGACGTCCGAACAGCCCGTCCAGCGCCGACCTCCCGCCGTCTGTCGCTGTGCTTTAGGGTAGGAGCGCGGGACCGGCCTGGCGATCGCATGCCGTCAGCTGCGCCTGTACTTCGAGCCCTTGGGCTGGCGCTCCCCACAACCTGGACGTGTTGCACCTGTCGTTCGACGCGCGGGCGCAGCGCGATCACGCCGTCGCTGCCTACCGACAGACCATGCCCCTGCCCCCTCCACGCCTCGGCACTGAGCGGCGCTACCGCGCGACGATCAGGGCGGCCCGCGCCATCGCCGCGGATGCCGGCTGGCGACTCTGCCGAGAAGAGGAGGCGAGAGGCGATTCTCAACACGCTCGAGCGCCGTTGAAGTCCCTTCCAGCCCGCTCAGGGCCGCGGCCGCCCCCCCGGCATATATGCCGGGGGGGCGGCCGCGCGTCTGCTGCCCGTCCTGGCCCGCTCGCGCGACAGCTTGTGTCGGTTGTCGGCCGAACCGTTCCGGCAACAGTTCGGCGAACCGTTGCGCCAACGGTTCGGGAGGCGGCCGCGGGCCTCCGCGGCACTGACGATGTGGCGGAGGTCCGCCTGTATCAGCAATGCATACGCCAGCGTGAGTGGTGAGGCGTGCGAGGCACGTGCTGAGCACGTGCGGAGGACCGTGTTTGTATGCAGGGCACGTGTGGACCTAGGGCACAGGAGGCGACCGCCGCCTGCCTCAGTCGCACGGGTCCGGGCTGAGACTCGCGCGGAAGTTCACTCGAGCGAGCGGGAGATGTCGACACCGTGGTGCCCCCAGAGTTTCGGCGAGCGGCCGTAGCGGGCGTTGATGTAGGTCAGCACGCGCTCGCGGGTCTCGCTGTCGAGTTGTTCGAGCGCCACGACAAGGCTGCCCAACGTGTAGAGCTCGGGATCCCTCAGCCACTTGAGTTTGTCGACCCCCGCGGACGGCGGCGGTGCGCTCGGTGTCGTCGGTTGCGCCGCCGCCGGTGTAGTCGCGGGGGTGGCGCCGGAGGGAGGGGCCGGCGCCGTCTCGGCCCGGGGCGGGGCCGATGGGGGGGTCTGCTCCGGCTCTCTAGGGGACTCAGCGAGGCGGTGCCGGCGGTCTGTGGTCTTGCCCTCGCTGATCACCAGGCCGCGTTTGCGCAGTACGTCGAGGCAGTAGCCGATGGTCTGCGGGCTCAGACACGTTCCCCTGGCGATCTGCTTGCCCGTGACCGGGCCGCCCCAGTCCCCGATGCACGACAAGACCGCTTCGTGGTTGGCCGTCAGTGGACGCCCACTCCTCTGTGGATCTTCTACAGACACTTCGGGCTCCTCTCTCGTGGGGGTTGACCGCCGGCTTGTGTACGCCGATGGCTCAGGATGCTGCGCGCAGCGTGCCTCCGGGTTGCTGCGCCGCAGGATGGTGTCGCAGCCCTCCTGGGTCCGGACCACTGTCAACGGCGCCAAGGCTTTGAGCATGATGTCGCCGGGCGCGCTCGAGCGCCTTTCGGCTGGTCAGCAGTGCGCGCTTGGCGTCGATCTCATCGATCGCCTCAAGGTGGTGCCGTTGGAGCTCGGCCAGGTGGCACGGCCGGCAAAGACCCGTGCGGATGACCCGCTGAGGACGGCGACCGCACGAGGGACATAGGATAGCCTCCGCGTCGATCCGCATGCGCTCGGCGATCAGGGCGGCGTCCACCGTGCCGCTGACCAGGTCCTCTCGCAGGGCACCAGAGAGACGTACCCCACGCGGCTGGCCGAGAACGAGGCCGCGCCGGCTGCCGGGCCTCCTCAGCGAGATGCGCAGTCGGCTGGCCTGCGATTCAATAGCGGTCGGCGATCGGCCGATCATCTCTGCGATCACTTGCGCGCCGAGATGGGCGTTCTCACGCAGCAAGGCCACCTCTCTGCCGGTCCAGGTAGCTATGCCAGCTCCATCCCACGCGTACTGCCTGGCGTCCGCAACGAGATTCTGCAGCGGTGCGCCTGGCTGCGGACCGCTGACGCCGTCTTGTGCAGATGCTCAGCCAACGTGCGGGTTCCAAGGCCGGCGTTGTCCCGTACATACTTGAGCTCAAGCGTGGTCCACATCCCCGCCCATTTCCGTCGCCGGTATCTGGCGAAAGATGATGCACAACTTCTCGCCACCTGCTGAGCCAGGTTAGCCGCGCGCCGGTCCTGAGCCCGACTCGGCGACCCTGCCCGTGCTGGCCGAAGCACTCGTGGGAGGTGATCACCACGAGAGGCTGTTCTCTTGCTCTCGCCTGCATGGGGCGAGCCTGAGACGGTTCGACGGCGAGGTGGTCGCGGGTCGCCCGGTCCTGTGAGGCCACAGGAGCAACGGAGAGGCGATTTGGGGCCGTGGGTGGTGGTGGGAGTCGTGCCTGTGCCGAGCCTGGCAGCGGGCGGTTGGGCCATGAGCGCCTTGCCGACTTTGATGAAGGTCTGCCGGCCGCGTCAGACGCGCGCACGGGGGAAGCTCTACCGCGACCTGGTCCGCGACGTGTTCGTGGCGGCGTTCGCCAATCCGGTGCTCGAGCGCCTCGACGCCGCCGCCGTACTCTCCACGTCGGGACGCTGTCGAGAGCGACCGCACGTTGAACCTCGACCGTCGCCACCTAACGACGAAGCAGCGCCGCGAAGTGGTCGCCGCGCTGCGACAGGAGGGTCACACCACACGGGCGATAGCCGGGGCGGTGGGGGTGGATCACTCCACTGTCGTGCGCGACCTGGCACGTGGTGCGGTTGCACCACCTCAGAAGGTCACCGGCCGCGACGGCAAGTCCTACCCATCCAAGCGTCCGGCGGCCGAGAGGGTGGCGCAGATACAGGCGTTGGCCGACGAGGGCCACACGGCACGGCAGATCGGCGAGCGGCTCGGCGTCAGAGGACCAGCTGGTGAGGTGGCCCCCACGGAGCCGACGGGCGAGGAGGACTCCCCGCCGGCTCCCGCGAGAGCGATCCCGAGGGCCTACGAGTCATCGAGCGGGCCCGCAACGGAGGCGAGGCACGGACCCTCGGGAATCCCTTAGCTCTGAAAGTCGGCCACCAAGCACCAGGCGGCCGGGGAGCGCACGGCGAACGCCCAGCGGCCGGCGGCGAGAAAGTCGACGATGCCCTTGGCGAAGTGGTCGTCGTGCGACCGGCTCATGCTCACGGTGCAGTCTTCGCAGACATACCCCGTGACGCTTCGCGTGTCGCCGACCAGGGGCGTGCCCTCGGGTACGGAGCTGTGAACGACTGGCTGCAAGCCCCACAGATTGCGCGCCGCGGGGTTGAAGATGTAGGCCTTGGCCTCGTCCTGGTCGATGCCCATCGTCAGCGCATCGTCGGGGTGGAGGAGAAGGATGTTTGGTTCATAGAGGCTCAACGTCGCCTTGCGGATCCGGGCGATCGCCCACTGGATCGCATCTCCGCAGCTGTCGCCGCCGATGTTCTGAATGCCGATGTCGGAGTTGACGATGCCGAGCAGGTTCTCGCCCTCGCCGTTGCCGGCGATGATCTGGCTCTGCAGACGCTGCATGACCGCGCTGACCAGCTGACCGGAAAGCAGGGCCTCGAGAGCGGCCGTGTCGGAAAGGACCCGGTTGGTGGCCGGCAGGTGGAGGGCGAAGTTCCGGACCGGCGTCTTCTGGGGCGTGTAGACGAGCTCTGCGTCGGGTGCATCGTCGCCCTCCGCCGTCTCGGCCGCGGCTGCGTCGTACACGGTTTCGAGCATGAATTCGACCTGGTCGAAGTCCGTAGGCTCGAAAGCGATCAGGCCCAGTAGGGCGAGATTGGGCTGCGGCGCCGGCTCGGCCCCGGGCGTTCTGAACGTCCGCCCCGGAAAGGTCGACAACGAGACGGCCGCGGCCTGGAACTGATCCTTAGCGATAAACGGGAACGAGGGCGAGAGCCGGAAGGGAAGATGGGGCGTGGCCAACACGCCGGCGACGTCGTCCTGTCCTGCCCAGGCCCTGAACTCCCTCATGAAGGCCTCGACGTCCACCCCGTGCGAGCTGCCGAAGAGCCTGGCTGCGGTAGCTCCGAAGCTCACGGCCGCCTCTTTCGGCGGCGGCCCGTTCATCTCGGCCATGTGCGCCAGCACGTGCTCCTGGCTGGCGATCTCGTCGCAGATCCCGTCGTACTTGCGGCCGGCGGCGTCCAGCGCCTTGAAGGTGGGCGACGAGGGAGACATGCCCCGCGACCCGGCCTTGGCGACGGCGTGCTTGCGACGCTCGAGCTCCTGCCAAGCGGTCTTGCGGGCGCCTCGCTTGGTGGCCAGCTCCCTGCGAATCGCGGCCAGCGCGTCGATCTTGGCCATCGTGAACCTCCTCTGCCCGCCGGCGCAGCTGCAGCCCGGCGGGTCGCTTGTACTCTCGCCTTCCATCGTGACGGCGGTGTCACCCGTCCGTGGCGACGGAACGGCAGAAGCACGACGCGGGGCGAGCGTAGGCGAGGGTGAGCGAGACCGATGAAGCCGACGAAAGGGCCGAACCCGCCTGGGCCGTGGTGTTGGAGCGCCGCCGCGAGAGCTCACGGCGGAGGACCGAAGGATCCTAGATCCTAGTCGCCCGGCGATCGCGGCGCGTCGCCGCGCGGGTCGAAGTAGCGACGGAGACTGCCGGCGAGGTCCCTGGACGCCTTCTCGCAGCGCCAGGCGAGCTCCGGGCGAGCCCGCTCTCCACATCGCGCCAGCCGCGCGACCAGGCCCCAAGCCTCGCGCACGGTCAGAACGACCGCCTCATCGGGGTCGCTGGGCAGGCCGAGCAGCTCGTCCGGCAGGCTGGCGACCGCCTCGTCGAGCTCGCGGTGCTCGGGGTCAATGACGGCCTCGGAGTCAGCGCCAGCCGACCCGCCCGCCACGAGGAAAAAGACGGCCTGCTGCCTAGCCCGGTGTGCCTTCTTCCGGCAGCAGTCCGAACAGTACAGACGCCGCCGTCCGGTCGCCGGCTGCGTGATCGGCGTCGTACAGAAGGCGCATTTGCTGACGAGGACCATGCAGCCATCCTAGGCGGCACGTCACCGTTTCGTCACGGCCGTCGCGCCGTTCCGTCTCAGACGCTCAAATTGCGATGTCTCTCCAGACGCGGGCGATCGGGGTTTGCAAAGAGCGCGCCAGAGATTGAACCCCCCTTACCCCCCAGGAGGGCGCCGACGGCGTGATCGATGCATTGTCGGAGGGCGACCACGGGTCTCGGTCACGCCCATCGTGCGCGGCCCGCAGCTGCGACAGGGCGGCGAGTGGCGCGACAGGTGAGGGCTTCAGGTGAGGGCTTCAGGTGAGGGCTTCACCTGAACATCACAGGTGAGGTCCTCGTGCTTCTCGAGGGCCTCGTGCCGTGCGTTGCTCGATCTGAGCAGAGCCCCACCCTGTCACAAGCGGGGGACGGATAGGGGGGCGCGGCCGTTGTCGCGGGCAGGACCGAGGCGCGGCTCCCGAGGCCCCACAGAACCTCAAGTCACGCCAGCGTGGCGGAGGCGTAGCGAGGGGGAGCACGGCAGGAGAAGGGGCGGGGGCCGGCGAAGTATCTGTTGCCGTTGCAGGCCTAGCGGGGTACACTCCTAGAGGGTTCGGGACACCCGTCAGTCGCTGGGGACAGTGACACCACGCAGGAGCGCGGACGACGGCCCGGGCCTCTTCTCTTCAGCCCCTGCAGAACTCCCGCAACCACCCATGTCGGGGATGTGGCCAGGGGTTCACCTTGAGCCCGTAGCTGTGCAGATCGCCGCCGCGGTAGGCCCAGATCCGCGGTCGGATCGTCTCCAGGTAGCGCCTCTCGACATTGCCGAACTCGTCCCACTCGAAGGCGGCGAACACGGCCCCGCTGGCGGCATCGGCCACCTGCAGCATGCGCTGATTTCGCGGCGTGTTCACCCGCGCCGGCATCACGAGGGAAGGCCACTTGATCTGCGTCTCCTTGCCCTGAAGACGGCAGAGATAGTCCGCGATGACTGCTGGCGGCAAGCCCTTGACTTCGGCGAAGTGCATGACGAGCCTCCCGTCTCGCTCTTTGGCGAACCACGAAAGCCGCTCGACGAGGAGGCGCAGGACCCAGTTGTAGAGGTAGTCCGGCTGTCCCACCCCCGCGGAGGCCGGAACATCCCACTTGCTGTAGACGACCGAGCAGATGTGCAGCTGCTCGAGGCTGGCCAAGGCGCCAGCAACGTGGGTCCGTTGGGAGTGCGAGCGAACGTTGACCCAGTGCAGCGTGTCGCCTGGCTCGCGCCCGATCTCGACGGCCATCTCAGACCAGCGATCGAGAATCGGGGTCTGAGCGCCGTCGGGAACGACGACGGCCGTGGTAGCGAAGTGCTCCGAGGATCCGAGGCGCACGCCGATCGGCGTGTCGGGAGGCCGCCTCTTCCAGCCTCGGTCGCCGCTCTCGTCGACGTACGCATGCCACAGGCCCGCCATCGGCGCCGTTCCTCCTGCCGATCCACCGATGAGGCGAGTCTACAGCGAGCCAGTCCTTGAGACGGACAGGGCCGGCATGTGCCGGCCCTGTCTGCACGCGAGGCTTTCGGCTCGCCGGATTATCTGTTCCGGCTCACCCGCCGCGCTCCCGCAGACATTCTTCGCTACGCTCCGCCGCGGCGGCTGTCACGAACCCGAGATCGGGCCGCAGGGCGCGCAGGCGCCCGCAGAGAACGTCGACGGCTAGCGTGCGGAGGGCGGGGCCGCGGTAGGCGTGGCCGGCACGACCTTCGGCTGCCCGTAGGTGGGCCTCGATATCCACGAGCCGGTCTGCGAGGGGCTCGAGATCGGTCACAGCATCGCAAAACGCCGCCGCGGTCTGGCGGAGATCGGCGCGCAGCTGGTCCAGGTCCTCTCGGTCGGGACGTCCGTCTGTGGTGGCGAGCATGGTGAGACCTCCGGTCAACTGGCCGAGTCGTTCTTCATGGCTGGCGTCAACGTCTCGACATCGACGCTGGAGAGCGCAAGCTGCGCCTCGTTCATCGCGGCGGCGGAGGTCCGCAGCGTGTCCGCTGGACGTCCACTGGACGTCCGCCGGACGTCCTAGGGACGTCCGCGCCCCGAACTGTTACCGGAACGGTTCGTGGAACTGTTCGGCCAACGGTTCGCGGAACTGTTGGCGCAACGGTTCGCACGACCTCGCCCGCGAGCGGGAGGGGAATGTAGTTGTGGCGCCGTGGGTCGAGGTCCTCAGACATCTTCAGCTGGGGTGGTTCTCTGAAGCATCTGAACCTTCTGAAGCGTTTTCCGGCTTTTGCCACATGAGAGCGTGATAAGGGAAGAAACCGGAAGAGGGTTCAGAAGGTTCAGACAGGCTCGATAATGGTTCAGACATCTGAACCATTCACCCCTTTTCGGAGCCGAAGACCGGCGTACAGATACCGTCCGGCGTTGTCTCTGCGCCCCGAATGGTTCACACCGCGCTCCGTCAGACGGGCCGAGAAAGCGCGCTGTGACATGGGTGTGTCGCCGGTCTCTTCCGACCATGCGCGGTAGTCCTGGTAGAGCAGTCCAGCCGTGACGCTGGCGCCGTCTTCGGCGACCGTGCGCGCCTCCAAGAAGGACGCCAGGGGGTCCATCTCGAGCTGGTAGCAGGCGGTCGCGTCGCGGACCTCGTCGGGCATCGTCAGGCCGTGCTGGCGCCACTCCAGGCAGCCGGCCACCATCCAGGCCAGCACCCCCGGCAGCTCGTCGCGCAGGCGCTCGGCGAGCCGGTGGTCCTGCTCTGCGTCGGGGATCACGACGTCGAAGGGCACCAGACGGATGCGCCGCCAGATGCCGTGGTCGGTGCCGGTCACGCGCGGTTTGTGGTTGGTCGACAGCACGAGCTTGAACCGCGGCGTGAACTCGAAGTGCTCGTGGTAGAGGAAGCGCGCCGTGACCGGCTCCGAGCCCGTCACCTGCTTCACGAGCGCCTCGTCGAGACGGTGGGAGGTGCCGGTCTCGGCGGCGGTCACCAGCCGGGCGCCGGCCAGCCGGGCAAGGCCGCTGCTGGAGTCGTCGCGCTTGGCCATGAAGGTCGAGGCGTCGGCGTTGCTGGCGTAGGTACCGGCGGCCGCGCGGACCGTCTCGAGGGTGACGGACTTCCCGTTGGCGCCGATGCCGTAGAGGATCGCCAGGCATTGCTCGAAGGTGTGGCCGGTGAGGGACATCCCGAAGAACTCGGCCAGGAAGCGCGCCAGCGACTCGCGGCCGGCGGTCACGGTCTCGAGGTGGTCCGTCCACAGCGGACAGGCAGCACCGGGGTCATAGGCGGTCCCCAGCCGCCGCGTCATCATGGCGGCGGGGTCGTGGGGACGGCGGTCGCCGGTGCGCGTGTCGATGATGCAGTCGGCGGCGCAGACCAGATCGGGGTCGGCGTCGAAGTCGTCGGCGAGGGCCGCGACACCGGGTTCGGAGCGGGCGAGCTCGAGGCCCGCCATGATGGTGGCGCGCGTCTCACTGGCCAGCGCCCACTTGGTGAGCGCCTTGCGGCGATCGTCGTCGCGCTCTTGCAGCGCCTCGCCCAGGACGCTCGACGGGATTCGCTTGGCCAGGGTCTCGGCGCGCAGCTGGTCAGCGCGCCAGATGCCTTGCGCGTCGTCGTAGACCATCCAGCCGCGGCCGGGGTCATAGCGGGCGGCGTCACCGTGCAGGAGCGCGAACCGGCGCGCGTTGCCGAGCTGCGTGCAGTTGACGGCGTCGCCGGGATCCAGGGCGTCTAGGTCGACCGGCTCGGCTGCGACGACCTCGACCTCGACGAACTCGGCGATGGTCTTCCCCGCCTTCAGGTGGTCGGAGGCGTCCTTGCCGACAGCCGCCTCGACGACGCGGCAGGACACGCCGTGACGCGCCAGGGAGTCGCGTACGGCGGCGGCATGCTTGCGTCCGGGTTCGTCGGCGTCGGCGACGATCGTGACCTCACTGCCGACGAGGGACTCGCTGTAGGAGTCGCGCCACTTGCCGGCGCCGCCCGAGTTGCAGGTCGCCGCGCAGCCGGCTGCCGTCAAGGCCAGGGCGTCGCGTTCGCCCTCAGCGACCCACACCGCGCCACCGGCCTTGGCCTTGGCGAGCACGACCGGCAAGCGGAACAGGACACGCGGCGTCTTGCCGAGACTCCACGTCCACCCGCCGTTGCCGTCTGGGCGGCGCTGCTTGAACGCTTTGGGTGAGTAGCGCACGACCTCGAAGAGGAGTTCGCCGTCGGCGTCATGGTAGGCGTAGGTCTCGACGATCTCGGGCTTGCTGGCCTTGCCTTCGTCGGCGAACAGGTCGGCGGTCGTCATGCCCAGCGCGCTCGTGACGTCGTCGAGCTCGCAGCCGGCCATGCACTTGACGAGCACGCGACCGTCGGCGCCCTCAGCGATCGACAGCGAGGGAGTGCGATCTTCGTGCGCCGGACAGCGCGCCCTCCAGCCGGATCCCGACCGCTTGACGGCCTCCAGGCGACCGAGAACGTTGTCGACGGGGCTGTTACTCATCGCCGGCGCCGTCGTCGAAGCTTGCACACCAGTCGTCGCCGGCCGTCATCGGCCAGCAGGTGATCGTCTCGCTGTGGATGACGTGGACCGTGGGCGGCGCGATGTGGCACTCGCCCTCCGAACACTCGACGATGAGGTGCTTGTCCTCGGGTCGGGTGGGCCGGAAAAACTCTGTTTGCTCCCACGACCGACACCAGTAGCAGAGTTCGTCGTGCTTCGCGAGCGCGGGGGCCTCCAGGACCTTCTCGCCCTTGGCCGATCGCGTGGCGGCGCCATCAGACCGTGGATCGACCATCGGATCCCGTCCCGTCTCCTCCTGCTGCGCACTACACATCGCGCCAAGGCTGCCGTGGTCGCGCCGGGGCTGGCTGTGGGCTCATGGGACGCTGGTAGCTGGGCACCGTCTCGACGTCGTTTCTCTTCGCGAGCTCGGCGGAGGCCTCCGCCATGGCCCGGAGTTCCTCGGGGGTCGCTCTGATCCGCAACGGCCGGGGTCGGCTGGCGCGTTTGCGACGGGCCGCCCGACGTGCCGCTTCGCACACCAGTCGCGCGTCGATTCGTGGGGGCGGCGGTCCTTGTCGGCGACGATCCTGTTCCGCCATGATCCAGCGGGCGAACGTGACGATGTCCTGCGGCTCGTCCGCCCTGGGAGCCGCCTCGGTCGTCTCGTCAATCCTCATCATCAATCCTCTCGTCGGCGCAACTGCAGCTGCGGTCCGCCTCGTCGTCGTCGGCGCCGAGCATCGCGCGTAGGCGTGCGAGCGGAACTACCAGGCGACGCTCGCCGACGTGGATCGTCGGGATGCGACCGGCGTGGGCGGCGCTGTACGCCGTGCAACGGCTCACTCCTAGTAGCTGGCCGGCCTCCTCGATCGTGCAGGTCGCGCGGCCGGCGAGGTCGTCGAGCGTCAGCCGACTACTCATTGCCGTCGTCGACCTCGTCGAGCAAGCCGGCGGGATCGCCGCTCCAGTCGAGTGCCGCCGCAAGGCGCTGCAGCATCGGGGATTGATCGGGCGGGATGCGCCGACCGTTCTCGAGGGCGGAGAGATCGCTCGGGTTGACCAGCGCCCTGCGTCCGAGCTCGAAGCCGGTCCACCCACGCGTTTGCCTGAGCTTGCGCAGGAGCTTCATCCGAAAATACCTCCGTGAATCGCTTGACTTTCGCCATAGCTTTCCCGAAGATAGTCAGGTGAGCAATACTCATTTGCGCCTGACAGAAGACGACCGGTGCGATCTGTGCGGTCTCAAGCTTGCACGAGAGCACGAGGGCGGTCTCTGTGCATCATGCGAGGAGAGCGCGCGAGGTGCGGACGACGCCTGTGCGCCGCCACCCGGCGCGGAGCGTCTCGTGGAACACTGGCCAGGCGTGCAGGTCCCGCTGCCCGCGGTGTCGCCGATGAAGGTTAGCCTCGTGGACGGGTGCTTCCTTGACTTTGATCCTGAGGACGCGAGATGCGGCGGCAGGCGCCCCAGAACGGTCCCCGACGAGCTCTACCTCCGCCAGGCCAGGGATCTTGACCTGGGCGATCCCGAGGCCATCCACGCGTTCGCCTCCGAGTTCGGTCCCCTGGGCCAACCTGGATGGACCGAGCTCCCTCTTCACGCCCTCCGCAACACGCCCTTGCCCGTGGAGATCAGCGTGATACAGCAGTCGGTGTTGGATCGCTTCGAGGACCCGGGTGTGCGCGCCGCCCACACAGCTGCCACGCGCAATCTTCTGCCTACTGAGCGGCGCCGAAATGCCGACCCGACATGGACCTCGCGGCTGTTTCTTCACGTCAACGAAGTCGCTCTCCACGCGCGAGTTCTGCGCGACGCCACGAGCCTGTGGGCGTTCCTGCGCAACGCATTGACGGAGGATGAGCTCACCAGCGGATGGCAGAACCCACTTATCCGCCCACTGCCGGCCACCGTCCCCGACGCGGACTACCGGGCTCGCTACCAGCTCGTGACGATCCTCAACGCCGGGCTGCGACCATTCCAAGTTCACATTCGGACGCCGGCGACGGCCGAAGAAGCAGCGGCCCCCAGCTACCTGTGGCTCGGCGGCCATGGCTCAGGCGACTACGGCTTGTACTCGGTCCTATGTCTGCAGCTCGCGAATCACATCGCAGAGGATGCTCCGCTGCTCCGCTGCTCAGCCGAAGACTGCCGACGGTTGTTTGTTCGGAAGCTGGATCCCCGATACCGGAAGCCGGGCCGTCGCCTAAGGTCACCGCGGTCGGCGGCGTACTGCAGCAACACCTGCGAGGATCGCCAGACCCAGCGCAACTACCGGGAAGGCAGGCGAAAGCGGGAAGCGGCGACCGAGGGGAGTGAACGACCGTGAGGCAAAAAGGGCGTGAGTATGGCTCCGGAACCTATGCCAAGCTCGGGATCGATCGGCGAGGTCTCACGATCTACAAGCTGAAGATCGACCTCCCGCGCGCCGAGGGCGAGGCCCGCCGTACCGCGACGAAGCGCGTCCGCTGCCAGCCGCGCGAGGTCGAGGCGGAGCTCGCGCGCTTCCGCGCCGCGGAGGGCCTCTGCCCCGCCGGCAGCCTCGGTGAGCTCTTGCTGGAGTGGTTGCGCGCCAAGGAACAGTCCGACCTGTCGCCGTCGACCTACGCCGGATATGAGAGCATCGTGTCCAAGCACCTGATCCCCGCCCTGGGCGATCGCCAACTGCGCGAGCTCGCGGCGGATCCGAGGATCCTCGATGACTACCTACGACATGCCGCGACCGCCGGCCGCAAACGCGTCCGCGGCGAGGACGGCAAGGGCCTGTCCGACCGCACGGTCCATCACCACTTCGCGGTCCTGCGCTCCGCCCTCCGCTGGGCCGTCAAGAAACGGCGGATCCCCGCGGGCCTCAATCCCATGCCGGCCGTCGACGCGCCCCAGGTCGCAGACCACGAGCCCGACTTCCTGCCCGCCGAGGACCTCCTGGCACTCGCCGCGGGGACCTACGGCGGCGACCTGCACGCGGCCGTCGTGCTGGCCTGCTACACGGGCGCCAGGCGGGGCGAGATCCTCGCCTTGGGATGGTCCGACGTCGACCTCGAGGCCGGGGTCGCGAAGGTCGAACACGCACTCGTGCGGGTCGCCAGTACGTCGAGCGTGAAGGCGCCGAAGTCGAAGGCGGGGATCCGTCATCTCGAGCTGCCGGCGTTCGTCGTCGGCACACTGCGCGGCGAGCGGGCGCGCCAACAGAACAAGGCGCGATCGGGCGAATGGAAGAACGTTCATGACCTCGTCTGCCCCTCACCGAGCGGCGACTACTGGATCCCGGGCAGCTTCTCGGCAGCGTACGGTAAGCGCGTGCAGGCCCTGGTCAACGAGAAGCGCGTCTCGAAGCGCGTCACCTTCCATGGCTTGAGGCACTCCCACGCGACCGACCTCATCTATCGCGGCGTCCTGCCGGGAGACGTCCAGCGGCGCCTCGGACACAGCAAGGTCTCGACCACGATGGATCTGTACACACACACTCTCGAAAGTGCCCAGCGCAAGCTCGCGGACGGCCTCGAGTCGACAACCGGCGAGGCCTTCCGTGAGGCGCTCGCGTCATGTCTAGTGACAGGGCGTAGCGGCGAAGATGGTTCCGCAATGGTTCCGGCCCGACCGGCGGCCAAGCGTCAGAAAGGGGGTCTTAGCAGGTAGAACACAACGCGGAGGGGTGGCCGAGCGGATGAAGGCACCGGTCCTGAAAACCGGCAACGGCCCAAAGTCGTTCGCGGGTTCGAATCCCGCCCCCTCCGCCATGACATGCCGTCCGTCCGCGCGTCCCGAAGAGTCCGGCCCTACAGGGGGCGGCCCTGGCGGACGGCCCGCACGACGAGGGTCCCGGCGGCGCGGTCGCCGAGCCGGCGGCGGTTCTCGCCGTCGGCCGCGACGAACCCGATGAAGAGAGCGAAGACGAGGGCCAGCGCCACGCCGGTGACGATATCGACTGGCACGCAGACGATCGCCGGCGTCTTGAACAGGTTACGCAGCGCCGCTCTGCCCCAACCGCAACGGCCGTAGGCACGATCGACCACGTGCAGCCCGAAGACGCGCTTGCCCAGCGTCCGTCCCCAGGCGCCCTCGCAGACCACGAGATAGAGATAGAACACGAGGAAGATGGACACGATGAGGAGGCCGCCCATCACGTCGATCTGGCGCTGCGTGAACAGGTCGTCGGCCCGCACGCCCACCTTGACCTCGTCGCTGCGACCCGAGGCGATGAGCCACACCATGAGGCCGATCACGAAGCCGATGAAGACGACCGACCAGGCCACGACGGCGTCGATCAGCGCGGCCACCAGACGCAGGCGCCAGTTCTCGGGACGCAGGACGCCCTGAAGACCCGTGTACCCGGCGGCGGACCAGGCCGACGGCTGAGTCGGACCCCAGCCCGCGGGCGGCTGCCAGCCCGGCGGGGGCGGCGGGGGTGTCCACCCCGCGGGAGGCTGCCAGCCCGGCGGAGGCGGCGGCACCCAGCCGGCAGGCGGACCCGGCTGCCCCGCGACGGCGCCTGACGGCGCCGCCGGAGCGACGTCATCGCGGTCCATCGTGAGCTCGGACGGCGACTCGTCCGACGACGGCGCTTCGGGGGCCTTCCAGTCGAGCGGATAGCCGCACTCGTAGCAGAACTTGTGGCCGACGGGGATGCCCGTCCCGCAGTGCTCGCAGATGGGCATGGACCTCCTTGCGGGTCGCCGTGACGGCGGCGAGGCGCCGCCGCGGGCGGCGGC
>Ga0315282_10007438_pt1 | contig 17975 bp, 15 predicted proteins | sample YL17G07_20_MG_FD_203693 | JGI IMG/M metagenome (GOLD analysis project Ga0315282, IMG submission 203693) | Sediment microbial communities from Yellowstone Lake, YNP, Wyoming, USA - YL17G07_20 | ecosystem: Environmental > Aquatic > Freshwater > Lake > Sediment | place: USA: Wyoming | collected... | reverse complement strand
CGTAATCTGCTGGTGTAGCCCCCAGAACTGCAACCAAATCATCTAGGGCTGTCGGGTCAAAAGGATCGTCAAATTCCATGACTTCCTTCGGACTAAGAATGTGACAACCAGTGTGGGTGGCAATTGTTAGTCCGGAAAGAGGACGCTTAACAGCGCTTTTCAACTTCTTCATTCCAACCTCATTCTTTAATACTTCGAGGAAATGACTTACTTTCACGGTGCCCTTGTACTCGTGTCCCGTGTCTGAAATAGTTTCGTTTATCTTGTCTCGCAGTTGCTTGTTTTTGTTCAAGTTTCTTTGAGCATGTCGCAATGTATAGGTACAACCGTTGCAAATAGTTATGATATCCAATCCGTGTTCTTCTGCAACTGCTAGATTTCGTGCTGCAAGAGACAACCATGTCATTTTATCGTTGATTCCTACTCCAACAGGTTCGGGGCAACATGTAAAGTCATCGAGATTGACCAGTGAGACACCAAGTTCTGAAAAAACTTTCTGACTTACTGCTTCAAGGTGTGGCAGTCTTATTGATACGAAACAACCCCTGAAGAATGCATATTCCTTGGTCACTTTGTCTTCCCCCTAACCATTTTGTTTGCCAGGCCAGTTTTCGCGGCAATTTTTCTGATTTCTTCGACTTTTCTTTCGCCGAGAGGCTGTAATCCTCTTCTGCCGCGTTCTCTGTTGATGAAGCCTAGAGACTGAAAGATTGGAAACGCGAAACCAACAGTGAGCACTTGGTTTATTTCTTCCCGGATAGCTTCCGGAGCATAGCCTTTTTCAAACGCCTCATCTTTCAAGGCTTCTATCACTTCAGTGGGTTTTACTTCGTAGGGGCATATTTCTTCGCATTTATGACATGATACGCAAAGCCATATGTTTGGGTTTTTCTCAGGTTCTGGAGCACTGAAAACATTGTTAACATAAGTGTTTGTGGGCGAAAATCCAGCATATTGGACGGGACAGACGAGAGCGCACGTGTTACATTTGAGGCATATTTCGATTTTTGGGAATTTCTGGAGGAGCTCATTTTTGGCTTTATATTCTATGCTTACCGGCATGTTTCCGTCATCCTTAATTGAAATGGAATGTGATAAAAATGTTGATGACATTAATATTTTTTGTGTGCACAAAGCTCTCTAGTCAATATTGGAAATTGACATTTCAAATGAAGAAGCAGAATCAAGGTACTAGTCACGTTGGATCAAAAATAAAAAAATGTGTGGGATTATTCTTTTTTGCCTTGCATATAGACGTACCAGTAGAGTACTCCTACGAAGAAGGCGCCGCCGATTATGTTTCCGATGGTCACTGGAATCAGGTTGTATTGTATGAAGCCTGCCCAAGTCAAGTTAGCGCTAGCGCTCGCACTCAAACCTGCCCAATCCTTCAGAAACAGACCGACTGGAATGAGGTACATGTTTGCGATGCTGTGTTCGAATCCCATAGCGACGAACGCCATGATAGGGAAGAAAATGGAGAATATCTTCCCGACAGTGTCGTGTGATGAAGCAGCAAGCCATACTGCTAGGCACACGAGCCAGTTGCACAAGATCCCTCTGCACAATGCCTCAACGAAAGAAAGGTTCACCTTCGCATTTGCAATGTCCAGCGCAAGACTGCCCATGCTTCCTGGGGGGCTGGCTCTGTACGCGTAGAATCCGCCGAACACTATGAGAGCCAGCAAGATGGAGCCGACAAAGTTTCCGATATAGACGACGACCCAGTTCTTCAAGAGGCCGCTAACTGCTGCTTTTTTGCTGCAACATGCCATAATGATCAAATTGTTTCCTGTGAAAAGTTCAGCGCCACCGATAACGACTAACATCAGTCCCACAGAGAATACTGCACCACCGAGGAAGCTTGCGAAGCCCGTGCCAAGCTTATCAGCTAAACCAACTTTTACGGTGGTCATGAGTTGGCCACCGAAGCCTATGTACACTCCAGCCAGTATCGCTAGAACAAACATCTTGCCAAGCTTCAACTGAGTTTTTTTGCAGCCTACTTCGCACATCGTTTGAGCGATTTCAGGAGGAGCTTTTGAACTCATTTTCCACACACCTTTTTAAGTTAGCTTAAGTATGAACCGACTGCTTATAAATCTTTGATCTTCCAGTTTCACGTATCTGTTGGAAAAAGTTACGTGTTTATCATGCCCGTGCATCTGATGTTTTGGTCCTATTTTGGTGGTCCCTTCAACAAATACCATCGGGCTCTATACGAAAATTCCTCCAACCACGGTGTAACCGCATGGGTTGCTGACGCTGTGTTCTTCAATATCGCACAGCCTCGGTTATGTTCCGTCCGTGCATAGAGTGACTCAGACAATTCCTGCTGGGACGTGTGACTCCAAGGTACTTGACTTTCTTCAGTCCCGTGCAAGCGGCAATGGAGAGCAAGATGGCTCCGTAGTTCTGATTTGCCTCGTTTAGTCCAATGCTATTTCTTTGGTATGTCCACTTCGAACACTGAATTATTGTTGCATTTTGCAGTAATGTTTTCGATCTGTAAGTGCTTAACAGGCAGATTCAGCTTTTGACATTTATCCACGCATACTTGCGAGCTATCTACGTCATTATGACATTCTTTCCTACACATCTGTACGCCATCTATATCTGCATGAATCGATACTTTTTGCTCTTTGCAGCGGCATTGCACCAAAACCTTAACGTAATTATCACCTTCGAAAATGTCAATTAGAGGCTCCTCGACTTGCGGAAGTGGAATGAGATGCTTGGCTAAAGGATTTGACTCCAAATGTTCCTCTATAACATATTTTCTTTGAAGATTTTCAATGGGTTCTACAACAATTTTGCTTTCCGCTTCATTCTCGTCTTCAATCATCTTTTTAACTAGAACCTTGCAGAAAACGTCTATGTTTCGTAATGCTTCTTCAAAATCATTCATAAACGTTGAGGCCTCCCGCATCTATTTATAACATTTACTTTCATGTTTTTAAAAGTTGTTATGTTAAAAGTAACTCAAACCTGCGCTAATTTTTTAACGTCTTCTTCCTTGTTGGCGGGGGCAACGAGGGCAAAGTTCGCACATGCTTCACTGTTCGAATAATGTTTTCTACATATTTACTTGGCTTCTCTAACGCCCTGTTTATTGCAACATCAGCGATTGTTGCACCTTTGTCTGCGATCTTATCTAAGCATGAAATAATTGCTCTCAGAAATGGAATTTCAGGAAGTTCTCGCATAAGTCTCTCAGACTCCATTTCAAGCACGTTCTTCATTTCTAACACTCCATTTGCAACTTTAAGATCTCGTGTGAAAACACAATCTACAGCCCTCTGGAAAATGGTTTGAGTTAATTCACCAAGGTGGCAAATGTTCTCCACAATGTCTTTTTCTAATTTATCCCGGTAAACTTCAATCGCAATAATTTTTTTGGCCATGTCCTCAGAATAGTCTGCAATCAATTCTAAATATTGTAGTATCAAGCGGGTAGCAGGAATAAAGAGGATGTCTGTTGCGCCTATTTGTTCTGCAATATCTGGTTTTGACTGTGCAGAAAGAAGTAAACGCACTGCTAGGTAGTAAATCGTGTCGGCTTCATCTTCGCGATTGATTGCTTCATTCGCTAGAGACTTATTGTTATCTAGGAAGGCTCGCATGGTCTCGGATAAGATTGTTGAGGCAATTAGGGATAATCGTCTCGTTAACATGTCAAGTTTAAATTTGGTCGGATCAACCGAACATTGTAAAAGGATATTTTTTGGCGTTTCTTCTAAGATGCCTAAACCGATTAGTTTGCGAACAATCCTTCGAATTTCATCAACGTGCTCTTTTCTTATCCTAGTTGCAGATGTTACTCTTATCACATCACGTCCAAGTATGTAGCTTCCCACAACAATTCTTTCAAGTAAGCCTTGCTCATCGCAAGCGTCAGCGTTTATTATGTACTCTTCTGCCTCTTCTTTTTGTGCTATCTGACTTGGCATAATTTTTAATGTGCCGTCCTTCTCCGGTATGAGAAAGACTAGGTCGCCAGGGTTGATGTTGTTTTGTTTTGCCCATTCGCTTGGCAGCGACACTGTCATTGTTGAGTATCCTACTTTCTGTACTTTCCTGCTTTCCAAGATATCGCCCTTCTTAATAGTATTTACCATTATTATTCTATGCGAGCTTACTATATTTTTCCGTTTCTGTTATGTATCGATTAAATTTCGATGAAAACGCGCTTGAATGAGAAAAATATTATTGGACTATAGAAGATTTAAAGAGTGGAAAGTTAATTATCCTTTTGTACTGTTTAATAAAGGAGCATAGTTAAGTAGGTGTATGTAGGTATGGAAAAACCCCTTAGAAGTCTGATGAAGGCAATTTCTTGGAGGGTAGTTGCGACTTTAACTACGATATTTTTGGTGTTTGTCTTTAGTAAAGATTTGACCTTAAGCACAATTGTTGGAATTACAGAACTTGTACTGAAAACTCTCATTTACTACGTACATGAGCGCCTTTGGAATCTGTCAAATTTTGGTAGACAACACAAGTAATTTTGAGGCGCATCTTATAGTATTTACTGTTATATGTTTTATATGCACTAAGTATATATTTTCTGCATATGCTATATATAGCTCAGACGTAAAGGAGGTTGATAAAAAATGAGTGAAAAAACATCCGAATGGAAAACCGTAAGCTTAAGGCAAGAATTAATAAAAGAAATCGGAGAAGTCATCAAAACAGGTCGATACCGAAGCATATCAGAATTCGTCTCAGAAGCCATCCGCCTGCGTCTGGAAGAACTTATGCACACTCGAGGAATCCCAGCTGAGAAGCGCCAAGAACTTTTGCTAACACCAGAAGTATTGCTCTACACGCCTAAACACACTTGGGCTCAAGTAACACCAGAAGGGAACATACGCGTGGGGGTTTCTGATTATGCGCAAAGACACTTGAAAGGTATAGCTAACGTTTTAACTGAACCTGTCGAAAAGGAAATCAACAAGATGGAGCCCTTCGGCGTTGCAGAAACATGGATGTTCATGTTCGACCTCTACGCGCCAGTCAGCGGCAAAATAGTTAAGGTCAACGAAAAACTGAAGAATGAGCCTCACCTCATCAATGAGGACCCATACAATGAAGGATGGATTGTTGAGATAAAACCCAAGAACTCCTTAGTCTTGGGGGAAGAACTCAAAACCCTGTTAGGCGCACGTGAATACAACAAATGGGTTAGCAAGTTAGAAGGAAGATCACGCGAATGACCCTCTATTTCCCCTCTTTTTATTCGTTTTGTTCTTGTTTTTATATTTCATATTTGCGCTAAGTTTGATTTAGGTGACTTAATATATTTGGCGGATAAGGACAATATTCTACATTAAGCTGGTTTAACGATGGCAACTGGTAATAGCGCAAATGTAAAGAGACAACTGCCACCGTGCCGAACAGCTTGTCCAGCGCGCGTTAACGTTCAAGGATATGTTGCCTTGCTTCAAAAGGGCAAATTCAAAGAAGCGGTAGAACTTATCAGAAAAGACATGCCCTTCCCAGCAATATGCGGAAGAGTTTGTTTCAGCCCCTGCGAAGATGCTTGTGCAAGAACGAATGTTGACCAAGCAGTGGCCATACGTGCCTTAAAAAGGTTGGTCGCTGATGTTGAACGCGAACAAGGGCGAGTCAAACCCCAACCTGTACCCAAGAAGCACAGCGAGAAAGTTGCAATAATTGGTGCTGGCCCGGCGGGTTTAACAGCAGCTTACGAGCTTGCAAAACTCGGTTATCCCGTGACAGTTTTTGAGCGCATGTCTGAACTTGGCGGTATGATGCGTTATTGTATACCTGAATTTCGCCTTGAAAAATTTGTAGTAGCAAACGAAATAGCATACATAAAAGATCTAGGCGTAGAAATCAAGACAGGCGTAGAATTCGGAAAAGACATAACGCTTGAAAGCTTACGCGAAGAGGGCTACAAAGCCATTTTCATAGCAATTGGAACACAGTTAGGCATGAAATTAAATGTGCCAGGTGAAGATTTAGAAGGCGTCATAAACGCTGTTGACTTTTTAAGGGACATAGCACTTGGAAAACATGTTGAAGTCGGAGAAAAAGTCGCTGTTGTTGGCGGCGGAAACAGCGCAATAGACGCAGCAAGAGCCTCAAAAAAACTTGGCGCAATAGAAGTCATGATCCTATATAGGCGTTCTCGTGAAGAGATGCCTGCACTACTGCGTGAAGTGGCGGAAGCTGAAAAAGATGGAATCAAATTCTATTTCCTAGTTGCACCAAAACAGATCATAGGCGAAAACGGCAAGGTAAAAACCATCGAATCCCTGCGAATGCGTTTAGGAGAACCAGACGAAAGCGGCAGAAGGCGTCCAATTCCAATAAGCTTCTCTGAACACTTATACAAGGTAGATACTGTAATTCCCGCGCTCGGGCAAATGCCTGAAATGTCATGTGTACCGCAAGAGCTTTGGGATAAAAAGGCAAAGGCTCCATCAATGCAAGTTGACCCAACAACATTAGAAACCAATATGCCTGGCGTATTTGCTGGAGGAGACATAGCCACAGGACCCGCAAGCATAATTGAAGCCGTTGGAGCAGGGAAGAAAGCAGCTGTTTCCATTGATCTTTATCTCAGTGGAAAGGATTTGCGAAGCGGAAGAGATGAAAACATTGAAGAGACAACATGGGTCAAAAAGTGGGATTCTCTGAAAAAGAAGGAACGAAGATATGAACCGCCACCAGTAAAACCGCGTCTAAGCTTTGAAGAAGCAGCTGAATATTTGGAAAAGATAAAGCAGAAAGCCATGTTTGAAGCTTTTCGCTGCTTGAGCTGTGGGCCATGTGCAGAGTGCCTCGCAAACCTAGACTTATGTGAAGGCGATAAAGCCATTGTTGATGAAAGCCTCTGTGTAGGATGCAACGTTTGCGCGGTTGTTTGCCCATTTGAAGCGGTTAAAAAGAATGAAAATGGAGTTGCACAAGTAAATGAAGACCTTTGCAAGGGATGCGGAATATGCGCCGCCAGATGCCCAGAACAGGCCATAACAATGAAAAAACTCACTGACGAGCAGATTACGAATCTTGCTTTGGTAAGTGCGGAGGGGAGATAAGCATGGAAAATAATGACCCGAAAATTGTCTGTTTCATGTGTAACTTCGTTTTTTGCCAAGAAACTATGCAAATTCCATCCAATGTAAACGTCGCTAGAGTAAATTGCATTGGAAGAATAGATCCTGTCATAGTTTTGGACATGTTTGCAAATGGCGTTGACGCTGTTATGCTGGCTGGTTGCAAGCCGCCTGACTGCCATTATGTTGAAGGAAATATTCAGGCAGAACGCGCTGTCAAAATGTTGAAGAAACTTATGGCATTGGCTGGTTTAGAACCTGAACGTATGAAATTATCAGGGTTTTCACCGTTGGAAGAAAACAGTTTCGATTATCATGTGAAGAAATTTTCCGAAGAGATAAGAAAACTTGGTGCTTCTAAACTAAAGAGTAAAAAGTTACAACCAAAACTAATGGCTAATGTTTTGGCAGCTAAGAATGCTGCTTCCGATTTTCGGTTGAGAGTTTTGCTTGGAAGAGAAAAAGAGCTAACAGAAGGCGGCAATGTCTATGGCGAGCAAATTTCGCAAGAAGAATTTGATGCGTTAATGGATGAAATTGTCAGAGAAGAGTTTATTCGACATAAGATTCACGTTTTAACGAAAACTAGGGCTCTTTCTGTTAAAGCCTTGGCAGAAGCGATTGAAGTTAAACCATCAGCCGTGCTTAGGCAGATTGTGAGTATACGTAGGAAAGGAATGATAGCATTAGATCGTGTGGAAGGGACAACTCCACTTTACAAGGCGTTGGAGGTCAAATAGGATGCCAGAAGAAAAGACTGACAGAAAGAAAATCGGGGCTGTTCTCGTGGTTGGCGGTGGCGTTGCTGGCATACAAGCTTCGTTGGACCTAGCGGACTCAGGATTCAAAGTGTACCTTGTTGACCACGGGCCAAGCATAGGCGGAGTGATGGCTCAGCTTGACAAGACATTTCCAACGAATGACTGTTCAATGTGCATTCTTTCCCCCAAACTCGTAGCCACCGGGAGACATCCGAACATCACAATATTGACAAACGCCGAGATAACAAGTTTAAGTGGCAAGGCTGGAAACTTCGAAGTAAAACTTCGAAGGAAGAGTCGTTACATAATCGAAGAAAAATGCAACGGTTGCGGTGTCTGCGCACAGAAATGTCCCATCGAAGTTGTTGACATGTACAATGAAGGGTTAGGCAAGAGAAGCGCCATTTACGTAGAATACCCGCAGGCAGTCCCATTGAAGTATATGATTGACCGTGAAAAATGCATTGGATGCGGAACGTGCCAGGAAATCTGCAAGGCAAACGCAATTCAATATGACCAAGAAGACAGCGAGGCCACGTTAAGTGTGGGCTCGATAATCCTTGCACCAGGGTTCGAGCCCTTCGACGCAAGACTGAAAAGCGAATATGGATATGGCCGTTTCCTCAATGTTGTAACAAGCATAGAGTTCGAGCGTATCCTGAGCGCTTCTGGTCCCTACGGAGGTCTAGTTCTTAGACCTTCAGATGGCGAAATCCCAAAGAAGATAGCGTTCATTCAATGCGTGGGTTCGAGAGATTTCCGGCTTGGGAACAACTACTGTTCCGCAGCGTGCTGTATGTACGGAATGAAAGAGGCAGTGATAGCCAAGGAACATACTCCGTCAAGGCTGGACGCCACGATCTTTTTCATGGATATGCGGGCGTATGGAAAAGAGTTTGACGCTTACTATGAACGCGCCCAAGGGGAATGGGGCATAAAGTTTGTCCGGTCAAGAGTGGCAGGCGTGACTGAAGACCCGAAAACCTGCAACCTTTTCCTTCACTATGTTGAGGATGAAACGCCAAAAACTGAAGAATTTGACATGGTAGTTCTGTCAATTGGAATGCAACCGCCGAAAAATGTTGAAAAACTGGCTGAAAACTTGGGAATAAAGCTTAACAAGTACAAGTTCTGCGAAACCGAGACTTTCTCACCTATGGAGACTTCGAAACAAGGCATATTTGTCTGCGGCGCGTTCGCGGGACCAAAAGACATTCCTGAAAGCGTTGCTCAAGCGAGCGGTGCGGCGGCCAAAGCGATGGGGATAATTGCCAGTGAGAGGGGAACGCAGGTTGTAGCTAAGGAGTATCCGCCTGAAAGAGACGTGAGCAAGGAAGAACCTAGGATAGGCGTTTTCGTCTGTCACTGTGGAATTAACATCGGCGGAGTGGTCAACGTTCCTGAAGTGGTAGAGTATGCTAAAACATTGCCTAACGTGGTTTATGCGGAGGCAAACCTCTACACGTGTTCTCAGGACACACAGAAGCTCATCAGAGAAAAAATCATTGACAACAAGCTGAACCGTGTCATTGTGGCCTCATGTACTCCGAGGACGCATGAACCATTATTCAAAGAGACCGTTCAAGAGGCAGGATTGAACCCCTACTTGTTTGAGATGACGAACATTCGCGACCAATGCAGCTGGGTGCACATGCACAAGCCTAAGGAGGCAACAGAAAAGGCCAAAGACCTGGTGCGGTCAATAGCTGCAAAGGCCAAGCTTCTGAAACCGTTGGAAAAGCCTATCATAAGTGTCACACCAGTCGGCTTGATCATCGGCGGCGGTGTCTCCGGCATGACCGCAGCCTTGGAGCTTGCAGGGCAAGGGTTCGAGGTGCACCTTGTTGAAAGAGAAAAGGAGTTGGGCGGGCATCTCCGAAAGATTCAATACTTGTTGGAAAAGGAGGATGACCCGAAGAAGAAGCTTGATTCTCTAGTCAAGTCGGTCATGGAGAACGACAGGATACACGTTTACACTGGCGCGGAAGTTGTTGATGTCTACGGTTTTGTGGGCAACTTCAAGTCCAAGATAAGACAGCAGAACGGCAAGGAGAAGGAGATTGAACACGGCATTGTAATAGTAGCCACAGGTGCGGTTGAGTACAAGCCGACGGAGTACCTATACGGCAAAGACACGAGAATCATAACACAACACGAGCTTGAAGAGAAAATCGCGAAAGGAGCCTTCAAGGCTAAGAACGTTGTCATGATACAATGCGTTGGCGCCAGAAACGAGGAAAGGCCAAACTGTTCAAGGATCTGCTGTGGCCAAGCCATGAAAAACGCCCTGAAAATCAAGGAGGTAAGCCCGAAGACAGAAGTCTACGTTCTATACAAGGACATCAGAACGTATGGCTTCAAGGAAGACTATTACCGCGAAGCCGCGATGAAAGGAGTCATGTTCATCAACTACGAGGATGAGAGAAAGCCGCAGGTTGCAGATGAAAATGGGAAGCTTAAGGTTACTTTCTGGGAGCCTGTGATAAAGGAGGAAGTTGAGGTTGAGCCAGACGTCGTGGTCCTGAGTGCTGCAGCAGTACCGAACCCTGACAACAAGCATGTTGCAGAAATGCTTAAGGTACCGCTAACAAAGGATGGGTTTTTCCTAGAAGCCCACATGAAACTTCGACCAGTGGACTTTGCAACTGACGGCATTTTCCTCTGTGGAATGGCGCATTCGCCGAAGTACATTGAAGAGAGCATTGCTCAGGCTTGCGCGGCTGCGGCAAGAGCGACAACCATACTGTCTAAGAAGTCGCTTGAGATGGAAGGAATTGTTGCGAATGTATCTGAAGATTTATGTAGTGGTTGTAGAATCTGTGAATATCTATGCCCGTACGGTGCAGTTGAAATGAAAGACAAAGACGGCAAAACCCTTGCACACGTGATTGAAGCCTTGTGCAAGGGCTGCGGAGCCTGCGGTACGGCTTGTCCAACTAAAGCCATCACAATGGGGCACTTCACCACAGAAGAAATACTGGCTCAGGTTAAGGCCGCGTTATTGGAGGCAAAAGCATGAGTGACGAGAAGTTTGAACCCAAAATCATCGGTTTCCTCTGCAACTGGTGCAGTTATGCAGCCGCTGACCTCGCTGGAGTGAGTAGGATTCAGTATCCTCCAAACATAATAATCATCCGCGTGATGTGCACTGGGAGAATAGACCCCTCATTTATTCTTGAAGCTTTCAAGGACGGCGCCGACGGTGTACTCGTTGCCGGCTGCCACCTTCCCTCAGATTGCCATTACATCAGCGGCAACTTCAAGGCGTTAAGACGAGTAACTCTGTTGAAGAAGGTGCTGAGAGACTTTGGCATTGAACCCGAACGCTTGCGGCTCGAATGGCTTTCGGCAAGCGAGGGAGACCGATTCGCAGCCATAGTGCGAGACATGGTCGAAGAGATCAAGAAGTTGGGACCGAACCCATTGAAAGCGAAGGAGGTTGAAGCCTAATGACTGAGGCAGTGCAAAGGCCGATAAAATCCTCGGAGATTGATTCAAAGTTCAAGTATGAAATCTCAAAGATGCATGGCGGAGAAAAACTGATGCGCTGTTTCCAGTGCGGTACATGCACATCGGATTGTCCCATTGCAAGATTCAGCGGCACTTATAGGCCTAGACAGATCATTCGCATGACCCAGCTCGGACTGAAAGACAGAGTGTTGAACAGCGACACCCTGTGGCTCTGTGCGTCATGCTTCACTTGTACAGACCGTTGTCCACAGGACGTTGAGGTTGCCAGCGTGATACGCGTGCTACGGAACTTGGCAGCGGAGCGGGGTCATGTCCCGCAAGTGTTTAAGGAGCAGTGTTCAAGCATACTTGAGTCAGGCTACGCTTACAAGCTTCCAGAGCTAAGGTTGAAGAAGAGAGAAACCTTAGGACTGCCACCTTTGCCGAAGGGTAACCCTGAGAGTTTGGGCAAGACACTCCGAACTGTGCATTTTCTCAAGCATGTGGAGAAGAAAGGTGAATAAAAATGGCGAAGAGCAAGTATCTGATGTTTCTCGGCTGTGTAATCCCCTACCGTGTGGCTGCCTTCGAAGTTTCAGCGCGGAAGATTCTTGGAAAGCTCGGGGTAGAGCTTGTTGAGATGCCCGAGTTCAACTGTTGCGGGCTTCCGCTTGATCCCGTAAGTCACGAGATGATGCTTATTCTGGCAGCGCGGAACCTTGCGTTGGCCGAGCAGAAAGGCTTGAACATTATCACGCTGTGTCCTGGCTGCGCGGGCACTTTGAAGAAAGTTAACAAGATGTTGAAGGAAGATAAGGCTTTACGCGACGAGGTTAACTGTCACTTGAAAGAGGCAGGGTTAGAGTTCAAGGGAACCGTGGATGCGAAGCATCTGGTGCAAGTGTTAATCGAAGATGTTGGACTGGAAAAAGTAAAGAATTCGGTTGTCAAGCCGCTCACCATGCTCAAGGTTGCTGAGCACAATGGCTGCCATATTCTTAGGCCGAAAGAGTTCATCGGTTTTGACGATCCAGAAGACCCGAAGACGCTGAAGATGTTGATCGAGGCGACTGGTGCAACGTGTTTGGATTATATGGATGAGACAGAATGTTGCGGTGCGCCGAGCGTAGGCGTGAACGACAAGATTGCGCTGCAACTTGCGAGGGACAAGCTGAATCACATTAAAATGGTTGATGCTCAAGCTATGATAACGATTTGTCCCTTCTGCCACATAATGTACGACACGAACGAGCTGCGGATTGAGAAGATGTTTAACGAGGTCTACGGCATTCCAGTATTGCATTATCCGCAGTTGCTCGGTTTGGCGATGGGTATGAAGCCTGAAGAACTGGCTTTTAATGAACTCAGGGTTGACGTTTCTAAATTGCTGAAACAGGTTGAAGGTGGAGCATAAGATGGCCAAAGAGAAGTTGAAGGTAGCCTTCTATTGGGCTGCAAGCTGCGGCGGCTGCGAAATCGCAGTGTTGGACATAAACGAGAAAATACTGGACCTGATACAGATAGCTGACATAGTGTTCTGGCCTGTGGCTGTGGACGTGAAATACAAAGACGTTGAAAACATGCCTGACAAGTACATTGACGTGTGCTTCTTCAACGGGGGAATCCGAAACAGCGAACAGGAACACATGGCTAAGCTCCTGAGAAAGAAGTCAAAACTGCTAATTGCCTATGGCGCTTGTGCACATCTCGGAGGGGTTCCAGGCCTAGCAAACATGGCTGACAGGAAGGAAATCTTCGAAAAAGCCTACAAGACTACATTCTCAACAGACAATCCGAACTACGTGACGCCGAAGGCAAGTTCACATGTCAAAGAGGGTGAGGTGGACATTCCAGAGTTCTACGACACTGTCTTGCCGCTGGATAAGGTGGTTGATGTTGACTATTATGTTCCAGGCTGTCCGCCGGCTGTTGAACGCACGACTTTCGCTTTAGATGCCATTGCGAAGGGTGAGCTGCCAACGAAAGGTTCGGTGCTTGCGCCTCTGAAGTCGGTGTGTGATGAGTGTCCGAGGAAGAAGGAGAACAAGAAAATCACGAGAATCTACCGCACGTACGAGAAGGCTCCTGAACCTGAAAGATGCTTGCTTGAGCAGGGAATCATCTGCATGGGTCCAGCCACCCGAGGCGGATGCGGGGCTAGGTGTTTGAATGCGGACATGCCTTGCACTGGCTGTGGCGGGCCTTGTCCGAACGCGCCTGAGCAGGGTGCAGCCATGATAAGCGCATTGGCTTCTATCTTGGGTTTGGAAGAGGAGAAGGAGAAATATTCAGATGAGGATGTTGAAAAACTGATGAGTCAGGTGAAGGACCCGATTGGAACGTTTTACATGTACGCTTTGGCAGCGTCGATTCTTGGAAGGAGAGTGATGAAAGAATGAAAAAGGTAATGATTGAGCCGATTACTAGGCTTGAAGGCCACGGCAAAGTGGCAATATTCCTTGATGACGCTGGGGAAGTGGCTAATGCTTACCTTCAGATTCCTGAGCTCAGGGGTTTTGAGAGGTTCTGCATTGGAAGAAAAGCTGAAGACATGCCTATATTGACGAGCAGAATCTGCGGAGTCTGCCCGGTTGCACATCACTTTGCTGCAACGAAGGCTTTGGACGCGGCGTTTAATGTTGAGCCGCCGTCGGCAGCCAAGAAGCTCAGGGAACTCATGTATGCAGGATACATCATCTACGACCATACTCTGCACTTCTACTATCTTGGCGGCCCAGACTTCGTGGTCGGTCCAGATGCACCGCCCGAGAAGAGGAATATCATCGGTGTGATTGAGAAGGCAGGTTTGGAAGTTGGCAAGGAAGTCATCAAGCACAGGGCTTATGGACAGAAGATGACTGAGATTATCGGAGGGAAGGCCACGCATCCTGTGTGCGGTTTGCCGGGTGGAATGTCGAAGGCTTTGAGCGAGGACGGTAGAAAAGAAATTGAGACGATGGCTGAGTCGTCAGTGAAGTTTGCGCAGTTCACATTGAAGCTGTTCCACAATCTTGTCTTAGGCAACAGCAAGTACGTTGACATGATCAAAAGTCCAAGCTATATACACAAAACTTACTACATGGGTTTGGTGGACAAGAACAACAAGGTTAACTTCTACGACGGCGACGTTCGGGTTGTAGACCAGCGCGGCAACGAGTTTCTGAAGTTTCTGCCTAAGGGCTACTTGAACAACGTGGCTGAGCATGTTGAAGAGTGGACGTACTCGAAAATGCCCTACCTGAAGAAGGTTGGCTGGAAAGGGCTGGTTGACGGAAAAGACAGTGGAATATACCGTGTAGGCCCACTTGGAAGGCTTAACGCTTCAAACGGCATGACTACGCCGCTTGCGCAGGCAGAATACGATGCCATGTACAACACTCTCGGCGGAAAACCAGTTCACAGCACGCTAGCGTTTCACTGGGCAAGACTCGTTGAGCTATTATATGCGGCTGAACGGGCTTTAGAGTTAAGCCGAGATCCAGAGATAACAAGCACAGACATCCGCGCCAAGCCAGGCGAACCAGACGAAGGTGTTGGCGCTGTTGAAGCTGCGAGGGGCACATTGTTCCATCATTACATGCTGGATAAAGATGCACTGATCAAGGACGTGAACCTGATTGTGGCGACGACGAACAACTACCCGGCGATTTGCATGTCAATCCGCGATGCGGCTAAGGGTTTGATTCACGGCGGCAACGTGGACCAAGGCATCCTCAACAAGGTGGAGATGGCTTTCAGGGCCTATGACCCGTGCTTCGCATGTGCCACGCACTTTGCTGTTGGACAAATGCCGCTGGCAGTCGAAATCTATGATAGCCAAAAGAGGCTGCTGAAAACAATACAACGATAAACCTTTTGTCCATTCTCCTTTCTATTCTGTTCTGCAGTGGCGGTTTCGAGTGGCTAAAGCAAGGTACGACGTCAGGAAAGAGTTGAAGAAATGGTTTTCTGATGCCGAAAGAGTCGTCATAGCTGGCATTGGAAACCCAATACGCATGGACGATTTTGTCGGGGTGAAAATCGTTCAAGACTTGCGTAGAAAGGTTTCGGGCAGTGTTTTGCTGATTGAATGTGAAACTGTCCCAGAAAGCTTCATTCAGCAAATTCTAGACTTCAATCCAACACATGTTCTTCTGATAGACGCTGCAATGCTGGGCCTGAAACCTGGTGAATCAAGACTAATAGGCCCAGCGCGACTAGCAGATTTCCCTGCCTTTTCGACACACGTGCTTCCGCTGAGAATATTCTGTGAATACCTTGCCAAGTCAGCGAAAGCAGAAATCGCCCTCCTTCTGATTGAGCCTAAAAAAACTGATTTCGGGGAAGGATTGACTTCTAAACTCTGCGCTTCGGCACAGAATATTGTGAATCTTTTGCTGCAGGCTCTGCCTTGAAGCATGGCTTGAATGTTAGGCTTGAAGCAGTTTCTTCTTCGCTAATATTCTCTCTATTCTCTTTTTCGCATCGGCTTTCTGGTATATCATCAGAGCTTGGTCAAGAAGCGAGTAGGCTTTTTCTTTATCGCCATCTTCATTTCTTTCCAGATACATTAGACCGTATTCGTACAGAATTTCTGCGTATTGGAAAACACGCCATTTTTGTGCGCTAAGGGCTTTGGCTTCTCGAAGGCTTTTCTCAAAGTGCTGCATAGATTGTTCCCAGCTTTTCTGTTTTCTGCAGAGCATTGCTTTCAACAATTCAGCGTCACAGATAGCCAATCTGTTTTTTGCTTTTGTTGCATATTCGTAGATTTTCTCAATCAGAGCTGTGGCTTTGTCAATTTCGCCTTTTTCCAGATACAGTCTTGAAAGAGCTGGTAGTGGCGTAGTCATTTGATAGTCTGTATCTCCTGCTTTCTCAAAGATGCTGTTGCTTTCCTCTAGGTATTTCTCAGATTCATCGTAGTCTTCCATTTCCATATATAGCATTCCAAGCTCCGAGGCGGTATTTCCCGTTTCTTGATACTCTCCAGCTTCCCTAGCAAGGTCAAAGGCCTCCTTAAAGTAGTTAAGGCTCCTATCCCATTCTCCAAGATAACGGTAACATATGCCAAGCGTCCCCAATGCGCTCCCGATGAAAGCCGTATATTTGATTCTCTTGACCAATGCGAGATTGTCCTCAGCTACGGAAAGAGCTTTTTGCAGATTCCCCATATAACCATAAGAACCGCATAGCATCATATCAAGCCAAGCTAGGCTATACAAGGCGCCGACTTTCTTGGCCATATCGGAGCCTTCTTGGGCGGTCTCAAACAACTTCTGGAATTCTCCTGTCGAGAAGTAGAGAGCGCAGAGGTTATTGTAAATGGTGAGGGCATCATTTAGAAGGTTGTTCTCGAGGTCTATTTCCAGTCCTTGTCTATAGTATTCTGCAGCCTTGTCGAATTCTCCAGATTTCATGCTGAGCACGCCTAGATTGTTGTAACAGCGTGCAAGAACGTCGGGGGCGTTGAATCTTTCTGCCAGTGCAAGGGCTTTCTGTGTCCAAATCAAAGCTTCACCAGATTTTCCAGTTCGCCAAAGCATGTGCGAAATATCTTCATACAAACTAGCTAGTTCCACACTTTCGGGTTCTTTCTCAAGTATCTCCAAAGCCATATGATGATGCTCAGAAGCCTTAGCCTTGTCACCCAATGCGTTCCAAAGTATCAATGCCATTCTAGTATGAAGCCTAGCGATATTCTTCTTATCTCCCAGCTGATCCCACAAAGCCAACGCTTTGTCATAGTATTCCATTGCAACATCAGACCTCCCTATCCAAAAGTTAAGGTCGCCAAGTTTCTCAACTATTCGAACTTTTTGTTCAAGACTGGCTCCTTTCTCTTCAAGCAGTTCAAGCGCATATTGGAAATAAGAGAAGGCTTCATTATGGGCATACACTGTCTGGGCTTTTTCCCCTGCCTTCAAGAAATAATCAAGTGCCTTTTCTTTGTCGCCGCCTTCGAGAAAATGATAGGCAAGTTCTCCCAGATGCTCGTCAATCTTTTTAGCGTAAACCTTCTCTAAGGCATTTCCAACGCTACCGTGAAGCTTCTTATGCCTTAAATGGCTAACTTCCTCATGCACAACGTCCCTAACTATCACATCAGCAAAACAATAAAAATCTTCTCCGCGAACAACCCTCTCCTTAACCAATCCAGTTTTAAGCAATTTCTCCATCAGTTCCAGCAATTTATTCTCTTCAATATTGGTGACCCCGCATATCGCCTCAAAAGAGAAATCGTTCCCAACAAAAGAAGCCAAAGTCAAAATATTCTGGCAGTCCTCATCAAGCCGACTTATTCTCGCCTTTATAACACTCTTAACAGTTTTAGGAAATTCAATTTTAGAAACTTCCTTAATCTTCCATCGATTCTCCTTACGAAAGATGACCTCTTCTTCCCTTAGAGACTTTATCACCTCTTCGACAAAGAAGGGATTACCCCTCGTTTTCTCATAGACAAGTTCACAAAACTCTCTTGGAACATCGTCTTGCTCCAAAATCTGCTTAAGCATCTCCAGAACATCATTGAAAGACATGCGCTTCAATTGAGCGGATTGAAGCAAGCGTTCTCTGTTCAATTCTGTCAAAACAGGAGACAAAGGATGTCGTTCATCAATGTCGGTGTCACGGTACGCACCCAAGAGAAGCAAAGGCTCTCTGTAAACACCCCGAGCCAAATAATGCAGTAACAAAAGCG
>Ga0315282_10007437_pt1 | contig 17977 bp, 5 predicted proteins | sample YL17G07_20_MG_FD_203693 | JGI IMG/M metagenome (GOLD analysis project Ga0315282, IMG submission 203693) | Sediment microbial communities from Yellowstone Lake, YNP, Wyoming, USA - YL17G07_20 | ecosystem: Environmental > Aquatic > Freshwater > Lake > Sediment | place: USA: Wyoming | collected... | reverse complement strand
CGTTTGTGGGTCCATTCAAAGAAGTGCGATCCATCTTCCATGGCCAGGGTCATCATCTTCTGGGCCTTCTCAGATGACGGAGCGCCGTCCGGCTGGAACTCCGGAGACAGACTCGCCGGCGTCCGGGTCGTGAAGTCGTGTTCGTCCCGGCAGGTAAACAGCTTGATCGTCGCCGGGTTCCCAGCGGTGAACCCCTCCGCAGGTGTCAGTACCATGATGGCATCTCTTGAGTCGGCATACAGCGCGCGGTAGCTCGCCTCGCTGGCGCGCAGTTCCTGTTCCGCCTTGGCGCGCTCCCTCTCGCTGCGAAACAGACTGCGTGCGCCAGCCCAGATTCCCGCCAGGCCCAGCAGGCCAAGGAGGGTATAGCGCAGACAGCGCGGGGCTACCTCTTGTCGCTCTGCCGCCAGAAAGGGTGCCATCGGTACGGAGGCACTCATCCCGCCGCGAATGTCGCCCACCTTGTAGCCTTGGTTGCCGTGGCATTTCAAGCATCCCTCTTCGACGATGCGCGGGCGCATCAGCCGCATATACAGCGCGCCGTTCACGTTTGAAATGCCGATAGTCTCCTTCTCGCCCTGCTCGAAACGCTTGAGCGCACTCTCTTCCCAAGGATCTGGCAGGTTCGCCGGGTTGATGGGAGTCAGGCTGGTGGCATGGGTGAACACCACACCCTTCTCTCCAGCCATCTCCGCCACCTCCCGCACGATAGCCGAACTGTTGCGCAACGTCAGCGTTGTCCCGTCTGGTGTCGTGATGTCCCGTTGCGGGACGTTGGCGAGAAATGGACTCGGCTGTGTCTCGGGCGTAACGGGAACGTACACGCCACCGTGCTTTGCAGCCCAGCGACGCAGGAGCGCGTCCTTCTCGAACGCCACCCGCACCTGCATCTCCGCCATTGCGGCGGTTTGTTCACGCTCGTTTGAGCAGTACCAGAGGAATGAAGCAGCAATAGCCAGGACCCACAGCGCGACAATAAGCCACACGTAACGCATGAGTTGGCGTTGGGCGGGGCTGGCGGCGGGTGTGGTCGGGTTCATGGTGCGTACCTTCTCAAAGAGGAGCCTGGGGTTAGCTGGCCACGGCCACACACGAGCCGGCTTCGGCCTTCCTGGCCGGCTCGACACACGTGCGAGCCGGCACTGCAACGGGCGAAGTTCCACGCTTCTTGTCCAGCAGACGCGCAATGGCCTCCAGCAGCACGCCTTCATCCACGATTGGTTTGCTGATGTACTCATCGAAACCCGCGGCCAGCAGCCGTTCGCGGTCGCCGGCCATGGCGTGCGCCGTCAGGGCGATCACGGGGAGGTGTCTGAGGCGGCCATCAAGGCGAATCTGTTCGAGAACCTGCATGCCGTCCATGCCGGGGAGCGAGATGTCGAGAAGGACCAGGTCCGGCACAGCGCTGGGCAGACCGTTCAGCGCCGCCGGTCCGTCTTCGAAATCAACGACCTCGTAGAGATCGTCAAGGAACGCATGCAGCAGCAGGCGATTGTCCTCGTTGTCCTCAACGACGCCGATTTTCATCCGTTTCATCGCAACACCCCCAGCAGCACCTCCAGAGTGAAACCCGCCAAGACCAGCTCGGCTTCCTCCAGGCGGCTGACGTGCCGCACGGGCACCGCGGCGCGTTCCAACACCAACCGCGCCAACTTCCTGCCCTCGATCAGCAGTAGGGACGGCGCGTGCCGTAACCGCGCATCGAGTTCCGCAAGAGCAAAGGGGTCCGTCATGCTGTTCTTCATATTCGCCTCATCCTTTCGGTTCTTCTTGACACCCGCGATAGCGTATGGAAGGCAACGCCTGTGCCGCTCAACAGAACGGCCTTGGCCTCTTCCCTGGAACTCTCAACAGTGGTTTCGCAAGCCATTAACGCACAATATGTTGCGCGGTCGCGATTCCTCTTGCGCGCGGCAAAGCCACGCACGCACAAGACAAGTGCATCCGCGGCTTTGAGCGCATAGATGCCCTTACCCAAGTACAGCCTGTATGTTTCTAAGGACAGGTGTCGGGACGACCGAAAAGGAGCGAGGCAGCCAATAGCAGGGGCGAAGCCTTGCGTGCGCCTTTCCGCCCGGCACCTCCAGGACTTCTGAATGCAACCGTGCCTTCTACGCCCTTTGACTGTCGTTCGGGATACGCTAGGATAGAGGCGCAATCTATCGCGTGGAGCAGCGTCATAACATGGCTGGTACAATCGTACTGGTTGACGACGAGGCCGAGATACTCAACATCCAGGCGGACGCCCTGACGGGCATGGGTTTCGTTATTCGCAAGTTCACAGACCCCATTGCCGCTTGGGAGTTCCTGCAGCGCGAACGGACAACCTTGGTTGTAACGGACTGGAACATGCCCGGCATGACCGGCTTGGACCTGTTGTTCAAGATACGTGGTCTGCCCTTTCCGCCTTACGTCATTGTGCTCACGGCTTTCGGCACGGTCGAGCGCGCCGTGCAGGCCATGAACGCCGGGGCCTACAGCTTCCTGGCAAAGCCCATCCAACTGGTGCCATACCGGAGCACAATCGAAGCTGCACTGGCCGCCTTTGCCGCCCGAGCGGCCACGGCGGTTGTGCCGTTGCCGCGAGCCAGCAAGAGGGCCGCCGAACCGATTGCAGTGTCGCCGGCCATGCGTCACGTATGCGACATGGCCCGTGCCGCCGCGTCCAGGGAGAGTTCCGTGCTCCTGCTGGGCGAATCGGGGACGGGCAAGGAGGTGCTTGCCGACTACATCCATCAGCATAGCCAGCGTTCGGCAGGGCCGCTGGTAAAGGTCAACTGTGGCGCCTTGCCAGAACACCTGATGGAGTCGGAGTTGTTCGGCCACGAGAAAGGGGCGTTCACAGGCGCCGACAGGAAGACCGTCGGACGTTTTGAGCAGGCTTCGGGCGGCACGTTGTTTCTCGACGAGATCGGCGACGTGCTGCCGCAGTTGCAGGTGAAACTGCTGCGCGCGCTGCAAGACCGCAAGATTGAACGAGTGGGATCCAGCGCGCCCGTCAGCGTGGACTTCCGCCTCGTCTGCGCCACGCATCGGGATCTGAAAGCGGCCGTCGCGGCTGAGGGGTTTCGCGAAGACCTCTACTACCGCATCAACGTTGTGCCTATCCGCATCCCGCCGCTGCGCGAACGCCAGGAGGACATCGAGCTGCTGGCAATGCATTTCCTCAGTATGTTGCGGGCCGACGCGCCCAAGGCGCCGGAAGTACTCAGTGCCGAGACCATCGCCGCCTTGCGGGCGTTTCCCTGGCCGGGGAACGTCAGGCAGCTTCGCAACGCCATCGAATACGCTCTGGTCGTGTGCAAAGACAGGGTCATCACGCCAGCGGATCTGCCCGAGGATCTGCGCCAGCAGTCGCCCGCGGATGCAGGCGCGGCTGCAACAGCAGCCGCACAGACGGGCTCCGCGGCGCCGATCCCATGCGCCACGCCACACCAGGGTTTAAGGGGCTCAATGGAAGCGGCCGAGGTCGAGGCGATCAGAGCGGCTCTCATCCGCAACCATTGGCGGGTGTCGAAGGTCGCCCGCGAACTGAAGATCAGCCGCTCTGTGCTCTACGCCCGCATGAAAACGTACGACATCAAAAGGCCTGAGTGAAGGCCCGGGAAGCCAGGTAGCGCGCGGACCACTGTCGGGTGCCGGCCCCGCCCCTTCAGCCAGCGGCAAGACCGCTCGGTTTCTCGGCAGGCTGCGGAAGATGGACTGGAACCTGCGAAAGTCCACTGTCCTCGTATCCGGACATTCTGCGTGTTTTGCCGGACAGGTTCTCCGAAGACAGGACTTGATGCAAACCGTTATCGAGCCACCCGCCCGTATTCCAGCGTCCCACGCATGGATATGTGATGACGGCGCAACCGACACGTGATGTACACAACATGGCCCGACGCTTGCGCACGGCGAAGCAGTGCTTCCCGGTGTTTGACCTGTTCTCCCGCGAAACCCGCATACGGAGGGACTACACGATGAACCGTCACGTCTTTGCTTCGCGCAGCGTCAAGGCAGCCGCAACCTCGCGCCTGTTGCTGCTGAGTCTTGTTGCATCGCTGGCCGTCTCGTCGAGCGCGATGGCAGCCGCGTTCGAAGTGCTCGTCGTGCCGGCGATAGGCACCAACCCCAACGTGCCGCACAGCAGCTATGCAACGGTGCCGACCGTCTTCAAGGCTGTGGCCCGCGGCGGTACGGGCGCGTACACTTACGACTGGGACTTCAACGGGGACGGCACGTACGATGTGACGGGATTGACGTCCACCAATGGCGACCTGCAGGCGACTTACACCTTTCCCGAGCAGCCCAGCTCGCAGCTCTTCACTGCCACGGTGCGTGTGACCAACAACGGCACCACCATCGCGAAGACGTTCAGGGTGAAAGTGTACCCTGCTGCGGGCATTACGGACGATATCAAGGCCAATAAGGCGATTGAGGACGGGCTGTGGTATCTGCACAAACAGTTGACGGCAACCAAGACGACCGTGGGCGGCCAGCCGGTGGCCTACTTGAGCGACAGCGACGATGGTGGAGATGCCACCTACGGAGCGACCGGCGTCGGCATCCAGGCATTCCAGAACAAAGGACACAAGATTTCGGGCGACCCGGCGGTGAACCCCTACGTCACCGACGTCCTCATGATGCACAACTACCTTCTCTCCAAGCTCGTGGATTATGACATCAGCGCCAAGCCTGGAGCCGGGTCCACCCCAAACGTCGGCATCGGGTTACCCAACGGCTTGGTGTCGGGTGCATTTGCCTACTACAACTCACTCGTGGTGACGGCGCTGGCGACATCCACTGTTGCCGACCGGGTCGTTCCCACCGGCTTATCGCACGCCGGCATGACCTACTCGCAGCTCGTCCAGGGCCTGGTCAACTTCCTCGCCTATCGGCAGGGCGATAGCGGCACATCCGGAGCGGGTCTGTGGGACTATTCCTGTCGCAGCACCAGCAAGGACGGTTCGATGACCCACTTCGTGACTACCGCGCTGGAGTGGTCAGAGAAGAAGATGTCTGCCACGATACCCACGTTCGTGCGCACGCAACTGAGCGCCAACATAGGGCTCATCAGGAACGCCGGTAACGGAGCCTTCGGCTACAGCGACAACTCCTCCTGGCTGAACATCGGCAAGACCGGCGGAAACATGAGCACCTATGCGCTCTTGGGCTATGCGCCCGCCGGCAGTGACGTCATGCTGTCCCGAAAGTACATCGCCGACAATTGGACTGTGACGCCGGTAAACGGTTATCCAAGCGGCGTGGGACACGTCTATACGATGTGGGCCATCATGAAGGGCTCGCGCGCCTTCGATCCGCCGATCCCAACCTATACTACGACGAACGACGCCACCACCTACGACTGGTACCAGATCTTCCGCGCGTACCTCGTGGCCAACCAGCAGTCTGATGGGCACTGGAACGACATCTCCGGCGGATGGATGTCGTCCTATCCGCGCATTGCCTCGGCCATGTGCATCGAGATTCTCGAACTCGTTTTCCTGACGACGCCGCCCGTCGCTGTCGGCCGCGCCGATGCCACGGACGTTCCCTCGAACAGCGTTGTGACGTTGCACCACGACGAGTCGTACCACATGGACCCCAATCTCCAGTTGGCGTTGTTCGAGTGGGACTGCGGTGCGTCCCTCGGCAACGGGGTCTACGATGGCGCACCGGACGGGACCTACGATCTCGCCACGACCGACATCAATGCCGCGGCAACCTTCAAAGTCGGCGGCCCGGGAACGTACCATGTCCGGCTGCGGGTCACCGACAACTCCTTGCCCACGCCGCAGACCGCGACGGATGACTCCGTCGTGATTACGGTGACGAACCAGAACCATGCGCCCGTAGCCGTGGCGGTCCCGCCGGGACAGGGCTTCGCGCTCGCCGATTACATTCTCGACCTGACGGATGGCAGCGTGACATTGGACGGGAGCGCCTCGTCCGACCCGGATACCGCCGACCACGGAGACTGGATCGTCAGCTACCAGTGGGCCGTTCCGGGCGGCACGTTGTCGGGGGCCACTGCTTCCCTGCCCACGCCTGGAGCCTGGGTGGCCGGCCACACGTACACGGTCACGTTGACCGTCACCGACGATGGAACGTGGGACCCGGTGATCGCTCACCAGCATAAGCAGGCCAGTGCGGCAGCCTCGGTCTTCGTGTCGGCGGATTCGCGGCCGACCGCGGACAGCAAGACTGTTTCGACCAACGAGGACACACAGGTTGCCGTGACGCTGACGGGCACCAGCATCCGCGACCGCACGCTCAGCGGCGCGATTGTGACGCTTCCCACCAGCGGTATGCTGTACCAGACGGCGGACGGTACCACCCGCGGCGCGGCGATCGCTCAGGATGACGTGGTGACCGGCAGCCCGCTGCGCGTCATCTATGTTCCGCCGGCCGATGCCAACGGCAACGGTCTCGAGTCATTCGGTTACACGCTCAACGACACAGTGAAGACTTCCACGGAAGCCACAGTGACAGTCAATGTGGCGGCAGTCAATGATGCGCCTGTGTTGAACCCCATCGGTAGCCAGACCGTCAGCGAGGGCGAGCTGCTGACCTTCACGGCCACGGCCACGGACCTCGAATCTCCGCCCGAGACGTTGACGTTCAGCCTCGACCCAGGCGCTCCGGCAGGCGCGGCGATTGATCCTTCAACCGGCGTGTTCACGTGGACGGCGTCAGACGGTCCCGCCACCGTGTCCGTCACCGTGCGCGTCACCGACAACGGCACGCCGCCACTGGATGATTCCGAGACGGTGACCATCAACGTCACCAATACCGCGCCAACAGCATTCCTCGGCAACAGCGGCCCGTTCAATGAGGGCGGCACAGGCAGCGTCAGCTTCAGCGGGCAGTCCGACCCTTCGACTGCGGATAGCGCGGCAGGATTCCACTACGCCTACGACTTCAACAACGATGGCTCTTTCGAGATCGGTGATGGCACGTATGGCGGCTCAAGCACGACCGCGACGGCAGCCGTCCCTGCGAGTTACCTCGTTGATGGCCCGGGAATGCGCACGGTCCGAGCGCGGATCATTGACAAGGACGGCGGTTTCCGGGACTACACGACGGTCCTGACTATCGGGAACGTTCCACCGACCATCACGGCGCTGGCGATTGCGCCGGGAACAGTAATCGAAGGCTCCGCAGTGACGCTGACGGGTTCCTTCACCGACCCCGCGGGCGCGCTCGATGGCGACTACACTGTGTCCGTTGACTGGAAGGACGGCTCGACGCTGGACAGTTTCACCGTGTCCGTCACCGGTGCGCCGCCGTACACGTTCACCCGCACCCACGTCGTGCTGGATGACAAGCCGGCGGGCACAACCGCGGACCTCATGTGTCCGTCTGTGACGGTGACCGACAAGGACGGGGCGGTGAGCGCACCGCGAGCTGACGCGGGCGTCATTGTTCTCAACGAGAACCCAACCGCAGCCATCGCCGCGCCCGCCGGCGCCGTCGAAGGCGCGTCTGTGACGGTGACTGGCACCGTCATGTCCGATCCCGGCACACTCGATACCTTCAGCTACGCCTGGCGCGTGACCAGGAACGGGATGGATTTCGCCAGTGCGACGCAGGGCCCCGGCCTGGGACGGAGTTCCAGCTACACCTTCATGCCTGATGGCAGTGGCGCATACGCCGTCTCACTCACCATCACTGACGATGACGGCGGCTCAGGCATGGCCATGCCGCAGAGCATCACGGTAAGCAACGCCGCGCCCACGGTCGCGATCGTCGGCGCGCCGCTCACCGGTCCGGAAGGCTCGCCCATCAGCCTGACGAGCACGGTCACTGATCCCGGCACCGAGGATACGTTCACGTACGCCTGGACCGTCACGAAGAACAGCGCGCCCTATGCCGGCGGCACGGCGGCGGCGTTCAGTTTCACGCCCGACGGTCCCGGAACGTATGTCGTGACTCTCACCGTGACGGATGCTGATGGCGGCACGGGGGCAGACACCAAGACCATTACCGTGACGAACGTCGTGCCGACGGCAGCGATCGTCGGCGCGCCGGCGAGCAGCCCCGTGGGCACAGCGATCAGCCTGACGAGCACGGTCGCCGACCCCGGCACAGGCGCTCTGTCCTATGTCTGGTCTGTGGCGGCGAGCAACGGGCAGGTGATAGCAGACGGGAACGATGCGACGTTCAGCTTCACACCTGACGATGTCGGCGGCTACACCGTGGACCTGGCGGTGACGGACAGCAACGGTGGCACGGGCCACGCGCCCTCCGCGATCATCAACGTAACGAACGTCGCGCCGACGGCGGCGATCACGGGCGCGCCGGCAAACGCCCTTGAGGGCGCGCAGATCAACCTGGGCGCGACAGTCGTAGACCCGGGACTCAATACGTTCATCTATGCGTGGACTGTAACGAAGGACGGCGCGGCATACGCCAGCGGCGCGAATGCCGCCTTCAGCTTCACACCGGACGACAACGCCACTTACGTCGTGACGGTGACGGTAGACGACAACAACGGCGGGAGGGGCTCCGACAGCAAGACCATCAACGTCCTGAACGTCGCGCCGACGGCGGCCATTGCGGTGCCCGCGGGCGCAAAGCCCGAGGGAACGCCCATCACGCTGACCGGCATCGCCACGGACCCGAGCGCGGTGGACACCTTCGCTTATGTGTGGCGCGTCACGAAGAACGGTATGGACTACGCCAGTGCGACCCACGGTCCGGGCCTGGGAACGAGCGATACGTTTACGTTCACGCCCGACGCCAGCGGCACGTACGTGGCGTCACTGACAACCACCGACGACGACGGCGGCGCAAGTGTGGCGGCGGCGCAGACCGTCACGGTAGACAACGTTGCGCCCACAGTCGCCATCGTCGGCGCGCCGCTCACCAGTCCGGAAGGCTCGCCCATCAGCCTGACGAGCACGGTCACTGATCCCGGCACCGAGGATACGTTCACGTACGCCTGGACCGTCACGAAGAACAGCGCGCCCTATGCCGGCGGCGCGGCGGCGGCGTTCAGTTTGGCGCCCGACGGTCCCGGAACGTATGTCGTGACTGTCACCGTGACGGATGCGGATGGCGGCACGGGGGCAGACACCAAGACCGTCACCGTGACGAACGTCGCGCCCACTGTGACAATCGTCGGCGTGCCGGCGAGCAGCCCCGAAGGCACTGCGATCGCGCTGGCCAGTACGGCCACCGACCCTGGGCTGCACACCTTCAGCTACGCTTGGGCCGTCAGTGGCGGGCCATTCACGGCGTTGACCGCGGCAGACCAGGCCGATTTCACCTTCCGGCCTGATGACAACGGCGCGTACACCATCACTGTGACGGTGGCCGACGGCCAGGGGGCCAGCACAATGGCCATCGCGGCCGTCGCAGTGTGGAACGCCAACCCTGTGGCGGCGATCACGGGCGCGCCGCTGGCATGCCCGGAAGGCACGGCAGTCACGCTTGGCAGCACCGCGAGCGACGCGGGCGCAGCGGATACTTTCACACGCGCGTGGAGTGTGACGAAGAACGGGGCGCCGTTCGTCACGGGCGGCAACAGCGCGGGCTTCACGTTCACTCCCGACGACAACGGCACGTACGTCGTGACCCTGACTGTCACCGACGACGATGGCGGCGTTGGCGCGGACAGCAAGTCCATCGTCGTCCTCGACGTGGCGCCGGCAGTCTCGATCATCGGCGCGCCCGTTCCGCACGGCGTTGAGGGCGCCGCCATCACGCTCCACGGCGTGGTTGACGACCCGGGGGTGTGGGATACGCAGACCTACAGTTGGCTGGTGACGAAGGATGGCCATCCGTTCGCAATCGGAACGCAGACCATGATTACGTTCACGCCGGACGACAGCGGAACCTACGAAGCCACGCTCAACGTGACGGATAAGGACGGGCTGGCAAGCAGCGCCGTTGTTGCGATTCCCGTCGCCAACATCGCGCCCACGGCGGCGCTCGTCGGCGCGCCGCTCACCAGTCCGGAAGGCTCGCCCATCAGTTTGACGAGCACGGTCGCTGATCCCGGGACAGCCGACACGTTCACGTATGCCTGGAGCGTCACCAAGAACAGCGCGCCCTACGCCGGCGGCGCGGCGGCGGCGTTCCGCTTCACGCCCGATGACAACGGCACGTACGCCGTCGCCCTGACCGTGAGCGACAGGCACGGCGACGTCGGGGTTGCCAGCGCGACGGTCACTGTGATCAACGTCGCGCCCGCTGTGACAATCGTCGGCGCGCCGACCAACAGTCCGGAAGCGACACCGATTATGCTGCGCAGCACGGTCACCGACCCGGGGACGGCGGACACCTTCACCTACGCCTGGGTTGTCATGAAGGATGGGATGCCGTTTGCAGCGGACGCCGGGGACACGTGCACCTTTACCCCGGACAACAACGGTCTGTATGCCGTGACGCTGACCGTCACGGACGACGACGACGACGTGGGGGCCGACGGCAGGATCGTCATCGTCACCAACGTGGGTCCGACCGTAGCCATCGAGGGCGCTCCCGTCTCAAGTCCCGAAGGCACGACGCTCAACCTGTCCAGCGTCGTCCGCGATGTCGGCCCGCTGGATACGTTCACGTATGCCTGGAGCATCGCCAAGAACGGCAGCCCGTGGGGACCGGAAGGAACGGCGTCCACCTTCAGCTTTACGCCGGATGACGACGGCAACTACGTTGTCGCGGTCGTGGCCAGCGACGGCGATGGCGGCACAGTCAGTGACACGGCGGCCATCTACGTCACCAACATCGCCCCGACGGTAGCGATCAACGGCGCGCCGGCAACGATCACGGCGGGCGTTACCGTTGCCCTTGCCAGCACCGTCACCGACCCCGGCAGCGCGGACACCTTCACCTACCAATGGAACGTGAAGAAGAACGGGACACTGTTCGCGAATGGCGGCGGCACCGCCTTCAGCTTCACGCCCGTGGAGGACGCGCTGTACGAGATCGCGCTGCTCGTCACTGACGACGACGGCGGCGCCGGTTCCGCAAACGCGGTGCTTGTCTCCCAGGCGCCGCCCGTGATCCTCAGCGGACCGGTCGCGGACAGCAACCCCGCCAAGCCCCTGCAGGCCGTGCATTTCTTCTGCAGCGCCGGCGACGCGGATGCGGTCACGTGGAGTTGGGACTTCGGCGACGGCACCGGCGATACGAGCAACAGCAACGCCGTCACTCACGCCTTCACCCCCGCCGGCTCCTACCTTGTCCAGGTTACCGCCACGGATGCGAACGGCCTGGCCACGACCAAGGCGCTGACGATGCTGATTGACCCTGCCGGCGGCATGCCCGTGCCCCTGCGCGGCGAACTTGACAGCGACGGCGACGGTGTGTCGGACAACGTCGAACTGGCGGCGGGCACCGATCCGTTCAACGTGGTCTCCACTCCGGCTCAGGCCGGGATTGCCAAGCCGCAGGACATGACTGTCAAGCGGATGGGCGTCAAGCTGGACTTCACCGGTAATGGCCACGACAGCATCAGCCTGGACGGCGTGGTATCAGTCCCGTCCGGGTTCAAGGCGGCCGGGCAGAGGATCATTGTGGATGTCGGCGGTATCACCAGAGTCTTTGTCCTTGACCGCACGGGCAGGGCCAGGGCTGGAGCAGCGTCTGTTGCCCTGCACGTGAAGTGGGCGAAGAAGGGCGCCACCGGCCAGGTCGCCGCGTTCACCATCAGGTGGCCGCAGGGCGAATTCGCCGCCACGCTGAGCCAGTCGGGGCTCACCAGCAGACCGGCCGCCGGCATGGTCAGTGTCCCGTTCACGCTGCTCCTCAACGGAACGCTCTACCAGGCGTCCGAGAGCCTGCTGTACAGGAATCTGCACGGCGCAGTGGGGACCGCGAAGTAGGTTGCTCTCGTCCATGCCGCCAGTGGCCAATCTCTCGGCCGGCCGCCGTGGCGGAATGATCGGCGCCTCAAACCCCATTTGGAGTCGGCGAACACCGGTCTTGAGCGCGGTCACTTAGCGGTTGAAAGTCAGTTCGAACTGCACAGCGTCGTAATCCACCGTCTCCTCGCTGTCGCAATTGTAGAGATACAGATCGGCCTCGGTCATATCGGACGGCGTGCTGAATGCAACTTGGAGCTTGACCCACTGGTTGAAGACGTCCGGCGGGAAGTTCAGCGCCGCGTGCTGCCAGCCGCGCGCCTGGCTCTTCATGCGCACCAGGCCGTACATCTGGCCTTTCTTGCCGGAGCGGCGGCCCATCACCGTCACGCGGTACGAACGCGACGGCTCCACGTAGATGCGCAGCCCGACGCCTTGCCAGCCCTTGGCCGGACCGAAGCGCAGGAAGCTCTTGCCATCGGCCGGCGTGCCATCAGGCGGCGGCGGACGTTTCTCGAACGAGCCGTCGTCAACGAATGAGAAGAGGTACGCACCGGCGAGCGCCTTGCCGCCGGTGGAGCAGGTCACGTCGCCGCCGGCAAGAGCCTTCTGGGCAGGCCACGACAACTCGCCGGCGGCCGCGCCAAAGGCGGGCAGGTCGAGCGTTTTCTCGTCCTGCAGCCCCGGCCCGGCGAAGGCGAGCTTCACCTGCCGCGGCTGCGGCGACAGATTGGCCGCCCAGAACGGCGCGCGGGCCCCATCCGGTTCCAGCGTGGGCCGCACGCGCGCCAGGAGCTCCTCGCCCGCCGCGGGCTGAGAGACCAACAGGATCGCCGCGGCGTCCGCGACCGGGACGTCCGCCGTCGCCCAGTGATCCTGCGGCCGCAGTTCGATGGCGCGCGCCGTGCCGTCGCTGGCAAAACAGAACGCGCCCACGCGCTCCGGACCGAGGACGCTCAGGTCAACCTCAACCTTGCCCTTGTCCGCGTGTCTGGTGTTGATGATGGTGACGAGCACCGCCTTGCAGCCGTCACCGGTGCGGTCGAAGCGGCGCGCCTCGATGCTGTCGCCGCTGAACCTGAGACCGACGGTGTCGCGATACCGGGCACGCGTCACGTAGCGCATGAACGGCTGTCGCAGCGCCAGCACATCGCGAATGCGGTAGGCATCCTGGCTGAGGATGAGGTCGTGCTTGGCTCCGTAGAGGAACGCGAGCTGCGCGTTGTAGAGCGGCTGGTTCCAGCCGCCGTTCGAGCCGCCGATGTAGAGGATGTGGTCCGGATGCGTGTAGCGGTGCGTGTCCACGTAGATCCAGCCGTAGTGCGCGCTCGATGTCATGCCCATCGCCCAGCGCGTGACCAGTTCGTTCTTGCCCTCGGCGATGAGCGCGAACGCGGGGTTGCGCTTGCGGCCCTCCTCAAAGAGCCGGCGCGCAATGTCCATGTTGGCGCGTCCGAAGAAGTGGCCGTGTTCGCTGCGGCGCAGATCGAACAATGGACCGACGGTCTCGCAGCCGAGCACATCCTGGTAGGCAGCGTCGCAGTTCCAGCGGCCGACATAGAGATCGTCAGTCCAGCGGACGAGATAGTCCTGCCAGGTCTTATCCATCGTGTTCATGGTCCACTGTGCGCCGTCCGCCCAGACGGTGGTCTTCTTCTCGGCGAGCAACTTGACCAGGCTGTCGCGCAGCTTCTGCAACTCGTCGGGCGTCTGCGGCCAACCGGTGAGCTTGCCTTCCGGGTCGGGCACGCTCATGGCCTGTTGGAACTGCTCGATGCTGAGGATCGGGACGTCCTTGGGATAACGGTCGCGCGCGAGGTAGCCGTCGTAGGTCTGGTCATCAATGTGGTTGTACCGGTTGTCCAGGTGGAACATCAGATAGTAGCCGACGTGGCCGCCGCGCCTGCGTATCTCGGCATTCGCTGCGGCAAACTCCGTGTCCGTGCCCCACTTCGGCGATGGCCACCAAAACGAACCGCAGGTATTGGAGCCGAACTGGCCCCAGCCCTGCAGGTGGTCGAGCCCGAAGCGCCGGCCTTCCTCGAACGTGTCAAGCAGTTGAGGCCAGCGGTAGGTCGCGTCGGCGAAGTGGGGGTTGACCTGAATCCAGCCGTTGCTGTCGCGGGCCCAGTCCGGAAAATGGTCGGCCGCGCCGAACTGCCGGCGGAACCAGTCGCCATAGTGATCGGCGGCGGCGTGCCAGTCGCCTGCGTGAGGCCGGATGACATACGTCCACGTGCGCTTCTCCCCGGCAGCGACGCAGTGCTCCTTGACCGCTTCGAGCTTGCAGGCTTCGGGCCACTGCGCGGGATCGGGCCGCAACTGGAAACTCGTGCGGCCGTCCAGGCAATCGCGCACTTCGAAGGCAAGGCCTGCCTGTCCGTCGTAGAGGTCCGCCCAGCCGAGCGCGCCCCAGCCGGGATAGGGCCGGTCCTCGGGTTGTGAGCCGGCCATCCAGGGGCCGTATAGATTCGTGTTGGCCCAGCGGTCGTCGTAGCCGGAGTCGCCGATCTTCAGCCCCGCCAACCGCGGGAACGTGTACGTGAGGACATCCCAATCGGAGCGGTTGTCGAGGCTGAGTTCCCACTGTGACTCGCCGCTGGCGAGCAGCCGCACACTCACGGCGGCGTTCAGCGTTCCGTCGAGGAAGGCATATCCGAGGACAGCAGTCTGAGCGCCGTCAGTCTTCTGAGCAGCCGGCGCGCTGGCCTGCGCGTCCTTGTCGCACCAGAGGACTTTGCGGGGCTTGGGCCACGGCTGGCCGCGCTTCTTCAGTTCGAGGCTAAAGAGAGGTATGGCCTCGACGGGCGAGGCGAGGGTGATGGCGGCGTCCGGGCGCGAAATGCGGAAGACGCCGTGTCTGGCGGCGTCGAAGTCAATCCGCGTGTGCGCGTTTTCGAGTTTGAGCCACGTGTCCGGCTTCATCTCCACGCGCGCCTCGAAGCGTTCGATCCGCGTCTCCTTGGGCGGCTTCTGTGCGAAGCGCGCGCGAAGGCGGAATGAGCCGGTCAGAGGAACGTTCGAGGCTGCGACCCACGTGCGGCCGCCGTCGCTGGTGGCCTCAATCGTCGCGCCCGTCGCGGTGCCGACAACTTTGGCCTCGACGAGCTTTGTCGCCGCCGAGTGGTTGAAGGCCACGCTTTCGAGTACGCACGCGGGGACCGGTCTGCGCGCCGAGACCGGCTTGACCGTGTCGGGCGTCTTGTCGTCACGGCAGACGACGAACTTGTCCACGTCGGGCACGCCGGGCCAGGCCCACAGGACATCGAAGTTCTGCGCTCCCTGCGCAATGGCAAAATCGCGCAGACGTTCCCAGCGCCACTTGCCTGCGTTCTTCTTGTGTTCGGCCTCGGCATCGAGCTTGCGCGCTTTGTACGCGGTCTCGCTGTTCCACGTGTGGCCGAAACAGTTCAGGCATCTGGTGGAAGCGTCCTGCCTGATGCGCGCCCACAGCGACGCCTTGCCGGCGCGGTCGCTGACACAGTGGAAGCGCAGCAGTTTGAACGATGCCAGGTATGTGGCGCCGTCTGCTTCGTCGCGAGCGGTCTTCGCCTGCAACTGGTCGTCGGCCTCCTCGGCATCCAGCGCCACGACGTCGGCGGCGCTGAGGTCCGCGACGGTCTCAAGAGGGACGAACGCCGCGCCGTCCTTGCGGAAGCCATGCGGTTGCGCGATCGGGAGAGCGAAGGTTTCTTCCGCGGCGTGGACAGCCAGGCAGGCGCACAGCAGCACGATGCACGATGCGGGCGGGAGGCTGTCGAGCGCGATGTGCCATTCGCGCGCTCCCCCACGGACAGTGCCGATGCCGGTCTTCCGCATCGCCGCCTTTCTCCAGTCCGGTTGTCGAACCAGGTGTCCAATGATACACCGGCGCCTTCATCATCATCGGCTTTCTTCTCTGGCGCCAATCGCTTTACTCTGACAGACTCCCTGGTGGTGCGACCGTGCTCATTTGAAAGGCCGCGGCCGTAAGGAGCGGCCCAGGTTCAGCCTACGATGCCGCTACGGCCGACGGGCAAGGTCCTTCAGAAAGCCGGCCGGCAGACAGGAGGCCGCCATGAGAATGAGAACCCTCCCGGTCCTGGCGACTGTTCTGATGGCAGCCGAGGCCTTGACGGCGGGGGAGAAACCACAATCTTTGACGCCGGAGAAGCTGGCGGAAACCGTCAAAGGGGCGCCAAAGCTCCCGGCCGATCTGGAGCTTGGGCTGACGCTCCGCCTGACAGACTATATTGACTGCACGAACGTGGACGATCCCCACGAGTTCATGGACCAGGGCACCTCCAAGATCGTCCAAGGACCGGCCGGGAAGTGCCGCGTAACGGCAGCGCACCGTCACGCCTTCTTCGCATACCGTTTTCGGGGCGCCGGGAAGGACAAGCCGACCCTTATCGTCATCGAATATCCGGACGACGCCGTGCGGAACATCTACTTCGGCACACACGAATCGGTCCTCACGGGCCAGGCCAACATTGACTGGAGCCTGGAGACAGGCGTCTACACGGGCGAGCCGCTGCCGCTCACGAACCGGATGCAGTATCACACGTTCTTTCTGTGGCCGCAGGACGAGTGGCCGTGCGTCATCGTGGCGAACTGGATGCGGTACGGATCGAGCGGCGCCGCGAGCCGCATCTGGGTCTATGCCATCGAGGGGAAACTGCCCAAGCTCGACATCTCGCCGCCTGCGCCGGGGAACCCGCGCGTCCTGGGCCACTACAACTCGTTCTCGGGATATCTGTCGAGCCGGTTGTATTTCGGCTGCGGGAGCCCGCAGGCCATCGAGCACATGCTGGAGTATTTCGATTACCTCGGGGTGAACGAGATCAGCGCGTCGGTCGTGGCCAACAACTCGTGGGGCTTCTGGTGCAGGATTCCTTCATGGGACGGCGGTGACAAAGGCACGCATCTCGACGAAGTGCTCCAAGCCATGGACGCCCGGGGCGGCTGGCGCTACGTCGCCGGGTTCTCCCTGGACCGGGGCTTCAAGGCCGGCGGGAAGGCGCTCGGTGCGATGGCCCCGGACGAAATGAAGGCGGCGCTATGCAGGGGTTTCGACGAATTCCTGGACCGCTACGGGAAGTTCAAGTCGCTCAAAGGCATCGCGCTGGGCGGCCAATACGGGATAGACACATTCGATCTCCTGAAGAGCAAGAGTATCGAGAAGGACGTGGTGGCCCACATCAAGTCGAAGCGGCCGGACATCGAGGTGCTCGCGTATCTCGGCGGAGAAGGCCTGCACAAGCCGTACTTCGACGGCGGATCCAGCGGGAACACGTGGAACGTGGTGTCGCGCTGGGAGAAGTCCGGGAAGCCCTGGCCGGAGTTCCTGGGCGAGGAGGCGCTGCTCCAGTGGCAGGCGTGGAAGCACGATCCGGCCGAGATGCGGAAGATCCCAGGGCTGACGGTCCTGGAACAGTACCAGCCCGACGATCACCGCATCTTCGAGCTCTACGCCCAGGAGCCCCGCGCGCTTCTCTACTACGACCTGGACCGCTCGCAGCGGCGCAGCGACCTCGTGGCCGCCCCCTGCGCCAATCTCTGGAACACGCACTACGAGGGCTGGTTCGGCCTGATGCCGGGCTACAACTTCTGGTACCGGAAGCTCTGGGTCGCGCCGGATTTCAACGCGCCTCCGCCCTGTTCGCTGGCGTCTTTCACACGGGCTGTCGGGCATCGCGACCGGCTCTCCATCGTCGCCGGCTCCTGGAATGTGAAGTACTTCGGATGGGAAGCGCACATGCGCAGGTTCGCGAAGGCCTTCCGCTCCCTGCCGCCGGAGCCGATGAACGACGTGCCCAACTGCCCTGTAGACACCCTGCGGATTCGCTGGCTGGAGTACAAGGGCAAGCGGTACGTCTCCCTCGCCAGCCTGATTCCCTTCGCCTCGGAAGCCACCGTGGATGGCCGCGCGGTGAAACTGCCGCCGTACGAACTGGCGGCGCTCGTGGACGACGGTAAAGCGGCGCCGAACGTCCAGGCGAACCTCTGCAGCGAGTACCGGAACTGGGTCGAGAAACGAATCTCGGATTTCGAGAAATCCTGCGCCGAGGTCAAGGCGCTGGACGCCGAGGCTGTTCCCGAGGCGTATGGGAACGCGGCGAAACAGGCACGGCGGCTCCTCCAGGAGGGAAGACTCCTGGCGGCCGACATCACCTTGGGCGTGGGGTTGGTCCGCGAACTCGAGT
>Ga0315282_10007436_pt1 | contig 17979 bp, 21 predicted proteins | sample YL17G07_20_MG_FD_203693 | JGI IMG/M metagenome (GOLD analysis project Ga0315282, IMG submission 203693) | Sediment microbial communities from Yellowstone Lake, YNP, Wyoming, USA - YL17G07_20 | ecosystem: Environmental > Aquatic > Freshwater > Lake > Sediment | place: USA: Wyoming | collected... | reverse complement strand
TCTTAGTCATGGCGCTCTCAATATTCCTACCGCCAGTCTAAGCTGGATCGATTAGGAGCAAAGACCGAAGCAAGCTTCTTATCAAGAGGATATTGAGCTTTGATTAGCGTTCCATGACATGACGGAGGGCGATGATTGAAACAGAAATTCTCAGCTTGGATTGGGATAGTCGGCGGCATCATCGACTTGGCCGTAGGCGCGTCGCTCATACAATCCCAACCGGGGCCGATGGGAACGCAGAGTATGATGAGCGTGTCCGCAGGTTCTTCGACTGGGTACGCGGTCTTGGCGCTCGGAATAGTCGTGTTGATGACTGGCTTGTATCTACTCGTCACGCGCATGATGCAACATCGTCAAGGCTTTGGTCTCCTGATGATTCTGTACGGGTTGGTTATGCTGGTTCTGGGTGCGGGCATGATCGGGCAGATGTTCATGATGATGCAAGCTTCTTTGACCTCTGGGATTGTGATGATCGTCGTCGGACTCGCCATGCTCTATAGCGGTGCAGACATGGTAAGAAGATAGAGCTGATTTCTACTCAGTGAGTATGGATATCGATCGGTCGGACACAGCGGAAATCTGAGACTCTATTACCGACTTATGCTTGAGAACGGTTTTCATTAGGTCATCAATTCTCCTATCGAGCTCTCCTTTCCTTGCTGATGCCTCTTCGATCTGAGTTCGCTTGTCCGTTAGTAGTGCTTCCAAAGCATCTCTTTTATCGAGAACTCCAATCGACTTCAGCTGGCGCATTGTTTCCTGAATATTCGCTTGAAGCGCCAAGTATTCTTCGCGCATCTCATCCAAAGTTCCATCCTTAACTTTACTGATGGTCTCCTGTGCTTTTCTGCGCCTCTTCTCTTCGAATTCCAATGAGTGCTGATTCAATTTCTCTTCGAGTACGTTCAGCAACTGCATGATAGCATAGGTCTTGCTCGTCACGATTGTCTCTGTTGGGTTCTCGATCAGATTGCTAATGAGGTGAGCGTCGACTGAAGCCTGCTTCATCGATGCCATACGTTCCAACTTAAGCAGAGGTTTCGCGAGCGGTTGGAGGAATTGATGAATTTCGTCGCTTTTCAGCTTCATTGCGTCTTCATATCGTTTGAGTTCCTGGAATTCAGATGTGCCGAGGAGAGATTCCTTATCCTGCATTATCTTGCCTTCCTGACCCGATAACCCTTCTAGTGTCGCGGACTCTTTCTGTTCTTGCGACCTGAGTTCGATCAGTTCAGCTTGTCTTTGCGTCATTTGTTCAACTTCACGCCGAAGTGTCTCGAGTTTCGCTCCTGGTGACTTGTCGAGGGCGGCGCCAAGGGCTGTAATGGAGTTCTCGAGTTTTGCCAGTGAACTGTTGAGTGTTGCCATCTCGGTTCTTAGCGCTCGATGGAGTTTAGGAACATACTTGCGCACGCTAAGTATGATTCTGTTCAGTGTTTGTACTGATTGTTCATGAAATCTCTCCGTATCATTATAGCTTGACGGTGTCTCTTTCTTTGAGATCGCGAGCGCATTCTCCTGAATAATGTGCGCTAAGCGTGCTCCGTATTCCGACGTTGTCTTTTCCAGAGTGCCCCAAGCACTCCTTACAGCAGACTCAAATCGCGCCGCGGCGTTGCTGAGATTAATTGCGGCTTCCCTTATGCTCTTTGCTCGCTCTGTGAATCGCTTTTCGTGATCCTTCATGGCGCGCCGTGCAAGGGAGTCGCAATACTCCGAAAGCTCACTAATGCGAATCCCCTTGGCACTCAACGAAACCACTGAAGCCTGCGTCAAGAAGCCCAAGAGCTAGCGCGGATTTGCTTCATAAATCCCTGTGCTCATTCCGCGGTTTGGCAATCGCAGGCCAAACGTGCGTTACGCGGTTGGATTCTGGAATCGATTCACGGCCTCGGTAACCGTTTGATGAAGCGCATCACAAGCCCGCTTTCTAATCTCAAGAGCATCATCCTGCGTGTCCCCTCGCTGATCGACAAGTTTGGCTCGTAACGCGTTCTGCTCTTTGAGTAGGTATTTTCGTTTGATCTCGTGATCGGTTCTGCTCTTTTCAAGTTGCTTCTTGAACTGAATCTCCTTGTCTCCCAGAGCATTCTTTTTTGATTGGAGTGAGCTGGTTTTCTCTTCGAGTTTCGCTTCAGATCTCTTGAAGATTCTATCTAGCAGATTCGATTTCTTTCGAAGGAGACTCAGCCGCTGTTTGCCAAGTTTGTCGATCTCCCGCTGGAGTTCCACGGAGACATTCTCGTGTTTCCTTTTGATTTCACGGTTCTGCTTATTATATTCGCCTTCCAGTTTTGATAGTTCAATTTCGATCGCCGTCAATTGTTGCTGAATATTCGAAAATGAACCCGCGGTCTGCTTCTCGTCTTCAATGCGTTTGTTGAGACCCTCTTGAACCTCTATCAATGCTTTCTGAGCGCTGTCTCGGTATTGTTGGTCAACTGCCCCTGCAAGTTTCGTTTCGAACTCTGTCAGAATACCTTGCACGTCCTTGAGCCAGCGCTGGAAATGCTCAGCGTAAGGTGGTAGTGCGAATCGTTGGTCGCCTAAGTGTTTGATTGCGTTGGTCACTTTGATTGACAGTTCGGAGGGGTTGACCTGTTCTGGCTCTTCGTAGAAGACTGATATTGTTTGATCTTCCCTTCGTTCCCGAGAGCCGGATTTCTTCGTGGTTGGTCGTCCGAATCGCCGACTCCGGCCTCGCATGCGTGGCTGATATCCCATGGCTTGAGAATCCCAAGCTTTCACTATATATGAAAGAGTCTAGGAGACGCCTATCGGTTTTGAAGGTAGAAACGACGCAAGACCAAGCCTGCGACAAGGCCCCCTGCATGTGCCAGGAAGCCGCCTCCTGCGAACATGTTCAGGCCCAAGAATAGCACCATCCCTACTAGCCCTCGTATTCCACCCGCAGCTGCCAGCAGACCCCAGATCGCTCCTGATGCGCCTACTCCGATGGCGTCGCCGCCAAGGAACAGGAACGCTATGTTTCCAACAAGTCCGCTTGTGAGGTACGTGACGAGCCATTTTCTCGTAGTAACCTGTTCTTCGAGTGATGTTCCGAAGATCAGAAGGAAGAGAACGTTTCCTCCCAAGTGGCTTGGGTTTGCGTGTACAAACATCGCTGTGAAGAGCATCCATAATGCTCCATGCCGTACCGCTTCATTAACCTGCGTCAGAGGAAGGGCTACATCATAGTTTAAGGAAAGTAGATCGCCACCTACAATACCTAAGGCGAGATAGATGATGATCAGGATCACAGCCATCCAAACCGACGGTGAATCTCTGATCCGCAAGTTACTTCTTTGATGCCGCAAGGGTAAGCCCTGATGAGATGCAATGCGTCCTTCGACTGTGCCCAATTTAATAAGTGAAACTGCTATCCTTTCCAGTTTGTGTCGTCTGAATCATCGGTGGAAGCATTCGAAGCAGGAGAGAGGATCGCCAAGCTCTCCGTTCTAACGCTGCTCACTCTCGGAGTTGTTGAGATTGGCGTTGGAACGTGGACTAGGAGCCTAGGGTTGAGTGCAGACGGCGTCGATTCATTATTGGATTCCTTCATATCGTTGATAGTCTGGATTGGTTTACATTACTCAAGGCGTAGACCTGATGCGCGTTTTCATTTTGGATACCATAAGGTCGAGAGTTTTGGCGCTCTCCTTGCATCATTAGGCATGATGGGTATCGCTAGTTACATTCTCTATCATTCCTACTTGACCTTCCTGAATCCTCGGGAGATCCTGTACCCGCATGTCGCACTTGCAACGCTGTTGGTGGCCGGAACCATTTCGATGTACCGCGCGTTCCAGATGCGACGCATAGCCACCAACTACAGACTGCTCTCACTTCGCACCGACGCGAATAACTCGATCAAAGACGCTACCGCCTCATTCGTTGTTTTTGTGAGCGTACTCGGTGCTTCATTTGGCATACTTGAGTTGGATGCGGTCGGAAGTATGATCATAGCCGTCTACATTCTGGGCGTTGCATACGTAGCCATTAGAGAATCGTCGCTGATCCTCTTGGATGCATTCGAAAGTCCTGAGATAACCTCTGTTCTGGCAGGGGCACTGAAAACGGTGGACGGCGTTAGGGGTGTGTCCAGCATTAGGCTGCGTCCTTCAGGGCCATATGTCATAGGGATTATCTCTGTCTTGGTTGATGGTTCTTTGACTGTGGCGAGAACGGAACAGTTGCGAAGGCGCCTCTTGGAGGTTGTCGCCGCAATAGTGGAGCCGATTGGCGAATTAGTGATCGTATTCAGATCCGATAGTCACACATGATTATTGGATGTAGCTGCGTCGTAGTCTTAGATTCGGTCGATCGCGTCGAACCATGTTCGCAGCTTAGGGAATCTCTGCGGCAATTCGTTTCCTGAGTATCGAAGCGGATAGATAGCGCCGAATGCGGCGAAGTCTACTAAACTTGGTTTATCGCTTACTAAGTACTGGTGATCTTTCAGCATGTCTTCTATGATTTGGAGGTGGGCTTCCATGTCAGCTTTGAGGGCTGGTCTCCTTGCTGCGACTTGTTCGAGTGGTCCTCGCTTCAATTCCTGTATCTCGACAAACACCCAACGTTCCAAGTCGTCTTTGAATGTCTTGGGAAAGTCGACGACCACGTACCTCCAGACTATCTCCTCAAGCCGCCAATGCGCCCAATTCTCCAGCGCCCTCGTCAAAGCCCGCGTTCCATTTGGATAAATGGTTGGGTTAGGGGCGAGCTTCTCCAAATAGTCTGGAATATCAGGGTAAGTTATGATCTGATCGTCGTTGATTAGGGCAGGAACATAATCTTGGCCGGTCGCCTTGATCAATTCCCTCTTATCATGGTAGCCAACGTTCTTGAGTTCGTATTTCAACCCCTTGTAGTTCAGGATCTTCCTTACCTTAACGCACCAGTGGCTGAACGGTTCCTGAAAGAATGTAAGCATGGGGACCACAGGAGTTCAGTCTTGACTGTGCGGAGCGCTTGGTGGTTTTTCCTCTATCTTTTCAACTAGTAGCATCCTCCCGAGTGTCGTCAATGTGACCTTCGTCTTTCCTCTTGAATGTCTCACAGCCTCAGCCAATCCGAGATCAATTAGGCCTCTTGCATCCTCAGATCCGTGAATGTGATAGCTCAGCAGCGGTTTGCCGTAATTGGTGAGCTTACTGAGTTGGTCCAAGCTGTCAACCTCTCCTCCCGCTTTATCCAAGGCCCTGAGGATGTCCATCTTCACCTCAGAAACCATCTCAGTATAGCTAAGTTTCATGGGAGGAAGCATGACACATTCGTCTCCCTTGCAGAAGAAGGCTTTGAAGCCAAGGATGAAGGAGGTTACGGCTGCTGCGATGCAAATCATCTTGTCGCCACTACTGACGTTTAGTAGGAAGTCATCGAACGGGGCTCTATTCTTTTCGACAATCTGTGAGAATACTTGCATCGTATCTTTGTAACAGTGCTCAGGCCTTATGGTGTCGTAAATCTCGACATCAGTCTTCAATGTCTCCATTATGTTCGTGGAAAGGCGTTTCGCTGTGTCCTTGTCACGATCATAACAGATTAGAACGAGCTTGTTAACCGGAGCATTTCTGACGCCCGCGAGAACGCCACCGGAGTCCTCTCCGACCGTAGCGATCTGCAGCGTCTTTCTGAACGTCTTGGACGATTCGGCCTCTGACGTTCTATGCCGAGTCTTGGTGTCTGCGATCATCAATATTCAGCTCATTCCCGGCCCTTCAGATCAATGAATGACAAATGTAAAGGTTGCCAGTATGCTCACGCTCATAGAAATTGTGCTCCGAATTGCAGCTCGGGCTCGGTTCAGTGAATGATCTGAGGCATTTGAAAAGTCTTCAGGAATTGGACTGGCAGAGGACGAAGGAGAACAAGCGATCACAGAAGTCCGGTTGACTTCTCAAATGCCGAACGGATTCCAATCACGCTCTTACTTGCTTGATCTCAGGAAGAGTTCGGGTGAAGGACTCACGCAGGTTCGCTATCTCAGTAGTGGTCATCGATCGGAGCGGCGGCTTAACGAAACCGCTTCTCAGTCCTCGTAATTTCAAGGCCTCCAACAACGGCGCTATTGCCGGCTTACTCAACAAGGTTCGAGCCGCATGTATCTTGAACTGCAAAGCTTTCCCTTTTTCAAGGTTGTTGGTTTTGTAGGCGTTGTACATCTCAACGAATAGTTCTGGGATGACGTTCGCTGTCGCGGAGACGCCGGCTTTGACACCAGCGCAGAAGGCTGAGAACTGGTACGAGTCTGTGCCATTAACCACATTGAAACCGTCAGGAATTACTTGCAGGAAGTCCAGCAGCTGTGAGAAGTCGCGACTACTGTCCTTGATTCCGACAACTCTAGGGATCTTGCTCAGTTTTGACAGTAAACCGGCGTCGACATTGTTCCCCGTGTTCCTGGGTATATTATAGACGAAGATCGGGAGCTTCGTTGCCTCAGACAATCGTCGGTAGTGTTCCAACGTGGCCTCTTCGCCGGGTTGATAGTAGAATGGGGTCACGCTTGCCACGGCGTCTGCGCCGGTCTTCTCTGCATGTACAGCCAAGTCCAGACCAACTGAAGGGTCGACAGCTCCAACGTGGATTATGCTAGGAATTCGCCCTTTAGCTTCCTCTATTGCGATTTCAGCAACTCTCTTTCTCTGCTCAGGCATCATCACTGTTCCCATCCCAGTTGTACCATTCACAAAGAGGCCATGCACTCCGCTCTTCAGCTGGAACTGCACGATTTCGCGGAACGAATCTTCATCCACATCACCGCGCTGGGTGAACGGTGTAACCAATGCCGTTATCATTCCATGAACCGAAAACTGATCTGCCATTGAGCATCTTCCTCTGATTTCCCCTCACGCATCGTACCGACTAAAAGGAATTGTTTTCATTACTCCAAGCCGACGGGCGTCGCTCGTTTCGAATTAATTAGAACGATCGCATATCTAGCCTGCAACGTACAGTGGTGTTAGATCTGCGCGGGAGTGTGGCTTTCCAAGGAGAGCATGGCGCTTACAGCGAAGAGGCCGCTTTCGCATTCTTCGGATCCAACATTGATACAAGACCTCACAAAAGCTTGCGTGAGGTGTTCATGTCAGTTCAGCATGAAGCCGCGGAGTTTGGCGTTGTCCCAACCGAAAACTCCCTGGAGGGTAGTGTCAATCAGACCTACGATCTACTGCTCGAGTCGACTTTGAAGATACGGGGAGAAGTCAAGGTCAGGATAAATCACTGCCTGTTGGCCCTACCCGGGACAAGACTAGATGATGTGACTGTAGTCTATTCACACCCGCAAGCACTCGCACAGTGCTCCGGGTTCCTTGCAGTTTTGCATGCGGAAACCGTCCCAGCTTACGACACGGCGGGCAGCGCCAAGATGATAAGCGATAAGAAACTTCGGAACGCAGCCGCGATCGCAAGTGAGCAGGCGGCTGAGATCCACAAATTGACTGTTCTTAAACGTCACATCGAGGACCTTCCCGACAACTTCACTCGCTTTTTCATCATAGGTTCGCAGGATGCTCCGGCAACGGGCTACGATAGGACGTCAATCGTCTTCGGGGCTAAGCATGTGCCGGGTTCGCTTCAAGTGGCCTTGCAGGAACTAGCAGTGCGGAAGATCAATCTCACGAAGATTGAGTCTCGCCCGATCAGAACTACTCCTTGGGAGTATAATTTCTTCGTGGACTTCGAAGGGCATCGCTCTGATTCTGTCTGTGCTGATGCTCTTGAGGGATTGAGGAAGTCAACAACATTCCTCAAGGTTCTGGGTTCTTATCCACGTGCCGCCTAGGATCTTCGGCGATCAAGGAAGCGTGCTAGACGGGTCGCCATCTTCAACGCTATTCTCCCAGGAAGCGTAATCAGATACCGCCCGCGGTCGCCTTCCTGTACTACCAACCCAGTCTCCTCCAAGGTCTTGAGATGATTCGAAATCGTGCTTGGCGACAGATCCTTCAAAACAGATTCCAATTCGCTTGCGTATCTTCCACCATAGAGTAGCTCAGTTAGTATCCGTAACCTATGCTCGCTCGCCAACGCGCCCATCAGTGACGCTGCTCGCTGGGCTTCAGCAGTGCTGATTGACTTTGACTGAACTTTCGCAATGTGGCGATCAAACCATGTCCCAGTCGGATCAATGAAGACAGATCTTTCAATCTCTGAAGAGATGCCTGACATCACGCTCTCCATAACATCATTAACGTACTCCGATAACGATTGACCAAAGTTCCTTCTTTCAGACGGTTCACTCTTCGTCGTCTTCTGATTTGGCATGGCTTCAGAGAGACGCCTCACCTCATCCCTTAGCTTAGCTATCTCGACTCTTAGATCGTCTGTATCAGGGGATTTAGGGTCACTCATATCTCATCAAACTCAATTCGATATATATCGAATTGGATTCGTCTCTCATAAGCATTCCGCAACATCGAGGAGATCGCGCCAATGCCCGCCTCACGCATGGCGCTGGCTTGTTTAGACATTTTAACGCAATCACTCACCCTACTCGTATCCGCTTATATCAGATCAAACAGAGCATGCTTAGGACAAGGCAATGCAAACAACCATCGTGGATGAGAAGCAAACAGCAAGCACAGGCAAGCATCTTCCAAAGGATGTTATGACGCTCGAATTCAATCCAACTAGAAAGTTGGCGCACTTCGTCATCGAACTGACCAATATTCCCGGTGCATTAGAGCACTCAGCGGCACTCGCTACGCGGCACAAGGTGAACATTCTATCAGGGTTTCATCATACATCGTCAGCATCAGAGCGCGGCTTTTGGAGCTTCTTTGCAGACTTCACCGTCGCAACTGTAGACCCGGAGCAACTTGCGGAAGAACTGAAGTCGCTTTCATTCGTTCTCAACGTTCGCTTTCAGGTTCCACTCAATGGTCTCCTAGTCGACGCCTTTCACTTCCCGCTCCGATGGGGAGGGCAACGAGCCATAATGCTACGCACTGACTCAATGGGGGCTATCCTCTCTCGCATAAATGGAATGTTCGGAGACGGTCCGGCTGCGAAAGTTGTGCTCTATGAGATGGGAGAAGCGGCAGGGCGCGCGATCTACAAGGATCTTGCCGCCCGCATAGGGAAGGACATGATCAGAGACGAGCTTTCACAGGTTTTGGCTCTTTACGCATCGAGTGGTTGGGGCTTGACGGAACTGCTTCATATAGACTATAACATGCGCACTGCCCTTGTTCGAATGCGTGAGAATTTCGAGTGTGTTCACTACCAGGGCAAGTCAAGTATGCCCAGAAGTAGCTTTGTGAGAGGTCATTTGGCAGGCTGGTTCTCTGAACTCTTCCGCATACGGGCTGAGGTCACAGAGAATCGCTGTGTGGCCAAAGGCGATGAGTTCTGCGATTTCGCAGTTGAGGCAGGAACCGTTTGATCATTCCTTGAGTCGTTCAAGGATACGTTGAAAGACAAACGGATCTTAGTAACAACTGTCGGGAAGACAAATGCAGCTTAGTGCATCTGATTTTGAAGGAACCCGACTCAAGAGAGCGGGCACAGTACCTGTGCTGTTTACGGCTTCGTGGTGCCCGTTCTGCAGAATGTTCAACCCCATCTTCGAATCCGCCCTCAGGGAAAAGGGAATTGAATACGCCAGTGTCGATCTGAGCGATTACGAGAATCCACTCTGGGATACTTTCGGCATCAGTATTGTCCCGACGGTTGTAGTGTTCCGTGAAGGTAAGCCTGCTATGAGAAAGGACGGGGTCCCAGGGCGTGGGTTGTCTGAGGAAGTCATGGAAGAAGTCGTTCGGCAGCTAAGCATCGGTCAGGCGGCTCTCACAGGCTAGTTATGCGTTCACATCTTGATGGTCATATACGAGTTCGCGTTCGAGCGGCTTGCCTTTCCTATATTTCCAGATCTCAACTCGGCCGCGAAATGCCCTTCCCCAGAGCCTAAGAGTTTCTCTCTCAGCTTTGCTTGCACGAGCCTTACCACTCTTCACCTGCACCATTAGCACGGTTCCATTTCGTCCCGCGAATATGTCTACTGGGCCGTGGGAGGCTGCGCTTCGGCTGCAAAACCAGCCTTCTTCCCTCAATCTTCGCAGCACCTGATATTCGCGACTGCGCCCTCTGGTGTACGGGGTTGAGACCATACCTCATCCTAAACCTGTAGATCTATGCTGTCCTACTTTGTGATGCATCTGATAGATGCTTTCCTTCCGTGGAACAAATGGCAAGGCGATCGCGAGGATGCTCTCATCTGGTCATGGTTTTTTCGAACACTGGTATCGCTGCTGCCATGGTGATAATCGAATAGACTATCAGAATTACGAGGTCGATCCCTATTACGTCAAACCCTGCATTCAGCATCATGACTCTCCTAAGCGCATCAGCGGCATAGTAGAGTGGCATTGCCTTTCCGATCCGCCGCTTCGTTAAACCGGCGGTCTCAATGACATAGGTTGATGGCGAAGCGGAATGCAAATGCAAGACCTCCTTTCTTGGTTCAACATTTTTCGGGTCGGACGCAAGTTGATACACACTCCCGTTCGGCACCAAACTCGGGACTCAGGGTTACTTCGTCTTGGCTATCGTCTTCCTGGGGGCTGTGTCGGATGGGTGTATGGTTACGAGTCTCATTCTGCCAGAGCTTGAATTTGCTCAAAACGAGGCAGTTCCGGTCATCTAACCGACACAATTGCATCCTCTAAAACACTTAAGGCGTCGAATTTCAAACTCACCTGCAGAGACGACAGACAGTGCGCTCGTTGTCCAAATCCCTCATCTTTCTGGCGTGCATGAGTCTGGTCGTTCTCACCGGCTCCCAAGCCTCGGGTCAGCCCAGTTACATTGTGTCGATCACTGTTCAAGGACTGCCCAGTGGTCTGAGCACGACGATCTATGTAGATGGGTCACCCAACGCCACGTTGAGCGGTGGCCAATCACTTTCCTTGAACTTCTCGGGCTCAGTGACTCACTATGTTGTAGTCCAATCTTATGTGCCAAGCTTTAACGGACAGAACGGGACGCGTTACTTCGAAAAGGACACGTCGTGGTCGTTCAGCGCGGGCGGGAGTCATGTCTTCACTTATGCAGCGCAATATTTTCTTACTGTACGGACATCTTTCAGTACTGCGACGGGTGAGGGATGGTACGACTCCGGAGCTACGGCGCAAGCTACGCTTACAGCAAGTGAAGTGGATGAGGGTCAGGATACCCGAAACGTGTTCACGGGGTGGACAGGCGACGCATCAGGTACTGCATTAAGCTCCAGTAGTATTTTGATGAATGGCCCGAAGACAGCTGTTGCAGCATGGAAGACGCAGTTCTATCTCACCGTCGAGTCAGATCCTCCGAGTGTTAGCTCGTTGGGCGGCGCTGGATGGTATGACTCGGGAACCACAGCCAACATCTCCGCGGCCGCAGTTGTTCCCGCTACTGAGGGCACTAGGCTGCGGTTTAGCTCTTGGAGCGGAGCATTTGACGCTCAATCACCGACCGGAACAGTTGTAATGGACCGGCCGAAGAGTGTGAAGGCACATTACCTTGCGCAGTATCTGCTAACCGTCCAATATGATCCGGCAAGTATACAGTCGTCATACAATGAAACTCATGCCGGATGGTATGATGCAAATTCAAACGTTCAACTTGGACCGGCACCCCCGGTCATCACCCTCAGTTCTGTAGAACGCTTGCGTTTTTCCGGATGGATTGAGAACGGCACATCGGTCTCCGAGCCATCAATAACCATTCTGATGAATGATCCGCTAAAGGTCACTCTCTCTTACAAGACGCAGTACTATGTTGAGGTTCGATCTCAATACGGCTCGGTTACGGGATCAGGGTGGTACGATAAGGGTTCGGTGGCTAAGATCTCCACCTCCAGCACAGTAGGAACATGGCCCTTTGCTTACAATTTCGCAGGCTGGACTGTCGATCCTTCTTCAGGAAAGCTCAATCAAGTCGACAGTTCATGGGCTCTGCTTGTGGATAGACCTTACGTTGTTGATGCAAATTGGAGTGCAGACTACCTGCCGCTGATAGGTCTTGTTGGTGGCGGGACGGCATTGATTGTCGCTCTAGTGGCCGCCATTGTTGTTGGACGCAAACGAGGTCTGTTTACACGAGGCCCTGGTATACGTTCCTTGAAACCCACAGGTCTCCCTCGGCGCTCTGAACATACGCGGATTTGCACCAGTTGTCGTAATCAGGTTGCAGCGGGTGCGGTGTTCTGTGAGAAATGTGGAGCAGCCGTTGAAGCAACTCCCACCCCAAGTCCGTTAGAGGAGAAGGTCTACGATTACATCGTCAAACATGAGGGCGTAATCTCGTTGAGCAAGGCCTCTACAGACCTTGGAGTCTCTGTTGAGGCACTCAAGAAAATTACGGAGAAACTGAAGAAGGAGGGGCGGCTGGCTTAGGGCCTAGAAGAACGGGTTTCTACTATCCTGCGGTTGTTGATAAGCCGGAGGATAGGGTGGTACTGGATTCCCTATCTTCGGAGCCAACCCCCAGAAGCATTCCGGGCAGAAGCTGAGCATACCGTAGGGTTTGTTGCATCCAGCACAGATTGATCTTCCACACCTAGCGCAGACGAATGACGAGGGAAGTTCGGGGTGATAATAGCATGTTCCAGGTCTCGGCACTTGCCGCGGGGTATAGATCGACGGTGTGCTAGGCATGACAGTAGGGGCGCCCGTGAGTGGTGATTTTATGTCAACCTTGACTGGTGGACCACGGGACAGTGGGCTCCCGCAGCCAAAGCAGAATCTGGCGTCTTCTGTGTTCATTTTACCGCAAACTTGGCATGTCAGCATCTTCTGGTTACCTAGCACAAGTTGGTAGCTCGGCTTTTTTAACAATTGCTGGCGGTCACCAGCAGCTAGTCCATAGGCGCATCGCATAGGTGACCCAGTTTTCCATATTCCCGTACCGTATCCATGTGAAAAATGGAACAAATCTATGTTAATCTGATAATTGACTCAGTAAATTCTCCACGACCCGTTTCTGATAGGACTCGCAAATAGTCGCCTTTCTGGAGTTGTCCAGTTCTTCTAGGCGGGGCGTCCAAGATTAGTTCCCCCTGCGCTGTCTCAGAGAGAACGATCAACGCTCCTTGCTGGGCTTTCAGTGTCGCCCTAATCGTCTTCTCAATTTTTTCCTTGGAGTCGCGAAAACTGGAAATCGGCAGGTCGAAGCGTGAAACGACTTCCTTGGCTGTACCTTCAGATCCGCACACGTAACACCTCTCATTCCTCTTCATGTCCATTGCTGTGTATCGATTATTCTTCAGATCGATGAAGAGGATTGACCTCAGTGGTTGGCCGCTGTATTCGGGCCACTTTGCGGTTTGGCGGAATTGTTCTTGTCCCAAGACAAGTTTGATCGTTTCCTGTGAAACAAGCGAAGATACTAGAGAGATCGATGTGGAAAAGGATGGAACTGCTCCTTGTTCTGGTGGTGGGTCGCATGGATTGCGCAGGCCAACGATCTGCGAATATTGATTTGGAGGGAATAGGCAGACTGGGCACGGGTCATTTGGAGGAATGTAGCTGTGTACTCTGACGTTTAGCCCTGTGATTCCTCCGTCGACCATTGGGATCGAGTACTTTCTGCAGATTTGTGTGAGGTAGAGCCTGGAAACAACGTTGTCCAGTCCGCATACGATTACGTCTGAATCCAAGTAGAATTTCAGCGGCATCGTTTCCAGATCGCCGCGAAAGGCTGCAGTCTCTGTGTAGCGATATCGTCGATGAATGTTTCGGGCCAGTACTTCGGCTTTGTTTTTGCCCAAATCCTTTGGCTCGAAGAATATCATTCTACTTACATTGGACATCTCCACAGTGTCGCGGTCGACGATGAATAACCTCCCAACGCCAAGCATCGCCAGGTTCTTCCCAACCTCATTTCCAATCGCACCTGCACCAGCCAATAGAACTGTCGCTGTTCGGATCCTTCTTTGGCCCTCCAAGCCCCATAATATCAGGTGACGTGCCCACAGATAGTCAACTATAACAGAGTCTTGTATTCCTCGTAACTTCGAGATGCGTGATGTCTCCGACAAAGGCTTACCTTGAACTAGTAGCTTAGTGAGTTCAGGTTCGAACTCAAGTTCCTTGCAGATCTTTCTCTTGAGATATCCTACCGTACTCTTCGGATCAACGTTGACGTCGATCTGTTTGTAGGAGGGAACAGAGGCTTTGACGTGCATCAAGGGGACGCTCTGGGTTCTCTCCCTGGGATCGTGAACCTTACTACATCTCCAGCTCCCTGTGTTACGGATGCGGGTCTCCTTGGGATCGGGACAATATTGAAGCGAACAGTATCGTCTGTAGTTTCGGTCGCTTTGTTCTTTGTCATCTTTGGGAAACCGTATGAGCGACAGACGTTGGCTGCTTTCAATGCACGGGGATGGTTGAAGACACTTTGGGGATTTGGATCCGTCAGGAGATAATGTAACGAGTTGATGACTGAAATCAATTTCAGTCTGGGATCCCATTTTTCACCCAAAATCGAAACGCAGACGGCGTTCGGAATGTTCGGCACGATATTTGGGTGCGATATGTCCGTGAGCCAAGTGGCAATCGGCGGTTTGAGTGGGTATTCTGGTGAGAGCTCGAGGCGGAAACGGTTCCAGTCTGTATATTCGGTGAAGGGCCATACCCCTTTCTCGGCGAGTTTCTTGACCTCCCCTTTCTCGCAGCGAATGAGACCTTCGAATTGTGTCGGTGGATCATTGAGCGCCATGACGGTCGGAAATTGATGGTTGAGCAGGTTCTTCTCCTTGTAGAGTAGCGATGCGTCCAATCTGCTCAGCCTTACCCGCCTATGATGTTATATGGCATGAGGGCCAGTTGGGCATTCTCCGGAATGCCTAACCTCGCAACGGTCGTATTCTCGTCAAGTATGGCGCCACCGTACATCAGAGCGACGGTTGCCGGGTCCACACCGAAGGATTGGCAAACCTGTTGCTTGATTTCTGCAACGGTATGGTCTGGAATAACGTCGATCTCCGCTAGGCCTGTTTGAGGGCCGATGGGCGCTTGAATGAACAGTTTCATTTGCGATCTTTCACCTCCACTCATGCTGGTTTGGCATTTGCATACAGGAGCTTAAACTATCTTACTGTAACTTGGACCATTTGGGAACGGACGATGCCGCCACCTGATGCGATAATTGTCAATGTGTACGTTCCTGGCTTGACATTGGTTGTTGTGGTTATTTGAAGCGTTATCGTTGTTGTTCCAGGTCCGAGTGCCATTGTGCCACCCGAAGTCGATAAGGTTGCCGTTGCGCCTGTAGGCAGGTCTTGCACGCTTACATTTACGTGATCTGTGAAGCCCTGTTGTATCGTCACATTCAACTGGAAGATTGTGGTTCCTCCTATCCTCAACTGTTGCGCTAAAGGAGCGACTTGCAAACTGAAATCCGTTACCGTTACTCTAACCGCCACTTGGCGGGTTGTCGGAGTGGCATTGGGCGGTGAAAAGGTGGCTACCACGTTGAATGCAAAGGTCCCTTCGACTGCATCCTGACTCGCCACCAGTATCATGTTGGTCGATGCGGTGCCGGACGGCAAGGGGTTTTGAGAGAAGTCTACTGAGAGTCCGTGTGGTTGTCCTGCGGCGGCGAGTGTCACTGGCTCGTTGAATCCATTTATCTGCAGAACGCTGAGCTCGCTTGTCACTGTTTGCGTTCGGTAGACGGTAAGAGCAGTGTCAGTAGTGGTGAGTCTGAAATCCGCAATCTGAATTTGGTACGTGTTCGAACGAACATGATTGCCTGACGCGGCGATAGCTTCAATATAGTACAGAATGCTTCCCGTCACTTGATCTCCAGGTATCGTATACGAGTATTGATCAAGCGCGGGCGAATTCATGCCCACCACTATTGGGGAGCCAGAATCGACAGCACTGTAAAACAATCTCACGATCTGAGCTGATCCAGTCACGTTGGCTTTCACTTCGATCGGGGTTCCAATGTTAGCGGTCAAGATTGGAACATGACTAATTGAGAGTGCGGGCGACGCCGTCATGCCGCGTAGCAGAAGGGCGCCGATGAGTATTGCTGATGCGATAAGTGCGATTACTATTACCACCAAGATCAGAGTTCGTCCTGGCATTTTGAGCTGAATTGGGGCTTTTCGCATTTCTATGACAGGTGTTGGTCGGACTGGTAGTGGATTACTGGTAGCTTCTTTCGGAATGGCTTCCGATGGATCCTCGTAGACTCTCAGCCTCTCGTCTGGTATCCGATTCGGTTGTCCTGTCTGAGGATCGACTCTATAATATCCTACAGTGCCCGTTGTTGCGTCGACGACGATACCAACAATGAGAGAGGAGAACTGTTGTAGCTTCTTCTGGGTTTGTGTGTCTGTGGCTGAGAAGAAGAGTCCGCTTTCAGTGTGCGAATGATACCACCCAACCACATTACCCTTAACGCGTCCGTTTACTAGATCGTCAGCTATCTTGGCGAGTGTTTGTGCGGGGAGAATTACGCGGTTTTCGTCGGCCGAATAATCGCCCGTGATTGAGTCTTCTATGACGATTGTGTCGTTCTCGAGCTTGCCGAGCAACAGCCCTATGATCTCGTTCTCAGAGTCAAGCGCGGCTTCGACGATTCGATCGTTGACAGGCTTCCATGTGCTAACATAGGACAAGGACTACACCGAAATATCGAAGAGATAAAAAATTGGGGATCGGTATAAGACCGTTACCTTCCCAACATGCCGAGTATACCGCCCAGCACGCCAAGGACGAATCCGGCTACGAAGCCTCCACCTATTATGAGGCTCAGTACCGCCAGCGGGAAGACAACGATGCTTCCGATCGTTCCGTACCCCAGTAACATTAGTATCGAACCGATCACCAGTATCAGTCCGATAATGAGGCCGATGGCGAAGATCAGGCCGTGTTGTGGTGATGGATCTATTTGTGGTATCCAGAAGAATATTGGTGTCCAGAAGTTGAAGAACGCAGTTGCGAGTAATGCTGCTGCGTTTAGGATCACTAGGATTCCTGCGATCATGGAGAGTATGAATCCCCACAGAGCTCTGGGTGCGCTTGGTTGCATGAAGCCTGGCGGAAACGGCGTCATCATAGAAGTTGGCGGTGGTGGCATCATTGGTGGCGGGCCATAGGCCGGTCCATATCCTGGCCCAGGTTGCGGAGCAGCCGACATGGGTACTATACCCGCGTAACATTGAGGACAGAGCACAAGGTCCATGTAACCCTTCGAGTCGTCGCGGCAGATCGATCTTCCACAGCGATTACAGACGTAAACAGCTGGGAGGTTCGGATGATAGAAGCATTGGCCAGGGGCTGGAACTCTTATTGGTCCGCCAGGGCTGACTGGAGTCACTACACGTACGGAAGGAACTGGCTTGAGGGCGGGTGCCATTGTACTGGTACCACCAATTGATGCACCGCAACTGGAGCAGAATCCCGCATCGTCACGGTTGTTGTAGCCGCATGATGGGCATCTCTTGACCATTTTTCTAAATATCCTCCTTTAACTGATTCACTACGAAAGAACGGTGCCATTGATAATGCACTTAAGCGTTTGCTCACGCGTTATCACATTGGTGATTGCTAAAAGCCCCATTATACCATTATTTAACGCAAAAGTAGTTGTCTATGCCACCGTGTCTGTGTATGGCGGTTTTCAGTCCTATCCCAGTCAGACCGGAGAGGACAACCATCCTTTCGCGTAGTACGCGTAGCAGAATCATCCTCACGTGTACAGCGAATGCCGTTTCGGGAATAGTAAGATCTCGCTTTTACTAATAGCCGCGTCGACATCTTGGGTTTCCCGAAAATGCTAACGTTGAACTCTGTTTCACCGATCAATGATTCGCAACACTATTGATGAGATATTAGGAATTCTCTGGATCAAGAGATCACTGCAATTCGATCGAGCCATCCGATGGCTGCGCGGTTTCAGATGCCAAGGTTAATTAGCAAAGTTGCCTACCGCTGAAACGCGCTACTATGCCCCGGTGGCTCAGCCTGGTAGAAT
>Ga0315282_10007435_pt1 | contig 17980 bp, 19 predicted proteins | sample YL17G07_20_MG_FD_203693 | JGI IMG/M metagenome (GOLD analysis project Ga0315282, IMG submission 203693) | Sediment microbial communities from Yellowstone Lake, YNP, Wyoming, USA - YL17G07_20 | ecosystem: Environmental > Aquatic > Freshwater > Lake > Sediment | place: USA: Wyoming | collected... | reverse complement strand
ACCTCTCCTTCATCAGCGCCCACTCCAGCTTGGGCTGAGGCTTATAATCGGCAAGCTGGGGGATAGCGGCACACAGGTAACTCTTCTCCCTGCCCGCTCTAAGGTCTTCGCCCTTAAGATAGCGGTCTATGGACTCAGCAACTATCATCCCGTCCCTCATCGCCTCGGCAGCAAAACCTACCCGCCTGACATCACCCCCGATGAAAACCCCTTCCTGGCGATTGCTCATCAGGGTAAGCTGGTCAATGTCAAGCCTCCCCTTCTCATCGAGCAAGCCCTCCTCCTGGAGGAACGCCCGCTCGGCACCCTGCCCGATAGTGACCAGCAGCACATCACCTTCAAGATATATGGCGTCAGTGCGGTCAAACCTGGGATTGAACCCGCTTTCATCAAACACCGAAATGCACTTGGGACATTTTATTTTCTTGAATTTTCCGTCCTCCCCGATTATCTCCTCTACACCCCGGCAGTAGGTTATGGTTATGCCCTCTTCTTCAGCACCCTCTATCTCTTCAACATCGGCGGGAATCCCATCCTTGGAAGACTTATCCTCGCATTCCAGACAGACCAGGGAAACATCGCCACCGAGTCGTCGGATGGTCCTTGCCACGTCAAATGCCACATTGCCACCACCAACCACTATTACCCTCCGGCCACTGAAGAGCTGGCGAAAGAGCTGATGGGGAACCCTCCCCTGGTTAACCTCATAGAGGAGGTGCAGCCCGGAGGCAACCCCATCCAGGTCGGCTCCCGCCACCAGCTTCCCCTCAAAAGTCAGAGGTCTGGGGGAGGGGGTGCCGGTGGCAATAAACATTGCCCGGTAGCCACCCTTTTTAATTTCGTCCAGCGTCTTCCCCTCGCCGATTTCCACCCCGAATCTAACATCAATATGAGCAATCCTTATCAGGTTACCTACCGTAGAATCTATTACCTTGGTCGGCAGGCGATACTGGGGGATATTCCTCAGCGCTCCTCCGAGCTGGGGGTCCCTTTCCAGGATAGTCACCTGATACCCCTTCTTGCTCAGCATATAAGCACACATCAGCCCCCCCGGCCCCCCTCCAATCACGGCAATCTTCTCCCTGGTGGGATAGGGAAACGGGGGCTTGGTTTCCAGATAGGGGAGATAATAATCAGTAACCAACCGCTTGAGCAATTTTCTTCTTATCGCCCCGGTCTGGTCTTTGTAGTTGCACTCCTCCTCACAAAGTCCGCAAATATAGCTGCACACCATGAACAGGGGATTCTTGTCGTAGATTTCATCCCCTATCTTTATTATCTGGCGGTAAGCCTCCTCGGCATCCTGGGGAAGGCGGGCAATCATAACGTTAGTCCGCTGAATATTCTCCCCGATAGGGCAGGCTATCTGACAGGGGGGGAGGCATACCTTCCCCGTCGCCTCATCAATCACCTCCTCAACCCATGCCTCCTCTTCTCTTACCTCTTCTACTACCGGTAGCTCGGCGACAGCGGGGGCGGCTTCCGGCCCAAGAGCCTCCCGGATTAACCTCCCCAGGTCATCAAGATCAAAGGGTTTAGGCAGGTAATCAACGGCACCCTCCTTCATCGCCTGCACCGCAGTCTGTATTGAGGGATAGGCAGTGATAATGACCCCCCTGAGGTCCGGTCTTTTCGCCCTCGCCTCCTTTAATATCTCAATCCCGTCCTTCCCCGGCAACCTCAGGTCAAGGATAATAACACCGAAGTCCTGCTCGGCGACAGTCCTTAACGCCTGCTCCCCCTCATCGGCGGTCTCTACCTCATAACCGAGGTCGGTGAGCCAGTCGCGGAGGGACTCCCGCATAATAGCTTCATCATCTACTACCAGTATCGGTTTCACTTTATATTCTCGCTTGGCTAATCCTGCCGCAGCTTTTTTACCAATTCCCCCTTAGCGTCATATACATTCAATTCCAGCGGCATTCTGCCCGTCAGGGAATGGGTGGCGCAGGCATGACACGGGTCATAGGCTCGGAATGCCATCTCAATCATATTGAGAATCCCGTCAGGGACATTGCCCTTCTTTATCAGCGACTTGGCTGCCTTCTCAATGGACATATTAATTGCCGCCGAGTTATTCTGGGTGGCTACAATCAGATTGGCCTTGGTGATAATCCCCCGCTCGTCAGTCTGGTAGTGATGGATAAGGGTCCCCCTTGGCGCTTCCACCACCCCAATTCCCTCCTTCGGGGTCTGGGTGGGCAAATTCACGATGTCATCCGAGGTAATTTCGGGGTCATTAGCAAGCTCAAGCACCCTTTCCGAGGCGAAAAGCGCCTCAACCAGCCGCGCCCAGTGGAAAGCCAGGGTGCTATGGACCGGCTTCCCCCCCAGTATTTTATACATTTTTTCATAGGCTTCCTGGGCCAGTGGTGTTGTCATGCCGTCGGAGGCATTGAGCCGGGCAAGCGGTGCCACCCGGAAAACCCCGCTCTCCTTCCCGTCAACAAACCCCTTCCAGCCGATATTCTTAAGGTAGGAAAAGCGGACATAGGTCCAGGGCTCAACATGCTCCCTGATGTGGTCAAGATAATTCTGAGGCTTAAACTTGGCATACTCTTTACCATCGGGGTCAACCACCCTTATCTGGCCGTCGTAAAAGTTCACCTTGTTATTCTCGTCCACCAGCCCCATGTAGTACGTCTTATGCGAGTAGATATCCCCGGTGACGAGGTCAACATACTCCTTATTTTTGAGCACGACATCATCAAAAAGCTGGAGGGCAACCTTGCAGAAATCAACCCCGTATTTCCCGGCTTCGATGATTGTCTTTCTTTCTTCCTCGCTAATCTGCTTTGATACCCCTCCCGGTAAGCCGCAGGTAGGCATAACCGGCTTCCCGCCGATTATCCTCAGCACATTCCTCATCCTCTTTCTCATCTCGATGACCTTTCCCCCCACCTCCAGCCCCACCTTGCCGATAACCCCCAGGACGTTCCTCTCCGCCGCCGGCGCCTGAGGACCGACAACAAAGTCGGGGCCACCGAGAAAGACGAAGTGCAATATATGGTCTTCTGCCTGGAAGGCGTTGTACATCAGCTCTCTTATCTTCTTTGCCGCCGGCGGGGGGTCAACCTTAAAAAGGTCATCAAGGGCTTTAGTCGCCGCCATGTGGTGGGCGGTAGGACAAACCCCGCATATCATGGTGGTTATTCTGGGCATCTCCTCCGCCGCCCTCCCCTCAGCGAACTTTTCAAACCCTCTAAGCTCGGGAATTTGAAGGTAAGCCTTGGCACAATCCCCTTTATCATCAAGGAATATCTCTATCTTCCCGTGCCCCTCAAGCCTGGTTATCGGGTCTATGGTTATCTTTTTCACTCTATCCTCCTTCTTCTGAGAAGAGAAGCGGGCAGGCTAAATCTATAGAATGTCCCCGCCGGGTCAGCAATCCCGTCAATTAATTTCTTGACCTCCTCCTCGGTCATCTTCTCCTCACCCTCAAGTCCAAGGATGGAGGCAATCATAGACAGGGCCTTGGCTCCCTGGTCCACCACCCCATCTACCGGACCAAAACACCCCCGGCATGGCTGGTTAGCCCTGATGCAGGTTTCCCCGCACCCAGAGCGAGTGGCCGGCCCCATACAGATTACCCCCTGGTCCAGGAAGCACTTCTCGGGGTCAAGCTTGATTTGCCAGGGTCTTTTTATTTCAGAGATTGATAATTTCTCCGGCTTTTTCTCCGCCCTGGGGCAGGTATCACACAAAGCCTTGTTGGGGGCAAGCACCGCCCCCTTCTCCGGCAGCTCCCCCTTGAGAATGGCGGTTACCGCCTTCATTATTAAATCGGGGGGAGGCGGACAGCCGGGGAGGTAATAGTCCACGGGGATGGTCTGGGCCAGGGTCTTTACCGTATCATAGAACTCGGGCAGAGTAAGCTCGCCAACATCAACCTTCGTCTTCTCCTGGGGGACAATCCCTTTTGGATTTTCCACGGTGGGGACCTCTTTATAGACCCTCTGGAAAATCGTATCCCGGTTCCAGAAGTTCCCCAGCCCCGGTATCCCCCCGAGGTGAGCACAGGCGCCGAAGGCAACCACCAGACCGGACTTTTGCCTCAGCAGCTTTACCATCTCCTCCTGCTCCTCCAGCCTGATGGCACCATTAATAAAGCTCACTGCTATCTCGCCGTCTTTTAAGGCTTCAACATCCTTCCTTTTAAAATCCAGGGCTACCGGCCAGAGGACAATATCCACAGCCTCGGCTACTTTCAGTATGTCTTCGTTGAGGTCAACGACCGTCTCCTCGCACCCACCACAGGAAGCGCACCAGTAAAAGGCGACCTTTGGTTTAGTCATCTTTACCCCCTTCCTTATTAGACGCTGGGACTTAGTTTTTATCTCCACAGGGGAGCTAAAAGTTGCTCGCCTTGACCAACCGGGATAGACAATACGGGGCACACTCAAAAAAAAGCCAAGAGCCTTGGTTCAAAATCTTCAACAGCCTACTTTCTAAGGCAAAATTAGTCTGTCTTGGTGATACCCAGCAAATTTTAGCACTATAGCCTAGAGCCGTCAATCATTCTATTGAAAGCATTTATTAACCTCACCCCCTTAATCCCCCTCTCCTTGACAACCGCTAATTTATATGATACACTTGTTTTAAGAACAAATGTATTAAGAGATAATGATGGTTCGTACCTCAAATACGAGACAGCATATCCTGAGCTTTATCGGCAGATTCCTGAATGAAAGGGGCTATGCCCCTACCGTCAGGGACATTGCCCGCGGTTGCAACATCAGCACCCCTTCAGTGGTTCAGCACCATCTAAACACGCTGGAAAGGGAGGGATATATCCGCCGCGACCCTGAGGTATTCCGCAGTATCCAGCTTGTAGGAAGAAGACGGGAGGCTATCTCCCGCGTGCCCCTGCTCGGAGCTATCGCCGCCGGTAAACCGATACCGGTGCCCACCCCAGACACCTGGACTACAGTCCCTGAGGAGACGCTCCAACTAACTGAGGAGGTGACCCAAGGTAGGAAAGACGTCTATGCCCTCAAGGTAAAGGGAACCTCAATGATTGACGCCTTTGTTGACGATGGCGACACCGTCCTGATACAGCCGACAGCTAAGGTTGAAGATGGCGAGATGGCTGTGGTCTGGCTGAAGCTGGAGCAGGAGGTAACCCTGAAGAAGGTCTATCATGAAACGGGGCGGACCCGCTTGCAGCCAGCCAACAAGGAAATGCAGCCGATGTACTACAAACCTGACGATGTTGAGATTCAAGGCAGGGTAATCGGAGTTTTACGGAAACTATAAACTAAGGGAGGCAACAATTGGCTAGGATATTGGAAAAACCGGAGGAACTGAAGGTAAGCGTGAACATGCAGGGCGTGCCTCTAACCCTGGTCAGGGATGGAGAGAAACAGCGCATAACCAAGGTATACGAGCAGTGGCGGGTGGCTGAGGAGTGGTGGGGGAAGGAGATTTTAAGAAATTACTTCCGGGTCAAGACCAACCGGGGTCTGGTCTATGATATCTACCGGGATATGCCGAGTGACTGCTGGTATCTGAGCAAGGTTTATGATTAGCTAAATAAATTGACAGCCCCACTGGCGGCTAGGTAAACTAGTCCTGCCATGACCGATATTGAAGCCATTGGTCGCCAGCTAGCCGAAATCATCAAAAGATATAGCGCCGACTACATAGAGGCTCGCCTTGAGCACAGCCAAAGGGGCTATATCACCTACCGCGGAAAGGAACTTGAGTCCATTGGTCAGGCAACTGCCATCGGGGGGAACGTGCGTGCCCTGGTCAGGGGTGGCTGGGGCTTCGTTAGCTTTAATAACCTTGATGGATTGCCGGGCAAAGTAGAGCTGGCGGTAAAACAGGCAAGGCTGGTCGGCAGGGAGGAAACTAAACTAGCCCCGGTTGAGCCTGTAGTTGACACCGTGTCAACGGCTCACAACCCGACAATTAAATCACTAGCAGAGAAGAAGCAACTACTTGATGAATATAACGAGATTATCTGGCGCACCCCAAAGCTCCAGACCTCAACCATTAGCTATAGTGATAGCCATAAAAGGGTCATCTTCCTGAGTTCAGCCGGTAGCTATATTGTGCAGGAGAGGTCAGATATAAATTTGCGCCTGAATGCCGTCGCCGCCGGGGACGGCGAGGTGCAACAGGCAGGGTTGAGCGTGGGCAGTGCCGGCGATTTCAAGGCAATAAGCGCTCTCCACCATCAGGTGGAGCAGATGGCAAGGCGTGCCGTGGAGTTACTATCCGCCCCGCAGGTAAAGGGGGGAGAGTATACCGTAGTATTAGACCCCGTCCTGGCTGGCGTCTTCGTCCATGAAGCCTTCGGGCACCTATCCGAGTCAGACTTCGTCTATGAAAATGAGCGCCTGCGCCAGATTATGGTCCTGGGCAAAAAGTTCGGCGGGGAAAGGCTCAATATCGTTGACTCAGCTACCGTGCCCGGGCTCAGAGGCAGCTATAAATATGACGATGAGGGCGTGCCCGCCGCCAAGACCTACCTTATCCGCGAGGGCAAGCTGGTGGGCAGGCTCCACTCCAGGGAAACTGCCGCCAGGATGGGAGAGAAGCCCACCGGTAACGCCAGAGCCATCAACTATCGCTACCCGCCCATCGTCCGCATGACCAATACCTACATTGAGCCGGGCGAAGCATCTTTTGACGATATAATCGCCGATATCAAGGAAGGGGTCTACGCCAGGAACTGGTTTGGCGGCACGACGGCGATGGAGATGTTCACCTTCTCCGCCGGCGAAGCCTACATGATTCGTAACGGCAAGCTGGCTGAAGCCCTGCGACCGGTGGTGCTCAGCGGCAATGTCTTCACCACCCTCAACAATATTGATGCCATCGGTAACGACCTGGAGATGAACCAGGGCGGCGGCTGCGGCAAGGGGGAGCAGGTGCCGTTGCCGGTTTCCAACGGCAGCCCCCACATCAGAATCAAAAAGTGCCTGGTGGGAGGCAGGTAGTGGAAGATATCTTAGCTCAAGCTAGAAGGGCGGCTGAAGCCGCCGAGGTCTTTATGGTCTCCTCGGAGGAGACGCCGGTGCAATTTGAGGCTAACCGCCTGAAGCGCATCCAGGGCAAGCAGAATACAAGTGTAGCCCTGCGCATCATCAAGCAAGGCAGGGTTGGCTACGCCTCCACCACCGACTTAAGTGACACCCCGAGGCTGGTGGCTAACGCCGTGGAAACTGCCCAGTTCGGCGTCCAAGCCCGGTTTGAGCTCCCCACCAAAGCCTCATACCCCCAGATTGATGTCTTTGACCCCGCTACCGAGTCCGTCCCGATAGAGAAGATGATTGAGCTCGGCGAAAAACTCATCGCCCTGGTTACCAGGCATACCCCGGATATTATATGCGAGGCGATGGTAACCAAGGACATAATCTCGCTCCGGCTCATGAACTCCGGCGGTGGAGAGGCAAGCTACAGAAAGAGCATCTTCAGCCTGAGCCTGTGGGGCAGCCTGATTCGGGGGACTGATATGCTCTTTGTCGGCGAAAGCCAGAGCTCGTGTAACCCCATAACCACCCCCCGTGAAGTAGCAGAGGTGGTAATTCAGCAGCTGGAGCTCGCCAGGAACCGAGCCACGGTGCCAAGCAAACAACTCCCGGTAATCCTCACCCCGAGGGGGGTGGTAAGCGCCATAATCCCCTCCTTAATAATGGCGTTCAACGGCAAGATAGTCCTGGAGGGGGCTTCACCCATCGGCAACAAGCTTGGGCAGCCGGTGTTTGACCAAAAGCTCTGGCTTTGGGACGACCCGACCCTAGCCTACCGCCCCAACAGCCGCCCCTCTGATGATGAGGGGATACCAAGCCAGCGCACCCCCCTTATTGAGGGAGGGAAGGTAGCCAATTTCTTTTACGACCTGCAGACCGCCGCTCTAGCCCATACCAGAAGCACCGGCAACGGCAACCGGAACGGCGGCCTCCCCACCCCCTCGCCCACCGCCCTGACCATTGCCCCGGGCAAGACCAGCTTTGATGAAATGGTAGGCGATATAAAGGAGGGGCTGGTTATAGAGCAACTCATGGGGGCGGAGCAGGGCAATATTTTAGGCGGCGACTTCAGCGGCAATGTCCTCTTAGGTTTTAAAATAGAAAATGGTAAAATAGTGGGTAGGGTTAAAGATACCATGGTCTCCGGCAATGTCTACCAGGTTCTGAAAGAAATTACCGCTATTGGCAGCAAGCCCGAATGGGTGGGCGGCTTCGTTCACACCCCACCCATCTATTGCCCCCGCCTTTCGGTGGCGAGTAGATAGGAATGTATGATGGATATTGATAGGCTAAGATGTGCTAAGTGGGTGGGAGCGCTCTCTCGCGAGCGGGTTGAGGCTGACCCGATATTACAGAGAGTTTCCCAAGCTGCGCACAGCGATTCACAGAAAAAGAGAGCTAAAGCTTTTTCAGAGGCTCTTGAGAAACTGCCACCCATATTAGAACGTGTGAAAACAGCGCCTCAACTTGACGGAGTTGACATGAGAAAGTTACGTGAGATTCAGGAACTTTATGTGAAGGCACTGGATATCTATGTGGAAGCCTGTGAATTGGGTATGAAACAACTAAAAGACCAAATTCCTTCTCAATATGCTGAAATAAGGTCTAAGATTTCACTGGCAAATTCATATTGGGAGTCAGCAGCAGCGGCGACTCATGCGCTTTCTGAATAATGGTTATGCTTTTCTCTAACATGGTCTTCTACGGGGAGTTTAGGAGGGGCAAAGGAGGTTGAGGTGAAATGAAAATATCACTTTCGTTTCTAATTATCGGGCTTCTGTTCTTGATTGCTTGTAGCCCTCAACCTTCTAGTCCGCCAGTCAACGAGGAGCCTACTCCACCACCTATAACAGAACCAGAGCCTGAACCTGAGCCCCAAGAAGTTACTGAGCCTTTAGAGTATCAATGCCTTGGGTGGGGCTTTGGAGGCTACGAAAATCTTGACGGCAACTATGTCTTCGGGCCCCATTACAAGTTAATGAATAGAGATGAAGTTGCTGGGCATTTCACTATTCGTTTGGTTTTATACACTGTAGGGAAAGACGAGTATCTTGACCTTGTGTGGGAGTATCCGCATGGACTTCCAGAAGAAGTCATCGAATCAAAGTTTGAGAAGCTCGTTATTGAGGAAGTTCTCTACCTTGAACCAAGAGAAACAGGTGAGGCGGCCTGGTCATGGGAAGAGCTCAGCATAGACCCCGCAAAAATCGAATATGACGGCCGCTGGGAGATTCTTCCAGACGAAGTCACAAAGCTAATAGAGCAATAAGAGGGGAGTTAGAGGGGCGAAGCCCCTCTTCATAAAAAATTCCCCTTCCCCTTATCGAAGGGGAAGGGGATAAAGGGGATAGGGTTACATAAATGGAAAACTTAGTTAAGCTCTATATCCGACCAAGGCTCAAATCGCCGATTATGCTCGCTTCCTGGCCGGGCATCGGCAATGTGTCAATCATCGTCGCCAGCTACCTAAAGAAAAAGCTCCCCTTCAAGGAGCTGGGAGAGATTGAGCCGTCCCACTTCTTTGACCCCATCGGGGTAGTGGTCAAGGACAATATTGTCGAGGCGCCCCAGTTCCCCCAAAGCCGCTTCTACTACTGGAAGAATAAAGGCGGTCCCAGTGATATAATATTATTTACCGGGGAGGACCAGCCATTAACCAAGGGGTATGAGCTGGCAAACTGCGTTCTGGATGTCGGGGAGAGGTTTGGGGTCAAGCGGGTATATGCCTGCGCCGCCGCCCTGAGCAGTATCCACCACACCGAACCGCCCCGGGTGTGGGGGGTGGTCACCAGCCAGCACATGAGCCAGGTTCTGAAGAAATATGACCTGGTGCAAAGGGGCAATCTCCAGATATCGGGGTTGAACGGTCTGCTGCTGGGCGTAGCCAAGGAGAGGGAGATTGAGGGTGTCTGCCTCCTGGGCGAGGTGCCAATGCACGCTACCCGAATCCCCAACCCGATGGCGGCCCTGGCAGTGCTCAGGGTGTTGATTAAGATGCTAGATATTGACATTGACCTGACCGAGCTAAGTGAGATGGCTAACGAGGCAGCGGAGAGAATGAAAGAGATTACCGCTGAGGCGATGGGAGAGTACATTGACCATTTTACCCAGCCCATCTGGGAACACGAGGAGGAAGAGGAAGAATAATGGAGCCTCCGATGTCGCTACCCATCGAGGAGATTATCGCCAGCCTAAGTGACCCGGATAAGTCGCTGGTGAATTCAAGCCTGGCTCAGCTATCAAGCCTGAGCCCGGAAGAGCTAAAGCCTTTAGACGAGGCATGGGAAACCATTGAGCCAAAGCGGCGGAGGCAAATTATTTCTCGCCTGGTTGAGCTGGCTGAGGAGAACATTGAGCTCAACTTTGACAGTATCTTCAAGAGCCGGCTAAAGGACACTGACGACGAGGTGCGGAGCACGGCTATCGAAGGTCTATGGGAAAGCGAGGAGACGTCCCTTATTGAGCCGCTAATCAATCTACTGGAAGAGGATAGCTCGGAGAAGGTGCAGGCAGTAGCCGCCACCGCGCTGGGCAAGTTTGCCCTCTTAGCCGAGCTTAAGAAGCTCCGCTCCAGCCATAAATCCAAGATAAGCCGGGCTTTACTCACCATAATCGATGATGAAAGCAAGCCCTTAGAAGTCAAACGCCGTGCCCTGGAGGCGGCGGCACCATTAAGCCTGCCTCGGATGAAGCAGGCTATTATGGAAGCCTATCAAAGCAATAATCCCGAATTGAAGATTAGCGCCCTCTTCGCCATGGGTAGGAACTGCAACCGCTCCTGGCTGCCAATCCTGCTAAAGGAGCTAACCAGCACTGATACCGAGATACGCTATGAAGCCGCCGGGGCCTGCGGCGAGCTGGGGGAGAAAGAGGCAGTCCCCTATCTTATCGAGCTTGTCAGCGACCCTGATGTTGAAGTCCAGATGGCGGCGATCAAGGCGCTGGGCAAGATAGGTGCTTCTGAGGCTAAAGGCTGCCTTGAGCAGTGCCTTAATAACCCCAATGAGATAGTTCGGCAGGCGGCAGAGCAAGCCCTCTACGAGCTAGAGGGTGGGGAATCCTTCCGATTTTAAAACTATAGAGGTAGTATGACTACTAGCAATAAGGTCAGACTCCGCGAAAAGAGACTTGCCGATGCCGCCGTTGATTATGCCTGGAAAATAGACGAGGAGCTCGCTCAACTTGACGCCGCCCCGCCGCTGGGTATCAGCTTCCAGCACTACCTGGCAGAGTATGTCAGGGAGCTCCGTCACCCTTCCCCAAACAGAGAGCGCTTCGCCATAGAGACCCCGGATGGCAAGCACATTGGCAACTGCACCTATTACGCCATTGATAAGGCTAAGGGCGAAGCCGAGCTGGGTATTATTATTGGCGACCGCACTTACTGGGATAAGGGCTACGGCACCAGTGCCGTAAATGCCCTCGTCCGCCATATCTTCCAACATACCAAGCTCAAGCGACTCTACCTCAAGACCCTCGCCTTAAACATGAGAGCGCAGAGGTGCTTTGAAAAATGCGGCTTCACCCAGTATGGATACCTGAACCGCGACGGATATATCTTCGTCCTTATGGAACTACACCGCAAGAGATAAAATCCTCTACTTACCCGGCTGGGGTGGTGCCGGGTTCTTGTATCCCTCCAGCAATACCTTGGGCACAAGGTCAATCAACTCTTCCAACGTCCACAAGCCGTCTTTCTTATCAATGGCCTTCTTTTTTACCGGCTCGGAGTAAATAGCGATGCCGCCCCCGGTAACATCAAACACCTGCCCGTTTATATCAGCGGCGGCATCAGTGCACAGATAGATGATAAACGGGGCTACCGTCTCCGGGGCTGGGGGATTGGTCAACTCCTCAAACCGCTCCTTGGTCATAAGCCCGGCTTCATACCTCTTCTTGAAGCCGGCAATTACCTCTTCGCTGATGGTAAACCTGGTGGCGGCGGTCGGGGCATAGGCATTGCAGGTTACCCCATACCTGCCCACCTCCCTAGCTACAGCCCTGGTCAAACCAACAATCCCAGCCTTAGCCGCACCATAATTACAGTGCCCCACCGTGCCCAGCCAAGCAGTAGAGGTGGTATTTATTATCCGCCCCCACCCTTGCTCTCGCATCAAGGCGGAGGCAAAGCGGGTGCAATTGAATGAGCCCTTAAGGAAGGAGTCCAGGCACTTGTCCCAGTCCTCCTCACTCATATTCCAGACCATACGCGGGGCGTCAGCACCAGCATTATTCACCAGAATGTCCACCCGGCCAAAACTCTCCACCGTAGCCTTTATTAGCTTCTCAGCAACACTAAACTCAGAGACACTACCGAAGAATGCCATCGCCTGACCACCCATAGCCTCAATCTCGCCGGCGACGGTCTCAGCGTCACCACCGGGAGTGCCGGCACGCCGGTTATTAGTCACCACCCTAGCCCCCTCATTTGCCATCGCTATCGCGATGGCTTTGCCGATCCCCTGCCCTGAGCCAGTAACTACCGCTACCCTGTCTTTTAACCAATCACCCATCTGCTTAGCCTTCCTTTCCTTGATGCTCATCAGCCCTTTGAGGGTAGAATAACAATAGCCATACCCGACGCCGTCTTTTCCCCCCTGGAATTCTCCGCCCACAGACTGCACTCCACACAGTGCTGCCCATCCTCAACATATTTTTTGGTCACCTTACCCCTGAGGGTAAGAACCTCGCCGGGATAGTTCATGCCCTTATAACTGCAGCTCAATTTTCTAAGTATTCCCTGCTCCCCTATCCAGTCGGTCATGAGCTGACCGAGAAAGGCGCCCACCAGCTGACCATGAACAATGACGCCGGACAAGCCCCGGCTCTGGGCAAAATCCTTATCATAGTGAATCGGCTGGTAATCACCCACCGCCCCCGCCCACATCACCAGCTGGCGAGTGGTCGGCTGCTTGGCGAGGGGAGAAACTTCGTCGCCCACGGCAACATCCTGATAATAGCGCTGTTTACTCATCTTAATAGCCGATAACCATCTGGCGGCACCTGGCCACCAGTTCCTGACCCTGATTTTTGTAGGTGCTGTCAAAGGTCATAAATGCCATCCTGCCCATCTTGCCCTCACGCTCGCGGAGGCTAGAGATTTTGAAGACAACGGTTATCTCGTCGCCAGGTTTGATGGGGTGATAGCACTCAAGCTCGGTGCCCCCCATGAGCACGGTGCCAAAGGCGGCCAAAGACATTACCTCGTCAACAAACTGCTCAAAGCCTATCGCCAGGACAAAGGTTGGCGGGGCAACAGTCCCCTCCTGCCAGCGGGGGTTGGGGTCGCCAACAGCCCGGGCAAAGCGGCGCACCATCCCTCGCTCAATGGGGTATGACCACGGCTCCCACTCCACCCCGAGCTTAGCCTTTAGCCGTTCTAAATCCAGCGACCCCTCAGCCATATCAAAAAGTTTACTTTGCCCTGCCTTGCCCTGTCAACCCTTGCATGCTATTATAAGCACAACATCCACAGTGAGTTAGCTATGACCCCACGCCGTGCAAAACAAGCCGAGACAGATGACCTCGCCATCCAGACCTTCAACCTGACCAAGACATTCAAGAGTCTGGTGGCAGTAGATGGCATTAACCTTAATATCAAAAGGGGGGAGCTATTTGCTTTACTTGGTCCTAATGGCGCGGGCAAAACTACTACCATCAATATGCTGTGCTGCCTCTTGAAACCAAGCAAAGGCACCGCCCAAATAATGGGCTATGACATCCTCAAACAGCCGTTTAAGATTAAGGAAATTATTGGCGTCGCGCCCCAGGAAACGGCTATCTCAGAGCACCTCAATACTCGAGAAAACATGAGTCTAATCGGCAGGATTCACGGCATAAACTCCCCAGAGCTTAAAATCAGGTCGCAGCAGCTACTAAAGACAATGGGGCTTGAGTCACGGGCTAAAGACCAGGTACGAAAATTCTCTGGTGGTATGAAGCGAAGGCTCAATATAATGATGGCGCTAATCCATAATCCCAAGGTACTATTTCTTGATGAGCCGACCCTTGGTCTTGACCCTCAAGCCAGACGAGCAATATGGGAATATATTATCAGGCTTAAGAAGGAAAAGACGATCTTACTCACCACCCACTACATGGACGAGGCAGACTTCCTCGCCGACCGAATAGGCATCATGGATGAGGGTAAAATTGTCGCGCTGGGCACCAGCCACAAACTTAAGGCAAGCATGCCCGAAAAGAACACGATGATTATTTCTGCCTCGAACCTTACCCCGAAGGTCATAAGCGAAATGCGAAGCCGATATGCTGAGGTAAGCATAACCGGTGACACCATGCTGATTACCGACAGTCAGCTCGATTTCAGGAAAATCGTTGACCGTTTGCAATCAGCGGGGGCTAAAGTTCGCTCCGCCCATATCAAGGAGCCATCCCTGGAGGACGTCTTCCTCCACCTAACCGGTAAAGAGCTAAGAGAATGAGAATCTGGGAGCTATTTAAGAGAAATCTTAAGGAGACCTATAGAGACCCGCTGGGGATGGGCTTCCTGCTGGGGTTCCCCCTGGTGTTCATGCTGCTTTTCGGGGCTATCTTCAGTGGTGATAACGCCTCAAGTTTCCCCGTTGGCGTGATAGACGAAGACCATACCCCGCTGTCACAAGCCTTCGTCAGTGAAGCCCTGGCTAAGGTGTCAGTGCTGAAAGTTACCAGCTATGACGATGTTGATACTGCCAATAAAGACCTCAGGTTTGGTGAGTTGGACGCCTATATTGTCATCCCGCCGGGCTTCGGTCAGCAGGTATCCCAGAACTGGCAGGGGGAAAAAGCCAATATTACCCTGGAGATGACCTATGATGAAAGTGACGTTATAGTATCGGAGCAGCTCATTTCTATCATCAATACCGTCACCCGCACCTTCGCCCGTATTGAGATACCGCTGACCATTAATGCTAACCCCATCCATATTGAAACTGAGATAACCTATGTTGACTTTATCGGTCCGGGGATAATAATCTTCGGGCTTTTGATATTAATACCAACCTCGGCGCGAATGGTGGTGCGTGACAAGGAAAAGGGGATGCTCTCCCGTCTGCTGACGACACCAACCAGACCGGTGGACTTCATTCTGGGATACTCCTTGTACATGGTGGTCATCGCCATCGCCCAAATAATAATCTTCGTAGTTGCTGCCTGGGCACTCGGCATGAATATCGTCGGTAATGCCGGGCTGGCATTTCTTATCTTCTTCCTCGCCGGCCTATGCAGCATTGGCGTCGGTATGGTTATTGCCTCGCTCTCCAAGACGGAGCAGCAGGCAGAGCCACTATGCTGGCTGATTTCCATGCCCCTGGCGATGCTCTCCGGGTGCTGGTTCTCCATAGAGATGATGCCTCAATACCTCAGGGGTTTCGCCTACGCCTTCCCCTATGCCCATGCCATCGGCGCCTCAAGGGGCGTTCTGATTCGGGGGGTGGGGATGGAGGCAATAAGCAATGACTTTCTCTTCCTCGTTGGCTGGGCAGTGGTTATCTTTGCCATCGGCATCATACTGTTCCGAAGAAGTATGCGGAGCTAAATGGGCGTTAAAGTCGCCAACCCCGCCTTTGACATCACCCCCCACCACTATATAACCGCAATAATTACCGAGAATGGTATAATTAAGAGAACCGTATATTGAACGGCTGAGGGAGGTCTAATGCCGCAGGCTAAAATCGGGGTCATCGGGGGGACGGGGCTGTATCAGATTGAGGGGCTGACCGATATTGAAGAAGTCAATATGGATACCCCCTTCGGCAAGCCCAGCGACACCATAATTATCGGCAAACTGGGTGGGGTGGGCATCGCCTTTCTCCCCCGCCACGGAAGGGGGCACCACCTCTCCCCCACCGAGGTCCCGTATCAAGCCAATATCTACGCCCTGAAAGCGCTGGGGGTGGAGCATATCATCTCCGTCAACTCGGTGGGGAGTTTCAAAAAAGAATTAAAGCCCGGAGACCTGGTTATCCCCGACCAAATAATTGACCGCACCCGGCGCCGGGTAAGCACCTTCTTCGGCGAGGGCATTGTCGCCCACATCCCATTCGCTGAACCCTTCTGCCCGGACTTAAGCCGGATTTTATTTCAGGCGGCGAAGGAAATAGGAGCTACTGTCCACCCCAAGGGCACCTACCTGGCGATGGAGGGTCCGGCATTTTCCACACGGGCGGAGTCAAGGCTATACCGCTCGTGGGGGGCGGATATTATCGGCATGACGATGCTGCCCGAAGCCAAGCTGGCGCGGGAGGCGGAAATCTGCTACGCCAGTATCGCCTGCGTCAGCGACTATGATAGCTGGCAGGAGGAAGTCGAGCCGGTTACAGTAGAGATTGTCCTGGCTATCATGCACAAGTACATTGACACCGCGAAGAAGATTATCAAGCTGGCGGTGGCGAGAATACCCGAAAAGCGTAATTGCCAATGCGCCACGGCACTAAAGACAGCGCTCATAACCGACCCAAGATTGATACCGCCGGAGCAGAAGAAAAGGTTAAAGCTGCTAATCGGTAAATATCTAAAGGGGGATGATAAATGGATTTTGGCTGCCGAATAACGGCTATTGGCAGCATGCCCCACACCGACCCCTCACAGGCATGCTCGGAGGTCAGCCGCTACCTTAAAGACTTTCCCGCCTGGCCCCAGTTGCCCGGGCGCTCTTATCTTGAGAATATGTGTGTCCAGTTCAGCCAGGGCTTCCCCGGGGCGGTGGTCAAGGAGGAGACTTTTTATATTGACCGCGCCAAAGACCTGGATAAGGAACTGGAAGAGTTTTATGCCGCTTACCTGGAAAACAATATTGATAAATATCCTATTACCCAGGACTATGCCACCGGACTCCATAGCTTTTTAGGCTTAGAAAAATTAACACCTCTAGCCGTCAAAGGTCATGTAACTGGGCCGGTTACCTGGGGGCTGACCGTTACCGATAGTGAAAAACGGGCAATCATCTATGATGATACTCTGGGTGATGTGGTGGCTAAATTTCTCCGCCTAAAGGCAAGCTGGCAGGAAAAGGAGCTAAGCAAAATCGCAAAGAATACCATTATCTTTGTTGATGAGCCTTATATGGCTACCTTCGGCTCGGTCTCAATGAACCTTTCCCGCCAGAGGGTCGTCAGCCTGCTGGAAGAGGTCTTCAGGGGGCTCAGCGGTCTCAAGGGAGTCCACTGCTGCGGCAACACCGACTGGTCTGTTTTACTCGAAACTAGTTTTGACATCCTGAGCTTCGATGCCTACAACTATGCCCAATCGCTGAGCCTCTATCCGGCGGAAATCAAGAAATTCCTGGATAAAGGCGGTGCTATTGCCTGGGGGGTTGTCCCCAATGACGAACCCTCGCTGGGCAAGGAAACGGTAGCCAGCCTCAAAGACCGTCTTGAGGCAGCGATGGCACCTTTCACCAGAAACGGCGTCCCCTTTAAGCAACTGATAGAACAGGGGCTACTTACCCCGAGCTGCGGGCTGGCATCGCTGAGTGAGGAAGCGGCGGGCAGGGCTCTGGAGCTGCTCTCCGAGCTATCGGCAAATATCAGAAAGCGGTATACATAATGGAATGCCAGATTGAATTAAACAAAGCCAAATGCAACTGCACCTACGAGCCGTGCTCAAGAAAGGGCAAGTGCTGCGAGTGCATCTCATACCACCTTGAGCGTGACGAGCTTCCCGCCTGCGTCTTTCCCCCCGAAATTGAGAAGACCTATGACCGCTCCTTTGCCCGCTTTGTCCAGCTCTTCTCTGATAAAGGTGGCAGGAAAAGCTGATTTGGGCTATATTACTAGCGATGAACAAGAAAAGGCGCGTGGCCATCTTAAAGCACCGGCGCAAGAGAAAAAAGCTGGAGCTAAAAAGAAAGTCACAGGCACAACCCCAGAGCACTAAGCCATGAAGCCGGTCTATCTGCTCACCGGGCAGCCGGGAACAGGCAAAACCAGCCTTATAAAACAAGCCATCGCCGGGGTGAAGGGCAGGGTTTGCGGTTTTTACACCGAGGAGATAAGGAGCCA
>Ga0315282_10007434_pt1 | contig 17983 bp, 18 predicted proteins | sample YL17G07_20_MG_FD_203693 | JGI IMG/M metagenome (GOLD analysis project Ga0315282, IMG submission 203693) | Sediment microbial communities from Yellowstone Lake, YNP, Wyoming, USA - YL17G07_20 | ecosystem: Environmental > Aquatic > Freshwater > Lake > Sediment | place: USA: Wyoming | collected... | reverse complement strand
TGGTCACCGGCCGGCAGAAGACGGCGATGGAGGACCACTTCGATGTCTCGTATGAATTGGAAGATACATTACAAAAGCGCAACAAGCCGCAACTGCTCGGGCTGTGCCGGCAGCTCCGCGAGCTGGTGGAAGTGGTAACGGTCCGCCAGCACGAGCCGCTGGGCCTGGGCCACGCCATCCTCTGCGCGAAAGGCGCGGTGGGCGACGAGCGTTTGGGGGTCTTGCTGCCGGACGACTTGGTGGACGGCGAGACCCAAGCCGCCTGGAACTTGAGCAGGTAAGGCCGGATTCTTAGAAAACCGCGTTTGCCCGATAGGTTTGCAACGGACAAGCGCGGGAGAGAGATGACGATGGAGGCGCGGATGGAAGAAATTTTGATCTGTCCAGTAACCCGGGAACAGCTACAAGCCTTGACCGGGGATGAGCTCGCGCAAATCAACCGCTCCATAGCTCAAAAAGAGCTGGTTTTTTACGATGGCCGGCCGGTGCTCCGGGGCCTCACCGCGGGCTATCGCTCGGCCAAAGGTGGCTATGCCTATGCCCAGGAGGAGGGGATCCTCTATTTGCTGCGCAAAGACGCAGTGGTCCTGGCGCCGGCGGTCGGCCGGCGCGAAGCGAGAGCGAACCTGCGCGAGGAAAAGCAAAAAGTCCAGCAATATTACGACCAGGTGGGGTGGCAAAAAGACGAAGAAGGCCAGTATGTGGATTATCAGAAGTTTGCCGACCAGCGGCCGTTTTTCCAGGAGTATGCCAGCCGTTCCTACCTGCGCCTGAAAAAATACTTGCGGAGCCAGGGCACTTACTTTCTGGACGTGGCCTCCGGCCCGATTGCGGGGGCCAATGCCCTGACCCTTTCGCGGGCCTTCGCTTTTCATATTTGCGTTGACCTTTCCCGCCGGGCGCTGGTGGAGGCCAAGACCAAGCTGGGGGAAAAAGGAATTTACCTTCTGGCTGACATCACCAATTTGCCTCTGCGCGACGAGAGCATGGATGCGGTCATTTCGATCAGCACCATCTTTCACGTGCCGGCGGATGAACAAGGCCGGGCCTTCCAGGAACTGCACCGGGTGTTGCGGTCGGGTGGCACGGCTGCGGTGACCTATTCCTGGGGCAACGAGTTCTTGCCGGCCAAACTCATGCATTTCTTGAATTCGATCTTAGGCAAAAGGCCGAAAGCTCTGCTGGAAAGTCTCTGGGGAAAGAACCTGGGGTCCGTGCCGCCAGGCTCTGCGGTGCCCAGCCTCTATTTCCACGCTCATCCCTATTCCTGGTTCAACCGAAACAACCTGGGTTTCGAAGTTCAGATTTTAAGCCTCTCCAGTCTCAACCAGATCCACTCCCAGCTTTTTATCCAACCCTGGCTTTTCGGCCGTCAAATTCTCCGTATGATTTTCGCCCTGGAAGAAAAATTTCCCCGCTTCTTCGGCCGCTGGGGCCAACACCCCTTGATTCTGATCAGAAAATAGCGATCCCTCCCCTCGCCCCGGCAGTTGCGGTTCTGCCCCAACCCTTCGAGCCAAGGCGAATTTGTGCCATCCTGAAAGCAACCCCTAAGAAGCGTTTACCATCCCCGAAAAGCCGCAGGACCGGAATGATCCGCGAAAAACCCGAAGGAAAACCAATAAGAGATTTTCTATTCTCTTTAGCAATTCAAAAGTCTGGCGTCTTTTCGCGTCCTTTGTGGATCAATCTTCGTCTGCTCTTTCCGGCCGCGCTTGTCCCGGCCGCGAAAATTTGCTAGGTTAGAAGCCGATGGCAAAAGCGCATCAACGCGTCCGCAAGGCGGTGATCCCCGCGGCCGGCCTGGGCACGCGGTTTTTGCCCGCGAGCAAGGCCGTCCCCAAGGAGATGCTGCCGATCGTGGACAAGCCGATCCTGCAATACATCGTGGAAGAGGCCGCGGCCTCGGGCATCGAGCAGGTGATCCTGGTCACCGGCCGGCAGAAGACGGCGATGGAGGACCACTTCGATGTCTCGTATGAATTGGAAGATACATTACAAAAGCGCAACAAGCCGCAACTGCTCGAGCTGTGCCGGCAGCTCCGCGAGTTGGTGGAAGTGGTAACGGTCCGCCAGCACGAGCCGCTGGGCCTGGGCCACGCCATCCTCTGCGCGAAAGGCGCGGTGGGCGACGAGCCGTTTGCGGTGATGCTGCCGGACGACCTGGTGGACGGCGAAGGAAAGCCGGGGCTGAAGCAGTTGCTGGACGTTTATGATGAGCGGGGAGAGGCGGTGGTGGGTCTGATCGAGGTGCCGCCGCACCAGCTTTCCTGGTACGGGATCGTCAAGCACGAGCCGGTGCGGAAGAACCTCTACCGGGTGTGGGACATGATCGAGAAGCCCAAGCCGGAGCAAGCCCATTCCAACCTCGGGATCGTGGCCCGCTACGTGTTCCCGCCCGAGATCTTCCCGGCGATCGAAGAGACCCGGCCCGGCTGGGGCGGCGAGATCCAGATCACCGACGCGATCCGGAAGCTCGCGAGCGAGCGCGCGGTTTACGGCTGGGTCTTCCAGGGAATGCGCTTCGACGCCGGCGACAAGTTCGGCTACCTCGAGGCCACCCTCCATTATGCGCTCAAGCATCCGGAGCTGGGCGAGCGTTTCCGGTTGCTCTTGCAGGAGCGGGCGCGGAGCCTCTCCGGAGGAAAGGCCGGATGAAAGAGTACGCGGTCTTGACCGGGGTAGGCCCGGACCGGCCCGGCCTGGTGGAAGAAGTCGCCGCCGCGCTGACCGAGCGCGAGATCAACCTGGAAGAGTCGCGCATGGCCGTGCTGGGCGGCGAGTTCGCCATGATCGTGCTCGCCTCCGGGGCCGAGGAGGCCATCGCGGACCTGAAGCAAAAGCTGAGCCAGCTCGGCCGGGCCACCGGGCTCGAGTTCACGCTCAAGCCGACCCGGTCACCCACGGAACGGCCGGCGGCGCCGGCGCTGCCCTACCGGCTTCTGGCCCAGAGCCTGGACCACCCCGGCATCGTCCACGAGATCACCCGCGTGCTCCATAGCCGCAACGTCAACATCGAATCGCTGGAGACGCACGTGCGCTCGGCCCCGGTCTCGGGCACGCCGGTGTTCGCGCTGGAGGCGCGCCTGAGTGTTCCGGCCGAGACCAAGGCCACCCGGCTGCGGGCCGAGCTGCTGGAAGTGGCGGACCAATTCAACCTCGACATCGTGTTCGAGCCGGCCTGAAGCTGGAGGCTCCGCGTGAGCATTTCCTCCAAAAGAGCGAAGCCGCCCGGGGTCGCAACGGGCGTGGGCGCGTTCCCCGCAGCCGAGCTTGAGAGCCTGGCCCGGGGCGAGCACTCGGACCCGCACCGGATCCTGGGCGGCCACCCGGCGGAAATCGCCGGCCGCAAGGCGGTGGCGCTGCGGGCGTTCCATCCGGACGCCGTCCAAGCGGAAATTATTCTGCCGGACGGCCTTCGCGTTCCCATGAAGCTCGGGCACGCGGGCGGGATTTTCGAAGCCGTGGTCGCCGACCGGCCCTGGCCGTTCCCTTACCGGGTGCGCTTCACCTTTGCCGGCGGCAAATCCTGGGAGCGCGACGACCCTTACCGCTTCCTGCCCACCCTGGGCGAGTTCGACCTCCACCTGGCCGGCGAAGGCACCCACCACCGGCTGTGGGAGTGCCTGGGCGCGCACCTGCGCGAGATCGAGGGCGTCCGCGGGGTGAGCTTCGCGGTGTGGGCCCCCAACGCGGCGCGGGTAAGCGTGGTCGGAGAGTTCAACGGCTGGGACGGCCGCCTCTTCCCCCTGCGCAGCCTGGGCGGCTCGGGCATCTGGGAACTCTTCATCCCCGGGCTCGAAGCCGGGGCCTTATACAAATATGAAATCAGGACCCGGGCCGGCGAGCTCCGGATCAAGACCGACCCCTTCGCCTTTGCCGTGCAGCTCCGGCCCGACAACGCCGGGATCGTCTGGGAGCTCGGCCGTTACCAGTGGCGCGACCGCAAGTGGATGAAGGCGCGGGCCAAGCGCAACCTGCGCGAGGAGCCGATGGCGGTGTACGAGGTCCACCTGGGCTCGTGGCGGCGCCGGGTGGAAGACGGCCGGCCCTGGCTCAACTATCGCGAGGCGGCGGATCAACTCGTGGCCCACGTCAAGAAGCTGGGCTTCACCCACCTCGAGTTCCTGCCCCTGTCCGAGCATCCGCTCGATATGTCCTGGGGCTACCAGGTCACCGGCTATTACGCGGCCACCAGCCGCTACGGCTCGCCGGATGATCTCAAGTACCTGGTGGACCTCTGCCACCAGCACGGCCTGGGCGTGATCATGGACTGGGTCCCGGCCCATTTTCCCAAGGACGACTACAGCCTGCGCTGGTTCGACGGCACCCCGCTCTACGAGCATGCCGACCCGCGCCTGGCCGAGCACCCGGACTGGGGCACGCTCATTTTTAACTACGGCCGCCACGAGGTCAAAAATTTCCTGCTCGCCAACGCGCTCTTCTGGCTGGATGAATACCACCTCGACGGCCTGCGGGTGGACGCGGTGGCCTCCCTGCTCTACCTGGACTACAGCCGCAAGGAAGGCGAGTGGGTGCCCAACCAATACGGCGGCCGGGAGAACCTGGCCGCGGTCGAGTTTCTGCGCGAGCTCAACGAGCAGGTCTACGCGCTTTATCCCGGCGCTTTCACCATCGCCGAGGAATCCACCGCCTGGCCCGCGGTCAGCCAGCCTACCTACCTCGGCGGCTTGGGCTTCGGGTTCAAGTGGAACATGGGCTGGATGCACGACACCTTGCTCTATTTCAGCCAGGACCCGATCCACCGCAAGTTCCTTCACAACGACCTCACCTTCTCCATGCTCTACGCCTACACCGAGAACTTCATCCTGCCGCTCAGCCACGACGAGGTGGTGCACGGCAAAGGCTCGCTCTACGGCAAGATGCCGGGCGACGAGTGGCAGAAGTTCGCCAACCTGCGGCTGCTCTTCGCTTACCAGTTCACCCACCCGGGCAAGAAGCTCCTGTTCATGGGCAGCGAGCTCGCGCCGGACCTGGAATGGAACCACGAGCACAGCCTGCCCTGGCATCTTCAAGAGCAGCCGATGCGCCAGGGGCTGATGAACTTCATGACCGACCTGGGCCAGCTCTACCACCAGCACCCGCCCCTGTGGAAATGGGACCATCGGCCGGAGGGCTTCCGCTGGATTGACTGCCAGGACTCGGACCAGAGCGTGGTCGCCTTCCTCCGCTTCTGTGAAGACCGCCACCTGGTGGTGGCGCTGAACTTCACCCCGGTGCCCCGCTACGGCTACCGGATCGGCGTGCCTCAGGCCGGCATTTACCGCGAGCTGCTCAATACCGACTCCTACCACTACGGCGGCTCGAACCTCGGCAACGCCGGCCGCATCCAGACCGAGCCGGTGCCCTGGCATCTTTTCCCCCAGTCCCTCTTCCTGACCCTGCCCCCGCTGGGTGCGCTGATCCTGGGGCCGGAACCCTGAGCAGAAGGCCTCGGGCTGCAGGCCCCGGGCCAGAGGCGGAAAGAAAGAAGGCAGCGATGGCCAATTCCACCTCGACCTCCCCGGCCCGCATTCCGCCCTGGGCCAAGAAGGTCCTGCCCCTCCTCGTCAGCGCCCTCATCCTTTATTACTACTTCCATGACCAGGACTGGCTGGCGCTCTGGGCCGCAACCCGCCGGGCCAACCTCTGGCTGGCCGTCGCGGCCATTGTGCTGCCCCAAGTCTGCTTCTGGGTTCTCGACGTCTACCTCACCGAGCGCACCATGGTCTGGTTCCATGGCCCCTTCCCCTTGAAAAATTATTTCTGGGTGCGTGGCGCCATCTATATCTTGTCCATCGTCAATTACGGCCTCTCCGGCGGCGGGGTCCTCCTCTATCTTCAGCGCCGCGGCCAGATTTCCTGGCGCAAACTTTTCGGGATCTTGCTGTTTCGTCTCGGCCTGGCCATGTGGGCCATCGTGCTCTTCCTAATTCCCGCCACCCTGGCCATGCACTATTACGGCCTGGCCGAGAAAGCCAAGATCAACCTCTGGGTCTGGTGGGCGCTGCTGATCTTCGGCCTGGGCTGGATGATCGAGGCGTGGTTCGTGTGGCATCACCACCTGCACTTCGGCCTGAGCAAGATCGTGGTCCGCGACCGGGAAAGCGAGTTCTGGACCGCCTTCCGCCTCGCCACCCGCGGCCAGTGGCTCTGGACCGGCTTTTTGTCCCTGGCGCCGCTCCTTTTCTTCTTACTGGGCTATTACGCCCTGACTTGGGCCTTTGACGTCAAAGTCCCGTTCTGGCTGTTCATGGCGGTCTCGCCGCTGGCCATGCTGATCGTGGATCTGCCCATCGCCTTCTCCGGCTTTGGCACCGCCACCCTCGCCTGGATGACCTTCTTCGGCGACTACGGCTCGCCGGAAGACATCGCCGCCCTCAGTCTCTTCCTGCCTATGGTCACCGCGCTGTGCCGGGCGCTCATCGGCCTCGTCTCCCTGCGGCCCGCTCTCGCCGACCTCGCTACCCTCTCCTCGCCCCCGGCTGCCGCCGCTCTCCCGGCTCCGGCCTTGGAAAGCGAAAAAGCCTGATCCCCGGCTCCGCGCAATTTTCGTAATTTATATCACAACCGATGCCTGGTCGGGACGCGCGCCTTCAGGCGGGAGGACGTCCCTCCCGTTTTGAATTTCGATTCCAATTCTGGGACAATGAAGTGATGGATTACTCCGATAAAGTCGGGTCCTTGAAAGATATCTTCGGCACCGACCGGGTCAGGGTTGAAGCCGGCTATCTGGCCGTCGGCGACCGGAGCTATCCGGTTTTGGATGATGTGATCATCCTGCTCGATCCTTCGCAATATCCCGAGTTCCTCAAGCGGAGGTTGAGTCATCGGGATTCGGGGCCGGCCGTGAAGCCCGCGGAGTTTGCCCCGGACATCCAGTATAGTTTTGGGGAGGAATGGCGGTCTTTCCCGGAAATCCTCCCGGAGCATGAACAGGAGTTCCAGCAGTATTTCGATGTGATTGACCTGGCCGGCCTGAAGGCCAAGCGGGTCTGCGACCTCGGCTGCGGCATCGGCCGGTGGAGCCACTTTCTGCGGGACCGGGCGCGCGAGCTGGTGCTGGTGGATTTCTCGGAGGCGATCTTTGTGGCCAGGGAGAATTTGCGGGCGGCGGGCAACTGTCTCTTCTTCATGGCCGACTTGAAGCAGCTTCCCTTCCGGGACGGCTTTGCCGATTTCCTCTTCTGCCTGGGCGTGCTGCACCATCTCCCCACCGACGCCCTCCAGGAGGTGAGGGCTTTGAAGAGATCCGCGCCCGAACTTCTGATCTTTCTTTATTATGCGCTTGACAACCGGCCCTTTTATTTCCGCTGGATCCTTTCCCTGGTCACTTTGGCGAGGAGCTTTTTGGTGCGGATTAAGAATCCCGCGTTTCGAGATATCTTTACTTGGCTGGGCACGCTGGCCCTGTATCTGCCCTTGGTGGGATTGGGGCGGCTGTTGAAACCGGTTGGTCTCAGCCGTCAGGTGCCGCTGTATGAAGCCTATCACGGCAAGAGCGTCGCCCGGATCCGGCAGGACGTTTACGACCGCTTTTTCACCCGCATCGAGCAGCGGTTTACCCGGCAAGAAATTCTCGCGCTCCAGGATACCTTCTCCGCCGTGGTCGTCTCCGACCGGCTTCCCTATTGGCATTTTCTCCTCAAGTCATAAGTCAGCGCCTGGCACTGACTTAATACAAGGTCCGGCGCATGGAGGCGATGCTGCCCATGACCATGAGCAAGGCGAAGGCGAGGAGCACGAGGAGTTCGGGGATAACCTGAGAGAGGGTGAAGCCTTTAATCATAAGACTGCGCAGCGCGAGGTTGGCGTAAGTGAGGGGCAAAGCATAAGCGAGGTATTGCAAGATTTTCGGCATGCTCTCGATGCTCCAGAGCACACCGGAGAGGAACACCTGGGGCAGGATCACGAGCGGGACGAACTGGGCGACCTGGAATTCGTTCTTGGCGAAGCTGGAGAAGAGGATGCCCATGTTGGCGGCGCCGATCACCAGGATGAACTCGACGATCAGGATGTTGGCCAGGTGGCCGAGGTAATGAATTTTTATGACATAGAGAATAAAGAAGATGATCACGCCGGTCTGGGCGAGGGCGAAGAGGAGGAAGCCGAGGAGGTAGCCGCAGATGATTTCGAGGCGGGTCATGGGCGAGGCCATCAGCCGCTCCATGGTGCCCTGGGTGCGTTCGCGGAGGAAGCTGACGCCGGTGAGGATAAACACGAAGAAGAAGGCGATGAAGGCCATGGCCATGGGCGCCAGGAAATCGGTCTCGGTGAACTGCTCGCCGCCGTAGAGGAAGCGCACGCTGAGGTTGGGCGGCGCGATCATCTGCACGTCCGCATCGGAAAGGAAGAGCAGGCCGCGGATGGCATCGAGCAGGGGCCGCTGGATGCGCTGGAGCTCGCGGACAAAGTCGCGGCTCACCATGGGGTCGCTGCCCTCGAGGAAAAGCTCGAGCCCGGCCGGCCGGCCCGCCTTGAGTTTATCCAGGCCCGCGCTGCGGATCACGATGGCGCCCTGGAGCCGGCCGTCCTTGAGCGCGGCCATGAGCTCCGGCTCGGCCACTTCCTTGATCAGAACATTGGCGTTTTGAGTCAAAAGCTCGCGCAACAAATTCCCCACCATCTGGTCTTCCTGGCCCGCGGCGATGACCGCGACCTGGAAGGGCTGGGCCTTGGCCTTGAGGAGGTAGCTGAACAAGGCCATCACCACCACCGGCACCACGAAGATCAGGACCAGGGTGCGCCGGTCACGCAAAAACTGGCGGATGATCCTGGCCGCGAGCGCCGCGATCCGGATCATGCCGGGCGGCTCCGGGCGAAGTAGAGGAAGGCTTCTTCCAGGCTTCCGGCTTGGGCTTCCTCGCGCAAGGCCGGCGGCGTGCCCTCGATCAGGAGCTCGCCCTCCCGCATCAGCCCCAGCCGGTCGCAGCGGCCGGCCTCGTCGAGGTGATGGGTGGAGACGATGATCGAGGCGCCGGCTCGGGTCAGGCGCTCGAAGTAATTCCAGAACTGAATGCGCAGTTCCGGGTCCACGCCCACGGTCGGCTCGTCGAGGATCAGCAGCCGCGGCTCGTGCACCAGGGCGCAGGCCAGGCTCAGGCGCCGGCGCAGGCCGCCGCTCAGCTCCGCCACCAGGCTGGCTCGGCGCGACACCAGTTCCACCAGTTCCAGGACTTCCTGGATCCGCTGCCGGCGCGCCGGGCCGGAAAGGCCATAGACCCGGGCGAAGAAGTCCACGTTTTCCTCGACGGTCAGGTCCTGGTAAAGAGCTTCGAGCTGAGTCATGTAGCCGATGGCTTGGGCCGCGCCGCGGTCGGGCATGACGCGGCCGAGGACCAGGGCCGTGCCGGCGGTAGGTTTTGAGATTCCGACCAGGATCCGCATCAAGGTGGTCTTGCCCGAGCCGTTGGGACCGATCAGGCCATAGGTGATCCCGGGCGGGATGGCGAGACTGATCCCCTTGAGGGCCTCGATCCCGCCGAAGCGCTTGTGTAGGCCCTCCAGGCTGATGATGCTCTCCATGCCGGCAGCAACTTGACTCAATCGTCCTCCGGTTTGCGGGTTAATTCCTTCGGCCCGAACTGCTCCCGGAGTCGCTGGAAGCGCCGGCCGTAGAGCTGGTCAAAAAGCTCGAGCTTGTCCGGAAAAAGCTCGGCGCAGAGCGCGCGGATTTCTTCCGCGCGCTTTCGGACGTCTGCTTCAGAAAGCCCGCGCTTGATCTCCTCGCAGAGCCGATCCACGGCCCCGCGCAATTGCCTGAGCCTCTTCTCCTCCTCGTCCAGCGCGTCGCCGGTTTTTGCCCGGATCATGGTTTTGCCTCCAGGGAGCGGAGCAGGTCCCTGAGCTTTTTCAGCGCCTGGCCCCGGTGCGAGACTGCCAGCTTTTGCTCAGCCTCCACCTCGGCAAAAGTAGCATGTAACTCCGGCGAATAAAAGAGCGGATCATAGCCAAAGCCGCGCTTGCCCCGGGGCGCTTCGAGAATCCTGCCCTGGGCGATCCCTTCGACTATTTGAACCTGTCCGTCCGGCCAGGCCAGAGCCAGCGCGCAGCGGAAGCGGGCGGATCGGCACTCCGGGGGCACTCCATGCAGAAGTGAAATCAGCTTGGCGTTGTTCTCGTCGTCGCTCGCGCCTTCACCGGCAAAGCGGGCCGAGCGGATTCCGGGGGCGCCGGCGAGCGCGTCCACTTGCAGGCCGGAGTCATCGGCCAAAGCGGGCAGACTGGTGTAAGCGCAGAGAGCTTGGGCCTTTTTGACGGCGTTGGCCTCAAAGGTCCCGCCGTCTTCAATAACCTCCGGCGCCTCGGGAAAATCGGCCAGTGACAAAAGCTCGATCCCGAGACCCTGGAGTCCAGTCTGAATTTCTCGGAGCTTGCCGAAGTTGCGGGTGGCGACCACGATTTTCATAACTGCATCGAAAGCTAGAACCACAAAGACACAAAGGCACGAAGCTCAAATAAAAGCGCACAGTGCACGGTGAAAAAGATATCTCTGTGTTCTCTGTATTGCAATCTGGCAAGATCTTTTTATTCGGAAAGATCTTTATGCCATATTGCAACAGCATTCCATCCGGGCTGTAGGGGCATGGCATGCCATGCCCCTACTTTTGGTTGCGGCACGGCCGCGCTGGGCTCTCTGTGTTTCATTCTTCTTTCTTGGGCGCAAGCTTGTTCACCGGCACGCCCAATTGCCGGGCCTGGCGGTCGCGGAAGCTGAAGACGCTTTGGGCCAGGGCCTGGACGATTTTAGCCTGGGTCTCGGGCCGGGTGATGGAGCGGGCTTCGTCCTTGTTGCTGAGGAACCCCACCTCGACCAGGACCGCGGGCATGGCCGCCTGCATGAGGACGCGGAAGGGCGCCTGCTTCACGCCCCGGTTCTCGGTCTGCATCACGCGCGAGAGTCGCTCCTGGACCAGGGTGGCGAACGCCTCGGAATCGGCCAGGTGCTCGGCCTGGGCCATGTCGCCCAGGATCAGCTCGAGGTCGCTGGCGCGGGGATCGGGAGCCGCTTTGACGCCGAGGGCCACGTTTTCGAGGGCGGCGAGCTTGCGCGACTCGTCGTCGGTGGCGGAGAGGCTGAGGAAGAAAGTCTCGAAGCCGGCGGCGCCGATGGACTTGGCGGCGTTGGCGTGCAGACTGATGAAGAGGTCGGCCTGCAGGCGGTTGGCGAGTTCGGCCCTTTTTCCCAGTTCCACCTGGCTATCGGTCTCGCGGGTCAACACCACCCGCAGGGTCCGATCCCGGGCCAGTTCGGACCGGAGCATCTGAGCCAGCTTCAAGGTCAGGTCTTTTTCCTCGAGTCCGCCCGGGCCGCGCGCGCCTTCATCGTCGCCGCCGTGGCCTGGATCAATCACCACCAGCCGCACCGGCGCCTGGCGGGCCGACATTTGCAGCGGGCCGGCCGGATTCCGGTCCGGAATCCTTTGGACCGTGATCGGCTGGCCCAGGACTTCGGCCAGGGGCCCGGTGAAAAAATTTCCCGGAAGGTAGAGCGATCCCTGCTGCCGGCGCGGCGGGAAGGTCTGGGGAAAAGTGCGGTTTTCCATGGCCACCAGGCCCTTGGAAGAAAGGACCATCAGCTTGCCCGACGCGCGGATAAAGAGCGAGCCGGTGGCGGGATCGGCAAAGCCGCTCAGCCCGAGCGCGGTGATCGCCTCGGGAAAAGGGAGGAAAAGGAGTTCGCCGTCGCGGAGAAAAGCGGTCAGGGAGACCGCGGGGGCATGGCCCAGCTTGAGCTCGATTCGCTCGGCGGCCGGAAGGAAAGCGGGAAGGAGGCTGAGGGTCAGCCCGAGGAGCATTCCCCGGAATCGTCGAAAAGCAAAGGCACCCGGCCGCGGCATCAAATCTCCTGGTTCAAATCGAATACAGCTCCTTCTGCAGAATCGGGATGTAATTCTTCTGCAGGACCGCGATGGCGTCTTCGGTCCGGTCCACGCCGATGATGAGGACGGCATTATCGTGGAACCGGCCGATAAAAGGATAGAGGTAAAGCACGTTGATCCCGGCCTCCTTGAGCGGCTTGAGCATCGCGTTAAGCCCGCCCGGATGGTCCGGGGTTTCCACGGCAAAGACGTCGTGAGTGGTCACCTGATAGCCGCGGCTCTTGAAGACCGAGAGCGCCTTGCGGGGATTGTCCACCACGAAGCGCACCACCGAGGTTTCTGCTTCCGTGGCCGAGGCGATGGCCCGGATGTTGATGCCCTCGTCCCCCAACAGATCGCTGATCTTGGAAAGCTCGCCCGGCCGATTCGCCAGGGCAATAGACAATTGCTTCAGTACCATCGTCGCTCCCTTTTTTTCGGATCGGGCAGACACGGGGGTCTGCCCCTACTGTTTCAAAAGAAATGGAATCCCCGCTCCAGCGCTTCCCGGTTCACCTGCACCAGTTTCTTTTTCTTGGCGAAAATTTTTTCCAGGGCCAGATAGATCGAAGCCATCGCCACCAGCTCGGTCTTTTTCACGAACGCGCCGAGCATGATCATGTTGGCCCCGCGCGGGTTTTTGAGCTCTTCGGCCAACGCGGTGGCCGGGATCTCGCACAGCTCGAGGTCGCCCCGGATCGGCTTCTCCTCGATCAGGGTGGTATTGAGGAAGAACAGCCCGCCCGAGGCCACCTGGTTCTGGAACTTGAGCATGGAGGGCAGGTTCATGGCCACCACGTATTCCGGCTCCGAGGCCACCGGCGAAGAAATTTCCTCGTCGCCCACCGACACCGTGCAATGGGCGGTGCCGCCCCGCACCTCGGCGCCGTAAACCGGCAGGTAAGTAACGTGCTTGTCCTCCAACATCGCGGCATAGGCCAGGGTATAGCCCATGGAGAGGACCCCTTGGCCGCCGAATCCGGCAAAGAATGTTTTGATCATCATCGGCGTTACTCTTCGGACCAGAGCCTGCTTTTTCCCCGGCAATCCGCCGGCACGTCAGGCTTGGAATCCCGGCGTCCCTTTTCGTCAATCATTATCAACATTGCATCACTCTTCCAGGCCGGGCTTTTTCTTTTTCCGGCGATCCACCAGCACGCCCGGCTTGAAGTACTGGCTCATCTTCTCGTCAATGAAGGCGCAGGCCTCTACCGGGTCCAGCTTCCAGTTGGTCGGGCACATGGAGAGCACCTCGACCAGGCCGAAGCCCTCGTCATCCAGTTGGCACTGAAAAGCCTCGCGGATCGCCTGCTTGGTCTGGCGGATGCCCTTGGGCGAGTTGACCGCGGTGCGCACGATGTAGGCGCTGCCCGGGATCTCGGCGAGGAGATGGCTGATATCGAGCGGGAAGCCCTCGCGCCGCTCGGAGCGGCCCTCCGGCGCGGTGGTGGCCTTCATGCCGAGCAGCGTGGTCGGGGCCATCTGGCCGCCGGTCATGCCGTAAATGCCGTTGTTGATGAAGATGACCGTGATCCGCTCGCCCCGGCTGGCCGCGTGGATGGTCTCGGCCGTGCCGATGGCGGCGAGGTCGCCGTCGCCCTGGTAAGAGAAGACCAGGGCCTCGGGCAGCGAGCGCTTGATCCCGGTGGCCACCGCGGCCCCGCGGCCGTGCGCGGCTTCCACCGTGTCGAAGTCAAAGTAGAAGTAAGCCAGCACCGCGCAGCCGGCCGGGGCCACGCTCACCACCCGCTCGGCCACTTTCATCTCTTCCACCACCTCGCAGATCAGGCGGTGGACAATGGAATGGCCGCAGCCCGGGCAGTAGTGGTTGGCCACCGGCTTCAGGTAACGGGGACGGCTGAAAACTTTTTTCATCATCTTAAGGGCGACAGGTTTCAAACCTGTCGCCCGAATCTCTCACTTTCGAATCCGCTGGTAATAACGGCTGGCAATGATCTTGGCCACTTCCACCGGCGTGGGAATCGGCCCGCCCGGCCGGCCGTAGAAGAAAAGCTCGCCCTGGCCCTGCAACGCCAGGCTCACGTCCTCGATCATCTGGCCGGCGTTCAGCTCGAAGACCAGGAACTCCTTGATCCGCGCCGCGGCCTTGCGGATCACCTCCGCCGGATACGGCCACAGCGTGATCGGCCGGATCAAGCCCACCTGGAGACCTTCCTTGCGCACCCGGTTGATCGCGCCCTTGGCGATCCGGGCCGCGGTCCCGAACGCCACCACCGCCAGCTTGGCGTCCTCCAACTGGAACGTCTCAAACCGCTTCTCTTTCTGGGCGATCCGCTGGTACTTGCGCTGAAGCTTCCAGTTGTGTTCCTCCATCAGCTTGGTGTCCAGGATCAACGAGCGCGAGAAGCGCGAAGGCCGGCCCTTGGCGCCGCGCAAGGCCCAGTCTTTCTCCGGAAGTTTGGCGATCGGCTCGGGAAAGACCACCGGCTCCATCATCTGGCCGAGCAGCCCGTCGGCCAAGACCATGACCGGGTTCCGATAGCGGTCGGCGAGATCAAACGCCAGGAAAGTGAGGTCGGCCAGTTCCTGCACCGAGGCCGGCGCGAGCACGATCACCTTGTAGTCGCCATGGCCGCCGCCGCGGGTGGCCTGATGGTAGTCGGCCTGGCTGCCCGCGATGTTGCCCAGACCCGGCCCGCCCCGCATCACGTTCACCACCACCGCCGGCAACTCCTGGCCGGCCAGGAAAGAGAGGCCCTCCTGCTTGAGCGAAATGCCGGGGCTGCTGGACGAGGTCATGGCCCGGGCCCCGGTCACCGCGGCGCCCAGCACCATGCTGATCGAAGCGATCTCGCTCTCGGCCTGGATAAAGGTGCCGCCCACTTTGGGCAGGTTTTCGGCCATATACTCGGGCACCTCGTTCTGCGGCGTGATCGGGTAGCCGAAATAGAAGCGGCAGCCGGCCCGGATCGCGGCCTCGGCCAGGGCATGGTTGCCGTTCATTAAAAATTTTTCGCTCATCGCGCTCAATCCAAAATCCAAAATTCCTTCAGGCCCGCCACACCTCGATCGCGGTTTCCGGACAGACCAGCGCGCAGACGGCGCAGCCGGTGCACTCAGCCCCGGAAAATTCCGCGGGGTAATAACCTTTCAGGTTGTAGCGCGAGGCCAGGCGGATACAGCCTTGCGGGCAATGCTTGAGACAGTAACCGCACGACTTGCACAGCTCGGCGTCAATCTCGATTTTACCTTTGGTTGACATGACGAATAAAAAAAGGAGAGGCTTTTCCCCTCATCTTCAATTATATCAAAGCGGAGGGGCGAAGCAAACTCAGGCCGAGGGCGGGCTTTGGGCCTGCAGCGGGACCAAGGGCTTGCCCGGTTTCTGGTGAACGCGGCCGCGCTCGGCAATGGCCCGGCTAAGCTCGCGCCAGTCGCGGGGATCACCGCCGGCGGCCAGGAAGGCTTTGAGGAAACGGAGCCGGTCGGTTTGGGTGATCCCGCTGGTGAAGGGCAGGCTGCGGTTGAAGCGCTCCAGGATGATGACTTCTTCATCCGCCGGCTTGGTTTCGGTCGCTTCATTTAGATCCATAATTAAAAAATGGGGGCGCCCCGGCTCCTTCTCCTGCAAGAGGACGTTATGCACTTTCAGATCCGGGAAATGCAGGGGCAGCGCCAGCACGCGGCGAAGAAAGCGGGCCAGCTCTTCGAGCAAACGGCGCTTGGCCGCCAGATCCAAAGGGCCGGAGCCGGGGCCGAAGGTCCGGGGCAAGTATTGCTTGAGGCTGGCGCTGTTCACGTGCGGCACCGCCCTCGAGACGAGATATTCTTCGCGAAAACCCCGCCGGCGGCGCAAGAGCAGGGCCGCCAACTCGGGGGTGGCGATGCCCTGCTGGCCAAGGAATTTCGCCGCCTGCCAGGAGATCACGGCCTCGGAGGGCGCCCGGAGCAGGCCCAGGAATTTGCGCGGGTAATGGAGCGGCCGCTTGAGGCCCCGGCTTGAAAACATGCGGCCCAGCATCACCCGCCAGACCTCGGCCTCGCGCACGACCTTGAAGTAGTAAAGTTGCTCGCCCTGGCCCAGGTCGGCGCGGGCCCGGTAAACCCAGCTCCCTTTGTCATAGGTCTGCTGGACGAACTCGAAAGGCGGGCCGGCCTGAAGGCGGGTGAAGGGGTTGGGGCCGAGCAATTGCTCGAGCTGGTTCTGGTCCAGGCCCGGTGCGAGCAAGCCGGAGAACCCGGCAAAGAGCGGGCGCAACGGCGGGGTGGACAAAATCATCATGGGCGAGTTCATTATAGAGCGAATCTTGACAATGAGCCAAGTCCGTGTAAACTGGAAAGTTACGGTTGCGGGGTGGAGCAGTCAGGTAGCTCGTCGGGCTCATAACCCGAAGGTCCTTGGTTCAAATCCAAGCCCCGCTACCAAAAATGCAAAGGGCATCGGCCAAGAGCCGGTGCCCTTTTTTTCGTTGTGCAGAGCCTGGCCTCATGGATACAAGCCGATGGATTAGCACCCGGTTGATGGCAACTTGGTATCAATGAAACACGCGGATGAACTTGAATAGGATCAGACCGAGCAGGAAGATCAGGTAAAAGCGGAGCAGGAAGAGGACGACGCGAACGGTCCGGGTCATTTGCACGCGCGGCATGGCTCAGGCCCTCACATCTTGGCGTGGGTCAGGAGACCCTTCATGATATCGTTGTAATAAATGACGCCAAGCAGGTGGTCCTGCTTGTCCACCACCGGCAACATCCGATATTGATACTTGGCGAAGAGCTCGGCCAGATCTTCGAGCACGTCATCTTCCTCGGCCGCGACCACCGGCGCGACCATGATCTCGCCCATGGTCGCCGCGTCGGGGGACAGCACCAGTTCGCGCAAATCCACCACCCCGGCCAGGATCTGCTCCCCGCCGCCGAGCGCGTTGATCACGTAGATCCGGGAGATGCTTTCCGGCTCGCGCTTCGACTGTCGGATTGCGGCCAGAACCTCGCCCACCTTGGCCTCCTTGGGCACGGCCACAAAATCGGGCGACATCAAGGCCCGGGCGGTGGCCTCGCGCTCGGAGAGGATGGCGAGGACGCGGTCGGACATTTCCTTGGGCAAGAGCTTGGCCATCCCCATCATGTGATCGTGGGGCAGCACCGAGAACAGGTCCACCAGTTGCGGCACCGACATCTCGGAGAGGATGGTGCGGGCGCGCTCCTGGCGGAGGTTGGCGATCAGTTGGCGCTTGGCGCGGGGCTCGGCCTCGATCAGGGTCTCCGCGGCTTTCTCCGAATCGAGGGCGGAGAAGAGGGCCTGCTGCTCGGCTCCGGAAAGCTCCTCCAGCGCGTCGGCCAGGTCCTCGCCGGGCAGCTCGCGCAACTGCTTGCGGGTGACGGAGAGCGAGACCTTGTCGGTGGCCACCACGTCCTCGACCGACAGGGGCTGCACGTATTTCCAGGAGATCAGCTGGTCCTTGATCCAACTGAGCTTGCCCAGGCCGAGCGCGCGCAGGAAGCCGTTGAAGGAGACGTCCACGTGGACCACGGCCATGCGGCCGCTCGATTCGAGCAGGTGCACGTCGTTGACCACTTCCACCCGCCGGCCGTCCATGTCCAGGATGGTCCGGCCGATCAGGTGCTTGTCCAGCAAAATCCAGCCGGTCTCGTCCTTGAAGGGCGGGTAGGCTTGGCCGTCCGGCGGGGGCTGGACAAAGATGGCGTCGTCCTCGATCTTGATCACCCGGTTCCAGGGAATGAACTCGGTGGGCTTGCCCCAGCCGTGCTCCAGGTAGATGCCGATGGCCTCGGGGTAAGGCTCGGCCAGGCGGAAGACCAGGTCGGTGAGCTTGCCGATCCGGTCCTTGATCTTGCCCGCGCAGACCGGCCGTTTCTGCAGCTCGGAGAAATACAGAAAGCGAAAGCCGCCCGGGGCATGGGTCAGGTCCGGCGGCTTGGTGGTGTGGTTGGACGGCGCGACCATTGCTGTCTCCCCTCAGCCCCCGGCCATGATGTCCGGGAAGAGGACCGAGATTCCGAAGATGGTGGACATGATAATGACAAAAGCGGCGATTGTCCAATTAGCGTAGTTCTGCCAGGGCGTGTTCACGTACTTGCCCATCAGGGGCTTGTCGTTGAGGAGCAGGATCAGGAACACCAGCGCCGCCGGAAGCAGG
>Ga0315282_10007433_pt1 | contig 17983 bp, 18 predicted proteins | sample YL17G07_20_MG_FD_203693 | JGI IMG/M metagenome (GOLD analysis project Ga0315282, IMG submission 203693) | Sediment microbial communities from Yellowstone Lake, YNP, Wyoming, USA - YL17G07_20 | ecosystem: Environmental > Aquatic > Freshwater > Lake > Sediment | place: USA: Wyoming | collected... | reverse complement strand
TCGATTGCATCCATTGGTTTATGATAGCACATTTAACTCCCCAATTCATTTCCCCACATTTAACTCCCCATCCTCGATAAAATCGGGATGGGGACCCCACATTTGATTGCCAGATTGAATATTTTTTGCTAAACTGACAATGTATGTCACTCACCTACAGCCATTTAGGATTTAATCGGACAAATTCATACAGATCAAAAATTTTGAAAGTCAGAATTCTCAATTTTTTGGCAAGGGCGGCAATTTTTGCGGTTATCGGCGGTTTTGTTCTGTCTTTTTTCCTTTTTATCTGGTACTCTAAGGATCTGCCGACTCCCGAAGGGGTAAAACGGCGTGAGGGATTTTCTACTGTCATTTTGGATAGGACCGGCAGTCCGATTTATGATATCTTCAACGACAAAAATAGGATCCCCGTACCACTCACCGATATTCCTGATGATTTGAAAAAAGCTACCATCTCAATTGAAGACAAAAATTTCTACAAACATCAGGGATTTGATCCTAACGGGGTGCTCCGGGCGTTTTTTAATATTATCACTTTCCGCGGTCTTCAGGGCGGTTCTACGCTTACCCAGCAGTTGGTCAAAAATGTACTTCTGACTGCAGAAAAAACGATTCCGAGAAAAATAAAAGAGTTTGTTTTGGCTGTTCAGATAGAAAGAAAATATTCAAAGGATGAGATACTTCAGATGTATCTTAATGAAGCTCCGTACGGAGGGACAATGTGGGGGATCGAGTCGGCGGCAGCTGGTTACTTTGGTAAACACGCAAAAGATCTGACTTTAACCGAATCAGTTGTTCTAGCAGGATTACCGCAGCGGCCTTCTTATTACTCGCCGTTTGGCGCAGATCCGAAAGCATACATTGGAAGAAGCGAGGAAGTTTTGCGCAGGATGCGGGAAGACGGATATATTACGGAGGCGAAAGAATACGAAATCAGAAAGGAGCTTCCAAATGTCAAATTTGCTTCCTCAAGTGGCCAATTCAAGGCACAGCATTTTGTTTTTTACATAAAAAACCAACTGATCGACAAATTTGGAGAAAAAATGGTCGATGCTGGAGGGTTGCGAGTGACCACGACTTTGGATGCCTCCTTGCAGGAAAAAGCGGAAAATACCGTCCGCGATGAAATAGCAAAATTAAAAGGGTTAAATGTCGGCAACGGCGCTGCGCTAGTCTTGGATCCTAAAACCGGTGAGATTCTCGCTTACGTCGGCAGCCGCGCTTATGAGCTGATTGATGAGGAAAATTTTCAGGGGAAATTTGACGTGGTCTCCATGGGTTACCGGCAGCCGGGCAGTGCACTTAAGCCAATTACTTACGCTGCCGGTTTTACTAAAGGATACACGCCCTCGACTCTCCTTATGGATGTTGAAACGCATTTTCCGGGAGGAGAAGGAAGGCAGGATTATATTCCCAAAAATTATGATAATAAATTCCGCGGCCCGATCCAGGTGCGGTACGCTCTGGGTAACTCCATCAATGTCCCGGCGGTTAAGATGACGGCTTTGGTTGGTGTGCGGGATATTTTAAAAACTGCCTATGCGATGGGTATAGAAAGTCTTGCTCCAACCGATGAAAACGTGAACAAGCTCGGTTTATCGCTTACATTAGGAGGCGGCGAAGTGAGACTGTTCGATCTGGTGTCAGCTTACGGCGTATTTGCCACAGGAGGAACAAGAAATGAACCTTACGGGATTATCAAAGTGGTTGATCAAAGCGGGAAAACACTTTATGAGCATAAACCTACGACAGGCAAAAAAGTTTTATCTGAAGACGTTTCCTTCCTCGTATCCGATATCCTTTCTTCAAACGATGCCAGACACGAAGTATTCGGTGAGAAAAGTTACCTTGTCATTTCCGGCAAAACTGTGGCTGTAAAAACAGGCACCACTGATGATAAAAAAGATAACTGGACGATTGGTTATACTCCTTCGGTGGTGGTTGGCGTGTGGGTTGGTAATAATGACAATACTCCGATGAATCCTAAACTGGCTTCCGGTACCACAGGAGCAGCACCGATCTGGAATATTATTATGCGGGAAGCGCTAAAAAATAAGCAGGATGAGCCTTTCAAAAAGCCGGATAACATTGTGGAACTGACAGTCGATGCTTTTGGCGGAGGTTTGCCGAAAGATGGAAGACCGACCAGAAAGGAATATTACATAAAAGGCACGGAACCAACAAGCATATCCTCAATTTATAAAAAAATCAAACTTTCCAAAACAGACAATAACAAGTTGGCAAATGCCGTGGAGATAGCTACGGGCGCTTATGATGAAAAAGATTTTATTGTTTTTGCCGAATCCGATCCAACCTCCAAAGACAGTAAAAACAGGTGGCAGGAAGGTATAGACGCCTGGTTGGGTGGTCAGGGAGATCCTTTATATCATCCGCCGAAAGATACTGCCACCACTGACGAGAAAAAAGTCGTCGTGTCGATAAAAACACCAGCAGATCAATCCCAAGTTGACAATAATGATGTACCGTTTCGGATAGAGGCAAGAGCCATCAAAGATATCGCCAAGATAGAAATTTACATTGATGACGCGTTGAAAACGACAGTGAATAACAATTCATTTGACGAATCGATTACTCTTTCTACAGGAGTGCACAAAATTAAAGCCAAAGCTTACGACAGCGATAAAAATACCGGAGAAACAGAAATTACCATTGGTGTAAAAACCTCGCCGATTCCAACTCTTACTCCAACACCAATATCTTCTAACACTCCAATTCCCTCACCGACTTAATTTGAGATGAAGCGAAAACTTATTGTTAAGGACACTGAGTATTTTCTCCCTTACCTTTTTGACATCATCTCCGGTCAGGTTTCTTTGTAAATCCTGATAAGTGATTCTGACGGTAATTGCATCTTTGTATTTGTCCAAAAGTTCTGCGTGGCTTATAAGTGGATCAATTTTCTCAAGCTCTTCAATAAGCAGGCCGATTTTAATATCCGTTGTTATTGTTAATGTTAAATCTTCGATCACTGGAGGGAAAGAAGGAATTGGATGGTATTTTTTTACCGGCTGGAAATAGGCAACGAGCTTGTCAAAATCAATTTCAGCGATAAACAGCTTATTTTTAAGTTGGAAATTATTTGCAAGTTGCGGATGAAGATTTGCCAGTTTGGCGATTATTCCCTTATCTTTTTTGAAAAGTAGGGTCTGTTTTGGATGGCCAAATTTCCAATCATCACCTGCTACTTGGTTAAAATTTGATATCCCAAGCTCCGCAAAAAGTGCAGTCACCATACCTTTTAGTTTGAAAAAATCGGTTTGGCAGACAATTATCAATTCTGATTTTTCATCAGGCAAATCATTTGATTTTGGCAGATAGACTTTTGAAAGTTCAAACAGAGCCAGATTATCTTTCAGATGCTGATTATACTCAACATTTTCCAAAACGGCAGGAATTAACGATCTTCGCATATATTCTGTTTCGCGGGTTAAGGGATTGGCGACTTTAAGATGATCGGTAATTTCCAAATTGGCTTTTTCGATAAGTTTTTTGGAGATAAAAGAATAGTTGTACACTTCGGTAAATCCCCAGTATTTCAGCATCGTTTTGACTTTTGACTCCAGAGATAAATCTTTTGGTTTATCGGTGATGGGAATATTTCCAGCCGGCAGTTTAGTCGGAAGCCGGTGGTAACCGTAAATGCGGGCCACTTCCTCAACTATATCTTCAGGAATGGTGACATCAAATTGGCGGAAAGATGGCGGAGTGGCGATTAATCTGTTATTATTTTCTTCTACCGAAAAATGAAGTGAAGTCAGTATTGAGACAATTTCATCTTTAGTTAATTTTACTCCCAGACGATCATTCACGAAATCTACTGAGACGTTTACCGGTTGGGGTTTTGACTTATGAGGATAGATGTCAATTATGTCACTTACAGGTATTGCTCCGCAAAATTCCTCATAAAGCTCGATTCCCCGAAGAAGCGCTGTTTTCGCTAGTTCTGGATCGGGATGTTTTTCGTTGATAGTGGCCGCTACCGTGCGGATACCATAACGCATGGAAGAGCGGCGGATAGCGACAGGATTATTGCTTTCGATAAAAAAGATGATACGTTTGGTATCCTTTATTACCACACTGTTTTCCGTGCCCATGATGCCGGGAAAATCAATCACTCGGCCTGTACCATCGTCAATAATAATATCCTCATTATCTAAACGGTACTCTTTTTTATCCAATGTAATAATCGTTTCTCCGGCATTTGCGCGTCGAATTATAAATTTATTGGTTTTGATGCGGTCGTAATCAAAGACATGTGACGGATGTCCCAGTTCGGTCATGACATAATTAGTAATATCAATTAGGTTATTCAGCGACCTGGTGCCGCTTTTTTCCAGCCTGTCTTTCATAAATTCAGGTGACTTCTCAACCGATACATTTTCCAGAACAACCGCCAGAATTCTGTTGCATAATTTATTTGTGTCCGTGACACTAAATGGCAGTTTTGTTTCGGGTGATTTGAATTCTTTTGGCAGATATTGATTTAATTTGGCTTCAATTCCGAATCTAGGTAAAATAGCGGCAGCTTCTCTAGCGATTCCATAGACGCTCCCCATATCAACTCGGTTTGAGGTAATTTCTATATCATAGACAAAATCATCACCTACTTTGGATACGCGTTCAACTGACGGGCCGCAAAGAGACAGACAGTCTTTGATCTGCTCAGGAATTGCTGATGTTTTCAGGTATTCACGAAGCCAAGAATCTGCGATTAAAATATTCATAAGTTATTTAAAACTGTTCCAAAAATCTGATGTCACTGCTGTACAAAAGGCGGATATCATCCAGTTTTGTACCTGATTTCATCATATAAGTTCTTTCCACTCCCCAACCGAAAGCAAAGCCGGTATAAACTGCCGGATCAATTCCGCCTGCTTTTAAAACATTTGGATGCACCATGCCGGAACCGCCAAGTTCCAGCCAACCTTCTTTGCAGAACCGGCATTTTTCCCCTGTTTCCAATTTTCCAATTCCTCGGCAAATGCCGCAATTTATATCCACTTCAAAAGAAGGCTCGGTAAATTGGAAATGAAAGGGACGAAGGCGGGTAACTCGGTCTTTACCAAAAAATTCCTTAGCAAAATAATCCATGGTTCCCTTAAGATGGGTGATATTGATGCCACGATCAACAACTAAACCTTCAAACTGGTGAAACATGGGAGTATGGGAGATATCCCAGTTAGGACGGTAGCATTTGGCAATATTAATCATTCTGATCGGCGGTTGATGATTTAATCTTTCCATTTCTCTCACTTGACCTGAAGAAGTATGGGGTGAAAGAATCATTCTGCCATATTTTTTTGAAGGCTTACCCTCGATGAAAAATGTTTCGATGTCATCTCGAGCCGGATGATTTTTGGGCGTATTTAATGCTTCGAAAGCATACCATTCCCACTCTATTTCCGGATATCTTACCCGGGTAAATCCGATTCTTTCGAATATTTCCGAAATTTCCTCAATTGCCTGAGTGACGATATGAAGATGGCCAGAAGGAGGAGTGATTGCCGGAGCAGTGACATCAATACTTTTGCCAATAGCAATTCTCTGAATATTTTCTTTTTGCTGGATAAATGCTGCCTCAAGATCGGATTTAATTTTGTTGGCAAGCTGGCCGATTTTTGGCCGCTCATCCGGGGGAACATTCTTAAGCTTTTTTATAGTAAGGGTAAATTCACCGTTTGTGCCAAAGATACGAAGATATGTTTCGTTAAAATCTTTATCGCTGGTGATTTTTGGAATGTACGAGGACCATTTATCAGAGAGCGATATTAATTCCTGTTCCATACTTTACTCCCCCATCCCGCTCAGCGGGATGGGGACCCCTTCACTTTATCACCCATTGCTTCGCAATGGGGACCCCTTCACTTTATCACCCATTGCTTCGCAATGGGGACCCCATCACTTTATCAACAATTGTCTGGAAGGCGGCAGGATCGCTCTGTATGAGGTTTGAGAGGATTTTTCTGTCAATTTGGATATTTGCTTTTTTAAGCCGAGCGATAAAATTGCTGTATGATAATCCATGGGTTTTGACTGCAGCGGAGATGCGAGTAATCCAAAGTTTTCTAAAATCGCTCTTTTTTATTTTTCGGCCGGCATAAGCATAGGCTCCGGCGTGAAGCTGCGCTTCTTTTGCCACTTTTACTAGCCGATGTTTGGTCATCCGAAAACCCTTGACGCTTTCAAGTAATTTTTTATGTTTTCGGTGAGAGATGACACCTCGTTTAATGCGCATATACTTATTCCCCCATTGCTTCGCAATGGGGACCCCAAATTAACTTCCCCATTTCTTCGAAATGGGGACCCCGAATAAATTAGACTAATTTGATATCATTGATTTAACGATCCTTGCCTGTTTTGTCGTAAGTGTTACGGGTTCTTTATATTTTCTGATCAGTTTTTTGGATTTTTTGATCCTTAAATGTCGCCCATACATATGTCCGCGAAGGACTTTGCCAGTATGAGTGATTTTAAACCGTTTCCGCAAAGATTTTCTAGTTTTGAGTTTGTTCATTTTCTGTTTTTATCGCGCTGATTTTTACCGGTGACAAAATTGTCACTAAAATTCTTCCTTCAAAATGAGGCGATTTTATCACCTTTGCCACCGCCTGTAAATAATTGATCGCCTTGCCGGCCATCTCCATTCCGAATTCCTTATGAGCAAGTTCCCTGCCCCTAAACGGTATCGATATTTTCAACTGATTTCCTTCTTTCAGAAAAGTTTCACCCCGGCCAACTCTAATCCTGAAATCATGTTCTCCCATAAAAGGAGACAGTCTGATTTCCTTCGTACCTACATGTCGCGTGGTTTTCTTCGACTGTCTCGCTTTTTTTGCTTCCAAATACTTGAACTTCTTGAAATCAATCAATCTTACCACCGGAGGTTTGGCATGAGGAGCCACTTCCACCAGGTCTTTATTTTCCCGCTCAGCTCGCTTTAGCGCCTCAGTCCTTTCTACAATGCCAATCTGTTTCCCCGTCTCATCCAAAAGTCTTATCTGGGGAGCCGTGATTTGATAATTAAGTCGATAATATTTAGTGTTTTTTCTCAATCTCTTCTTGTAACTTGTGCAAAAATTGATCAGTTGTCATCTGGCCTAGATCCTTTCCCTCTCTCGTTCTTACCGATATCAACGGATTTTCCTTATTTTGTGCCTCTCTATCGCCAATTATACTCATATATGGCACCTTTTGTAAAGTCGCATCCCGGATTTTTGCCTGCATGGATTCATTCCTGTCGTCCAGACTGGTTCTGATGTCATTTTGCAAGAGGACCTCTTGCAAATGGCGGGCCGCGGCCTTATGTCTGTCGGCAATGGGAATTATGGCTACCTGAACAGGCGACAGCCATAAAGGGAATGCTCCTGCATAATGTTCAATCAAAATTGCCAGAGTTCTCTCTATTGATCCGGTAAGGCCCCGATGAAGAATTACTGGATTTCTTTCTTTACCTTCCTCGTCCGTATAGACCAAATTTAATCTTTTTCCCATAAAAAGATCAAGCTGAAGCGTACTCATTTGCCACTGCCGTCCTATGGAATCTTTTACCATATAATCCAGTTTTGGTCCGTAAAATGATGCTTCTCCTTTAGCGATTTTATAATTTAACTTATTGTCTTTAACTATTTTTTCCAATTTCTCACCGGCTCTGTCCCAAATTTTTTTGTCTGCTATATATTTGACCGCGTCAGACGGGTCAGGTAAGGACAATCTGACGAAGTAATCTTTAAGCCCTAAAACTCTGAACATTTCATTTACCATCTCAATACATCTTTTAAATTCACTTTCAATCTGATCGTCAGTCATAAGTATATGGGTATCATCGATAGTTAATGCCCTTACTCTGACTAGTCCTGATAACTCTCCTGTTTTTTCAAAACGGTAGCAGGTACCGGGTTCGGTAAGTCTTAAGGGAAGATCACGATAGCTCCGCGGTTGGCTTTTATAGATCATATAATGATGCGGGCAATTCATCGGTTTTAATACATATTCCTCACCTTCTATACCAAATGATTCGTACATTACTTCTCTATAGTGTTGCCAGTGACCGGTTTTTTTGTAAAGTTCGCTTCTTGCTATATGTGGCGTCACCACATGTTGAAAACCGTATTTTTGCTCAAGCTTATATTCATAATCAAGAATCTGTTTTCTGATGAGTGTTCCTTTTGGAGTAAGGAGGGGCAAGCCTTTTCCTATATTTTCATCGATGACAAATAAATCAAGCTTCTTGCCCAAGAGGCGGTGATCTCTTTTTGCGGCTTCTCCCTGCTGCCAGAGATATTTATCTAGTTCTTCTTGTGCGGCAAAGCAAAGACCATAAACTCGCTGAAGCATCGGTCTTTTTTCATCGCCGCGCCAGTATGCTCCAGCTAATCTATCGAGCTTAAAATAACCTATTTGGGAGGTATCTTCTACATGCGGACCGCGGCAAAGATCAATATAATCACCCACCTGATAATAAGAAACTTCCCGTTCCCCTGCTTTTTTTATATCTTCCAGTATTTCTACCTTATAAAGCTGACCTCTGCTTTTTTCGTAAGCGATTGCCTCATCAATTTTTTTAATGATTTTTATAAATTTAAGTTTAGCTTTTTTTATCTCCTCCATTTTCTTTTCGATTTTAGGTAAATCCTCAGGCGAAATCTTATGATCAGGTATATCTAAATCCTGATAAAACCCATCCTCAATTGCCGGGCCCACTCCCCTTTTGGCGCGGGGAAAGAGTGACATGATGGCGGCTGCCATGACATGCTCGCAACTATGCCGTATCACTTCAGCGGAAAAATTGTCAGTTTGTTTTTTCATATTTTCCTCAATAAAAAACCGTCTGAGCTTGTATGATCCCTCGACCCCGCCTTCGGCGGGGCTCGGGGAGGTTCCATCACACTGCCAAACGGCTGCTTAATTGATCTTTTTACGCTAAGATCTGCGATACACTTTGAGGTTGGTAGTCTCATGCAGACGTGTATATAGAAATTATATTGTATTGCGCAGTAATCTGTCAACAAGGTATAATAGAAAGCTAAAGCGACCACTTAGCTCAGTCGGTAGAGCGTCACGTTGACATCGTGAAGGTCGGTGGTTCAAATCCACCAGTGGTCACACAAATTTACTAAAAATATTTACTCCTGATTCTGGTCAAACCTCCTACTGTTTATATATAATATTTGTATATATGGAATCACAAGAATCCAATAGGGGAAGTGGAAATTGGTTAGTAAGAATCGGAAGAAGACTTGGGATTGCCGGAAGGTAGAGAGAAGCGCTTCCAGTAATTAAACCTAATAGAGTGGTAATTTATGGGTCTCGTATAAGTGGTGCTCCAGTTCTTGCCGAGGAACTACAGAAATATTTACAGGCAAAGGGTCTGAATAATCCATTGGTCGAGATTGTGCGTGATGTGGCAGCCATAGAAAACGCCTTTTATGATGTATCTGTAGGTGAGAACATTGATTCTATAAAATTTCCTCATAATCTGCCAGAAGGAGTAGTTATATTTCCTCAAATGCGCCAATATTCTGGAGGAATGGGCATGTCAATAAACTCTAATACCAAAGGTAGAGATGGAATGAGTATCATTGAGCGTATTCAACAACTCTGCCAAAAAAATTATGTGCCATGTATAATAATTGATGATTCAACTACCAACGAAGAATTACCGGGAAAATTAAATCCTTTACTTCCTCCAGCAAAAGAATAAATTATGGGTGAAATTATTTGTAGCGCTGAGACAAAACAGTAATATGCTTATCCAGTTTGAGTAGCCAGTGTTCTTTCGTGGGAAAGACCAAAAGTTGTTCCGTGTTTTTTGTACATCTGCCAATAACCCATTCTTTTCTTTTTTCTCTGATTGAAAGTAGCCAGCCAGGCTCTTCCTTCTTCCACTTTTACACGCAGCTGTTTGACTACGGTAAGCAGCCACTCTAAGAAACGGATATAATAGATGCCGGATTTCTTGGGTAATTGTTCGACCTTTATCTTGGAAACCTCGTTAACGAGGTTTTTCTCTGACTTTTCCAAAAGGACAACCTGTTCCTTAAGTTTTTCCATGATGGCATGCGTTTCCCGAGTCAGATTTTGTTCCTCAAGACGTTCTGCTCGGCAAAAAATCAGTGTTTCTGTCCGCCTGATCGGTTTCTCAGACGTAGGAGGTGGCGTCCTTCTTTCTTTGGAATTGGTTTTACCAAAAAGTTGGCCGAACCAGGCGTCAGGATTGGCAAAATCCGCCACTTGGTTTTTCAGCTGGTCGGCAAAACTGTTTCCTTGTGCAGGATTTTCTCTTATTTTTTCCGGGTGATCATCTCCCCAGGGATTACGTTTAACAGTTGAGGCTGCTTTCGCTTGCATATCGGCCTTTATATATCACAAAAAGCGGCAGCAGTCAAGTATAAATACTATAGGCTATTTAAGAAATCGAGGGTTTTTTGCTGGCGGATAAGATGGGCAAGATAATAACTGTCTTTTTTTATTTTCTCCCGTTCCTCGGGCTTTTCCACTTTTGCGAGTATCTTATTGAAATCATCCTCAGTCACTGTAATATTTTCCTTATCGGCTATTTCACTCAAAATGAATTCGGTTTTCAAGTTTTTGATCGCGGTTTGGGCGTATTCCGCCCGCAAAGCTTGGGAGGTTTTGCCTTTGGCGATAAGATATTGTTCAATCGTCAGGCCTAATTTTTGTGTCTGGTCAATAAGCTGTGCCAGAAGCCGGTTGGCTTCTTCTTCGATCAGGATGTCTGACAGTTCTACGTCTGTTGCCTCTAAGAGAGCGTTAATGATTTCGTCAAGAGAGGGGCCGGTTGGTTTTTCTTTTTCCGCGCTAGTACCCGGAGTCCAAATCTTGGTTTTACCGGATTTCAGCTGGCTTATTTTCTCCTTGTAATTTTTCAGGTCTATTTTTGGTTTTAGCGCCAAAGTAGCTTTGACTACCCAGTCTTCATTTTCTTTGGCCTTGACGACTTCAATTTTAGGAGCGGTGACGGGTTTCAGATTATTGGTGGTTACGGCTTCTTGGTAGGCCTTGGGTATAACCTGCCGTACCACTTCCTCATAGATTTTGCTTCGGTTTATCTTTTTCTCGATGAGGTTTTTCGGAGCTTTACCTTTCCGAAACCCCGGTATTTCCGCCTCTTTAGCCACTTCGGCAAATACCTTCTCGAAACTGTCTTTAATTTCACTCCAGGGAATGGTGATTTCAATTTCGGTTGTCTGTTTGGGTAAAAGCTTTACGACTGATTTGGACATGGGGTGATTATAGCATATTTTTGCCTAAAAAGTGTGGTAGAATGGGGATCATGAAAAAAAAGCAGAAATCATGTCCTTGTTGCGGCCGGTATCCTACCCGAAGCGTGACGATTGATGCCCTGATTGTACAAAATAAGAAAATTCTTCTTATAAAAAGAGGAGTGACGCCCTACAAAGACCGTTGGGCGCTGCCGGGAGGGCACGTGGATTTCGATGAAACCGTCGAGGAGGCCGTAAGACGTGAAGTGCGGGAAGAAACAAACCTGACCGTCACTTCGGCAAAATTGTTGGGAGTTTACAGTAGTCCTAAAAGGCATCCTAAACAGGCGGTCGCCGTAAGTTATATTGTGGATGCCAAAGGTGATGCCAAGGCTGGAGACGATGCAGAAAATTTGGATTTTTTCCCGCTGGACGATCTTCCGGAAAATCTGGCCTTTGACCACAAAGAAATTATTGGAGATTATCTGGCAAAAGCTGGAATAGCGTAAAAACGTTTGTGTTTACACTAAAAATTTGAAGTAATCCGCCAACTGGCGGATTCACAACGCTAAGCGTTGTGGCTTCAAATTTTTAGTGCCCCGAGAGGGACTTGAACCCCCACGCCTTTTACGGCACACGCTCCTAAAGCGTGCCTGTCTACCAATTTCAGCATCGGGGCATATATATTTCCCCATTTCTTCGAAATGGGGACCCCACTTTATTTCCCCATTACTGCGTAATGGGGACCCCAAAAAAGATACTATTGATATAGTAAGTATAGCGGAAGGAGGTGGGTTTTACTACTATCCCGTAACTATGCTTGCTTGCTCGTCCCGCTTAGCGGGATCTCGCAAGAGCGCAAGTACGGGATTGATCGGCTGCTAACTTCTTCCGATAAAATCGGGATCAGTAAGCAACCATCAAAAAATCCTAAAGCAATTCGGTTCCGAAGAATCGAAAAACCTTAGGATCTGAAGAAGTATCATAGCAAATAATTATAGGCTTGTCAAGTGTTGGGGATATTTCTTTCGTATTCTTTTATTTTGCCGATGAAGAAATTTATTGAAGATGACCATTGTCCTCTACTCTGTGGTGCCCAACGATCTTCGAGCAAAGTGACATTGGTCAATCCATTTTTTATATAGGTTTCTTTAATTGTTTTGGCTACCTGGGCGATTGCCTGCTGATATGAGTTAAATTTTGTTACCTTTGCTCCATAAATGCCAAAACCCCAACAATTATACGATTCGGAAGGTGCTTTTTGGCAACCTTTTGATTCCTGCATGGCTATGGCTGGGATCAGAGTGTAATCTATTCCCCAAAGATCTGCCTGTTTAATGAGCTCATCTACTACTTCTGCCAAAGGGGATTGATAGTCACGCAAAAAATTTGTCAGCGCCAATGTTCTTATGTCATTGGTCGGTTGAGTAATTTTTATCACTGAGGTAACGGCTGGAGTAGGCAGAAAGGTTGCAGATACTGTCCTGCTATCAATTGAATATTTATAGTTTGTAAGATAAAAAAAAGAAAATAGAAGTATGAGCAAACTTACGAAGTACCAGAAGGCGATAATGACAAATAATCTCATGCTTAAAAAGCATGACATAGGATGTTATTCCTTGTCAAGAAAATAGCCTCAAGTTTGACTGACTCTTTCCTGATATTCACCACTTTCTGGATCAACAGCGACGATGTCGCCTTTTTTTATAAAAAGAGGAACAGAAACCACAACGCCCGTTTCCAAAATGACTGTTTTTCTTCCTCCAGTGACGGTATTTCCTTTCACTCCTTCCTCAGCTTCGGTTACCAACAGTTTGACCTTTTTGGGACTTCTCATTCCTAGCGCTTCTCCTTCGTGAACAAATATCTGGTATATCTCGCCTTCTTTGAGAAAATGGCTCAGATTACCGATAAGGCTTTTATCTATGGTTATCTGTTCATAACTTTCTTTATCCATAAAGACAAGCTTATTTTCAGCTTTATACAAAAACTGCATTTCGCGGACATTGACAGGGATTTCTTCTACAGTCTCACCTGATTTGTAAGTAAATTCGAGTACTTTGTCACTTTTGACACCTTTGAGTTTTGTCCGCACAAAAGCGGAACCTTTTCCCGGATTGACGAACTGGAATTCAACTATCTGGTGAGGCTGACCACGGAATTCTATGAATATCCCTTTTTGAAAATCGCTGGTAGTTATTTTTGCCATAAAAAATTTATGACGGGATTACCGTCGATTTATTATATATTAATTTGCGGCAAGAGGAAAGAGTAAAATGTCTTCAATTGATGAAGCATCGGCAAACAACATTACTAATCTGTCAATCCCCACAGCAACTCCTGCACAATTAGGCAATCCTATTTTCAAAGCTTCCAAGAAATCTTCGTCGGGGAATACTTCAGTTTTGTTTTTATCTTTCATAAGTGACAATTCAGATTTAAATCTTTTCTTTTGTTCATAATAATCCGTAAGCTCGCTACAACCATCCCCCGATTCTAGACCGGCAATATAAAACTCAAAACGCTCAACCAGTCTTGGGTCATCTTTTTTTGTCTTAGCTAGAGCAGCCAGAGGCTTAGGGTAGTCATAAATTATAGTTGGTTTACCGTCAGTTCCTAGATGTGGTTCTATTTCATTTAAGAATATCTGATTGAATATCTCTTCCCAAGAATTATTTTTGGCAACTTCATAGCCCTTTTTTCTGGCAACTTTAGCGATTTTATCTAGGGGAAACATTTCCGAGTTATCATTACCCCTAATGTTTTGAGTTATCTGATTAAAATCAATTCCGGCATATTTTTCCAAAGCCTCAAACATCGATATCTTTTCCCATGGTGGGGATAAGTCAATTTTAATATTCTGATATGTGAGAGTCCTCTGGGCTTCCTTGATTCTTTTTAAAATATAAAGCATTAATTCTTCACAATCTTTCATGATGTCTTTATAGTTTGCGTTTACCCGATACCATTCCAGTATCGTAAATTCAGGATGATGTGTGGCACTTCCTGTTTCCCTGTTTCTGAAACTTTTGGTTATTTCAAAGCAATCCCCTATTCCTGCCACAAGCAGTTTTTTTATTGAAGCCTCCGGTGATGTCGTCAAAAACATTCTTGTTTTATTGCCGGCCCTGTCCGAAAGATAAGTTTTAAAAACATTAAGATATGATTCGGGTATAAGACGCGGAGTAAGAAGCGGTGTCTCCACTTCATGGAAATTTTCCTGATAAAAAAAATCGCGGATAGCTTTTATAATCTTCTCCCGCAAAAAAAAGGATTGCCAAAGTTTTGGATCGTTTTTCAATCTTTTCCAAGTTTGCATTGGTGATATTGTAACATCGGTAGATCAAAACTATAAGGATCATCCGGCAGTAACGCCATTGGGGACTGGTTTTTCGGGTTGGGCCAATACTGGAGTAATTCCATTTTCGTATCCAATATCAAAAAGCATTCCTTCGGATATCTCACCCATCATTTCTTTAGGCGTAAGATTTACAACGAAAAGAGCTTGTTTTCCTTCGATCTCTTTGGGGTTTTCTCTTTCCTTTTTCATCCCTACAAGAATCTTTCTTTTATGGTCACCAAAATCGACGGTAAGTCTTGCCATCAAGAATAAGTTTTGCTATTTTTAACCTTTGGGCTAAATCCAATGTTTCTTCTTGAGAAAATAAATCTTCGACAAAACTGTTTAAGTCCTTTTTAGTTTTGATTTTATGAAAACAATCAACAAGCAATTTTTGATCCTTGTTTAAGTTTGGTTTATCCATAGTTAAGAACTAAAAACTGTTTGAACTAATAATTGAGTTATAAAAATAATGAATTAATATTGATGCTGTGACTCCGCCAGCGAGCCAAAAATAATTCTTCTTTATTGAAAAATAAAGTAGTAAAAATGTTCCAAGATGCAATGTTCCTGTCAAAAGTAGCCTTTGTGTAAACAAAGATATATTTCCCAAGGCAAAGATATTAGCTAAATAAAAAACGCTTTCAGAAATTGTAAAAAGTACGGCGGCAATAACAACCCATTTCAATAAATCTGTTTTTGTTTCTTTTGCTGATTTATAAATTAGAAAAACTATCACTAGTTTTAACAATTCTTCAATCACATGCGGATAGGGCAATAACTTTTCTACTGGTAATAAAAAAAGCGGTGCTGCTAAAGAAATTAATAAAGCAATAATTGTTAACTCCATTTTTTATTCTTCAATAAACTTTTTATTTACCCACCCTTCATTGTATTTGGTTCCATCTTTTTCAAGATTAACCTTTATTTCTACCCACTCATCTTTTTTTGAAATCTTAACTACTTCTCGAGTCAGCCAAAACTTGCCAATTACTTCTGACTCTAACGATGGTTCTTTTCTAATATTTACCGCGTCATTTTCAGGAACCACTATTTTAACTTTTGAATTCTTAGTAGTTGTACCCAAGACTTGTTTTTCGTCAGTCACTTGAATTTCTTGATTTTCGGATTCGCTTTTTTCAGGCTTTGATGTTGGAGTTGAAGTTGGCGGTGCAGTTACTTTTTCCTCCGATGTATTTACTACGCTAGGTAAATTATTTTGACGTATTTTAGTTGTTAAGAAATTAATGATAAACATGGTAAAGCCTGCGGTAAGGAAAGCAATAATTATAATCTTTAGGAGTTTTTTATTTATCAGCGGTCTTACCGGTGCTAAAAAGTCAATTACTGTTATGGCTTTGGTTGTTTGACCATCTTTAATGGGGTTATATTGTTGGAGACTTAACATTCGTATGTAAAGGGTAAGAAAAACGAAACCGGCAATTAACACAATTATCAATCCCCAGACTCCAAGGGTTTGCACTCCTCCAATAAAGCCAAACATTGTTCCCATTGATCCGGCAGAAGCAACCAGAGTTTTCATTGTGTCCAATTTTCCAGCAACAATCTGCATTTCTGCTTTTGCTTCCCGATAAGCCCTTATTCTTCCCTGTGGAGTATTTGCTTCTTTTTGAATTCGCAAAATCTTGTCTAAAGAAACATCAATATCAGATTTAACCAAAGTTCCTTGAGCAAAATATGAAGTTCCTTTGAGTGGTTTTGATAATTCTTCCGCCTGTTTTCGTAAAGAACTAATCTCGTCTTCCGATATTTTCCAAATGTCTTTTACTTCAACCGTGATAATTTTTGTTTCTTGAGGTTTTAAATCAAACTCACCGCTTACGTAGAAGGCTTCTTGGCTGGTATCGTAATCAACTTTAAGTTCCTCATCCATTTTGATAATATCCTCTTTTTTAAGTTCGCGGGGTAAATAATACTTAAGAGGTACTGTTTGGGCAGTTATTGTGGATGGATTAGTTATTAAAGTTTTGAAAATAATACTTCCTTCTTCAAGCCATGTTTTGATAATTGGCTGATTGCTGACTTTTTCCAAAAGCGTCCGGTTGACGTCAACGACCGCTTTCATCGCCAAGACTTTATTCTTGACCTCCTTGACGTTAGTTTCGTTGGTTTGAGCCAAAGAAAGAATCGAGGAAACATTGGAAACGGTGTTTATGGCGGAAATGTCAGAAGACAAGTTTTTCACTTTATCGTAAATATCCGAGGCAGAATAACTTCCCCATTTACTGACTAAGGTATCAATATTGGTATCGATTGTCGTTAATTGATCAACACTCTCCTGAACCCCTTTTATTTTGCCAAAAACCGTATTGCTAGAGCTGGTATCAGAAGAGGTGCCGATTGAAGTTTCCAGAGTGTCAACATAGCCGATAATATCGCCTAAATCATAGTCGTTTGCAGTTTTAATGGAGAGAACTGCGCTTGAGGTGGCTTCATCAACATTGGTTTTGGTAGCCAGTTGACCACTGCTTAAACCTGCACCAGTTAAAGTCCGGGTAGTGTTGCTCCAAATATCAGCTACTAGAGTGCCAAAAGTTGATAAAGTTCTGGTCGAATATTCCCACACTGCTTTGCCTAAATTGGTTACCAAAGTTGTTCCCAAATCGCTGGTATAGCTCCAAACGCTGGTATTGACATTATCAAGGGTTGTTCCCAAATAAAAACTTTTATCCAGATAACCTATATCACCGGAATTGTTGCAAGTCATCAAGGCCCGATAAAAACCTTCAGGCGAAGCGATATTGACAGTATAATAATGCCAGCCATCGGAATTTGGGGTCATGGCGGCATCATCAACAATTAAGGTTCCGCTGGGGTTACGGATATCAATCGTACAAATTGAAGTAGTAATCGGAGCCCCGCTGTTGTCAAAAACATATTCACCAATAACACAGTCAACGCTCGGTCGGCAACGGCGATAATCCTGCGGTCCCGCCAAGGCGGGTTGCCAAAAAACCGCATTAAAAAATAAAAATAATATTGAAAAGAGTAACCCTTTTTTAAGCATTTCTATTTTTCTTTACTATTTTTCTTTTCTTCTGTGCCCAAAGCTTTTTTAAATTCCTTTAGCGCTTCGCCAAGTCCTCTAGCCAATTCCGGCAGTTTTTTGCCACCGAATAAAAGCAATAAAACCGCCAAAACCACAATAATTTCCGTTGAGCCGACTCTACCAAACATTTAACCCCACCTCCCTCCTTTTTAATAAAAGTAAGCTTGCTTCAAACAATAATAACACCGGCAAAACCATCAAAATCAGCGAAAAACCGTCTGCTGGCGGCAGCAAAGCCACAAAAATAAAAGTTCCAGCAATCAGCCATGGCCGTTTTTCTTCCAAAAATTTGATATTTACCAAATTTAATCTTACCAGAAAATAAAT
>Ga0315282_10007432_pt1 | contig 17983 bp, 17 predicted proteins | sample YL17G07_20_MG_FD_203693 | JGI IMG/M metagenome (GOLD analysis project Ga0315282, IMG submission 203693) | Sediment microbial communities from Yellowstone Lake, YNP, Wyoming, USA - YL17G07_20 | ecosystem: Environmental > Aquatic > Freshwater > Lake > Sediment | place: USA: Wyoming | collected... | reverse complement strand
GATCGCATTGCGTCATGTCGGTCTTCCCGAAGAATACCCGCTTGAATGGCAGGCTCTCGCTGCGTTCCGGATGCCGGGTCTGTCGTTGGTTGGGCGGGAGTGATAAAGAACCCCTGCGATGCGTCGGGTTCCGGGCGGCACCTCTGCGGAGCGTCCCGGAAGGGCGTGAGCACACCACCGATCACCTGCGGATGCCCTCCGCCCTTCCAGGATCGCATCCCCAAGGCGGTGGGGCGCGGCGAGGTCCTGCGCCCCAGCAGTATTTCGGCACCTCTAGGACATCATCCATGGCTAATAGCTTTACAAATTGTTACCTTTATCTTCAAGAGGATACAAGCTATAAGTAATCAGTCACATGAGATATTCTAGCCGCGCCACCGGGAAGCATTTAAGTCTTTCCTCGAAACTTCGCGCAACTCGGAGCAAGTCTGGACTCTCCGGATCCCAGCCGGACGCACGTCGGATCAGACGCGGCTCTCCTTCTGCCAGCGGAGGAACCGGATGAGGAAGGCGTCCCGGCGCGACCGGACCTCCTGGGCTTTCTCGGGCGTCCAAGCGAGGAACCCTTGGTTGCTCTTCACCCCCAGCTCGCCTTTGGCCACTTTCTCCCGGTGGAGGCGTCCTGCCTCTTGGACGGTGGAGAGGTCGGGGAGGACGTAATCCTGGACAGCCTTCACCAAATCCAGCCCGACCATGTCAGCATGCTCGAATACACCGTAGACCGGGAGCCGCAGCCCCACGCCGGTCTTCACCGCCAGGTCCACGTCCTCGGCCGAGGCGATCCCCTCCTGGACAATGTTCACGCACTCCCGGATCATGGCGTGCTGGATCCGGTTGCCGAGCTGCCCCGGTCGGTCATGGTGAACCATGACGGGGACCTTGCCGCACATCCGTAGGAGGGCCATCACCTCCCGGGCGATCCCGGGGTCGGTTCGCCTGCCCACAGAGACTTCCACCAGCGGCATCAGGTGGGGCGGATTCCAGAAGTGGGTGGTGAGGATCCGCTCGGGCCGGCTCGACCGCTCGGCGATGGCACTGATGCTGATGCCCGAGGTGTTGGAGCATAGGATCGTGTCGGGCGAGGCCCTGTCCAGCCGCGCGAAGAATTCCTGCTTGAGTGGCAGGCTCTCGGGGATGGATTCCACGAAGAGCTGAGCCGCGCGGACGGTTGCCTCGAGATCCGCGGAGGGGACCAACTGGGCGGCGGCGTCCCTGGCCTGCGTAGGATCCGCAAGCCCGTTGGTTGCCAGGATCTCGATGAGGGATCTGGCCGTGGCCACCCCCTTGGCCGCACCCTCGGGGGTCCGGCTGACGATGGTGGCCTGGCGTCCGGCCAGGGCGAAGGTGGCAGCGATGCCAGGCCCCATCATGCCGGTCCCGGCGACAGCGACGCGACGCACATCCATGGAGGCTCCTTTTCAATGAACAATGGAAAACCGAGAACCGACAACTGAAAATGACGAACCGATAGGCTCGTGGGGAAAAGGGTCGATGCCAACGTCGTTTCGTTGTCGGTTTCTCATTGTCGGTTTGAGAATTTGCATTGAGCGCAGCGTCAGCGTTGCCGGATCCGGAAGTTCCCTTCCGCGTCGTTGTACCGCTCGGTCTGGACACCCTCCAGGACCGCCAGGCTCACCTCTGCACGGTACGCCACCACGCTTCCCGGCTCCAGGTGGCCGATGTAGGTCTGCTTGCTGTCCCAGTCGAAGACGCTGATGTGGGTGTGCACGTCGCCGCCGATGACGGAGCCCTGCACGCTCCCCAGCTCGATGGCGCCGGTGAAGTTCCAGTACTTGTCCACGGGCTGCATGGCTGTCGTGGTGATGGTGTGCAGGTGAACCCGCTGGAGCGAGCCGATCCCGCCCGTGATGGCCGCGGTGTCGACCTTCTCTTTCTTCACGACTTCCTGCAGACCTTCGAGGAACAGGTCGCCCCGGTCGAACATCACCAGGATCGTGCGCGGGGTGGCCTTGGAGACGAAATACTGCATGCGGAGCCTCCTTTCAGGATGGGCGCGTCAGCCTTTCAGGGCGCCGGCCGTGAGGCCGGACACGAAGTATTCCATGAAGAAGGAGTAGAGAACCGCCACGGGGACCGAGCCCAACAGGGAGGCGGCCATCAGCTCCCCCCAGAAATAGGCATCGCCCCGGATGAGTTCGGTGGGCACCGCGACCGACATCGTCTTCTGCGTGGTGCTGGAGATGAAGGTCAGGGCATAGACGAACTCGTTCCAAGACAGGGTGAAGCTGAACATGGCGGAGAAAATGACGCCGGGGATGGCCATGGGCAGGACGATCCGGATCATGGCGCCGATCCGGGTGCATCCGTCGATCATGGCGCACTCCTCCATGTCCCTGGGAATGGACTTGAAGTAGGCGATAAGCATCCAGGTGCAGAAGGGTATGAGAAAGGTTGGGTAGGTCACCACGAGGGACCAGATCGAGTTGGACAGTCCCAGCTTCTGGACGACGCTGGCCAGCGGGATGAAGATCAGCGTCGTCGGCACGAGGTAGGTGATGAAAGTGGCCAGGCCGAAGGCCTGGGCCCCGGGAAACTTCAGGCGCGCCAGGGCGTATCCTGCCATGATCCCGAAGGACATGGAGATCATGGAGGTCAGGAACGACACGAAGAAGCTGTTCCACAGCCACTGGAGAATCGCGGTCTTGGCAAACAGATCGCGGAACTGGTCGAGCGTAGGATGCGCGATCCAGAGCCGGTTCGCTTTGAGGTTGTAGAGCTCCGGATTGGCCTTGAAGCTGCTGATGAGCATCCAGTAAAAGGGGAAGAGTGCGAAGAAGAGGAACAGCGCCAGGGGGAGATAGACCCCGACGATGCGTTGGAGTGTCCGCAGCCGTTTGTGTCGCATAGCGACCCCTTACTCCCGACGAAGGTAGCGCAGCATGAGGAAAATGACGATCAACAGGGCGGGGAACAAAAACAGGGAAATCCCCGAGCCTTCGCCGATGCGCCCCGCGACCAAGGCCACGTCGTAGGCCATGGTGGCGAAGATCTGGGTGGCGTTGATGGGCCCGCCGTGGGTCAGGATGTAGACGATCTGGAAATCGGCAAAGGTCCAGATGGTGGAAAACAGGACGACCACGGCGATGACAGGCTGAAGGAGCGGCAGCGTGATGTACCAGAACTGGCGGAAGGCTCTGGCCCCGTCCGTCTCGGCGGCCTCGTACAGCTCTTTGGGGATGGTCATAAGGCCGGCCAGGAACGAGACGGCGAAGAAGGGCAGCCCCCGCCAGGTGTTGACAATGATGACGGACACCATGGCCCAGAAGGGATCGCCCAGCCAGGGGATTTTCTTCGCGATGAGCCCCAGCCCCAGCAGGATGTAGTTCACGACGCTGAACAGGGAGTCGAACATCCACAGCCAGGTGAGGACGGAGAGCGACGTGGGAACGATCCAGGGGAGCAGGATGGCTCCCCGAATCAGGTTTCGACAGGGGATCTCCTGGTTGAGGATCAGCGCCAGGATGACGCCCAAGAACATCTTCAGAAACACGGTGGAGATGGTGTAGACGAAGGAGTTCCACACTGTCTGTCGGAACAACGGATCCTGGAGGAGCTTCAGGTAGTTTCCGATCCCGATGAACTTCCCCGGCTCCCCCAGGACCCGATCGGTGAGGCTGATCCACACGGCCAGGACGAAAGGATACGCCAACAGCACCAGCATCAGAAAGACGGCCGGCGAGATGAGGCCGTATCCCGTGAGTGCCTCCGATTTCGTGAATCGGGCGACCCACGAGCGTGCCGGCAGCCGTTCCGCGTGTGCGATGGCAGCCACTCGTTCCTCCGTCCCGGCCTCGAGGTCACGCCTTGGAGTAGATCTCCTTCAATTCCGACTCGGCCTGCTTGACCGTCTCCGGTGTGGACATGCCCTTGCACGCCCTGGCGAACATGTTGACGATCACGTACTTGACCATGGCCTCGGCGGCTTGGCGGGTCGGCGGCCCGGGGTATCCCGGCATGCGGACGTACTTGGGGATCTCCCGGATCACCTCCAGCTTGGGGTCCTTCTTCCAGACCGGGTCGTCCTCGTAGTAGTTCAGGAGCCCGGCGAACTGCCCCTCGCCCACGCCGATCCATGCCGAATACTGCTTCGGCTCCATCAACCACTTGATGAACGCCTTGGCCTCTTTCTGGACCTTGGAGAATTTGAAGACACCAAGGCTGATGGCGGTGGAGTAGCCGAACCGCCCTGCCGGCCCCTTGGGCCATAACGCGTGATCGGTCACCTCGCGCAACTGGGGGGCGTTCTTTTTTTCGGCCCAGTAGATGCTAGCGGCGTTTCCCGTCACCGAGACGGCCTCAGCCAGGAAGGCCCGGTTGTTGCTGGAGTCGTCCCAGGACAGGACGTCCTCTGTCTCGCCGTCCTTGAACAGCTGCCGTCGGTAATCCACTACCTTGGCCGTCTCGGGCGAGTTGATGGCCACCGTCTTGCCGTCTTTCTTGCACTCGGCGCCGCCGAAGGCCCAGAGCATCGGATAGTGGGACTGGTTCCCATCACCGATGGCCCGCCCCAGGGCGAAGCCGACGGGATGGCCTTTGCCCTTCAGCTTCTTTGCCATCACCAGCATCTCGTCATAGGTGTCGGGGAACTTCTGGTAGCCGACCTCCTTCAACCAGTCGGAGCGGTAGGTAATGGCAATGGGGATGATTCCCCAGGGCACCGCCTTCCAGGTCTTGCTCACGATGGCGATGTCCTTGGCGATGTTGGTCCAGCCTTTCAGCTCCTTGCCCAGGGGCTCGGCCACGTCCCCGATGTTCACCAGGGCCTTGTCGTGCAGGTGCGGCCCGTTGCTCCACAGGGTGATGATGTCGGGCCCGGAGCCGCTCTCGACGGCGGCCGCGGTCTTGGTCGGCAGATCGGTCTGGTTGATGAACTCGAAGCTGACCTCGACGCCCTTGTCCTTGGTATACTGCTTGGCCTGGTCGCGCAGGACGTCATCCATGGCGTTCAGGGTGTTGGACCAGGTGAGGACGTTCACCTTGGCCGCGCCCAGGCCGCTGCGGATGAACGTCCCGAAGGACAGGGCGGCCGTGGCCCCGGCCGTCACCCCGAGAAACTTCCGCCGGCTGATTGCCCGATCTGCCCTCTGATGTGTTGGTCGCTTCTTCTGCATGATCCTCTCCTCTCTCTCCCGAACAGGATTCCATCGGACGAGGTTCCTGGCGCTCCAGAGAAGGGCGGCGGAGCTCGGATGCCGAGTTGGGTCCTCATCGGCTTCGTACGCACTCGGTTGGTGCCATCGTTCCCCGAAGGTTCTCGTGCTCGCCGAAACCCAATTTCTGTGTCAGGGTGCAGCCGCAGGAAGCGCGGATGATCAGCCGTGTCGGGATCGAGGTGAGGGCTTGGCTGGGCTCGCCCGTCTCGATGACCCGGGCCAGCTCTTCCACCGCCTTGGTCCCCATCCCCACCGGGTCCTGCTCGACGACGGAGAGGGGCGGCGTCAGGGCCGCTGCGGATCGAAAATCGTCGAAGCCCATGAGGGCGACATCGGCCGGGCAGCGCACCTGTCGCTGGCGAATGGCCATGAGGGCTGCCTCGGCCATCAGGTTGTTGAAGGCGAAGATCGCCTGCGGCCGCGGGTTCGCATCCAGGCACTCCAAGGCCGCCTCGAAGCCCTGGGAGGTTCGCCCGTACCCAACCTTCAAGAGCAGGTCCTCCGGCCCCAGCCCGAACTTTTCCGCTGCTCGCCGGCAGCCGGCCAGGCGATCCTGGGTCGTGCTGAGATTGGGAGTCCCCAAGATAAGGGCCAGGGGCCGCAGGCCCTTGGCCAGAAGGTGGCACGCGCCCTCGTACGCACCGCCATAGTTATCGGAGGTCACTGCCCTGAGCGGAAGATCCCGTACCACGCGGTTCACCGTCACCATCGGTAATCCCCGCTCGAGGTAGCGAACCAGGTACTCGTGGGCCCCGGCTGCCGGGCAGAGGATCAGGCCGTCGATCTTCCGCTCGACCAGGGTGCGAACCAGGGCCTCCTCCCGCCCGACCTCCTCGTCGGTGTTGCAGAAGATGACGTTCCAGTGCCGCGATGCGGCGGCCCGTTCTACGCCCTTGACGACCGAGGTGAAGAAGGGATTCTCGATGTCGGGGAGGATCAGGCCGATGGTATTGGTGCGTTGGCCCCTGAGACTTCTGGCCAGCCAGTTCGGACGGTAATCGAGCTCTTGCACGGCTCGGAGAACCCGGCTGCGGGCGTCCTCGCTCACGGGACCATTGCCGTTGAGGATGCGGGAAACGGTAGCGGTGGACACACTTGCCAGGCGGGCGACGTCCTTGAGCCGGGTAGCCTTGGGAGGTTGGTAAGACATGGGCAATTTGGCTCGCGGAATCTACTGGGGTGATTCGGAATCTATCCGCGTGTAATGCTTTTCATTGGTCTATGTAATCAATTACAGAAACCAATATATCACAAGTTAAGTCGGAGTCAACAGTCCCTCGTGCCGCGATTGGGAACCCTTGAATATCGCAGTCTCACACACACCCGGGATCGCCCGGGGCGAACCAGGTTCACGACTACCTGGCAGGCATCAGCAGGTTGGGCAGCCAAAGGGCCAGCCACGGCATATAGGTGACCAGGAACAGAGAGATGATCAGCGCGATGACGAAAGGCCAGACTTCCCGCGCGAACTCTGCGATGGATATCTTGGCCAGCGCGCACACCACGTACATGATGGTCCCCACCGGCGGGGTGATGGCGCCGATCATGACGTTGAGGGTGAACACCACGCCGAACTGCACGAGGTCGATCCCGGCGTGCTCCAGGAGGGGCAACAGGACGGGGACCGCCATCACCATGACGGCCAGCCCCTCCATGAAGCAACCCAGGATCAGCATGGCCACGTTGATCAAGAGGTACAGTTGCCATTGGACCAGCTTTGCGTTCTCCACCAGGGCCAGGACCTTCACGGGAGCCAGCTCATAGGTAAGCACCCAGCCGAAAGGCTGTGCCGCGGACATGATGATCAGAATGGCGGCGGTGCCGATCACGGACTCGGTGATGATCTCCGGCAGGTGCGAGAGCTTGATCTCGCGGTATATGAAGAAGCCGAGGACGAAAGCGTAGGCCGCGCCAGCGGCCGCCGACTCTGTGGGGGTCATGACGCCGCCGATGATCCCGCCCAGGATGATGATCGGCATCCCCATCGGGGGGATGGCATGCAGGGTGGCCCGGCCGAGTTCTCGCCAGGTTGCCCGCTGCTCGCTGGGGTAATGGCGCCGCTTGGCGATGAAGTAGACGAAGATCATGAGCATGATGCCCATCAGCACCCCTGGGACGGCGCCGCCCAAGAGCAGCCGGCCGATGGATGCGCTGGCGATGGAGCCGTAGATGACGAAGGGGATGCTGGGGGGAATGATGGGGCCGACCGTGCCGGCCGAGCCGACGATAGCCGCGGAGAAGGGGACGCCGTAGCCGGCCTTCTTCATGGCCGGGATCAGGACAGTGCCGGTTCCGGCCGCATCGGCGACGCCAGAGCCCGACATGCCGGCCATGATCATGTTCGTGACCACCACCACGTGGGCGAGGCCGCCGATGATATGGCCGACCAGAGCCCTGGCGAAGGTGACCAGCCGGTCGGTGATCCCACCGGTGTTCATGAGGTTGCCGGCCAGGATGAAGAAGGGAATGGCCAAAAGCGGAAATGTATCAATGCCGCCGATCATCCGCTGGACCATGCCCTGAAGCGGGATGTGGGGCCCGATGGCCATGTACACGGTGGCGGCGATGGCCATGGACCAGGCGATGGGTGTGCTCACCGCAAACAGCACAAGCATAATGACGAAGAGCCACAGCATTACGGCAGCTCACCTCCTCTCAGGGCGCTGTGGAGGTGGCGCTGGAAATCTCCCAGGGACTGCAGGAAGATGAGGGCGGCTGAGACCGGAACCACGGTGTACACGATGTACTGTGGTACCTTCAGGGTGGCGGTGGTGTTGGTGGCCGACATCGTAAGAATCGAGCCGTAATACACGATAACTGCCATCAGACCCAGGACGAACAGGTCCACCAATACCTGGAGAAAAGGTTGGATCCCCCTGGGCAGCGCCAGGACGAGCGACTCGATGACGATGTGCCGCTTGCGCTTCGTGCAGACCGCTGCGCCCATGAAGACCACCCAGATGAAGGCGTATCGGGAGAACTCTTCCGCCCACTGGATCGGGTTATTGAGGATGTACCGCGCCAGCACGTTGGCAAAGGTGGCCAGCGACATCAGCACCATGAAGATGCCCGCGACGATCTCCTCGAAGTTTCTCAGGAAGAATCGGACTCCTGCCACGCGGGACTCCCTCCGGCGGGGAGGGGTGGGGCTGTACGTCAGCCCCACCCCCAGGACTCGGGCCTGCCTACTTCGCCGCCTCGACGACCTTCTCGTAGAAGCCCTTGCCGAAGACCGGCTCGAACTCCCTCCAGGCGTCCTTTGTCCGCTCGGCGAAGTCTGCCTTGTTGACCGTTGTGATGATCATCCCCTTGTCCTTCAGGTCCTGCATGTTTTTCTTGTTCATTCCGATCTGCATCTCGCTCTCGTAGTCGCCCGCCTCCGCCATGGTCTTTACGAAGAGGTCGCGCAGCTCCGGCGAGAGGCTCTGGTAGAACTTGTCGTTGATGACCAGCACCAGGTTCATGGCCATGTGTCCGGTCAGCGCCACGTATTTCTGGACCTCGTAGAACTTGTGCGAGTAGATGGTGTTGAGCGGGTTCTCCTGCCCCTCGACCACCCCGAGCTGCAGGGCGGTGTAGAGCTCTGCGACGGCCATGGGGGTCGTGGCGGCGCCCAGAGCGGCCAGGGCGGCCCTCGCCATCGGCGAATCCATGGTTCGGATCTTCAAGCCCTTGACGTCATCCGGCTTCACCACCTGCTTGGTCTTGGTGGTCAGGTGCCGCTCACCGTACCACCAGCCCATGTCCAGGATCCGGATGCCGCTCTCCGCAGCGGCGCGCTCATTCAGTTCGGTCATGAGGGGCCCGCGCGCCAGCTTGATCAGCTTGGGGCGCAGCGCGTCCTCGGTGTCGCCCTTCAGAACGTACGGCATGCCGAGCACGCCGATGGGCCCCCATCCCTTGAACTGCGCCAGCATGCTGGGCCCGGTCAGCGAGATGTGGATCACGCCGTTCTTGACCTGCTCCAGCATGTCCTTCTCGCTGCCCAACTGGTTGGCGGGGAAGACGTGCACGGTGACGGCGCCACCCGTGCGCTCCTTCATCAGTTCCGCGAACTTCACGGACCCTTTGTGATAGGACATCTCTACGACGCCGGAGTGGCCCAGCTTGATCTCCATCTTGGGGAACGCGGCCCCGGCCGGCGCCGGAGTCACCCCCCACGCGAGCAGCCCGACCAGCGCGACAATTGCAACCAGCCATCCTTGAGATCGCTTGCCCATGTCCTTCCTCCTTTCCGCAGGATCTCGTCCCTACGACACGCCCCCGCCTTGCGGAGCTCCTCCACAACCCCGTGACGCTCGGTTTCGCTCCGTGCTCCTCCTTACGACCAACCCGCCGCGCGCCTCGTGGAGCCCGGCCGGCCCCTGTCCCCGTCCCGTGGCATCGTCCCCGCGACCTCAGCTCCAAAGTAGCCGCGAACCGCCTGTTGCTTGGCGATCTGCATGTGCTCGCTCATGAGTTGGGCGGCTCCTGCCGCGTCCCGCTTGAGCAACAGGTCCAGGATGCGCCGGTGAATCCCGAGGAACCGGCGTGGACCATCGGGCGTCCGGTTTCCGAACCCGGCGAACATCTGAATCTGATCGCGGAGATTGGCAAACAGGGCGGAGATCCGCGAGTTTCCAGCGGCGCCGACGATCTCAGCGTGCAAAGCCATGTCGGCCGCCACGGCCAGCGTGACATCGTCGCGGTCGAGCGCCGCCTCCGCCTGCCTGAACTGCCGTTTGAGGAGCAGCAACGCCGCCTGGGAGAGGTTGGGCGTCGCGCGCTGCAGGGCATAGCACTCCAGCGCTTCCCGCAGGTCGAAGACTTCCTCGATATCCTGTTGGGTGAACCGCTTGACCCGGGTTCCCACGTGCGGGATGGTTTCTACAAGACCGCTCTGGTGAAGACGAATCAGGGCCTCGCGGATGGGAGTGTCACTCACCTTCAAGGCTCGCGCAAGTTCTTGGATGCGCAGCCAGTCCCCAGGTTTCAGCTTGCCGGCATTGATCCAGTCCCAAATGCGCTGATGAACCCGGTCGACTAACGTGAGTGGGGAAATGGGTGCGGCGGCTAATCGTAAGGCGCTCATGCGCGCAGGCCCTCTTTCTCGAGGGGTGGCAGGGGAGTCTCGCTTTGGCGCATCCACGTCGTCGGGAATATATTATCGATTATATATGATGTCAAGCGCGCTTTCTTTCACCTGCCGATCATTCTTCGGTCTCGATGTCCACGGCCAGAGTTACTACGCAACGCGGAATAATGGCTACACCGTCCCCCGCGCTGCTTCGTTCGCGGGGAAGGCCCTCACCTTTGCACAGGACCCGCGGCAAGGGCTCAGCCCTCCCCACGCACCCACGCCTTCGTCGCGGCTACCCGACCGAGAGGGGCGGGCCGCCGCCCCTCCTCGGACTCTCTCCCGGACTGTGCGGTCCGGGAGGGACTGCCGCCTATTTTGCGCACCGCACAGTAAACCGCAGGCATGGTGGTTCTCGAAGCGTTGGGGCAATCCCTGGAGCGATTTTCGCCTTGCCAGAACACCGTTTTTTGTTAGGATGCGCGCCATATGCTGCGCCCGCACGGAAAACGCTGGCACGTCTCCTGCCTCTGGGCCATCCTTTCGGGGGTCGTCGCGCTGCTGGCGGCCCGACTGCCGTTCGTCCACACCATCGAGCTGAAGACCCTGGACGTCCGATTCCGCAGCTTCCCTGCCCCGAGGGCTGTCCGACCCGACGTCATCGCGATCGTGGTTGACGAGGAGAGCGTCGAGCGCCTGGAGTCCATCCTGGGCCGATGGCCGTGGCCGCGGGATGCGTACGGGCTGATCCTGGATTACCTCCGGGCGGGCGGTGCCCGGACGGTGGCCTTCGACCTCATCTTCGCCGAGCCGGACCGGGAGAAACCCGAGCGCGATCGGGCCTTCGCCGAGGCGATCGCCCGGGCGGGGAACGTCTATCTGGCGGCCGTCTTCCATCCAGGGGCCGTGGGGCCCGAAACGGGTGGTGCCGCGCCCCAGTCGCTCGATCCGAAGGCGGCGGAGGCGCCGGCACGGCCGCAGCGATTCGAGGGAGTCACTCTGCCGCTGCCGGAGTTTCTGGCGGCCGCCAGGGGGATCGGGGCGATCACCATTGATCCGGACGAGGACGGGATCCTCCGCCGGGTGCCGACGACCGTGTCGTACCGGGGCCGCCTGTACCCCAGCCTGCCGCTCGCCGTCGCCCTGGCAGAGGGGACGGTGGCCCCCACGGGCATCGGGGCCGCCGGCATCCGGAATCGGCTGGGCCGTGTCCCCCTCGATGACGAGGGGAGAATGCTGCTCACGTGGCGCGGCGGCCTCCAGACGTTTCCGTACGTGCAGGCCTGGCGGATCCTCCGCTCCTACGGGCAGATCGCGCGCGGGGAGGCGCCCGAGATCCCGCCGGAGGTCTTCCGGGGCAAGGTGGTCTTCATCGGCGCCATCGTGAGCGGCGCCTTCGAGTTTCGCTCGACGCCGTTCGCCAGGGTGTTCCCCGGGGTCGAGATCAATGCCGTGGCGCTGGACACGCTGTCGAGTGCCGATCCCGTGCGGCGGCCGCCGGAAGCCGTGAACTGGATGCTGATCCTCGGACTGGTAGGGGCGGCGGGCCTGCTGGCCGGCTTCTTTCCGACGCTGGTCGGCATCCCGGTCGCCTTCGTGGGGGCGGGATTCCTGCACCTGGGGGCGGCATTCTGGGCCTTCGGGTCCCACCACCTGTGGCTGGACCTTCTGGCGCCCGCCAATGGCCTCGCCCTGGGGCTGGTGGCCGTCCTCCTGGACCACTACCTGGTCGAGGGACGCGCGAGGCGGCAGCTCAAGGGGATGTTCGGCCAGTACGTCTCCGACGCGGTCCTGGAAGAGCTGCTGGCGGATCCCGCCAAGCTGGCGCTGGGCGGGACGCGGCGCGAGGTGACGATCCTCTTCTCCGACATCCGGGGATTCACCGCCACCTCGGAGAGGCTGGACCCGGCCACGGTCATGGGCGCCCTGAACACCTATCTCACCCGCATGGCGGAGATCGTCCTGCGTCACGGCGGCACGCTGGACAAGTACATCGGGGACGGCATCATGGCCTTCTTTGGGGCGCCCATTGCCACGCCCGACCATCCGGGTCGCGCCGTGCGCGCGGCGCTGGAGATGCTGGCGGCCGTGGACGACTTGCAGGAGGAATGGCAGCGGCAGACCGGCGTCCCCTTGAAGATCGGCGTGGGGATCAACACCGGCGAGGTCATCGTGGGCAACGTCGGCTCTGAGCAGAAGAAGGAATATACCGTCATCGGCGATCCAGTGAACCTGGCCTCGCGCCTGGAGGGCATGAACAAGGAGCACAAGACCCAGATCCTGGTCAGCGGGGCCACGCGGGGGCGCGTGGAGGGGGAGGGGATCGGGTGGCGGACGATCGGCGGCGTCAAGATCCGCGGACGCGAAGAGGAGGTCGAGATCTATGAGCCCTACACGAAGGCACCCGATGTCCCGGTGGCGTCGGCGTAGCGTAAGGGTCCTGGCCCTGCTCTTGGCATGGCCGGCCCTGGGTCATGCCGCCACGGCCGAGGAGGCGCTGACCAAGGCCATCCGCGGGATCCTGGCGCCCGGCGAGGGGCAGGTGAGCGAGGCGATCTATGCCGCGCCCGGGGGGGCACCATCGGAGCAGGATCTGCCCCTGGTGGCGCGCGCCCGGTACACCTACAAGGCGCCCCGGGCGCGGGTCGAGGTCGCGGATGTCGCAAGCAAGGAGCTCCGCCTCCTCGTCCACGACGGCAAGGAGGCGTGGCTCATCACCCAGGTCGGGGCGACGCGCTTCGGCGAGACGGCCGCGGATGTGCGAAAGACACTGGCCGATCAGGCCTTCCCGGTGGGCCTTCCCCTCGCGGGGGCGCGCCTCCACGGGACCGAGACCCTCGGCGGCAGGAGCGCCCAGGTCGTCGAGGGGACGGGTCCCGACGGTGTGTGGACCCTCTGGGTGGATGCGGCGGACGGGCGCCTGCTGCGCTATCGCCTCCGTGGAGGCGAGCAGGTGGGCGACCTCACGTATGGAACCGGCGGGGTTTTGCGAAAGGTCACGGTGAAGAACGCGCAGGGACTGCTCGTCCTGGTGCGGTTCCGGGACGTGCCCGCCAAGGTCGCCGTGGAGGAGACAGTCTTCAGCTTCGAGCAGGCCAAGGGCGGGGGCGACCTCGGACAGGCCCTGGCCCGCGGACTCACCTCGGGGCGGACGCAGGGGCCGGCCGTGACGGCGACGGCGGGTGCCCGGGGCGTGGACGAGGAGGTTCAGCGCAAGCAGCTCGGCAGCATGCGCCTGGACTACCAGGCGTTGGCCGAGGTCGAGCGGTTCCGCGTGAACGATGCGGAGGTGGAGAACTTCCTCCGGGCCGGCCACCTGGGCCGGTACCGGGAATAGGAGGGGGTCGCCATGCACAGACAGTGGGGACGCTGGGCTTTGCCGGCAGTGCTGCTCCTCCTGGCGGGGTGCGGTGGGGTGGGCGGCCAGATCGGGCCCGTGGATCTCGGGCTGGTGAGCAGCGGGGTGCAGCTCCTGGCGGCCGCCTCGACCAAGATCGGCCGGGACGACGAGGTGAACATCGGCCGCGCCGTGGCGGCGCGCATCCTGGCGCAGTACGGCGCCTGGCACGAGCCGATGCTGCGCCAGTACGTGAACCTGGTGGGGCAATCGCTGGTCCAGAGCGTGGGACGCGACGACATCGCGTACCACTTCACGATCCTGAACCACGACATGGTTAACGCCTTCTCGACGCCGGGGGGCTACATCTTCATCACGCGGGGCGCGCTGCGGCAGATGCGGGACGAGTCGGAGTTGGCGGGGGTGCTCGGCCACGAAATCGCCCACGTGAACCAACGGCACGTCTTGACCGAGATCGAGAACCGCTACTTCCTGCGAAAGGCCGGGGAGACGGCGATCCAGGCCGCTGGAACGTACGGCGGAACGGGCGGGGCCGTCACCATGGCGGCGCTCCAGGCGGGCGGGCCGGTGTTCAGCCAGATCGCGGACTTCGCCACCGACGTGATTTTCCGGGGCTACAGCCGGAGCCAGGAGATCGAGGCCGACAAGGTGGGCGCGGAGTATGCGTCACGGGCGGGCTATAGCCCGGGCGGCCTGGTGAGCTTCCTGGAAGCCTCGCTGGCGCGAAGCCAGAAGCACGAAGAGGCGGTCGCGACGGGTCTCATGCGCACCCATCCGATCCACGCCGAGCGCATCGGCGAGCTCAGGACGTTTATCCAGGGGACGCTGGCGGCCTCCGACAGGCTGCCGCGGCTGGCAGAGCGGTACGCGCAGTGGACCCGGGGCCGGATTTGAGGCAGGCCTGGCGAGGCAATCTGGCAACCTGGCGCTCTGGCAATCAGGGGTTCCGAGTTGCCGCGTTCCCTCTGGATGCAGTCGCTCCCCTGGTTGCCTAATTGCCTGATTGCCCAGTTGCCACGTAACCGTGGTGCCTGCGAGGAAAATGCGCGTGGAAGTTGTCCGCGGTCCCGGCCTCCCGATGGCGGAGCCTCCGGGGGCGCCCCGAGGCGCCGGGCCACACCCACCCTTTGGGTGGGTCCCCGGCGGCCGGCGGGGAACCCATTGCGCCTTCTCCCTGCAATGGGTCGTCGCCGTGGCCTCTGCCTGTGCGAACCCAGCAAGACCGCCTCGTCCACGGCGCGACGCGCCCTGGAAGGGCGGCGGCGCCGGAGCAAGGCCGCCCGGTTCTCGACGAGACCCGGCGCACGGAGGGGCGGCCCCGGAGGCGAGGCCCGCGGAACGTCCACCTCACCAGGACGTGCAGCGTGTTCATGTGTCGTGATGACGGTAGGCCGTCATGACCACTTGGCGGTGAAGGGTTGTGTCTCGGATGCGGCTGCCGATTTCAGTCAAGGGGGTGCTGATTCACCGGGGGCGCGTCCTCGTGTTGCGGAACGGGCGGGGCGAGTGGGAACTGCCTGGAGGGCGACTGGACGACGGGGAAACCCCGGAGAAGGCATTGACCAGGGAGATCCGCGAGGAAACGGGCCTCTCGGCCAGGGTCGCCTCGCTGGTGGATGCGTGGGTATTTCAGGTCACGCCGAAAGAGAAGGTGTTCATCCTGGAGTACGCCTGTCGGCTGAAGGGCAAGGGCGGCGTGACGATCAGTCACGAGCACAGCCGGCATGCGTGGCTTGCCTTGGCCGACATGTCGCGCGAGCCTCTGCCTCGCGGCTACGTACGGGGGATCCGGCGGGCGGTCCGGCTCGTTACGAAAAAGGGAGGAATGGATCCTGGTGTCGGTGGGGGATGCAGCCACCGGAAAAGCCTTCGGGCGCAAAGCCACTAAAGCCGCAACGTCCCCTCGGCTTATACGGCTCGCGACATCGAGATTGCGCGGGAACGGATGCGTGACTGGCGGAAGAGAGCAGACCAATGAAGAAAACGAATTTTGACCGTTACCTCGAAGAGCAACTGCAGGATCCGGCGTTTGCCGCCCGCTTTGAGCGCGCCGGCGAGGCATGGGATGTGGCGCTGCAAATCGCCGCCCTCCGCCGACAGGCCGGGCTTTCCCAGAAGGACCTCGCGAAGCTCCTCAAGACCTCCCAGCAGCAGATCAGCCGGCTGGAGTCCCCCGGCTACGAGGGCCATTCCCTCAGTACCCTGCGCCCCGTCGCCGACGTTCTGAACGCCCGGGTCCGCGTCGTATTCGAATCGGAAACCAAGGGGACCGGGGCGCACGTGGCCGAGGCCGCCGCGACGTACCGCGCCAAACGCGTCGGAACCAAGCGGACATGAACCGGAGACGGAACAACCTTTGCCAGCATGCCACAGGCTTGACTGCCCTGCAAGAACAGGCCCGATCCCTGGGAATTTTCGCGGGTGATCGCGAGCTGCCTGCTGCCCTCCGTCTCTCGGCTCTCCCTGTTTCCTTGTCTCCCCGTCTCCGCTGCCTACTGCCGGCTGCCTACTGCCAGCTGTTCCCCGGGCTGGATCGCTATCGGCTGTCGCTGTCGGACATCGCCCGGTGGTGGGCTGCCAGCTTCCTGCTGAGTCTCGGCTCTCGGTGCTGTGTGCTCGTTCGATCGCTATCGCTATCCCTGTCGCTATCGGTTCTTCCTCCTCGGCTCCCGGGTGCTTCCGATAGCGAGAACCGATAGCGAATTCCGAGCCCCTCGGCGCCCGGCTCTCCGACCGGGGACCTCGGACGTTGGACCTTGGACCACTCTCCCGCCTATTCCGCAATCCGCATTCCCCATTCCGCATTGTGTTCATTTCCCCCTCGCTCCGTTTCCCCGTTTCGCCGTTTCACCCTCTCGGGTTGCCGTCACACCTTCGGCGGCTCCGATCGTCGCAACAGTTCGAGACACTCCGCGGGGGTCACGACCGCCACTCGACCTGCAGCCTTCTTCGGGTAATGGCGCAGGTTTCCCGTGACGAGCACGGCCTCTGCCGCGGCGGCGACCTCGAGGAAGGGGAGGTCATCCGGGTCGGGCAGGTTTGCCGCGAGCGGAAGGGCAGGGACGGGGTCCCCCGAGGACTGCATGTACGCAAGGACCTCCGCCACCGCCGCAGGGGAGAACGCGAACTGCGGACGCCGGAGGACCTGCTCGTACTCCTGGAGGATTCGCCGGTCCACGCACACCCGCGCGACGCCGTCCAGCACGAGATCCAGGAGTCGCCCGCATGGTCCTGGCGGGTTCAGGAGCCCGGCGACGAGGACGTTCGTGTCGAGGACGACCCTCACCGGCTGCCCCGTCGCGCGCGTCGCGTTTCGGCAACGATGGCGTCAATCTCGTCCATGGCCAGCCGGTCCAGGCCTTTCGCCCTGGCCTGGGTTCGAAGCCGCTCCACGGCGACCTTGGCCCGGGCGCGGCGGATGGCCTGAAGCTCTTCCTCGACGGAGTCCGGCTCGACGGGGGTCACCACCGCGAACGGCCGGCCGTTGGCGGTGAGGACGATCTCTCGTTCCTGGGCAAGGTCCTTCCGGATGGTGGCAGTCTTGCTGCGCAGTTCGCGAATCGTCACGAACTTCATAGCTGTGTCCTCCTTCCCACGGCTAGGTTTCGTGCCTTTGTAAGTGTACCGTATTGTGTACACAGAAGCAATTCATTCCGTTCTCCCGCCTATTCCGCAATCCGCATTCCCCATTCCGCATTGTGTTCGTTATTGTGATTCGGCTGCACGGAAAAGCGAGTGGCGCCCATCGATCAGTGGGATTGTCCTCTGGTCCGGCTTCTAACATCAGCCCTCCCTCCTCGGCGCTCCGTTCCTGCGGTGCGCTTTGGCTTACGCAATTACGCAAGCCTGGCCCCAAACCACATCATGAGCGAGGAGGGCCCCGGCTGTTGGCGGCGCAGGCGGGCCGCGACCGGGGCGGGAAGCGAAAGGGTTAATTTAATAAGGTTGCTATGTCCCCTCGGCTTTAGTAGCTCATGAGCCATGAGCCATCAGCCACGAACCGCACGCGGTCGGTGAGCCGGGGTTGAGCGGAGGGGGCGTTTGTGGTATGAAAGTACCGCCACGCGCCGGAGGGCCCTCAGACAGGGGAGGTCGAGCGGCCAGATGACTTCGGAGCACTAGCGGAATACTGCGCCGATCTTCACACGAAGGTCGGCGCTTGTGTTCGGCGGGGATGCCGGGCATGCCTTGGCTGCGCCCCGCGGGCTTCCGACTTAGGCCAAGCTCACGTGATTGGAGACGACCCGGATTACGCTTGAATGCGTCTGATATCTATGTCGTCTGCCCTGGGTTCTGGTTCACCGAAGGAAAAAGGCAAGAGGACTGCCTGACCCTTCCTGTCAGAGAGGGGTAGCAATGCCGGCAAAACCCTCACAAGACCAGCTGTGTGTCCAC
>Ga0315282_10007431_pt1 | contig 17984 bp, 19 predicted proteins | sample YL17G07_20_MG_FD_203693 | JGI IMG/M metagenome (GOLD analysis project Ga0315282, IMG submission 203693) | Sediment microbial communities from Yellowstone Lake, YNP, Wyoming, USA - YL17G07_20 | ecosystem: Environmental > Aquatic > Freshwater > Lake > Sediment | place: USA: Wyoming | collected... | reverse complement strand
TATCTTGTGCCTTTTATTGGATTATTATTAAAGGTGAAATCCGTTAGGAAAAGTATCAGCATGTCGCCAGAACTAACTAAGTCGAATTTGGACAGCGAATGAAAAATCTCCAGCGATTCTATACTAATCTTTTACTCATAGGTTTGATTATTGCGATAACCGGAGTCATCGTATTTTGGATTTTCCAGCGATGAAAAAATCCTGATTTTTCCCTTGTCTTCCCGGCCGTAAAGATATAGAATATTGCCAGGAAGAAAATAGAAGTAAAGACCTCAGGTAGATAACTGAATAGTGGTTGTTTAAGCGGGGTCTCTAACCTGAGGTCGCCCCGCTTTTTTGTTTCGGAAATACTTAAGAACATAGAATGGAATTGATATCTGCAATAAACAAGGTCAAATTTTGGATTGAAAAAAAGAAAGAAAGGAGAGAAAAAAGATGGCAGAGACGCTTTGGAAAACCAACAAACTTATTTGTGGAGATAATTTAGAAGTATTATCTATTATTGAAAAAGAAAGTATTGACCCGCCATTTTTTAGTAACCGTAACTATGAGATAATCTGGGGCGACGAAGCAGAAACAAGAAGTTTTGAAGATAGATGGGAGGGCGAGTATGAGAAATAATAAGAACGAACTTTATTATGGTGATAATTTAGAAATACTTAGGAAAAAAATCAAAGATGATAGTATTGATTTATGTTATATTGACCCACCCTTTAATTCAAAAAGGACTTATAATCAAATTTATCTTAATAAAGGTGAGGAAGATAAAGCACAGGCACAGGCATTTATTGATACTTGGGAATGGAATGATAGAGCGAATGAAGGCTTTGAACAAATAATGGAAAATTACAATGGGATTTTCACTGCACAAAGTATTAATTTGATACAAGGATTATCAAAAGTTTTAGGAAAAGAAAGTTTATTAGCTTATTTAGTTAGTATGACTTTACGAATTGCAGAAATCCAGAGAGTTTTAAAACCAACAGGTAGTTTTTATCTTCATTGCGACCCTACTGCAAGTCATTATTTAAAATTGATTTTAGATGCAGTATTTTGTCCCAAAGGTGGAGATTTCAGAAATGAAATTATTTGGGGATATAGAACTGGTGGAATTTCAAAAAAATGGTTTGGTCGTAAACATGGCATAATATTTTTCTATTCTAAATCCAATAATTATTTTTTCAATCACTTAAAGGAAAAGGTTTATATACCTACATTAAAGAATAGAACCTTTGCAATTGAAAAATTACAAGCTAAAGTAGATACAGAAGGATGTGAAATTTGCGGACAAAAGGGCGGTTATTATCATATGGGAGCAATGAGAGACATTTGGGAAATACAACCATTATTTAGAAATGATAGAGAAAGACTCGGCTATCCTACACAAAAACCTGAAAGATTATTAGAAAGAATTATCAAAGCAAGTAGTAATGAAGGAGATATCATATTGGATGCCTATTGTGGATGTGGAACTTCTTTATCAGTGGCAGAAAGATTAAAGAGAAAATGGATTGGGATTGATATTACTTATCAAAGTATTAGCGTTATTTTAAGACGACTTGAAGATAGTTTTGGTAAAAATATAGTTGATAATATTTATTTAGATGGAATACCTAAAGATATGGAATCAGCAAGAGCTTTAGCAAATAATAAAGATGACAGATTAAGAAAAGAATTTGAAAAATGGGCTGTATTAACTTATACAAACAATAGAGCAATGATTAACGAAAAGAAAGGTGCAGATAAAGGTATAGATGGGACTGCTTTTATTTTAGAAGGGAAAAATGACTATAAAAAAATACTTTTCTCAGTTAAATCAGGTGAACAAATAAAATCGGGAGATATAAGAGATTTAAAAGGAACTATGCAAAGAGAAGATGCAGTTATGGGTATATTTTTAACATTAGAACCCCCAACAAAACCTATGATTACAGAATCTAAAAGTGCAGGTTTATATACTTATAAATTAACTGGGACAAAATACCCTGTTATAGATATCATTACAATTGAAGGAATGTTAAATGGAGCAAGATTAAATATTCCTACTTCACACTCAATAGAAGTTTTAAAAAAAGCTCCAATAATAACAGAAGAAGAACAAATAGAAATTGAAGGAATATAAAACAAAAGAATTTTATCGAGCCTTAAAAAAAGACCAGTGGTTCCCCGAAGAGAACCATTGAAACGTTATAACTTCGTCCTTGTGTTAACCCTGCAAAATTCCAGATATTATAGACTTTAGGTTCAAATTGAAATGTTTCGTTAACGAAACATCTGTCTCTTTATGTTGCCAAACATTGATTTAGGTATATGTGATTCTCCGCCGCCAGATTTTTAATGAGATTGTGGTAATCCTGAAAAATTTAGGCAGGTAAAAAACACAGGTATCAAACTATGGACAGGTTCAAAATCTCTCGTCCTGGGGCAAATGTGAAAGGATTTTATCGTCGGGAAATGTAAAAAAACGCCTTTGGTGAAAAAGGGGCTTATATTTGAATTTAGAGGGCGGCGGTGGATTTGACGCAGAGTTAAGTCTTTCGGCTTTCTTTTCGGGGATGGTGAAGTAAAAGTCGATGGTGGATAATGAAAATATTTGAATTTAACAAGAACATAAATAGTAAGGTTATTGATGAGCTGCGAGAGGCAGAGGAGTTTATCAAAATTGCTGTCTTCCAATTGCATAATGCAGATATATTTAAGGTGTTAGAAGAGAAGTTAGAAGAAAATGTCAAGATAGAAATATTCACTTTACCATATGGTAGTATTTATGAAGATGTACAAGATGAAGTTACTAGACTTTTTCAAAATATAGAAAGAAAAGGGGCTGTGCTTCATTTTTGCAAGTGGAATGTTGGTGACCCTCAAAGGACCACAACCGCTATTGGAGTGTGGTACTCATTTCATGGAAAATTTATTGTAACAGATAAAAGTGCGATAGCATTATCAGCCAACTTGATAAAAAGCCAGGAACTAGACGCAATAGTGATTTTTAGAAATGAGCAAGAAAAGATTGATGAATACAATTTGAAGTTTGAAGAGCTAGTTAATCTTTTTATTAGGGAACAGGCGGGGTACGACGGAGCAATAAGACAAAAGATAATTAATACCAATCTGCCAGGGATTTCGGATGTGTTTAATTTACCCCCCGTTATAGAGACCGATACCCATAAGGATCATTGGATACAGCATTACCCGGCAATTCTTTGCCCGGGGAGCGTGCCAATAGAGGAGAAGTTATACATAGTACCTTTCGACTGCAAAGGACGGGATTTTTTAATGTCATTACTAGCAGAGGCTTCTGAATTTGCCTATATCTCAACGGAAAGCTTTACTGACCTAGATTTTGCACAATATTTGATAAAGAAAAGACTGGACGGAATCGATATCAAAATCTTGGGAGGCGCTACGAGTATGGATTTCTCAGATAGAATACAGAATATGATGCGTGAGTTTTTAGCTCACGATATAAAAATGAGGACTACGGAAGAAGACATTCACGCGAAACTTATTATTACAGATAAACATTTAATGGTTAGTTCAGTAAACCTTAATAGGATCGGGCTTGGGTTTAAAATAAGCGGTGGATACTGGCGAGGAAATACTGAGACAATAGCAGTGTGTAGGGGGGAGGAAATAACAGCAATTGCTAGGACTAAATTTATGGATATTTATGACAAGGGGATAGATATCGAAGTTAAATTGGCCCAAAAAATCGAGAATACCATCGGAAGTATGTTTAATACAACTTTTGGATTAAGGTCAAAGCAAGAGGTAAAAACGCTTTTTGCACAGTTAATCATCAGAAAAGAAATACAGGTCAAAAAAATTGTACTCGACATCGGAAAGATAATTGTTAAGCTAATGAAGTTTTTTAATAAAAGAGTGGTTGAGAAGGACGACTTCCTTTTGGCGTTAATACTTTATCATTTAGCAGAGAGAAAACACGATTTTGACCAGCTAGAAGAAAAATTAAAAATTTTAAATTCACAAATAAATTTGAGAGGACTCCTTAACTTGCTGATAGAAAATAACTTTATCGAAAAAGTAGAAGATTTTTATAGAATAAAAGTAGAAAATCTATTCTAGAGAGGTTTTAAAATGAAATGTGAAATCATACAAGGTGATTGCGAACGACTGCTTAAAGAAGCAAAAATAGAAAAATTTAATTTGTCCTTTTTGGATCCACCATTTAATCAAAATAAAGAGTACAGAAATCATAATGATAGCATGTGCCCCTCAGATTATTGGAATTGGATGAAGAGAGTTTGTAACTTAATTCTTAAAAATACTTCCGATGGGGGTGCTATTTACTTTATGCAGAGAGAAAAAAATACACAGTATGTGTTAGAAACCCTGGAATCAACGGGGTGGATATTTCAAAACCTGATTATATGGAAGAAGAAGACTTCAGCGATTCCTTGCGCAATACGTTTTGGGAAACACTTCCAAATTATAGCCTTCGCAACAAAAGGGAAAGTGCCAAGAGTCTTTAATAAATTACGAATAAATCCACCTCTATTGTCAACAGAAAAGTATACACGTCCAAAGGGAATGTATGTGACAGATGTATGGGATGATATTAGAGAGCTAACATCGGGATATTTTGCTGGAGACGAACCGGTAAGATTAGAGAACGGAGAACGTTTTCATAAGCAACAGTCGCCTGTGCATCTACTTACAAGGATAATACTTTCTTCTACGAAGGTTGGGGATATAGTTTTCGATCCGTTTGCTGGAACAGGAACAACGCTTATTGTAGCGAAACAACTATGCAGGAATTCGGTCGGGGTTGAGATAGACCCTACAAATGTGGCTTTGATTAAAGAGAGAATTTCTAAAGAGAGGAAAAGCGACAGCATTATAAAGTATCGCAAGGAATATATGTTTACTGAGGACTTAGGTAGTATTTGGCCGCTTGAAAGCAGTAGAGTGCAAAAAGGCAAAACACACGATAAAAAACCACATACAAAGATGATTTCTAAACAGCTCCGATACATATCCAAATAAGACCGTAGATTTAAATCACTATCCCAGACATTACCCGCCCAGGGGAAACCCCGTATAACGCAAATATGAAGGTTTTTTGAGACACGTAGGTAAACTCACCTTTGAAAGTGCCGAATAACCTCACTTTCAGAGGCACAGATTTTATGTCCCAAAATTAGCCCTCTAATTAGCATTTTTGCCAATTAGAGCAAAAAAATCTTTCAAAATCTTAATTTTTGTGCTATATCACTTAAAAATGAGCAATCTCTGGAGTGTGAGGTCGCCCCGCTTTTTGGTTGCCTAAATTCTTCCCCACTTGACCTCATAGAAAATACCGGAAAGGAAGTGACGTTAAATGGATACCGTGATTCCTGTTTTTAAGACGATAATCCAGGAATTTAGACTCGGAGAAATTTTTTCTGTAATAGTGCTTTTTCTCACTCTGCTATATGTAAAAAAATATGCAGCAGCAACTGTTGACCTAAAAAATTTAGAAATAAGTCCTTTCGTTTACTTTTGGATTGAGAAGGATAAATTTTATGTAAAAAATATTGGGCGAGGACTTGCCTTGAATATAAATATTACTCCAGTCTGGATTATCCTTACTGACGACAAAGGTAAGGATAAAAGAATATATGAATTGAGATTCGACAGGGTCAATCTTTTAGAACCAGGTAAAAACGAGGAATTGAGGTTTGTAATATTTGCCAATGGAGAAAAGACTAATGACGATATTTTTATATTTGTAATTCCAGAATACCAAAAAGAGCACGATATTCCACTTGAAATTAGATACAAAAATGCTATGGGACTTAGATATAGGACATGTTTTACGACTGGAAAGAGTGGTGTAGTAATTAAAAAAATTCATACGGTCTCAAGATGGAACCTGGATTACTTATATTCTCTGTTCAGGAATTGGAAAGAGAAACAAAGTTTGACAAGAAAAGGGAAGAAGTTGAGAATACTGGAAGAGAAAAAGAAGGAGAAGAAGCAAGATATAAAGGCTCGACCTTTATGAAAAATGCCTAACTTTTCGTTTGACTTCCCAGCTCTAAAGATATAGAAGATTACGAGAAAGAGAACAGAAGTAAAGACCTCCACTAAGATAATTGAATAGGGACTATTTAAGCGGGGTTCTCTAAAAAGTGGAGGTCGCCCCATCGCGAAAACTTGTTTAGTGAGGAATATAAATGAATTATTTCTCAATAGCGACTGTTGAAAAAATTGGTTATTATGTATATTGCCTTTATGACCCACGAGATAAAAAGATTTTCTATATTGGAAAAGGAAAGGGAAATCGGGTTTTTTACCATATGAAAGGAGCCATTGAAGGGAGCCAAAAAAATGAAAAGTTAGATACTATTCGTGAAATGATCAAAAATAATACTAAGGTAGGACATTATATACTAAGACATGGTCTGAAAGAAAAAGAAGCAGTAGAAATTGAATCTTGCCTAATAGATATGTTGGCATTTGAAGAGTTTAAAAAACTATCAAAATTGACAAACATAGTCTCAGGTCTTCATTCATGGGATAGAGGAATTAAAAAAGTCAATGAAATTGAAGCATTATACGTAGCAAAACCAATTTATGATAATCAGATACGACATAAAATATTGATTATTAATATCAATAAGACTTATAGACCTGGAATTTCGCCTTATGAGGCTACGAGAAAAAGTTGGAAATTAGATATAAATCGAGCAAAAAATGCTGAATTTATTATTAGCGAATACAAAGGGATTTTCAGAGCTATATATAAGGCTAATAAATGGTTTAGAACTGCTGATAATAAAAGATGGTACTTTAAAGGAGAAGAAATAACTGATCGCAAGATAATCACTCTGTATTTAAGTAGACAATATTTGGGAAAGAAAAAGGGACAAAGCAATCCAATTCGATATTTAAATTGTTAAAGAAACGCCCCGCAACAAACGCAGAACAGCGGATAAAAGGGAAATCAGCACTTTTCTCGATGCGGAAGAAACGAACCGATACTGAGCTCAAGAAAGCTTCTGGACACCTATACTATGAAATTGAGATGTTGGGTGGCTGTGCCCAACTGCTTGCCCAGGGTTCTTACAAGAATCGGACAGTCACCAACGCCTTACTTGAATCGTTTACAGTACATGCACGCGTGATCTTGGACTTTCTTTATGCCTCCGAGTCTGTCAAGACAGATGATGTCATTGCAGAAGACTTCTTTGATAGCCCAAGTCTGTGGCATAGTGTCCGACCCGAGAAGACAAAGCTTCTTGGCTCAATTCACAAGCGTGTCGGGAAGGAGATAGCTCATTTAACCTATACTCGGCAAAGGATCACGCCAGAAGAGAAAAGATGGCACTATTTAAAAATTCATAACGATGTTGCTGAAGTTTTACGACTCTTCTTGGAGAAAGCCCCTCAGAGTAGGTTAGATGGACGCCTTCTCAAGTTGAGATAAACCACGGCGCAATAGGGTAAAGCATCGACGAGCTTACAGGGGCCTTTCCTTGAAGAGGCTTGTCCTCTTGGACGCTACTAAGGAAGGCCCCATTTATCTGGTCGTCTATGATGAATTTAAGATAGTTTACGCATGTCAAACATTGCCCCTAAATAATGAGATAAACTGGAATGCCAAATAAATACCGGATGCGTTATAGAAACGAAGAATGCGTCGAAGCCATCCTTTCAGGAGGCCAAGGCGAGCCAATTTCGGCAGAAAAATACGATGCTGCTATTCCCAGAGGACTCTTTCCTACTTCCAGAACCATAATAGATAGATTTGGTAGTTGGGAAAGAGCACTCAATTTAGCTGGTTTCTATCCTGAGAAGCGTTATTGTCTGGAATGTCGTAAGAAATTTGAGGTTTTTCAAAAGAACAAAGACCAGAGATTTTGTTCCGATATCTGTCGTTCCAGGTACTGTCGCAGCAATTTCCCTGATAAGGTAAGACAGCGATTAAGAGAAAGCTTTTATAAGAGAAGAAAAACAGAAAGATATAAGCCAAAGTTTGAAATTACTACCGCAAGCGGAAAAGGGCGAAAAGGAGAAAGGGATTTCGTAAGATTGCGTGGGAAACATATAATAGTTAATAACCGTGAGGACATTATTTATCACGACCGTGTGGATTTTTTAGACCAAGAATTAGGGTGGGTAGACGTATCAAGCAGTGGCTTGCTTCAGGATTATAGGAAGAAAGGTCACAAAAAGTATCTGCGGAAATATTGGAGCTTCAACTTATGGAAAAGAGCCAAGGTGGACTACTACTACCTCGTTGGTTTTGATTCTAATTACGAGGAAGTTCTAATTCGTCTGTTACTTCCAACGAGAGACTTAGCTGACGCTAATAAGTCAATATATTTCCCCTATTCAGGAAGGAGTAAGTGGAACCGGCACATTGTTACCGAAAGCGAACGTTATTGATTTTGAGGAATTGCCGGATGCAAAAGTCACTTATGAGCAAGAAGAGTTAGCTGATAATCTAAATTTTTAATTTAAGAGAGGCTAAGGATGGTTGTGAAAACACAAGCAGTAGATTTTAAAGACGCCCTACTTACAATAATGTATACTCAAGAGGCTCTCATCAAACTTTTGGTTAGGAAGGGTCTCCTCACAGAAGAAGAATTATTGGAAGAAATTAAGAAAATTGCGGACAAAAAAGGGGTTCGTTTAGGCTAAAGCGGGAGTTATTCCAAATGGATTGGCTTTATCTCGCTTTTTTATTCCAATGCTCTCCAGTTGGACAGAGCAGTGGTTTCCTAATGCGAATGTTACCTCGACGACAAAATTGTTTTATTGACGATAAATCTGGTTTTTGACTTCACCCAATTTATGCCATTTTCATTGATTTTCCGCTAACGAATGACACTGGGAATGACACTAAAAAATTTTATGCCCATTTGGACATTTTATTTTAATAGACACTTTATGGACACCTCTCAATTGCATTGAGCATAGAGGAGGTCCCTAATCAGTAAAGTTCTTTCATCGAGTAGGAATGAATTACGTCAGTTGTTCACCTTATAGAGTGACCGTTGCCCGCCTCGTCAGCACCCAAGCAGTCCTGGAAGAAAAAAAGAAAAGTTCATAGTAATTGTCTCGTAGTAACACAACAAGTATACCTTATAAAAAAGATTTTGCATATCAGTTTGTGTTACGAGGGCGCCTCGTAAGTTAGCCAGTATAATTAGGGTGAAACCGGAGAGCATGAGTGGCGATTCTGAGGAGACTGGGCCTACTTTTTTCTGAATGTCAAGAAGTAATGTATTGTCAATCTTTAGATGTTGACAGGAAGAATATATTATGATAAACTAATATAAGAATGAGTAGTTTATACAAGAATCCTCCTTTAGTAGAAGCTGTATTTGAAATAAGGTTCCCTGCCGAGTTGTCCATTGAATGCCAAAGAGATAAATTCTATGAAAAAATAAGAAAAGACTACCCTCAGATATTTGTCCCAATAGTTATGGGAGAATCCCCCGCTTTAAAAAGTTACAAATTTGGAAGTTTAGATGGTAAAAAAGTGGTCATGTGTTCTATAAACACATTTTCCGTTCACACTAATAAATATGAAGGATTTGCTAAATTTGAGGAAGAATGCCTTAAACATATTCAATTGTTTATTAAACTTTATAATATAACATCTCTTAAAAGAACAGGTTTAAGATATATAAATCACATTCCCATAATCAGAATTGAAGGATGTATCCCAATAGAGAGATATCTTAAATTTGGTTATCATTTGCCGAGAAATTTGGAATCGGATAAATTTGAATTTTTTCAAACAAATCTTGTTGTTAGAATTGGTGATGGTAAATTAAGGTTGTTAACGCAATATTTTGAAGTGCCTAGTCCTCCTAAAAAAGAATTTATTTTATTGGATTTTGATTACTATTATGAGGGAAAATTAAGAACCGACAAGATTTCTAACTATCTAAAAAAATCACATGAGCAAACAAAGAAGATATTCGAAGATGTTATTAGCGACGAATATAAGGTGGTTATGGACACGGAACCAATAGGAGGCTAATATGCCGGTTGTTGATAGCGGTCAGGTGTTAGTTAAAGAAGATAAAGAAGATAAGCCTTTCCTTAAATTACCACTCGAGAAAGAAAGTAAAAGTGAGTGGATTAACGCAGGAGAGGAGGTGCCTATTTTATTAATATCACTTCCAAAAGAGACTTTTATTAGCGCTTCTTTCACTGAAGAAAAAGCCTTAGTTATTTCAGGGCCAGCATATGACATAGACGAAGAGTATCGCAGTGCCTCTAAGGTTCTCTTTTATCTTCCATTTTTTACGAGCTACCCCTACAGACTTAAAAAGCCACTGCCGATGATTATGGAGTGTGGCATAGACCCCCATATTTTCATAATAGGTAATGGAGAATTAAATAAATATGGAATAGGATATTCCAAGGAAGAAGCCTTAAAAAATTTTGAAGATTTTATAATAGCTGATTATCGAAATCTTAAGGAATCATCTTCTGAGCAATTATCTGAAGATGCAAAGGAACTATTAACCTTATACGACTCTTATATAGAATTATGACACAGTTACCCCGTAGGGAGATAGAATCGGGTCTGTTGCGGAAAGGATTTAAAAAGGACCATACTCATCATAGAATTTTTAGATTTTATGTTAATGGTAAAAAGACCAGAATATCAACTTTCATTTCTCATGGCTCTCGATATAAAGAATATGGTGATGACTTGCTTATGAAAATGAGAAGAGAATTATGTATGCCCACCAAGAAATATCTTATAGACTTTATTAAATGTCCTATTGAAGAGGAAAGATTTAGGGAAGATTTAGTTTCATCAGGAAGAGTTAAGAACTGCTGATTTCTTATTGTAATAAACTTTTATAGGTATATGAAAAATCCGCCTGAGTCCTATCAAATTTTTTTAAGGCGGATAATTTATATATGCAAACACAATCTACCTTGCTTTGCTCCATTCCAGATATTTTTTAGCAAAATCTTCAAACAAAACTTTCTTTAAAAATTTCTGAAAACTTACCTTCTGCTATTTGTAGATAAATTCCCTTCCGAAAGCGGAATCGGTTGTTGATTTTCGGTCCAGAATTTGATAAGGTATAAACAAAATGAAGAGCATAAAACAGAAAGTTTTAATAGATAGTATAAAGCCGGGGTTGCTCAGAAAACTTTCTGTTGCCCCGGCTTTCGATTTTCCTTATTTTCCTTCGAAAGAAATTCGGATGTTGATAGGTCAAATAAAAAAGGCGAACGAACTGCGTTGCCGAAATTACAGCGACCCCAAATTCAAAAATTGGCATCGAAAGACGATTTTTTATCTTAAGAAGTTTTTTCCGTTCACCCCCGATTTTGTTCTAAGCCATATAAAGCTGTCGAAAACTCATTCCTTTGAGGATAACTTAGTTCTTTGGAAGCTTTCTCTTTTTATTGCTATAAGAACCATGCTGCGTATATTCATGGCTGTTTATCCTCTTTATAAGATTCTACCGACTAAAAACTTCTGGAAACGGAAGCATCTAACCGTCACCGAGAAAACATTGAAAGAGATGACGGATTCTCTTAGGGCTTATAATGATTTTCGGGACAAATATCTAAGAAGGAAAAGCCCTGAGAGGGGATTTTCATTTAAGCAGGAATACATTAGCGCAAACAAACTTTTGTTCAAATTTCAAGTATTTGCAAGGGAGTATCGGCAGTATTTTACCAACTTAGTCATCGAACCAAACTGGAAATTGGTACCCGACCAATTTTTAACTTCGTTTAATTTTGCGAATTTAGGAACACTCAACAATAAACGATTGTTAGGGAATTTTGTCACAGAAGTCAGGAGGTTAGCATTCCAAAAAATAATCAAGTGGCGGACCTCCCTATCTATTAGAAAAAGAAATGCTTTTATACGTGAAGAATTCAAGAAAGGGAAAAACCCTGAAGAAATTCAAAAGGAAATTTCCGACAAATTTGAAGAAATTGGCTGGCTTGGCCTGGAGACAATTAAGGGGGTCATGTATCGTAAAAAATCGCGTGAAGAAGTAACTCGCTGGATTCTCCTGGGAAGTAAAAGGTTTTCGAAGGACCGAATCGAAAGAGACATGGACATGATTGTCCATTTGCTCGAAGGGAAAAAGAAAACTAAGAATACCATAAGGATATTTCCAAAAGACACGACAATAGTTTCAGTCCGGGTGTGTGATTGATGGTATAGAAACAATCTTCGTTAATGAAGGGGTAATTGCTTATTGGGCAGTTACCCCTTTTTTTGTCGTCAAATCTGATAAAATTATGTGCACCTAATTTTATCAGAGACATAAATGGAAGCATTTCATAGAATGTTATTGAACAAATGAAAAGAACTTCAGAAAAAGAAATTAAAATTATCTTTAAAAAGCACGTCGTCTTCCCAAATTTTTTGAAGATTATGAGATGGAGACGAGGAGTCAAGCAATATCAGCTTGCATCTAAAGTCAGAGTTCCTGCCTCAATTATTTGTCAAATTGAGAATGGACGTCTAATTCCCAGCGAGAAACTGAAATTTAAGATAGCAAAGGCCCTGCATTGCAGGTCAGTCGAAGAAATTTTTCCTGAAAAATAATCCGAATTGGGGCCGGGGTTTGGCACGTCCGCCCCGGTCCTTGAGGACGTGCAATGGACAAACATCCAAGGAAGAAAGCCGAAGAGAAAAGAGAAGCAGCAAAAAGGTTCTTCAATATGTTGCATGACCTTTTTGAGAACTTTGTGCCTAATCTCGTTCAGCAGAAGGATAACTGCATTTCAGCAGGGCCAATAGCATTTCTTTTCGCATTGCTTGAAAGGGCAAACTACTTCGGCGCCGACTTCAATAATTATTTCTTTGTTACTGATAACTGGCTAATGAAGGCCTTGAATGTAACTCGGTCTACCGTAAGGCATTATAAAAAAAAATTGGTCGAAGTCAAACTTATTTATTGCAGACCAGGGGAACATAGAGGGCTTGCAAGTTTCTATTATATACCATATCCTTATGACCCAGGGAGAACAGATAATCCGATGGACAGAATAGAGAATTGGGAAAAGACTAAACTAAAATTGCTAAAACAAGCCAGGCAATATATGGAAATAGAAAAGGAGTTTTAATTGCTTAGTAAGGTGGAAAGCGTATAAATTTGATACCCTTTCAGGATGATGTAAGCTTTGGTGGAAGATGGTATGGACTTTGATGAGACATGGGAAAGGGTATAAATTTTAGCACTAAAGGGTATAAATTTTAGCACTAAAGCGTATAATTTTTTACACAAAGCGTATAAATTTTATACCCCAGTAAGACTTTAAGTAGTAAGACGTTAAGAAGTAAGACTTTAAGAAGTAAGATTATAAGGCAACGCCTTTTCTAAATTTCAAAAAATGCGAAAACCAAAAACACTAAAACCAGAACTAATTGCCGAATTCAATAAGAACGCCAGTGAGGTTGTTAGGATTCAATTGACGGAATATGATGGCAAGCAATTGCTGGATATTCGGGTCTGGGTTCAAAACGACAAAGGGGAGTTTATCGCTACCCGGAAAGGCATAAGCCTGCGGATTGACCTGGTGCATTCCTTAAAAGAGGCAATTCTCAAGGCGGCGAAGGAGATAGAAAACGCAGAGGGGCAAGTGAGAAATTATCGGACGCCTAAAAAGGAGGTAGAAAGTGAAAAGAAAACGCTCTACTAAAAGAATTCCTGATGAGAGAAGGGAAATGATTAAGATACTTGCTGTGCAGGGTCTCAGTGAGAGGGAGATAGGTAGAAGGCTGAATATTAGTAAGACTGGAGTTAATACTATAAAGAATGAAATTGATGATTTAGACCAATTAAGGGCTAATAAAAAAAGGAAAATGGCAAACGAGCTTTGGGATTTGGCAATTCGGATGAAAAGCCATATTTCTGATGAGAAATTAAGGAAGACCGTCGCCGCCAGTTTGACTATGGCAATGGCTATCGCAATAGATAAATCTTTACTTTTATCTGGGGATGCTACGGAAAGAATTGAACTTAGTCGGTCGGAGATAGACCGCAAGTTGAATGAATTGGAGATCGCCGAGAAGGAACTCCGGGAGGCTTGGAAGAGGGCTGAAGAAAAACGGAAGAAGGCGGCGGAAGAAGGCAAAATATAACAGATATGACATTGACACAATTACAAGAAAATATAATTAACGAATGTCCTTACTACCGGGGCGGAATAGAACATCGTTGCAATGAGCGTCTTGCACGTGTTTGTTTCCTTTTTGAAGATGATGGACTGCCTGACTATTGTAGGCATTTTGAAAAGATTGCACATATATCTATAGCTGGATTAGACCAGATTTGGAAGAGCTCTAAAAGGAAAAAGGGAGAAAAGGAAGTTCTGAAAATAGCAATCATTATCTATCTTTTAGAAAATCGGCAGATTACTCAAAAAGACATGATTAGAGAGAATCTTATCTCTGAGAGAAAATTAAAATATCATTGGCAAAGGCTTATGGATGAACTGGGCCTTGGATGGAAAAGGGGTAAGGGGGAAAGTTACAGATATAAAATTTATGGGGCTACTTATAGGAAAAAGCGGGAATTGAAGAGAATATTAAAAGACCTTAATAGAAATAGTACAAACAGGGAAAAAAGGCCTTCCAATACCAAACTACGCAAAAGCGAGATTTTTGTGCATTTTAATTGAAAACTTACACGATAAAAAAATGCTCGAGTGCGAAAAAACAGGCCGTCGGCAATCGAACAAGTATGCGGACTATTTGGTGGCGCGCGCCGCCCCGGAGGAGATAGGAAAGATTTTGATAACTCAAGTGGGCAAAATCTTCGTAAAAAGGGCATTGTGGGAGTAACCAGTGGGTAGGAATGGCAAAGCAGGGTTGGATAGAGCATAGGTTACGATAAACACAGACCTATTGAATGCACGTAAAGTATTAAAACACAATTTGGCAAGTAGCTGCAAGGTGTCCATTAAAATGTCTATGAATGAGCAAAATTTGTTAACAATTGAGGACTTGTCAAGAATTTTGAAGACCAGCAAACATACCATTTACGGCTGGGTTCGGAAGAAATCAGTCCCGTTTTGTAAGCTTAATGGCCTTCTCAGGTTTGAGACCGATAAAATTGAGAAGTGGCTCCAGGAACACAGAAGTGAATAACAAAAAGGCACTAAATATTTCTTTCAGGTATTCTGATACCTTTTGGGAAAATTCTAAGCCAAACTCGTTAGTGAACTGAGGTTTTTTTCGAAAGATTACCATCGAGAAAGACCGTGCGGGCTGATGGGCGTTTCTCCTCGCCGTCTTTAGCAAGACGAAAGAGTATCCACTTTTTGGTACAGAAGCCGATTAGCAGGTTGTGGTAAAGTGGGCCGCCTATTTTGAGCCAGTCGCGGTCAACGGTGACAGAAGGGTCGTGGGCTGGGCCACGGACGTGCCTGAGATGAGTATGGCGGGAGATGTATGTTGCTTGGTCGTAGCGTGAGCGCCATTCGTGCATTGAGATACAGTGGACCATTTTAGAATTTCCCTTTCCTAGTGTCTTTTCACCAAGAGCCGGAGGATAAACCATACTAGACACCATATACCAACAAAAAGCCCTATGAAAACAAAATCCGAGCGCAAATCCTGTCCTTTTGGTGAAAAGGTCTCGGTGTGAACCGGGTCGTCATGACTGTAGCCGACGGTGACCTCGGTTATTACGTGGGGGCAAAGGAAGCAGAAAACACACCAGTTTGCGTTCTGGCCTGGAGAAAGAGACCGGATGAAACTCCCATCAAATTGACCATAATTGTTAAATACGCTGTTGCCGTGGGAATCGTAGCCCTCGACTGAGACCTTAATCGCCTCGAGAGTGCAGGCACCTGTATTCTTTGCGTTTCCTGTAACCGTAAGAGAGCAAGCGTCGCCCCCGCCCCGTTCCTGGCATGTCCAGGACACGTCTGAGATAGTCAAAGGGTGGTCACTATCAACCGGGACCTGGGTGTAGTCTGCTACTCGCACGGTCTTGGGTACGGTGATTTCACGACATTCAGAGAGAAAAGTTTGGATAAAAGGGATAATGAAAATAGCGAGAATGAAAACAGAAAGGGTGAAGCGCTTAAATATCTTTCTCACCTCCCAGGTGTAATGTTATTATGGGGTCTGTAGTGCTTTCAAAATTATAGCAGGGTTAGATTGGAATGTCAAGCCCTGGCGGTTTTGGTGTCTGTAGAATTTTGTCAAGGGGGGTTCGGAGGCATATTTTTTGGATGCGGAGATAGGAGGGAGATAACGCTTTCAGGATTTTCTCTGCGCCTTTGTGAAAAACATACAAGTTTTATCTGTTGTTACGAAAGTTCCAACGGATGAACGAGGTTGACCGTAAATGTCATATAAATTACCCCCAAAAAAACCTATTTTATTTTTGCCCTGGTAAATTCCACCGCCGCATTTCTAACGAAATTGTGGAAGGCCCGGGAAATGGTGTCGTCGGAAAAAGACACATATAAAACTATTACCAGGGTCAAAATCTCTCGGGCCTGTTTTCTCGTCGAGAAATGCTAAATTTCTGGGTTTCCAGCAATGCGGCTTATATTTCCAATTTGGGAGCGGCGGCGGAATCGAAAAAAACCTTGACTTATTTGTTGTAATTTAATACACTTAAGACAGCCGTTCAACAATTTAAGCGTCGGGTTTTTAATTAGAGGATAAATTTTGCCCTGGACTATAAAACTCGACGAATGTTGAGCGGCTGTCCGGGGCATTCTTTTTAGGAGGGCAAAAATGGGCGAGCGAATCCATCCGAAGTCAGGGAAGGTTTACAGGTGGGGCAAAAGAGAAGTGCAAGGGCTGATTGAAAGTTACGACTCCAAACTGCGAAAAAAAGTTTACACCATTGAGTATTATTTACCTAATCTGAAAAAGAAACGGGAGAAGATAGGGACGTGCAAACGGGATGCTCTTGATAGGCTGGCAGAAGTAAGAACAGAAATTAGAAACATTAAACAGGGAAGGTCGTCCGAATTTGAGATAAAGAAGAAACTTCAATTTGAAGAAATTTCAGCAAAATTCCTACAAGAATATTCCAGACCGCCGAGAAAAGAAAGTTCTTCCTGTGCAAGGGACAAATTTTTGGTAAAGAATCTTAATAAGGTTTTCGGTAATAAGTTCCTCCATCAAATTACCCGGGAATCAATTGAGGATTATCAGAACAAGAGATTAGACGAGGGAAAGTCAAATTCAACGATAAACAGGGAAGTCGCTTGTATGAAGACCATTTTTAATAAAATGATAGATTGGAAATTAACCAAAGAAAACCCAGCCAGTAAAATGAAGATGTTAAGGGAACCGCCGCCAATAGTTAGATACCTGGCGGCAGATGAGATAGAAAAATTATTGAAAGCTTGCGAAATGTCGGAGGCGAAACACCTGTATCCGATAGTCTTCGTCGCCTTAAATACGGGAATGCGGCTTGATGAGATTTTGAAACTAAAATGGCGGGATGTAGACCTTCCGAATGGTTATATTCATATAGAGAAGGCAAAGGGCGGGAAAAGGAGGGACATTCCCCTAAATTCTGAGTTGACAAATCTTTTGAGATTTAGTATAAAGAAACCGAACACCGAATATCTCTTTTGCGATGAGAATGACAAGCCCTTCAGCAACATAAACCGCTCCTGGAAGACTGCAAAAAGAAGGGCAGGAATAAAGAAGTTCAGGTTCCACGACCTCAGGCATAGTTTTGCGAGCTATTTGGTAATGAGCGGCGTTGACCTTTACACTGTGAGCAAACTTCTGGGCCACAGTTCGGTGGAGGTCACCCAGAGATATGCCCATTTATCGCCAAAATATAAGAAGATGGCGGTGGAAGTGCTGTCCAAAGTCTTTACTCAGCATAAACAAAAGATAGGCACTTTGGAGGCACCTTCAGAAATAGATAATGCTGGCGTAGCTCAGTTGGTAGAGCAGGGGTTTTGTAAACCTCAGGTCGTAGGTTCGAATCCTATCGCCAGCTCCAGAGGAAATATTCTGAAGGGGTGACGGAGCTTAGTAGTTCGTA
>Ga0315282_10007430_pt1 | contig 17985 bp, 14 predicted proteins | sample YL17G07_20_MG_FD_203693 | JGI IMG/M metagenome (GOLD analysis project Ga0315282, IMG submission 203693) | Sediment microbial communities from Yellowstone Lake, YNP, Wyoming, USA - YL17G07_20 | ecosystem: Environmental > Aquatic > Freshwater > Lake > Sediment | place: USA: Wyoming | collected... | reverse complement strand
GATGGGGATGAAGTTCGGGCCCATGATGAAGCGGAAGCGGAAAAGTTGTTGCAGATGAATTTGAGGGCGTTGGAGCTGAATGAGCACGATTTGAAGGGTATGGCTAAAGGGGCGCGTGAAAAGCAGGTTTTGGCGTGGTGGTTACGGAAGAAGACGGTGGCAAGTCGTAAGTGGATCAGCGAGAAGTTGGTAATGGGAGATGTATCAAGGGTAACGCAAGCGGTAAGTGCAGTAGAAGGAAAAAACGATATCACGCTTATAAAATTAAGAAGACGCTTGGAAAAGATTTCCTGAATTCCTGGACTGACCCCTTTCTCTATGTTGCATTTGAACCAACGTCCCCATCTTTCCAGGGGGATAAGTTCTCAGCAACAAGTTACAGGTTCCAAATTGCAAGTTACGACATTTATGGAGAGAAAATGTGAACCCGCCCCAATTTCTCAATAGTTAATTAGTTATGCCTGACCCCATATTCTGACCCCATATTTCCTGAATTCCTGGACTGACCCCTTTCTCTCCTTCATCTTCTATAACCCAACTTAAAAGTGAAGGTGGCCAAGTAGCCCCACCCTTGACACTCTGCTTAACCCGCATTATAATCTGGACAGACTAGACAGGAGGATAACGATGGCACGAGTGTGGCAGATCCAAGAAGCAAAGAATAAATTCAGCGAGGTCGTAAACGAAGCCATCAAGCACGGCCCGCAGATCATCACCAAGCGTGGTGTCGAAACCGTGATCGTGCTTTCCTATGCCCAATATCGCAAGGTGATGCTGAACCAAAAAAAGCTCTCCGATTTCTTCCGTGAGTCGCCGTTAGCTAAAGTAGATCTTGATCTTATGCGTGACAAGAGCGGGGTGAGACCAGATATCGCTCTATGAACTACGTGCTTGACACCAACGTTATCTCTGAACTCATTTCTAAGCAACCCCATAAGAAAGTTGTGGAATGGCTCGATCGTCTTGACCCCAACGCGATCTACCTGAGTGTGATCACCATTGGCGAGATACGGAGAGGTATCGAAAAGCTTCCGCCGTCGAAACGAAGAGATACGGTCAGAGAATGGCTTGAAGCAGATCTATTGATCCGATTCCAGGGAAGAATTCTTGAAATCACGACAGAAGTGATGCTGGTTTGGGGAGAACTCACCGGACGGTTAGAAAAGGAAGGAAGACCGATCAAAGCGATTGACTCACTCATCGCCGCGATCGCACTTCAGGGAAATTATTGTTTGGTCACTCGAAATGAGCATGATTTTCAACATACGGGAGTGACGATTATCAATCCTTGGAAAGAGGTGTAAAAAGGACCAACAGGGTTTGCGGGAGGCGGGATGGCTGGTTTTGGGATGAGGGGCCGGTCCTCATGATGAACCGGGTAAGCGGACGGGTCGAGAGGCTAGGACGTTAAGCTCAGGAGTGGAGCGATTCCAGATCCGGTCTAAAACGCACTTCAAGATAGCCGAGACAAGAATTGCAATATTGCAAGCCTGACCCCAGAGCTTTTCTCTCCACGTCGATATTCCCTTGCTTGACGCAAAGCTCAGGACTCGGATCAAAAATGCTGTTGAAACACGCCTGACGATAGCACCTCATCTCTATGGCGAACCATTAAGAAAGACACTCCGTGGTTATTGGAAACTGAGGGTCGGAGATTATCGAGTGGTCTTCAAGATTGTGAATGAGGAATGTGGATACTCGGTATCATTCATAGAAAAAAGGTTTATGAGGCAATAGAAAAAAGACTTTAGTTCGGTCCTCATTTCCTGTGGATGCAAGAAATAATGGGGCGTTAGTTCTAAAGTGCATAAAAGAAATTGCTTTAGAATCTACGTCCCGTCCCCTACGTCCCCTAAAGGAAATAAATAATGACATCTGAAGATGTGACCCTCAGGCCTCTGGGCCTCTGTTGATGAGGTTAGGATTGCGTAATCCCTAAACCCAAACCCCTAATCCCAAGGAAAATTGTTGACCATTTTATGAAAAAAGGTTACATCCTGGACAAATTGTTTAGATGGATAAGTTCTCAGCTACAAGTTGCAGCTTCAAAATTGCAGGTTAGGACATTTATGAAGAGAAAATGTGAACCCGTCCCCAATTTCTCAATAGTTAATTAGTTATGCCTGACCCCATATTTTTCCAACTGACCCCATATTTTTCCAAACTCCCTAATCCTAAGTGGAATCGTTGTCCCTTTTATGTAAAAAGGTTACATCCTGGACAAATTATTTACAGGGATAAGTTCTCAGGTACAAGTTGCAGCTTCCAAATTGCAAGTTAAGACATTAGAAAAAATGTGAACCCGTCCCCAATTTCTACAAACCAGTTCGTGCTACTAGCCCGGAGTCTCCGCGGGTCCTACCCAAACACCATCCGGCATTCTGTTGCAAGGCCCTGTGGCCGTTATTTGATCCTACCACGGTTAAACTGTTTCAATTCTAGATATTCGGCTGCACCATTTTCTAATTCAAAGTTGGCTTCGAAATAGTCACCAACGCTCACCATTGATGATTCTAAAATCGCTGAATCCGTTTTTATAGAAGTCACTGGCAGATTGCTAGATTTACTATCTATACGCAACGCCGTCCTTTGAACTTTTTTGTGGGAAAGCACTGTCCCATTTAGATAGGCTTTCAGTTTGACGTCTCTATGCACACCAAATCTCGTCCAGTCATCATAACTCCATATAAGCATCCGGAGAGCATCTTTATCCAATGTAGCGAAAGCTTTGACGCTGTTATCGGTAGTAGTAACTCGTAAATTTCGACCTCGTAACCGAGCGTAAGCCTGAAATAGGTTATAAACAGGCTTAGGCCTGTTGTTACTCGTTACCATACCCCACTCTCCGTGGAGTGTACTAGGAACAGAGGAGTCCTTTGGCGAAAAGAAAAATGATTTTGATAGCCCTTCTTCTTGAAATATTTTTAAAACCCCTGCCGTGTGACCTGCATTGTAAAAAGCGTCATTATCTGTGTGCAATACTCCTCTAATGTTCCATTCGCTGACAATCATCTCGGTGTTTTCTGGATAACCCAGAATACCAAGAAGGGCTTTAACGTATCTGATTTGCTGGGTATAATCCTGCAGGTTTAGCGCATAGAGATGCCAAGAAACAAAGTCGAGTCGTAGGCTTTCACGTCTGATATACTCTAAGAAACTGCGCACCCACGTCATCTCAAAACCGGCCGTGGCCGGTCCGCCAACTTTCGCGTGCGGGTCAACCGCAACGATTGCCTCAACAGATGCCCTATATAGGTTGAAATATTCCTGTTGCGATCCCCTCCAGAATTCCGTTAGGTCCGGCTCGTTCCACACCTCGTAGTACAATCCTGCCAGTTTGAAACGTTTCTTTACGTGATTGACGAGTTCGGTGCAGACAGCTTTCCAATCGCGATAATCCCGGGGTGGCAAATACGGGTCTGGTCCTTTGCTAATAGCGCTTGGCATATAACTTAAGCAGAAGTAAGGCCTCGCCCCGGCTGCAATAATTTGTGTCAGCACGGCATCCAATTTGTCCCAGTGATACGTAAGCGTGCCCGCCTCATTCCGGTTCACAACACCGTAATAGTTATCATCAAAAATATGATCAATACGTACATTTTTGGTGCCGATTTTCTTAAGAATTGGAGTTAGGGACGCCCAAAATCTATAATCGGTTACCTCTCTAATTCCTCCTTGCGAGACGTCAGTCATGGCAGAAAATAAGACTGATGGGCGCATGCAATCTACCGTTAAGGCAACCTCACGCCGTCGAGTCGGAAAGCGGTCGGGGGCTTCCCTGCTCAAGGCGATCGCATCTAGCACCAGATTAAACGCCTGATCGTGATACATCCGCCGTTCGTTGACTCGGACAAGCAATGAATGCTTTCCCACCTTGAGTCGAATAGGACCCATCACGTGAGCAACAATATCTTCCCTGTATCTTGATATCGGCGATATAATGTTAACCGCTGATTTCGTGAAATATAGATTAATCTGATCGATTAATATGTGAAATGGCGACGAATACGGTGTGTCCAGCCCTTGCGCCCAGACAATAACGTAATAATCTCCATCCTTCTCCACATTTATGTAGTATTTAGCAAAATATCCTTCTGAGCCTGGCTCCGATAGGTTCCATAAGTTGAGCATTTTCCCACCGGAATACCCCAATGCCCGCGGCGGCTCGATCACATCAAAACCAAAGTTTTCAACCAGATCCTCGGCTTCAATAAAGATATCGTAATGCCCCGGTGAGGGGGCACCGGCGTAGATAGAATCAGCAGTAATAAACAGACATAAAAAAGCTGTAAAAACCGCCAAAGAATAAAATGTTTTTCCTAAAACCGCCGAGGAGTATCTTACGTTTAACCCGTTGTTGGTCATCTGCATAAAAAGGTTTCGGCCTAGCAAATGTAGTTCTACTTAAGCGTCCCTTTAAATTCCTAAAGCTATCCTTAGCGTAATCAAACAGAATTATTCTATTTAAACTTCGTAAAAAGTCGCTTCAGAATACAATACGGTATTTTACCTTCCCGCTTGCCTATCTGGACTCCGGACCACCTCAGGACGCTTATAATAAACCCCTGAAAAGCCGTCCAGTACATTCCTTTGCTATTGAAGTATTTCCACTCCGCCCTCAAACGTGCAATTCCATACTCCATTTCACTTCTCGTGCCACGGTTGCCCAGAATCCCCATCCGTTTAAGCGAGCAGCCATTGTAAAATGCCCACTCAAACTCGCCCCAGAAAGTGCGTTGGTGGCCATGTATTACCACGGCATTTGGTTCATAAACAATTTTGAATCCCGCTTCAAGGATATCGCGGCACATTCCATGGTCTTCACACACCAGCGCCCTCTCATTGAATTTGAATTTTCGGCACAAATCTGCCCGAACTGCAGCATTGGCATTTGAAAAACGAAACAACCCAAGACTATGTCGTCTGTCATTCGCTAACTCCCTAATTTCACGTGTGGAGGGATAAATATACTGCATCGCATATTTGCGCAGCGGCCCGATTTTTTCTGGTGGAACCTGCCGCCCGTAAACGCCTCCCACCGTTGAATCAGTAAACGGCGCTACTAAATTCCTAAGCCATTGATTGTTGGATGGAATAGCATCCTGGGAAAGAAAGACAAGGATCTCATTCTTGGCCTGGATAGCGGCAAAGTTTCTGGTCCGACTATGATGGAATTCGGTTTGGCTTATGTGATGAGTCTTGATACAATGAGCGGCCGTCACGGCGAGGGTACCGTCATTGGACCCAGAGTCGACGTGAACGACTTCAACAGGCGACCGGTAGTCCTGCCTGAAGACCATGGCCAAGCTCTTTTCCACCTCCGGCATGCCGTCGTATGTGAGCAATATAATAGAAACCGTGAAGGCATTCGTCTTTTCAAGTTGTCCAGCAAACATGGGGAATGTTCTCCTAGGAACGGTTAGCCGTTATATCAGCATGTCGGCGTCTCTTAGTTTGGTTTTGTTAAGGTGTTTTTGGCGAAATGCTTCGAAGTAAACCTCCGATGTTTTGTTTGCCATTTCCCTGGAGCTAAACTTTGCAACCTGGTTATATCCTTCCTGGATTAGTGTTTGTCTTAAGGTGCCACTCGACAGGACTTTCATCATGCCGTTGGAAATCGAACTAACGCTCCTTGGATCGATTTTTACTGCTGCGTTTCCAAACACTTCAGGTAATGAGGAAGAATCCGAACAGACAAGGGGTACGCCAAACTGCATTGCTTCGAGTAAAGGAAGCCCGAACCCTTCATAGAGGGTGGGACATATATAAAGTGAAGCACATTTGTAGAAAGCCGGTAAATCTTCATCCGGAACGAATCCAGTTAACTTAACGCGGTCAGACAAATTAAGAGAATTGACTGCCTGCTTCACGACTTCAGCGCGATAACTATCGCCTCCGACAAGAACAAGCATTGGGATATTGTCGTTTTGTCTGCAGAGCAACTCATACGCTTTGAGCAAGGAAACATGGTTCTTATTCGGATGCTCCAATCTTGCAACGTATAAAATGTAGTCGTTTTCAAGACCGTATTTTTGTTTAAGAATTGAAGCCGCGGCTGAACTAGTTATGCTCCCAGCCCCACTCAAGGCACAACCCTCATGAATCACATGTATCTTGTTATCAGGAACACGTGTAAACTTGAGTAAGTCCTTCCTGGTATTATTTGACACAGAGATTATTTTGGTAACCAGAGGAATCAGCCTAGGGACCATGAAAGTGTTGTACTGCTGTCTAAAAAAAAGCCGTCTACCAGGAACTCTATTATCGATAAGGCCATGAACGGTCACAACGTGAGCTTGGTCTCGAATTATTGAAATTCGGTTACAATCCATCTGATGTAAAACATCTATTCTTAATGCATTTAGCAAGCGGGAGAAGGCCGTCCAATGCCAGGCTATATTAGATAAGGTGGATTCTACAGCTTTGGGCATAAACACGGGTCTGAAGTTTTCTGCATTTATCGGATAGATATCCGCGTCTATATGCCGCATAACCACATAGAATTTGTTCTCCCTGTCCAATTTCTGTAATTCATTTAGTAATTGTAGAGCATAAATGCGGACCCCTGTTTGCTCGGCAACACCACTCAAGTCTAACGCAATTCGCATTCCGACCACCTCGCGTTTCTAGTTGGGGATAAGATTATTTCAAGTTCAACATAATTATTTTTGAGGTAGGTAATGACAGACTCAGAATGACAGCTATCTCCATCACTCTAATAGTATACGTACCTTATGATTGTGCATTGTTTCTGTACATAGATTAGCGCAAACAATTACGATTGAATGTTGCCTGACTGAGCAGAGTCTACCTTTTGGAGTCAAGATGACCACTTGCTTTCTGGTTGCACCATAACAAAAACTGCCTCAGTGTTCGTCTGTAATTCCATCGCGGACAACCTTCCAGTATTCTTGCCTTATTCTCTTCCGGAAATGTACCATTTCTTCTTTCTATATCCCGCGTATTTCGATTCTGCGATAGCCGTTCATCATCGACGAGGGGCCCAAAGATTTGATGACAATTTAAAGCTAAACGGCAATCCCCTTAACGATACACTTGATTCCTTCATTTTCAGCACAGTCTATTCCGTTTTCCTGGCCAAACCCATCATCGATTTCCAATAACCGAAATATTTTAAAATATAACAAGTATTCAAAAGCCGACGTCGTCTATTTCCCATAATCCTGCTGAAAAGCCAACAAGGTGCCAATGCAAAACAAACTTGCATAATTCTTATCCAGGCCTTTAAGAAACAATATGACTGCTTCTTTTGCGATCTATCGACAATCGCAAGCGAAACTCCGTTCCAATATTCACGCCGAATATAATATCCTTCGGTAAGACGCTCTCCCCCCGTTCGATGTGTGACCATGCTATTGGCACTATACCAAATGCTCCTCCCTTGTTCCTTTAGGCGAAGAAGTAATTTAACCTCCTCACACCCCATTAAGTTTGTTCTCAGCCGACCCAAGTTAGTGGGAAATCGGACCCCATTGCTAAACAGATTAGCCCTAAATGCAAGGTTTGCCCCTATCGGCGAAACCTTTCGCCCTACAATTCGAAAGTCTTGATCCCCTTTGTCAAAAGCTACTAGCTCTCTTTCACATTCCTTCAAATTCTCATCCGGACATCCCTCCCATCCGACTAAAACCCGCCCCCCGACGCAGTCGGCACCGGTTCGTTCAAATGTGCCAAGCATTTCCATCAACCACGTTCGTGGAACCAACGTATCATCATCGAGAAAGGCGATGATTTCCCCTCTCGATTCCACGATCGCGCGATTTCTTGCGTAACTCAATCCAGCATTTCGTTCCTCTATATACTGCAGGGGAATCGGACTGGTCGAAACCGCTTTCTCAAAAATATGTTTTGCGCTGCAATCGGGATCATTGTCAATTATCAATATTTCCCACTTGATCTTGCCATCCGTTTCTTGGCAGGCTAAAGTCTCTAAGGCGCAACGGAGCATTTCGGGCCTGTTGTATGTACAAATAGCAACACTAATTTGGTATTCTTTCATTTGACTCACCTGTTCCTGATAAGAGATTGGCGATCTTCTTCATAGGCCCCTTTTTTGCGATGGTCCACGAGTGCTTTCAACAATAGCCCCGCACAGAGGGATGGACATTGCCTGTACAATATGCCTTTACATTCGACGAGATCACTGCTAAAGACGCTTCGAGATCATGTAGAGATTTCATATTCATGACATAACAGAGAAATCAGCCGCCGAGTTTAGGAGGTCGGCTGGATTTGGTTGTTAAACAAATTATCTTTCCTTCTATTAAGGTATCAATCTCAATGCTAGCGCTTCCTATATTCGTTAACGGCTCGTTTATGAAACTTAGCTTTGCGAGAAGAATCAAGGCCAAAAAAGTTGGAAAAAAAGGACTACTCAGAAGAAATGATTCGAGAAGCAGATTCATGATTAGCCAAACGAGGATACAGACTGAGAAGACATAATCAGGATTTCGTTTCAACATATCAATCGACAATTTGAGTGCCGTTCCGAGAGTCAAGACTAAGAAGATAACACCAATTATACCGAGTTCTAATAAAGTTCCGATGTAGCCAGAGTGTGGGGAACTCATCCAGCCGGCTGATTCCGAAATATTTAATAAATAACGAGGGGTCAGGAATGCATTATAACCATAGCCCCAAATGGGACTTCGACTCGCATAGCGTAGACATTCCTCCCAAAGGGGAATTCGTCCTGTAAGAGTGTTTATGCTCTCCTGCCCAGCAGATCCCCTGCCAAATGAAGCAATTTTCGCACTATAAGTGGCAATCTCATCTCCCAAGATAAAATATGTCAGGCAAATGAAAATAGTTGACAGGATTAATAACGCGACTTTTCGAGATCTTGTAAATGTCAGGAAGCAATAAACGATGATACTCAGTATGGTGGCTGAAACGGCCATTCTGCTCTTACTTAATAGCAAGAAGAAAAGGCCGATTACAAAAACACCAAAATAAAAAGAGCGACTCTTTTGTTCATTTCGGGACAAAAGGAGGGCGGACAGGCCTAAAAGGCTGCAGTTCCACCCTTGTGAGACAGGATGCATTACCCCCGAAAGGCGCCATGACGCATCAAAAGGGTTAAATGTACCCAGAGATAACTCGATGACCACGCTTATTAATAGAGTTAAAATGCATGTATAAAAAGTTAATAAAACTGTTTCCCTCATCGAAAGCGTTTTTGCGATGGCCAGTGCTCCCAAACACATTAGAACGAAACGTAGCGTGCCCTTTACCGTTAGCCACATGTCCACCGTCCAAATAATACTCATTACGGTCCAGCCGATGTAGAGGAGGAATAGAACTCCCATGCACCCATTTATTCGCACGCGACTTCGCGTCTTTCTCAACAGGCTAAGAGCTGCAAAAACGCCCAGTGATGTTAAGCCAATTTGCCGCTGCAAAGAACCTGTTCTGGCTGTTTCCGATATTTGATAAGCATCCTCAGCATAATAGCCCTCGGTGGGCTTATAAAATTTCCAACTGCTGAGAGCGAAGACGGCAAACAAAAATAAAAATATGACCCAAGGAAAATTTGTTCGCGCGCTTTTTAACCCTAAGACTCTCATTAACTATGCCTTATCGCCACGCCTTAAGATATCTCAATGTACTAAACTCGTTGAATTAATCGAATAAAGGTTATGAGCCGCACTGCTGATACCGCGGCACTTGCAAATAGGAACCCATAGGCCACGCCAAGAATTCCAAAGGCTTTTACCAGCCACAATCCCAAAGTCAGCGTTATCCCGAGTGCGATCAAATTAATCTTACAGTTAATATCAGGACGCCCAATAGCCCAGAACCCAAAACCAACCGCCAGCGTAAAATTCGAAGCAAAGAAACTTATAGCCAATATTGAGAGTATACGGCTACTTCCAATGTATTGCTTTCCGTATATTAAGATCATAATATGCTCGCCCAAGAAGATTATTGCGAGGCAGAATAGACCGATAGCCGCCGAGAGAAAAAGGGTTGTTTTGAAAACAACACGCCACAACTCATTAGCTCCCTCAATGGACGCAGAGGCAGTTTTGGGCCCGAGGAAATTGCCGATGCCTGAAATTAACGGGTTAATAATGGCAAGTATCCCCAAACACGCCGCAAGATCTCCCGTGGGTTCTACTCCATTGAACCAGCTCAGATACCATGGGTACAATTGTTGAGCCAACAGAAATGTCAAGTTCCCACCAAGAACCCATGTTCCAAACGACCAAGTTTCCCTAAGTGTGCGTGCGACCCCGCTTAATTGCAGCACAAGCTGTTTTCGCCAAGCTATTAGCCAGATCATCGCAGCTGTGCCGGACGCAACCCCCATTACCCAGTAGACATAGGTAATTGAAAGAAAGCCTAACAGGGTCAGGAGAAACAAACCGCTAATCTGAGTAACTGATACAATTACATCAAGAAGAAAAGCGATTCTGATTTTCAGTTGCGCAAAACACACGCGCCTCCCATATTCTTTAAGCAAAATGCTTCCCATTATTACAGAAAGCGCACACAAAATTGGTGCTGTCTCCCTTGGCCCACCCCCATGGGAAGCTACAGCACCCGCCGATATCAAACAGATTGAACAAAGGACTGAGAGGCCTATTACAAGAATCAAGACGCTACCGGTGTAGTGGGCTAGAGCCCCTGCTCTAAGATGGGCGCTGTTAATTGTATAAGGTGATGAAATGAACGAGTTGTGAATCTCCAAAATGATAATTATGATGCTGTAACCCAGTATATAAAGACCAAATTGATCCTTCCCGAAGGCCCTTGCAATGATGACACCTGTAAGGAAGTTAGTTGCGCTCACCACAACTTGGTCGCCCAAAGCCTCCAACCATTTCTGGGCCTCACTTCCAAAAATAAAGGAAGATCCTTGCTTCACCCAATTTTCCCTCGGGAGCCGTTGATTTCTATTAACCAGAAGTGTAATCATGGTTAGATCTTAGTGAAACATTATGACAAGGGGGACGTTCTATCCGAAATTGGATTGTATTTGTTTATACCGGCTCATAAAATGGCTCCTAGAAAAAGAGTCCACAGATGTCCAAAACATAGTCCACGGCCAATGGTCGATAGTCCACAGACGATGGTCCACATATCATAGCTCATTGGAACTTAGCTCATAGCAATTTAGTCCGTAGATAAAAACATAAAAGCAATCCACAGTCAACTGTCCATAGTCCACAGTTGTTAGCTCGTAGCTCTTAGTTTATGGCAATTTAGCTCAAGCCAACATACCAAAACAAATTGGACAATTTGACAACTTAAGATCAATTCTTCTTTAAAATATCGATCAGCTCCGCATCAAGCGTCATTATGGGCATGGCGTTATTTTTAGATTTCGCGTCGACCCATTTGTTTGCCATATTTCTCCCGGTTTATCTCATCCCAGGCCTTTTCCCGTGCTTCCTTAAAAGGGATGGATTCCTTTTTACCATAAGCGCTCAATGAGCCGGCAACCCTTGTTAGCGGCCTTATAATGATTTGATCGTTCACGATATCAAATTTGACTACGATACTCCCCAGTTTCTCCCTTATTTTTCGGAGGATGGTTACCCGGCCCTTTTGAGTTATTTTTAAGGTTGTAGACATTGTTTAATCTTCCTTACTTTCATAATAGGTAATCCGTATTAAGCTCATAGCACATTTTTATGCAGCTCCACTACCTTTTAGGACCGCAGGGATCGTTTCTAATAATATCTTCAAATCTAAGGCGAGGGACCAGTGGTCAATGTACTCCATATCGAGTCTCATCCAATCCTTAAATGGAAGATTGCTACGACCATTGATCTGCCACAGGCAGGTGATTCCTGGACGGACGCTGAAGCGGCGGCGGTGCCAATCCTCATCGAAGCCCTCATAGTCTCTTACTGGAAGTGGTCTTGGACCTACCAGGCTCATGTCGCTCTTTAAGACATTTATAAGCTGAGGTAGTTCATCGATACTGGCTCTCCGTAAGACCCTGCCAACACCGGTAATCCGAGGGTCATTCTTGATCTTGAATACGGGACCGCTCACCTCATTAAGTTGTTCCAATTCAGCCTGCCTTTTTTCCGCATCGGCGACCATGGTTCGAAACTTATAGAGTCGAAATCTTCGTTTGTTCAGACCCACACGGTCCTGGGTAAAGAAAACTGGTCCGCGAGATGTGAGTTTGATTAAAAGAGCTATGATAGAGAAAAAGGGTGAAAGAATGATGAGTAGAATTAAGGAAAGAGAGAAATCAAGTCCTCCCTTTATTAGAGCAGGCAGACCCTTCATGGTTCCAACGGAAACCGTAACCACGGAATCATCTTCAAATTGATCTGCTTTCGATTGCCCCAATTTTAGATTAAAGATGTTCGAAAGAAATCTGACGATAATGCCCTGTTCCGCGCACACCGAAACAATCCGGGAGGCTTGGTCGTATAAGGATTTTATCGGCAGGAAAATTGCCACTTCATCAACCACGTTGTTTCTGAGAAAGACAGGGAAATTATTAAAATTGGCTGCTAAGGCATAACCTGATCTCTCAAAATCTCCATTCTTAGCATACTCGTTATCCACAAACCCAATGAGTCGATAGCCCAGCTCGGGTTTTGCTTCGACTTTTCGCGCAAATTGGATCGCTCTCGGGTTTGTGCCAGCGATCAGCATAAACCGCAGATTTCTACCGCGAAGCCTAAGCTTCTTCAATGTGTCTCTAAGTATGAGTCGACTCAAAATTGTAACGGCACTGCTCATAGCCCAAAAAGCTAAAATGAAAATTGGAGTTGCCAGGGTAATCTTGAATAGAACGGAGGCAATAGATATCACCCCGGTGCCTGCTGAGGTGGCTTTCATAATATCGAAGACCTCCTGCCATCGGCTGGAGAGGCGCCGGGAATGATAAAGCTTCAAAACAGAAAAGATGATGTGCCACACGATAACGAAACCGATAAAAAGTGCAAAATTCCTCACTTTAATCCGCACGGAAAGGAAATCTTCAAAGGAAGTCAAATCGAATCGGTAATAGACGACCGCAGTGGCCAGGGCAAAGGAGAAGACCATGACCAGGAGGTCAAACAATTTTAAGGCGTTAAGAAGAATCTGGCGGCGGCGGAAAATCATTTTTAGTCCACAGCGATAAGTCCACAGTCCATGGAATAAGCTCTTATATTAAGCGGCTCCACTTCCTCTTAGAACTGCAGGAAGATAAATTATCCCATTATTTTCGGGGAGGCTCCCGCCATCTCACTTCCCAGAATGCTGAAAAGCGTCTTCTCTCACATGAGTTCATAGGATTTATTTGGCGAACAGAACCCTCTAGCGATGCGTTCTTTCGTAACCAAAATTGTTTTGCTCATAGCCAGTATTCAGCAGATCATCAAAATATGTGATGGTCTTTAATAATCCTTCTTCCAAGGACACCTTTGGGGTCCACCCCAATTTTTCTTTAGACAAAGTAATATCCGGCTGACGCCGCTCGGGATCGTCAGCAGGGGGAGGTTTGAAGATGATCTCTGAACGGGAACCGGTCAACTTGAGGATTCTCTCTGCCAGTTCAAGAATAGTGATTTCTTCCGGATTCCCCAGGTTCACTGGTCCTGTAAAGTCATCCGGAGATTTCATGAACCGAATCAGGCTATCTACCATATCGTCGACATAACAAAACGAACGGGTCTGCGACCCATCGCCGTAGACCGTGATGGGTTCGCCCCTCAGAGCCTGAAGAACAAAGTTTGAAACCACCCGACCATCGTTAGGATGCATGTGGGGTCCATAAGTATTGAAGATCCGCGCCACCTTGATTTTTAGCCCGTGCTGACGATGATAATCAAAGAAAAGCGTTTCCGCGCACCGTTTCCCCTCGTCATAACAGGCCCTTGGACCGATGGGGTTCACGTTGCCCAAATAGCTTTCTGATTGGACCTGAACTGTTGGGTTTCCGTACACTTCAGAAGTTGAAGCTTGAAGGATCTTTGCCTTGAGTCGTTTGGCAAGACCCAGCATATTGATGGAGCCATGGACGTTGACTTTGGTGGTTTGGACTGGATCGTTCTAATAATGGATCGGAGCGGCAGGGCATGCCAGATTATATATTTCATCGACTTCTACATAGAGAGGAAAGGTAATGTCGTGGCGTAGAAGCTCAAAAAAAGGATTCGTAAGCAGATGGACAATGTTTCGCTTCGTCCCAGTATAAAAGTTGTCGACACATAAGACGTCACAGCCCTCATTTAAAAGTCGCTCACAGAGATGTGACCCGAGGAATCCAGTTCCTCCTGTCACCAAAACATGAATATGGTTTGAGTCTTTCATGTCAAGCTCCAAGTTGCAGGTCGCAGGTTACACGCTGCAAGTTACAGGTCTCGAGCTTCAGGTCGCACGTCACAGGTCTCAGGTCACAAGCCGGAGGTCACAAGTTGCACGTCACAAGTCAACCGCCAATAACGGATTTGCGGAAGTTGAAGATTTTGCGACCCAATTCAATATATTTCTCTTTGAAGTACTCAGATCTATCCTTTTTTAAGGAACCTGTTTCATATAGAATATCCAAATGATATTTTGTCTCATCACAGGAAGCCAAAGAATAGGTCAAAAACTGTATATATTCCCCTTTGTATTTCTTTCTGCCAAACCCTTCGACAATATTCGCCCCTGTGGATTTAGAGGAACGCCTGATCTGACCGCCCTCTTCATACATTTCAAATTTAGGCAACTCATCTAAGGTCATTCGATGGATTTCAACTGCTAACTGCTTCGCCAGTTGGTAGATTTCCAAATCTTCGTAGCTTTGTTTCATATCAGGTCGCAAGTTGCAGGTCACAGGTCACACGCTGCAAGTCTCAGGTTACAGGTCCCAGGTCACAAGTCGCAAGTCACAGGTCATACGCTACAAGTCACAGGTCGCACACTCCACGTCGCAGGTCACAGGTCTCAGGTCACAAGTTTTAAACCTGGAACCTGAGACATGTAGCCTGTAGCCTGTTGTGACTTCGTCACAACGTTTTATAAACCCATTTGGGGACGTAGAACTTTCTCTTATTCAACACTACGCCGATGACGTTGGCTTTGCCTTGCGCCAGAAGCTCCTTGGCCCTCTGGGCGACTTCCCAGCGCACGCCTTCTGCTTCAACGACCAGAATGACACCATCTACCTGACTTGCCAACCGAACTACAGAGGTCTCCTCAAGCACAGCGGGCGCATCAAAGACCATGAAGCTATAAGCCCGCTTCCACATATTGAGCAAGTCGCCAAATACCTTTGACTCAGAGAGCCGGGAGAGGTTGACCGTGGCATCGAGGTTTCCTGAATAAGAAGGCCTTGTGGTCTTCACATTTCCCTTGTCATCGACGCGGATCTCGGTCAAAAGAGAAGAGAGCTTTGCTGTCCGGTTGAGATTGCTGCCATCGATATAAAGGACATGACCGTCTCCCTGAGATGCCAGCGCCACAGCGAGCCTGAAGGCAACTGTGCTCACCCCTTCGCCACTTCGAGAGCTGGTTAGGGCAATGATGCGCGGTGGCTGCAGAGTCGTATTGACGGACATCAGCAAATGTTCCCTCAGGGAATCATAATTCTTCCGGCTCTCCAGAGGGATCTCCAGACTCTTCGAATTCTCTTTGAAAATGGCCTCATTAAAGATGCTCTCTTTAGCGGTTGTTCTCTCTATCTCTATTGCTTTCCCATTCAGGCGGGGGATTGAAGTAAGCATTGGAAGTTGGAGCCTCTCCTCAATATCCTCTGGCTTCCTAAAGGTATGGTCCATGTATTCTGAGAAGAAGGCGAGCCCAAGGGCGCCAAAAATCCCAAGGAAGAAGCCCAAGGCCAGGTTGAGCATCTTTCTCGGCCGGACTGGCTTTATTGGATAAGTGGCTGGCTGAACCACACTGATATTTGAGATCTTTCCCACCTCGAGGGCCTGATCGATCCGGGCCTGCTCCAGATTCTGGGAGTACTTACGGTAATTATCATTCTGGATGCTCATCTCCCGCTCCACCTGGACAAGGTGGATCTCACCGTCATTGATTGCCTTGAGTTCATTCCTTGCGCTTACCAACAAGGTCTTCTGTTCCTTTGATTTTGCCTGAAGGGAAGAAAAAGTTGCCCTTTCAGCGAGAAGAGCCAGCTTCACCTGCTTGTGGGCTTCGCTCAGCCCTTTTGTCACCTGAGTGCGTGTCGGTTCTTCCTTGGCTAAAATACCCTTGGCCTCGGCAATCTGTCGCTGGATCTCCTTAACAGGAATGCTGTCTTCATTAAACTTGGAAAGGAGATCCTGCTCTTTTAACTGCAATTCGTATAGCTTGGAACGCATGACATCCGCTCCATAGTTCCCAATGCCAGCGGTCTCCTGCGTCACCAGCGTCTCAGGAAGACCGGCAAGCGTCTTTTGCATTGCCTGGACTTTGGCCCTCGAGCCAGCCAGGTTGGCTTCTGTTCCTTCTATCTCCTGCTGGAGATCGCCAATTCGTTTGAGAAGAACTCGACGCTGCTCGTCCAGGGCAGCGATTCCGGTCCTGTTCTTTAACTGCCGGAGACCCTCTTCTGTCTTTGTGAGGGCAGCCCGCAACTGATCTGTCTGCTGATCGAAGAATTCATAGGAGCCTTTGGTGCGGTGGACATTGACATGCTTTTCGAGATAGAAGTCGATCAATTTGTCAATCGCCCCTTTAGCCAGTTCCTGGTTCCCTGCCTCAAAGGAGACGGAGATGGTGTTACTGTTCTTTACAGCCTCGATCTCCAGGTCCTTCATCATCAGAAGGATCGCTCTTTCGCGATCGCTCAACGAACGGAAGAGACTTTTGAGGGGTCCCATCACCTCCCCCAATGCCAAACGAAGATTCTGAGTGATCTCACTTATTGCGCTTCGGCTGGATGCGCCTTTTTTAGGCGCCTCCTCTGGATCATTGAGGAAGACGGCAGGCCCGATCGTATCTACAACCTTCTCCACCAGATCCTGGCTCTTTAAAATATCGAGTTCTGATTTGATCTCATTCTCCCGGTTCTGACCTACAGAGATGACCTGGCCAGTGGTTGCAGTAGGATCAAGCGAGACATTCTCGCGGCCCAGTCGGACTAAAAGTTTAGCTTCGGAGCGATAGGTTTCCTGGGTAAGATAGGTGCCTATTGTCACTGTGATGAAGACAGTTAGGAAGAAGAGGAGAACCTTCCACTTTTGGCGGAAGAGAATATAGTAGATGTCTCGAAGGGACCTTTCAGGGATTTTTTCGTCGTTCGCTTGGAAAGGCATAACGCTCCTCCTGTTTGCAAAGGTTATAGGTCACAAGTCATAGGTCACAAGTCGCAAGTCTCAGGTCGCAAGTTACACGCTCCATGCCCTTAAGGTACGGCTATGGCCGTGGATGTATTCACATCTATGGTGTTGAGACCTATGGTGTCCATGAGATACCAAAGCCCGGACGGGATAAAGGCAGCAGCCTGTAAATGTGTTGGTCAACCCATTGGTCAACTTTGACAATCGTTGTTCGAGGTACATAAATGATGTCACGTGGCTCCAGATAGGATTGTTTAACCTCCTTCCCCTCGAGTGCGTCACTGAAATCAATCAACGAGCCACGATAACGGCCTTCTCTTTGACGAATGACCACAACGTTTTTCACCTTTGCTGTCTCCATTTTGAAACCGCCAGCTTCTACGATGGCTTCCAGAATTGTCAATTTGCCAGGCATCGGGACAATTCCCGGTTTGTTCACTTCGCCACCTACATACACCCGGCGGTCACTCAGGGACCGAACGATCACAACGACCTCCGGTCTCTTAAGTTGTGGTGTGAAAAGTTTGATCAACTCATAACGGAGTCCAGCAGGCGTTTTCCCCTGAACCAAAACATCGCCTATTAGTTGAAGTGTAATGTTACCGTCGGGGCGCACTGTCTGAGTATCATTCAGGTCTTGGTTGTAATAGAACTTGATGTCAATGACATCGCCAGGACCCAGGGTCAATTTAGATACGGGCTGTGGCTCCATTTCGGTGGGTTTTACTTCGGGTTTTAC